>Ga0116145_1000451_pt1 | contig 49674 bp, 45 predicted proteins | sample AD_JPNHG1_MetaG_FD_89747 | JGI IMG/M metagenome (GOLD analysis project Ga0116145, IMG submission 89747) | Active sludge microbial communities of municipal wastewater-treating anaerobic digesters from Japan - AD_JPNHG1_MetaG | ecosystem: Engineered > Bioreactor > Anaerobic > Digestate | place... | reverse complement strand
TATAATAGGTTTAAAGAATCAAATATAAAAGGAGAGTTTGTTCTTATCCTTGGAGGAAAAAATGCTATCGAGATGGTTTAGAAAAAAAAGGAATTTTAAGATTATTATGATTGTCACAGCAATTTTTGTCATACCTGGTTTTATTATATGGGGTATAAGCATATCAGGTGAGGACAAGAAATACCTTGCGGCAAAGGTTAATAAACAGTCAATTTATCTTAATGAATTTTATAAGGTTCTTGATGAAACAAAACAGCAGTACAGGGATATCTTAAAGGAAAATTATTCAAAACTTATAAACGAGACAGAACTCGAGAAAATGGTGCTATCGAGAATGATACAGGAAAAACTTCTCGAGCAGTTATACAAAAAACATCACATTAAGGTTAGCTCCTCAGAAATAATGGAGGTTATAAAATCAGAGCCATCTTTTAAGAATGAAAAGGGGCAGTTTGATGAATCAAAGTTTAAGGCATACTTTTCGAGGATTTCTCCTGAAAAAACAAAGGAGATTGAAGACGAGATTCGTAATAGTATAAAATATCAAAAACTAAAACAAGAGGTTCTCGCTGAAACAACAATTGTTGTAGACGATGCAGAGGTTAAGGCAGCGATGGGAGACAAGATAGAACAATCCAAATTTGAGGATGTAAAAAGATACCTTCAGGCACAAAAGGAAGACCAGTATTTTCAAAATTGGCTTGAAAAACAAAGAGAAAAGGCAAAGATTGAGGTTTATTTAAACTTTAATCAGAAGGTGAACTCTTGATGAAATCAGGAGATAAACTACAATACGAAATAGACCTGCTTGATACAATATGCAGGGGATTGCAGACAACACTGAGTGTTGAAAAAATTGTTCATATTATTTTAACAGGTCTTACAGCAGGTACATCACTCGGTTTCAGCAGGGCTGCTATCTTTTTTATTGAAGAAGGAGTTCTTAAAGATGGTAGAGGAATTGGTCCTTATGATCCTGATGAAGCAGGAAAGATATGGGCTGAGTTAACAAACTTACAGGTTAGCCTTGATCAGATGTTTGAAAACAGCCACCGCATGACCCTCGAAAGTCAAAGATTTCCTATTGAAATAAGATCGATAACCTGTGAAATAATAAAATTAGATAATGAAAATCCATTGAAAAGGGCTATTTCAAGCGGAGAGATTATTGTTTTAAAAGGAGACGAAAAATTTCTTCTACCGCGGGAGTTTCATTGGTTTGTCAGACAATCCTCTGATATTGTCATAGGACCTGTTAAAATTTCAGGCAGGATTGGAGCAGTTGTTTTTGCAGATAATGCATTTCACAATAGAACAATCAGCCAGGAAACATTAAAATTCCTTTCTATTATACTTAGCCAGGCAGGGCTTGCATTAAGCAATGCCTTTGCTTATGAAAGCATAGAGCAAAACCTTAAACGAGTACAAAATCTTAATGAAGAATTAAGACAGATGCAAGAAGAACTCCTTGCTTGTGAGCGACTTGCTGCTGCTGGAAGAATTTCTGCGTATCTTGCCCACGAAATCCGCAATCCACTGGCAATAATAGGAGGGTTTGCACAACAAATTCTTGAGATACAGAAAGAAAAAAAGGATATTGATGTAAGAATTATAAGAAATGCAAGAATTATTGTAAGTGAGGTAAGACGACTTGAGCTTGTTCTAAATAATCTCTTAAGATTTTCTTTTAATCAGCCAGCGAAGAAGCAAAGGATTCATCTCAAGAGCTTCGTAAATGAATTGATAGAGGTTCTTTCTATAAATATTGAGTACAATAGGATAAAACTTTCCATTGAAATTCCAGAAGATATATATATTAATGCAGACAGAGTTCAGTTGAGCGAGGTTTTTTATAATCTTATCCATAATTCACTCGAAAGCATAAAACCAGGTGGTTCAATAACAATAAAAGCAGGTGAAGATGAACATAATGTATGGGTAGAAATTTCTGATACTGGATGTGGAATACCGCAGGATGTTATGAAGGACTTATTCAAACAATTTTTCACCACAAAATCCCATGGTATGGGTCTTGGACTGTACCTTGTAAAGAATATCATCGAAGAAAACCATAGCGGAAAGATAGAGATTTCTTCTGAAGTTGGTGTTGGCACAAAGGTTTATTTTACAATTCCAAAAAAGGAGGAATATGGCGAAAAAAATACTGGTGATAGAAGACGAAACCAATCAGGCAATCTTAATCTCTGAAACTCTCGAAAAACATGGATATGAGGTTTGTTCTGTATCAAATGGCGAAGATGGTCTGAAAAAACTTGAAGATACAAGTTTTGATCTTGTTGTTGTTGATATCAGAATGCCCAAAATGAATGGACTTGAAACACTGGCAAATATTCTCGGACAAAGAAAAAATCTACCGGTAATAATTTATACATCATACCCTCAGTATAAAACTGATTTTATGAGCTGGGCGGCAGATGCTTTTATCGTTAAAAGTTCAACAGGTCTTGAGGAACTTGTTTCAAAGGTAAAGGAGTTAATAAGTGCCTGACAGGGAAAAAATCCTTACCCTTGTTCTTGCAGGAGGAAAAGGCGAAAGGTTATATCCTCTTACCAGGGATAGGGCAAAACCATCTGTGCCATTTGGTGGGACATATAGAATTATAGATTTTACATTAAGTAATGCCATAAACTCTGGATTAAGGAAGATTTATGTTCTTATCCAATACAAATCATATTCCTTACAAAGACACATAAGAGAAGGATGGAATATCTTCAGTAGGGAACTCGGAGAATTTGTGGATGTGGTTCCTGCTCAGATGAGGATAGGAACTGACTGGTATCTTGGAACTGCTGACTCTGTTTTTCAAAATATCTACTTTCTAAATCAGGAGAAACCTGATATGGTTCTTATTCTTTCTGGAGATCATGTCTATAAAATGGACTATAGAAGGATAATTGAATTCCATAAAAAGAATAATGCTGATTTAACTGTGAGTGTTTTTGAGGTGCCTATTAAAGAAGCAAAAAGATTTGGGGTTGTTGAGATAAATCAAAATAATGAGATACAGAAATTCGAAGAAAAACCAGAAACACCAAAACCATCTCCAAATAATCCTGATGTATCTTTAATATCAATGGGTATATATCTTTTTAACACTGAAACACTTATCCGTAGAATTGTAGAGGATGCAAAAAAACCCGAAAGTACCCATGATTTTGGAAAGGATGTTATCCCATCCACAATAGGAAAAGATAGGGTTTTCGCATTTCCATTTATCGATGAAAACAAAAAAGAAACAAAATACTGGCGGGATATAGGAACAATTGAGGCATACTATGAAGCAAATATGGACCTTGTAAATGTTGAGCCAGTTCTTAATCTTTATGATTCTCAATGGCCCATAAGAACATTTCAAGAACAACTTCCACCTGTAAAAACAGTTTTTTCGTTCGGAGAAAGAACAGGAATGATACTTGATTCAATTGTCGGTGGCGGTTGTATAATCAGTGGTGGGAAAGTAATTCGCAGCGTACTTTCACCCTGGGTAAGAATCAATAGTTATGCAGATGTTTCTGAATCAATATTATTAAACAATGTTAATATTGGTAGATACTGCAAAATAAGAAAAACGATTATTGACAAGAATGTTTCTGTTCCACAGGGAACAATAATCGGCTATGACCCTGTTGAAGACAAAAAAAGATTTTTTGTCAGCGAAACAGGAATTGCAGTTATACCAAAAGATTACCAGTGGTAAAAAAGATAAGTAAAAGTATATTTCTTAAAGTAATATTTTGTAAAAAGGAGAGAAAGAATGCCTGAACTAAGAAAAGACCCTGTTATTGGAAGATGGGTTATTATTTCAACAGAAAGGAAGTTAAGACCATCTGATTATGCTGAATTATCTTCGGCTGTTAAAGAAGAGGTAGGGACATTCTGTCCATTTTGTGAGGGGAATGAATCAAAAACTCCTCCTGAGATATATGCTGTTAGAGATTCTGGTTCACAAAAAAATAGCCCTGGATGGATTGTAAGGGTTGTTCCCAATAAATATCCTGCATTAAGGGTTGAGGGTAATTTAGACAAAAAAGGTGTTGGTATTTTTGATAAAATGAATGGAATAGGTGCACATGAGGTTATTATAGAAACCCCTGATCATACCAAACAGATGCAGGATTTTGATTTACCTCATCTCGAAAAGGTTATACAAACATATCAGATTCGTAGCCTTGACTTAAAAAAAGACCCGAGATTGAAGTATAGCATGATATTCAAAAACTATGGAAGGGAAGCAGGTGCTTCTCTTTATCATTCTCATACTCAACTTATTTCAACTCCTGTCACGCCCAAAAGGGTAAAGGAAGAACTAAAAGGAACTCAGTGGTATTATGAATATAAGGAAAGATGTATCTTTTGCGATATCATAGAGGACGAGATTTCTCGCGGAGAAAGAGTTGTTGCCATGAACAGTGATTTTATTACACTGGTTCCGTATGCTTCGAGGTTTCCATTTGAACTCTGGTTGCTTCCCATGAGGCATAGTCCTGATTTTGATTCAATATCAGATGGAGAAAGGCAGAGTCTTGCTCAGATACTGGGGCTGGTTTTGAAGAAACTAATAAAGGGTCTGAGTAATCCATCTTACAATTTTATTTTCCATACAGCCCCTAATAGATTTCCGCATCCCGGGTACTGGCAGACAATAGATAAGGACTATCACTGGCATATCGAGATTATGCCACGTCTTACAAGACCAGGTGGCTTTGAATGGGGCACAGGATTTTATATCAATCCAACACCTCCTGAGGAAGCTGCTCAGTTTTTAAGAGACCTTACTGTTTAATTTTTAGTGAAAACCCAGCCAGATTTTCTGAAAGAAAGAGCAAAAAGTAAGTTCTCAACAAGATTGGCTATAGAATAGAAACTAAATTGAGGAATGCAAAATTAAAGGAGGATTAAAAAATGAAAAATATTGCCCTTGTTTCATGTGAATGTTTTCCACTGGTTAAGGTTGGAGGACTTGCTGATGTTGTTGGTTCTCTACTCACAAAACTTCCAAGATATGTGAATGTTAAACTTTTTCTTCCTGCTTTTAGCCAGATTACCAGTAAATATGATTATGAAACTCTCGGAACATTTGATGTGTTCTTTTCGAATTCAAGGGTAGAAAAAGCATCTTTATTAAAACTGAAAAATACTTTTAACAATGTTTATCTTATTGAAAATCAGGCGTATTTCAACCGTAGCCAGTTATATGGAGAATCAGGCCTGGATTATCCAGATAACCTTGAAAGGTTTTCTTTTTTTTCGAAAGCAGTCCTGGAGGCATGTAAGGTTTTTAACATTGATGTTGACGTTTTTCATTGTAATGACTGGCAAACTGCTCTTGTTCCACTTTACCTGAAGGTTTTTTACGGACAGCTTCAATCCTCAACTGTTTTTACAATCCATAATCTTGCATATCAGGGGATATTCCCGGGTAATTTTTTCTGGAAACTTGGATTAGGAGGAGAGTTTTTTTCTATGCAACAACTCGAATTCTATGGAAACATTAACATTATGAAGGCAGGCATCATTCATTCAAACAAAATCAATACTGTCAGTCCAACCTATGCAAGAGAGATCCTGACTCCTGAATTCGGATGTAAACTTGATGGATTATTAAAAACAAGAGAAAAGGACATCTCAGGCATATTAAATGGGATTGACTATTCTATCTGGAACCCAAGGTTTGATGGACTGATTTTCAAAAAATATCATTCAAGAAAAACAAAAGTCATTAATAAAAAATATCTTCAATCCGTGTTTTCCCTGCCAGAGGATAATGTTGCTGTTTTTGGATTTGTAGGTCGTCTTGTTGAACAAAAAGGAATAGATATTATTATTGATACAATAGAAAGGATGCTAAACAGAAAATTTCAGGTTGTTTTTCTCGGAACAGGAGAATTAAGGTATGAAGATGGGGTTGTTGCTCTTACAAAAAAATATCCTGATAGAATTAATGCGCGCATTGGATTTGATGAAAAACTTGCGCATCAAATCTATGCAGGAAGTGATTTTTTTCTTATGCCTTCAAGGTTTGAACCCTGTGGACTTGGTCAGATGATTGCTTTGAAGTATGGCACAATACCTGTTGTAAGGAAAACAGGAGGGCTTGCTGATACAGTTATGCCGGTTGATACAACAAAAAACTCTGGCTGGGGATTTGTTTTTGAAAATCCTTTACCTGTTGAACTTGAATCATCAATGAGAGATGCTATTGATCTTTATTCCGATGAAAAACTTATGGATGATATATTCAAACGCGCTGTTTCTCTTGATTTTTCGTGGAATAAATCAATTCTCGAGTATGTCTCGCTCTATGAAAAGGCAATGGGAAAGATATGACATATCTTAATCTTTGTTGGCATTTTCATCAGCCGTATTATTTATTACCTGGTTCAAATATCCTTGAAAGTTCAATTATTACGTTCAGGGTTTTATACAGTTATTATCCAATGGCATTGATGCTTAAAGAAACAGGTGTAAAACTAACCTGTAATATAACACCTGGTTTGATTCTACAGATTAAAAAAATCTCTGATGGAGAAATTATTGATGGATTTCAGGAGATGCTTATTTCAGAAGCATCTAATGATACTGATAGGATAAAGATATTTCTTGATGAACTTCCTCCGAGAATAAAAGAGAGAAATAATATTTTTCAAATGTTGATAGAAAGATTCAATTCAAAAACTATCTCAAAGAGAGAAATTCTGGATCTAAAAATGTGGATGCACCTTGCCTGTATACATCCAATTCTGCTTTCTAAAGAAGATACCCTTTTGGAATTATATGAAAAAGGTATTGGGTTTACTCAAAAAGATAAGGATATGGTTGTTGCCTATGAGAAAAGGGTATTCTCTGAAATACTCTCTATCTACAGGGAACTTTTTGAGTCAGGCAGTATTGAAATCAGCACAACTCCTGGCTATCACCCAATAATGCCACTTGTATGTGATCTTTCTATTGCTTCAACAACAAAAACATCCCTGAAAATTCCTGATATTGATTTTGCCTATCCAGATGACGTCAGACAACATATAAAATTTGGTTTAGATGTTGCTGGTTCTACCTTTGGGAAAAAAATTGAGGGAATCTGGCCTGCAGAGGGCTCAATCAGTAATCAGGTACTGGATATTCTCAGTGAATTCAATGTTGGCTGGATTGGAGCAGATCAACAGATTCTTTCTGAAAGTGTTCAGGAAATTTCATCAACAATCTATACCTGGAAAGATCTCTTTGTCATGTTTTTCAGAAATCATGAATTTTCCGACAGAATTGGATTTATTTATCAGTCCTGGGATGAAAAAAATGCTGCGATAGATCTTATAAACAGAATAGAAGAATTTTCAGGAAATCAGGATAAACTTCTTACCATTATTCTTGATGGAGAAAATCCCTGGGAATGGTATAGGAATGAAGGCAAAATTTTTCTTAATGAATTTTATCAAAGATCTCTTTCAAGTTCAAAAATTAAGATGACTACATTTTCTGAGGCAAAAAATTTGAGTTTTAAGAGAAAATCCATTTCAAGTATTCCTGCTGGTTCGTGGATGGGACTGCATTTTGATAACTGGATTGGAAAACCAGACGCAAATAAATTGTGGAAAATTCTCGCTGATACCAGAAAAACAGTACAGCAGTACGCTGGTGATAGTCCACTATATGATGAGATTATGAAACTTATCCTTATGGCTGAATGCAGTGATTTTTTCTGGTGGATGAGTGTGCCTGCTGACCAGACAACAAGAAGAAAATTCTATCTACTTTTTCAGTCCATTATTTCACAGATTTATAAAAAGGCAGGACTGGAAATTCCAGAAAGTATTCTGGAAGAAATCCCAATGTCTAAAATACTCAAAGAGCCAGAAGCATTTATTTCTCCTGTGATAGATGGGAAAATAACTAACTTTTTTGAGTGGCTGGGTGCCTGCGAAATAGAAACAGGCACGCTATGGACAACATTTCAGCCGTTTCAATTGCCTGTTAAAAAGATTGCATACGGATATGATAAAGAAAATTTTTATGTCAGAATAGATACAGAGGAAAGAAATTTCTCTTCTGTATCTGTTGAATTCAAAGATGCTGAAAAAATTTCCTTTGACACAAAAGAGATACCCTCTGATAATTTTGTAGTTGACGAGTGTGTAGAAATTAAAATTCCCTGGCAGAGAATAGAAAAAAAGGACACGGTTAATTTCCTGATACGGGTTGTGTATAAAGAATCAGAATTAATAATTCCGCCAGCAGGTTTTTTTGTTTTTACCAGAAAAAACTTTGATGATGACTGGCAGGTTTAGAAGGAGAGACAATGATAAAATTTTCAAGTTCCTTTGAATGTGGAAATGGTAAAAATTTCTGCCACATAAAAGAAAACAGGTACAGATGCGAGGTCTCTGGTGATAAGATAACATACTGCTATTATTTTTGTTTTGATATAAAAAATGAAGGATCAGAAACAGAAATTGATATTGAGATATGGCACGACCCCGATATTAATGACCCTGAAGGATTTATTTCTCATTTCCCAACAACAATATGGGTATCAACACAGGATATAAACAGATTCCATCCCCTTGAGCAATCATTGTGCACTGTTTTCAAAGATCATATAGTTGTACACTTAAACCTTGCACCAGAATCAATAATGCGCATAACAAATAACTGGCCTTCCCCATACTCTGATACATGTAATTTCATCAAAAAACTTGCTGATGAAAGAACAAATACTGAGGTATTTTCACTCGGAAAAACAGTACTCAAAAGAGATATTGTTGGGATTAGAACTGGGACACAGGGAAAACCAAGAATTTTATGCCTTGCTGGACAACATCCAATAGAATTTCCTGGGATATGGGCAGTTAGAACAATTGCTGACTTTATAACATCAAAGATTCCCTATGCAGAAGAAATGAGAAAGAATTTTCTTTTTGAGATTATTCCGATAGTAAACCCTGATGGAAATATTGCTGGAAGAAATTGTTTTACTGAAGAAGGAATTGATCTTTACCAAGCATTTGGAGAAAATCCTGATGCAGAATATCCAGAATCAGTTGAAGGAAGATTATTGTGGAAATGGGCAACAGATAAAAAAGCCGCGCTCTGGATAAACTTCCATTGTTATCTTGGCTGGAGGACAAATAGTGAGTATCCATATGATGGCTGGTATCAGGTTCCTTATGAAACATTTTCTGATATCAGGGAAAGAGAAATCTATTGTCTTATGTGTGATGTTATGAGGTTATTAACAGATGCTCCATCAACATCAATCGAACCTACTGTGCACTGGATTAACAGTTTAGAATATCAACTCGCAAAAAGATATAACATTCCGCATGTATTCTATGAGATAAACGGTGGAACTGCTGGACCATTTCAATCAGGTAAAAGAGGACTTCAAGTTTTTTTCAATACAATAAGAACCCTTGAACATTATATTCGCTGAGATTAAATCATGGATGAAAAATTAGAAAAACTTACTCGCGGTGAATATCATAATCCCTTTGAGATTCTTTCCTGGCACAAAATTGATGGAAGATATGTTGTCCGTGTTTTTGTTCCAGAGGCAGTGTCTGTTTCATTAATAAAGGTTGGAAAAGGAAAAGAATATCCACTAAAACATATTAAATCAGGAATTTTCGAGGGTTATTTCGATACAAGTTTTGATTACAGGGTACAGGCAGAATATAAAAATCACATTAAAAGGGTATTTATTGACCCATATTCCTTTGATAAATCGTTTTTTGGCGAAATGGATCTTTTTCTTTTCAATCAGGGAAACCATTTTGAAATATTTAAAAAAATGGGAGCAGTTTATAGAATTATTGATAATATTGAAGGATATAATTTCAGTGTTTGGGCTCCTAACGCAAAAAGAGTAAGCACAGTTGGGGATTTTAATAACTGGGATGGAAGAATACATCAGATGAGGGTTCTTGGAAATTCAGGAATCTGGGAGATTTTTATTCCTGAGGTAGGCTGTGGATCATTGTACAAATATGAAATACTTACAGGGCAAAATCAGATTCTTCTGAAATCAGACCCTTATGGGGCTTATTTTGAACAAAGACCGAAAACAGCGTCAATTACCTGGAAGAGTAATTATCAATGGAATGATTATGAATTTATTTCAAAAAAAGAATCTGAAATCCATAATCTACCTTTAAGTATTTATGAATTTTATCCTGGTTCATGGAAAAGACAAAAAGATGGTTCATTTCCAAACTGGAGGGAAATTACTTTTCAGGTTATTGATTATATCAAAGACCTCGGATTTAACTGTATTGAACTATTGCCGGTTGCTGAACATCCTTTTGATGCATCTTGGGGATATCAGGTAACAGGATTTTATGCGCCAAGTTCAAGGTATGGAAATCCTGATGATTTCAAATTTTTTGTTGATATGTGCCACAAAAATGGGATAAAGATTATTCTTGACTGGACCCCGGCGCATTTTCCAAAAGATGAACATGGTCTTTATCTTTTTGATGGAACTCATCTATACGAACATCAGGATCCGAAAAAAGGCGAACATCCTGATTGGAAAAGTGCCATATTTAATTATGGAAGATATGAGGTTTCAAATTTCTTAATAGGAAGTGCTCTGAATTGGCTTGAAAACTATCATATTGATGGATTAAGGGTTGATGCAGTTGCCTCGATGCTTTATCTTGATTATTCGAGAAAAGATGGAGAATGGGTTCCAAATATCTATGGTGGTCGGGAAAATATTGAAGCAATAGAGTTTATAAAAAAGTTTAATATCACAGTTTATTCAAGATATAAAAATTCTTTTACAATTGCAGAAGAATCAACTGCCTGGCCTGGGGTTACCCTACCTGTTTATCTTGGAGGACTTGGATTTGGATTTAAATGGAATATGGGATGGATGCACGACACACTCGGTTTTTTCTCAAAAGACCCACTATTCAGAAAATATCATACAGGTACTCTTACATTCAGTTTATTCTATGCTTTTTCCGAAAATTATATCCTCCCGCTTTCTCACGATGAGGTTGTTTATGGAAAAAAATCCCTTCTCGAAAAAATGCCAGGAGATGACTGGCAAAAGTTTGCAAATCTCAGATTGCTTTTTGGATGGCAGTTCGGCCATCCTGGGAAAAAACTTATTTTTATGTCAGGGGAATTTGGACAGAGGAATGAGTGGGATCATAACAAGGAGATTGACTGGTATCTATTAAACTATGAAAGCCATAGAGGAATAATGCGGCTAATCAAGGATTTGAATAATCTTTATACCCATAACTCTGAGATGTACGAAAATGAATCATCATATACCTGCTTCCAGTGGATTGATTTTTCTGATGTTGATAACACTGTTATGAGTTTTTTGAGATGGAATAAGAAAAAAAACAGATTTTTAATTTTTATCTTTAATTTTACACCTGTGCCAAGGCACAACTATAAAATTGGTGTCCCACTGCTTTGTAATTATAAGGAAATACTTAATAGTGATTCTTCTTTTTATGGAGGCTCAAATATTGGAAATTTTGGTTTTGTACAGGCAAAAAAATGTCAGAGCCATTTTTCCAATCAATCAATTGAGATAACCCTTCCACCTCTTGGTTTTGTGGTTGTTTCTCCTGATTTAGAAAAGGAATAAAATGGAACTCAGTTTGAAAAAAAAACTTATCCTATTTTTGTTCCTGAATGGATTCTATTTCTTTTCATATTTTCACAGGGTTGGAATACCTGGCACAATATTCAATCAATTACAATTAGATTTTAATCTAACAGCAAATCAGGTTGCGGGTCTTGGTACAATTGTTTTTGGTATCTATGGAATTTTGCAGTTTTTTATTGGGCCCTTCATGGATTTTTTTGGAACAAACCGTATCTTTGTTGCAGGCGGTTTTTTACTGTGTATAGGTTCCCTTCTTTTTTCGGTTTCTCATTCTATCTTTTTGCTTTATTTCTCGAGGGTACTTGTGGCTTTTGGCGGAAGCGTTGCCTATCTGGGGATTGTAAAAAAAACAGATGATCTTTTTGGTCCTGATTTTTTCCCTGTTATGCTTGGAATTGCACTTTTTCTCGGTTATTCTGGTGGACTTTTTGCAACCCTTCCATTTGAACGGCTTGTTGCCGCATTTGGTTGGCGTCAGGCAATGTTCTGGCTGACAGTAATACTTCTTGTTATAATGATTATCATACTATTTATTTTCATAAGGTATCGACAGCTAAAACATAACAGGGGTTCAATCTCTCTTAAGGATATTACAGCAACCTTATTAAATAAAAAATCTTATCCTGTAATAATTGTCGCATCAATAAACTTCACAATCTACTTGCTTTTTCAGGGAATAATCGGTAAAAAACTTTTGCAGGATACCTGTGGAATAAGCTCAAAAATTGCAGCATCCTTTACATTTGTTATGATGGCGGGCACAATGTTTTTTGTACTTTTCTGGGGGACTCTGGCACACATCATAAAAAGAAGAAAAGGACTTGTTATTTTCCTTTGCTTTATTTCAATGATTTCGTGTATCTTAATGTTTGTAAATCTTATTTTATGGAAAGAGCCCATGGTTTTTCTTTTTTCTCTTTTCTTGTTTGCTGCAGTTGGTGGTAGCGGACCCATAACAACGACCCTGGTTAAAGAAATAAACCCATCGGTTGTTGGCACTTCTGTTGGATTTATAAATGGGATATGTTATATTTCTGTGGCAATATCTGGAAGTATTACTGGTTTTATCATGGATAAATTTTCTTCAAGGGCAATTATAACCCATGAGGCAGTAATATATCCTGTTGTATCTTATGCAACTGTGGCTGGCTTATGTCTTTTTCTGAGTTTTATTGCACTTATTGCCTCACTGAAGATATCGGAAACAGGAAAACAAACTGTGATGAAAGTTCCTGAACCATTTTAAGGAGGTAAGAATGAAATACATTCAGATTGGTAAGACAGATCTTATTGTTTCCAGGATATGCTTTGGATGCTGGCAACTTTCTCCAAAATTCTGGGGAAATATTTCACTTGATGAATGGAACCTTGCTTTGAAGAAAGCAATGGAACTCGGCATAAACTTTATTGATACAGCGGATGCTTATGGAGATGGGTTCGCAGAAACAGTGCTCGGTAATTTTCTTGAAAAACTTGGGTGCAGAAAAAATCTTATTATTGCTACAAAGTTTTACTGGAACTTTACTGATCCCCAAAATAGGTATCCTGATACAGGTTATGATTACATAATAAAAGAATGTGAGGCGTCCCTGAAACGATTAAAAACCGATTATATTGACCTTTATCAGATTCATGCCTGGGATCCTCTGACAAAACCCGATGAGGTCTCTGCGGCGATGACACTCCTTAAAAAACAGGGAAAGATCCGCTGGGTAGGTGTTAGTAATATGAATGTTCACCAGATGAATATGTATCTGAAGTATATGGATATTGAGTGTTTTCAGCCGCTTTATAATATCCTCGACAGAGATGTTGAAAAACAAGAATTTCCGTTTTGTCTCGAAAAAAAAATAGGTGTTATTACATATTCTTCTCTTGCAAGAGGACTTCTTACAGGTAAATATAAAGGTAATGAAAAATTTCAGGATTCAAGGGCAAATCATCCTCGTTTTACAGGAGAAAATTTTAAGAAGATATGTATCTCCATTAATAATGTTCTAATGCCCATTGCAGAAAAAATGGATATTACAGTGGCAGAACTTGCTTTAAGATGGATCCTTACTCACCCAGCAGTGACTTCAGCAATTGTTGGGATTAAAAAACCCGAGCATATTGAAACAGTTATTAGGGCGGCTGATGATATTCTTGAAACTCGACTCTGGCACAGCATTGCTTCTAAGATGAGTAGTGCCTATGATAAATAAATCATTGATATCAGTTAAGATATGGGTTTTTGGATGTGGGATATCCTGTTTCTATGGAACACCCCTAATCCCTTTTTCTTTCCCCCTTTGAAAAGTTTCCTATCCACTATTTCCCCTTAAAGGGGGCGAGGGAGTTTAGAAAGGAGGGTTATAAAAACCTTTGAAACTATTGAAAAATAAAGAAAAATACTGTTAAGGAATTAGCCAGGTTTGGCGCTACCTAACTTCTTAAAGGAGGGTAAAATGAAGTTTTCTTTTATGAGTTTTTCCTGTCCAGAGGCAAATCTTGTTGAAATGCTCGGATACGCAAAAAAATATGGATATGATGGTATTGAACCACGTGCTCAATCTCAACACAAGCACGGTATAGAGATAGATACGAACAAACAACAGAGAAATGAGATAAAGAAAATATTTTTAGATTCAGGGGTAGAATGCGCTTGCCTTGCTACATCAATAAGATATTGTTTTTCTGATGAGGGCAAAAGAAAAGAGAACATTGAATTAACAAAGGCATTTATTGATTTATCCTGTGATATTGGTACGAAAAGAATAAGAGTTTTTGGGGGTATGCCTGACAGAGAAATGCTTGAGAGCGAGGCAATAGAAATTGTTGGGGAATGCCTTGCGCAGGTTTCAGAGTATGCAGAAAAAAACCAGATTTTTATATGTCTCGAGACGCATGATTTTTTTTCGAGGGCTGATACAGCAGCGGAAGCAGTGAGAATTGCAAACAATCCCTTTATTAAAATCAACTGGGATATTATGCATCCATTTACCCGTGGAATGACAATAGAACAGGCATTTAGCCATGTTAATGGATTGATAGAGCACTGTCATATTCACGATGGTATCTATGATGAAAAAAGAAATGTTAAACTTGCGCTTATGGGAAAGGGTGAAATCCCCTATCAAACAGCAGTAAAATTGCTTAAGGATACTGGCTATCAGGGGTATCTTTCAGGAGAATATATTTCTGCCTGGCCTGTTGAAGTTGTTTTGCCGCATGATATTAAGATATTAAAGGGATATCTGTAACCTTAAACCGATCAATTTTTGTAATTTACTCAATCAATATACAGAAGCATTAAAACCAGATATGAGTATTTTTACAATTGTAGCGACTTCCTTTATTGTGGCTCTTTCTGGTGCAATGAGTCCTGGACCACTGCTTGCAGTAACAGTTAACAGGTCTCTTACAGGTGGCGCAAAAACAGGGCCACTTCTGATTACAGGTCATTCTATACTCGAACTATTGCTTGTTATTTTTCTTGTCGCAGGTTTTAAGACATATCTCACACATCCTGTTTTTACAAAGATCTATAGTATTGTTGGAGGATGTCTTCTTATGGGAATGGCTTTTGGTATGGTGTGGAAACCAGTACCAGACCTATCCGGGTTAAAGGTACGAAATAACGCTGGTTCATCAATCTTCACCGGTATTCTTGTTAGTTTATCAAATCCATACTGGGCTATATGGTGGATAACAATTGGCATTACATATCTTTCAATCGCAAGCCCAAGGGGGATTGCTGGAATTTCTGCATTTTTTGTTGGACATATCAGTGCTGATTTTTTGTGGTACAGCATTGTTTCTTTTTTTGTAAGCAGAGGGAGGCAAAGAATAAAACCTGAGATTTACACACTTATTTCTACCCTTTGTGGGATATTTCTTGCAGTGTTTGGTATTTTTCTTGTGGCAAAAGCCATCATCTAAAAACCTCTATTTTTATCTTAATCTCTGTATCAGAGGCATCTATATCTTTAAGTAATGGCGTATTTTTTATCTGAAATCTTTCTTCAAGACCTTCAAGCAAGGTTTTATAAGCAGAATAAGGTATTTCTGCTGTAATCACATATGTTATTTCAGTATCAGACGCTTTTTGTTCTGAAAGGATTTTTCCATTGATGGATGTTATCTGTTTTTTTATCTCTGATTCAACATTTGTTGCCTGCTGGACCATGCCGTTTGCAGTTTTTGTTCGCTCGACACTGGGCATAACTGGTTGAATCTCTGATTGTGACTCTTTTTGTACAACTGAATCCCTGGATAAGGCACTTTTTTCTGTGACACTAAAGATATCTCTTTTTTCAGAAACCATAGAAGGCAGCGGCCTGCAGGCAATCTGCATAATGATTTCTTTTTTTTCTTTTTCAAGAGAGCCAGTTTCTAATTTTTCGAGAGGAACCTGAGCCATTTTAAATTTTTTTTGATGAACAATAGTTATTTCTTTTTCTTTTCTTGTTATCAAATTATTTTCACTCTTCTGTGCCTGTTGTGATGGTTTTTGCTCAATCTTTTCTGTAATCTCTGTTTGATATGGTTTTTTTAATGGTATGATGACAAGAAGAAGGATAACTTCAGCAAATGCAATGCCTGTCAAATATGGAATAATCCTGCTTTTTCTTTTTTGTTTTTCCTGGATTTTTTCCATAACGGCTGATGCAAGCCCGGCCGGAACGCAAACCTCTGGAAGGTTATTAACAAGGTTAACAGTATTTTTTAAGAGTAAAAGATGTTCTGAACACTCCTTGCAGATACCAAGATGTTTTTCTATCTGTTTTTTCTGCTCTTCAGAAACAATTCCTTCCAGATATTCTGATAGAATGTTCTTTACCTGTTCACATTTCATATTTTAGATCCTTAAGCATTTCCTTTAGTTTATCCCTTCCGCGAGCAATCTTTGATTTTACTGTTCCAGATCTCAGCCCTGTAATCTTTTCAATCTCCTCGTATGACAACTGCTGGATATCCCTTAAGATTATTACTTGTTTCTGATCAAAGGGAAGCATATTGATTGCCTCCTGAACTTTTTCCTGAATACGAGATCTTTCTATCTCCTGGTCAGGGGATATAGAATTGTCTTTTAATTCAAGGGTATCCTGACTGAGATATCTTGTTTTCTTTGTTCTTCTATATTCCCAGGACATCAAACGGTTTTTGCATGTATTAACAGCAATTCTGTATGCCCATGTGGCAAAAGATGAAAGATGTTTAAATGACCTTATGCTGGTATATATCTTTACAAATGTGTCCTGGGCACAGTCAAATGCTTCCTGTGTATCCCCCATAAATCTGTAGCAGGTATTATAAATCTTTGATTGATATCTTTTTACAAGGGTTTCAAATGCATACAAATCATTGTGATCCTGAACCTTTCTTACAAGGTCTTCATCCCCCAAGATATTTGGATCCTGTGTATTCATTAGACAGTTTTAAGGTGGGTATTGTTCCTGAATAAACTGCAAAAATTTTATTCATCATTTTTTGTTCTTAAGGTATTCCATCAATAGATTTATTTTACTTCTGTCTTTAAACCCTTATTAGTGGTATCTCAACGAATGTCTGGAAATATCATTAAAAATATCCCTCTTCCCGCAGGAGAAATAAGACAGGGGAGCATTTTTTATTTTACACTTTACATTTTGAAATAAGGATAAAGGTCATAACCCGAGTATACTACTTAGTCCTGCCTGTGGATCAAAATCAACTGTAAGAGTTCTGTATTCCTGTTCAATCAATACTGCATCAGGACACATACAGATTGTTGTTCTACCCACTTCACCCTTCTGGTTTGTTACAGAATAGACGATTGCTATGAAATAAGTATAATGGCGAAATGGTGAAATGTCAAAATCAGTAAAATGTGCTTTTTTTGACAAAATATCCAGGTAGAATTAACAATGAACAAAAATTTGACAGAGCAATTTAAAAGTTATAGAATAAAATCAAGGGATAAAAATTAAAATGTTAGATGGAGGTGAGAAAAATGCGAAATGGAAAGTGTCGCAAAAAAAATTTTAAGAGGAGGAACAATATGAAGGAAAAAGGTTTTACTTTGATTGAACTTCTTGTGGTTATAGCAATCATTGCAATACTTGTTTCAATGCTTTTGCCTGCATTAAGTAAGGCAAGGGAAAAAGCAAGGATGGCTTCGTGCATAAGCAACCTTAAACAGATTTCTCTTGCAGTAAAGATGTATTCAGATGACTATGAAGTTCCGAGAATGCCTGCTCGGGTTCCACTTCCACCCCCCAATAATACATCATGGAGTGCCTGGTATGTTGCTCTTTATGACCTTGGATATCTCAAGGGAAGTTGGGCTGTTTTTAAATGTCCATCAGATACACGCAAACTCAACTGGAGCAGGGCAGGTGCAAGTTCAACCTGGCAGGTATGTAGTTATGCAATGAACGCACAGGTGATAAGTGGCTCTAACTGGTGTGGTTCAACAAGCCAAAATGATCCTGAAAACACGATATACATCTTCTGCGATTGTGGAAGAGGATGTGCATACAACGGATATATGGACGCCGCTGAGTACTGGACAAATGCAGTTAAAGCAGGAACAGCAAAAACTCATGCAGGAACGGTTCCTGTGATATTTGCTGACCTTCATGTGGATACCCTATCGGCAAATCTTATGATGAGTCAGATATATCCAATCGATGGAATCTGGGGTTCTGGTATATGGACACTCCCCAAGGATTAAAAAGGAGGATAGATAAAATGAAACAAAAAGGATTTACTCTTATTGAACTTCTTGTGGTTATAGCAATCATTGCAATACTTGCTTCAATGCTTTTGCCTGCGCTTGCAAGAGCGAGAGAACAGGCATTAATGACAACATGCCTTTCAAATCTTAAACAAATAGGCCTGGCTGTTAATATGTATCTGAATGACTACAATGAATACTGGTATCCGAGATACAGGGGTTTCACTGGTTGGACACCAAGCAATACCATGGGCTGGTCAACCACAGGGTTCCTTGATACAATGATACAAAAAGGATATCTTAAGGGTTCAATACTGTATACAAACAACCAATATGGAAATTGTCCGGCATGTCCTGATGGGACCATTGATCTAAATGTATGGACCTCGACCGGGCTCGTAAATTGCCCCTGTATTGACAAAAATCAGAGATATACTGAGGCTTATACCTACTTCACAGGACAGGTTGATTTTGGATATAACGCAAAACTTCCTGCAACAGCGGTAAAACTTGGAAGGGTCACGAAACCTGCCAATACAATTGTATTCTGTGAAGCAAGGTATGGAGAACTGAATTTTGGAAACCCAACACAGGCAAAGAATGAATTTCCTTATATTTTTGTCCCAAATCCATACTACTGGGGTTCCTGCGGAAGACATATGAGGATACAACTTGTTAATACTGTTTTTGTGGATGGACATGCGAAGGCAGTCTTAAAGGATGAGTATGTAGATGGGCTTGCATATACACCCTGAAGATGATGGTAGACCGTAGAATATAGAAACAAGAAGATTCTAATTATTTTTCTTGTTTCTAATAAAGAGATATCCCTTTTACCCATATCTTCTAAAATCTTCTTGTATAAAGAAACTACCTTTGCTTTTATTTCTTTATAAAATAGGAAAGTGGTGTTTTTGTTCCACTGCCCTGGTTCTTTATTACTTTTTAGATAATACAACAAATCCTGGGATATATTTTTCAAAACCCACGCTATTGCTTCATTTTCCTCCCTTTTATAAATCCCCACTCGCCCCCTTTTTGATTTTCCTTCCTTTGTAAAGAAAGCACAGGATGGATTTTATATATGTTCAGAATTGTTGATTGAAATTTCACATAAAAAATGGTAAACTGCTATTTAGCAATAATTTTGCCGCCTTAGCTCAGTGGTAGAGCAGGGCACTTGTAATGCTCAGGTCCGCGGTTCAAGTCCGCGAGGCGGCTTTGAGAACTATCAAAAATCCAATTTTACCTTAAAAAACAAGTCGACCCGCGGACAAAGGGTACAGGGGATGTGTCCCCGTGTCTGAAGGATTTCGGGTGGGAAATCAGGGAGGGAATCCCTCCCTGAAGATGTCCGCGGTTCAAGTCCGCGAGGCGGCTTTGAGAATTATTAAAAATCCAATTTTACCTTAAAAAACAAGTCGACCCGCGGACAAAAGGGTACACACGAGAATTTGTTTCAAATCTTAATAAGATTATGGGATGTGGAATCTTAACTTGTAACAGGAAGTACTGGCAAAGGTATTGTTGATCCCATAAAAGATTTTTCATCTTCTGGATATCCAAAGATATTTGATACAAAGGATTCATAATACATTAGCATCAAAAAGTTTTATTCCCTTCTCCCCTTGGGGGAAAAGATAAAGATGACGGGGAAAGTTGGGAATGAGAAATCCATCCCTAACCTTCCTTTTATAAAGGAAGGAGTAAATAGAGGATATAAGAAATAAAACAAATCCACCCCAAACCCTCCTTTGTTAAAGGAGGGAGTAAAGCAGATAGAGGGAAATAAATTCCCACTTTTGAAAAAGGGAAGTTAGAGGGGATTTTAATTCTTTGAATTCCCCACTTTTAGAAAGGGGGGTGAGGGGGATTTAAAATCTTCCCAAACCTCTTTGCAAAAGAGAGAAAATAAAAAGGAAAAAGAATAATAATATTTATTGTGGGAAAAGAATTCATAAGACCATTATCATGTTATGTCAATATTGATTCAGGAAAATCTTTCCGGGAATTGCCATATGTGGAAATCTGATTTTAATAACTTCTGTGTATTTATGTCTGGTTTTCTTCTGTGCTTTTTTTCTTTTTGTCCTGCGCAGGAAAACATTGTATTTCCGCAAAGGCCACGTTTTGTGTACACTACCTCTGAGATTGAGGATATAAAAAAGGATAAAACAAAAAATGCCGAAATACAAAATATGATAAAACAGGCAGATACACTCCTTAATGAATCTCTTGAAATTCCCGTTAAGGAAGGCGATTGGATTTTTTATTATTTTTGTCCAAAGGATGATGCAATGCTTAAACCAGAAACAGAAACGAAACATATCTGTCCTGTGTGTGGCGCTGTTTATACAGACGAAAGAACTTCTGCTGCCTACAGAACATATATTAACTATAAAATTGACAGGGATTGTCTTATCCTTGCAAAGGCATATGTCTTTACAGGTAATATAAAATATGCAGAAAGGGTAAAGCATGTCTTGCTCACACTTGCTTCCGTCTACCCAGAATTTGAAAGACATGACAGGTGGGGAAGAAAAGGAGTTCTTGCTGTTGTTGGCGGGAAAAGATACGCCCAGAATCTTGATGAGGCAGTTTCAGCGATTGACCTTGCTTCAGCGTATGACCTTGTTGCAAATGCATCCTGTTTTTCTGATGAAGACAGAAAAACAAGCGAAAAATTTCTGCAGGATATAGCAAAAGAGATTTTGAGGTTTCAATCATTTTCTGGAGGGAAAAACAATCATCAAACATGGTTTAATGCCGCATATACTGTTGTGGGCCTTGTTACAGGAGATGCGCCTCTTATGAAGGAAGGAATCTATGGAAGATATGGACTTTTGTGGCAGGTTGAAAATAGTATTACAGCAGATGGACTATGGTACGAAGGAACAATTGCCTATCATTTTTATGCACTATCGGCAATCCAATATACGCTCGACGCGGCAAAACGCATTGGCTGGGATTTTTCAAAGAATGAAAGATTGAAATCAATGTGGCTTGGGCCAGTAAATCTTGCGTATCCGGATGGAAGTTTACCCGCATTTAATGACAGTGACCCTGTGGATCTTAAAAACTATAGTCAGTTTTATCTCTGGGCTTATAAATATTTTAATGACCCAATTTTTTCTGTTTATGCAGGGCAATCTATTTCTGCAGGGCAGTCAGAAAGAAAAAGTATGAATATGAAGGATATTGGGATTGCTGTTTTGAGACGCATGTCAAGTAGTGGCCCTGTTTGTGCAATGCTCGACTATGGTATTCATGGAGATAGCCATGGCCATCCTGATAAACTGAATATTGTGTTTTACGCATTTGGGAGGGAACTTCTTATTGATTCAGGGAGAATAAGTTACAGTGTTCCAGAATACAAAACCTGGTGTAGAACAACTATTGCCCACAATACAGTTGTGATTGATGAAAAAGACCAGCAGCCAGCAACAGGAAGATTATTGTATTTTAACGAAACAAAAGATTTTTCTGCATGTCTTGCGGTTTGCGATTCTGCATATCCTTCCTATGATATCAAGAGGTTTCTCGTGCTTTTTGATAATATTATGGTGGATGTTTTTGTTGTAGAAGGGAAAGAAAAAAAACAGATGGACTGGATTATTCATTGCCGTGGAAGTATTGTTCAGGACAAAAACCAGAAGCCCTGCGAATTTCTTGCCGACCACAATGGCTATCAACATCTGAAAAATATTCAGATGGCAGATGAAATTTCAGAACCCCAGGTTTATAATTTTGTTCAGGAAGATAAAAGATCCTTGCGTGTATTTTTACTCAACAATAAAAACTCGAGTATTTTTACTGGAACAAGTATTGGATATAATCTCAAGGATAGTGCTGCTTTTTTATTAAGAAGAAGATTTGCCAGTAAGACAGTTTTTATTACTGTGTACGATTTTTCACCATTCGAAGATAACAGGATACAAAAGATACAGGTTCTGCCGGTGTTTTCCAGGAATAAAAAAATTGTGGAAACAGATGCAATAGGACTAAGAATAATAAAACCAGAGGAGTTTATAACCATTGGCCTGGATATGAGAGAAAAAATAACAGGCAAACCAACTATTAATAATCAGAAATTTCAGAGAATGTTCTACAGCACGGGGCGCTCTAAGAAGTGATTTTATTTTATAAATCCGCCACCAATTGCCTCATCGCCTTTGTAGAATACAACTGCCTGTCCTGGTGTTATTGCTCTTTGTGGCTCGTTAAATACAACCTCAATCTCATTATTTTTAAGGGGATACATCCTTGCTTTTGCGCCAGGATGCTTATACCTTATTTTTGCAATTATATCTACTGGCCGAGTAGGTTTTTCTATTCCGATAAAGTTCACGTCTAAGGCAATAAGTTTATCTCTATAAAGGTCTTTTTCGTCTCCAACAATGATCCTGTTTTTCTCTGAATCAATTTTGATTACATAAAGGGGTTTCCCTTTTGCAATTCCTGTGCCCCTTCTTTGACCTATTGTGTAGTGAATAATTCCCTTATGTTTGCCAACAACACTACCCTTGCTGTCAATTATTTCACCTGGTTTTGTACCTTTATCAAAAAGGAAAAATCTATCTCCTCGTATAAAATCCTGACTTTCTGGTTTTTGATAAACATCAAGCCGATATTGTTTTGCAATATCTCTAACATTTTGTTTTGTATAATTCCCGAGAGGAAAGATAATTTTTGAAAGTTGTTTTTGCGTCAGAAGAAAAAGAAAATAACTCTGGTCTTTATCCCGGTCAATTCCTTTTTTCAAGATGTATCTTTTCCTTTCCTGGCTGTATTCCACCCTTGCATAATGTCCTGTGGCGAAAAAATCAAACCTTACACCTTTTTTTTCAAGTTCCTGAGGAATAAATTGAAACTTGATAAATCTATTGCAAATAACACACGGATTTGGCGTCCTACCCGAGATATATTCTTTCCTAAAATAATCAAGAACACATCTACTAAATTGTTTTTTTGAATCAATAAAATAAATCTGTATTCCAATATCACTGCATATACTTTTAAGATCTTCTATATCTTTTTCTTTAGGCCCATAACAGGATGATTTATTGATACAGGTGTCTGTATTCTTTTCGTCCCATATTTTCATAAATACTCCTGAAACATCAAATCCCTGTTGTTTCAGGAGTATTGCTGAAACAGTGGAATCAACGCCTCCGCTCATTCCAACAACAACCCTTTTTTTCGTTTTCCTCATAATTTTTATATAAAGTTTTCTCGAACGTCGAAATAACAATAATTCCCTGTTTCCTATAATTAAATCATATCATATAGTAAAGAAACAAAGGAAGACCCAAGATGTAAAAAAGAATCTATACATTCTGTTTTTTACAATTTTCAAAGTTCGTTGTCAATTAACAGAATGCATTTAGTATCAAGATAATTTTTTATTATTTGACAAGGATATGTAAATAGGTTATTATTATATCCCGGCAACCATAGCCGAGGGGAAACACCCGTTCCCATCCCGAACACGGCCGTTAAGCCCTCTGGCGCCGATGGTACTGCTCGCGAGAGTGAGCGGGAGAGTAGGTGTTGCCGGGATTTAGCCCGTTTTATAACGGGCTTTTTTATTTTGATTCAGCGTGGTGTTTTATAATCTTTGCTTCAATCATGAACACAACATCTTCGCAGATATTTGTTGATAGGTCAGCAATTCTTTCAAGATTATTTGCAATTCTTTGAAGATGGAGGCCCCTTTCTATTGTAGTGGGGTCAGATATCATATAAGTTAGAAGTTCTCTTGTTATTTGATTTCTCAATCCGTCAACTTTTTCATCTCTTGAGCATACTGTTCTTGCAAGTTTTTCATCCTGGTTCATATACGAGTCAATACTATCTTTCAGCATACCGATACTCTTTTCTGCCATTATCGGTATATCAATAATCGGCTTGACATCGGGCCTTTCAGCCAGAAAGATACCGCTTTCACAGATATTAACAGCATGGTCGCATATTCTTTCAAGGTCATTATTTATTTTTAATATCATGACAATTGTCCTTAGATGAAAAGCCTTTGGTGCAAACTGTGCAATTATTTCTATACTGGTTTCTTCTATTTCAATTTCAAGGTTGTTTGCTTTTGGTTCCAGTGCATTGATGACCTCTTTCAGAATTTTAATATCCTTTTTTATAAGCCCATCAATGCTTTGTTCAATCATTTTTTCTGCAAGCAGTGTAAACTTTGTAATTTGTTGTTTCAGTTCAGAAAGTTTATTTTCAATCATTCTTTGCTCCTGTGTTAACCAAATTTTCCTGTAAGATATTCCTCTGTTTTTTTATTTTCAGGGTTTGTAAAAATTTTGTTTGATGGCCCAAATTCAATTAGTTCACCAAGATATAGAAATGCGACGTAATCAGAAATTCTGGCTGCCTGAGAGATATTATGGGTAACAATAAGTGTTGTTATTGTTTGTTTCAATTCTTCCATTAATTGTTCAATCAAAAGCGTTGATTTTGGATCTAGAGAAGAGGTTGGTTCATCGAGAAGCAAAATATCAGGATTCATTGCAAGCGCCCTTGCAATACACAACCTTTGTTGTTGTCCCCCAGATAGAAATGTTCCTCTCCTGTGAAGAGAATCTTTAACCTCTTCCCAGAGGCCAGCTTTCTTCAGGGATGTAGTTACAATGCGCTCTTTTTCTTCCCGTGAAAGATGTATCCCATTTAAAATATAACCAGAGATAACATTGTCATATATGCTCATATTTGGAAATGGATTTGGCCTTTGAAAAACCATCCCAATTTTTCTTCTTACAGAGATGGGATTTATTGAGTAAATATCTTCTCCTCGCAACAAAATTTTACCCGAAAAAGTCGCACCTGGTGAGAATTCGTGCAATCTATTAATACATCTAATAAGGGTTGTTTTTCCACAACCCGAAGGGCCCATAATAGAAGTGATTTTATTCTCTACCACGGAAAAATTGATATTTTTCAATATGGTAGAATTCCCAAATCCTGCATAGAAATTTTCTATTCTTAAAATGTCACTTTCCATTTTTTCGAAATCATCCTTGCAAGTATATTTACCACAAAAACAATTATTATCAAAATAAATGCTGCGCCCCATGCAATCTTATGCCATTGTTCATATGGACTTGTTGCGTAATTAAAAACGAGCAGTGGTAGAGCGTTTACCGGTTTTGTAATGTTAAAATTCATAAAGGGGTTTCCAAATGCCGTAAACAGAAGAGGAGCAGTTTCTCCAGCAATTCTTGCAACAGCAATTAACACCCCGGTAATTATACCACTGAATCCTGTAGGGAGAATTACCTTTAACACAGTCCTATAGTATGGAACTCCCAGAGCAAAAGATGCTTCTCGTAAAGAATACGGTATTAGTTTTAGTGTTTCTTCTGCGGATTTGATTACAACGGGTAACATAATCATTGCCAGGGCTATCCCGCCAGATAATGCAGAAAACCCTTTCATCGGTTTTACAACCCATAAATATGCGATAATACCGATTACGATAGATGGAATACCTGAAAGTATATCAATGCTAACTCGTACCATTTCAGAAAATCTACTTTTTCGATTTTCAGAGAGAAAAATTCCTGTTAGTAAAGAAATAGGTGTTGCAATCAAAAATGCTATACCAACAACGATAAATGTACCTACTATCGCATTTGCAATACCTCCACCTTCTTCTCCGACTGGTTTTGGCAGATGTATAAAGAAACCAAGATTAATGGAAGACGCCCCATTTTTTATAATTAAAAAGAGAATTCCGAGAAGAGGTAAACAGGCAATAAACGCTAAAAAAGTCACACAAACAGTGAAAATTCTATCCTTAAAAATTCTTTTTGAAATGTTTTTATTATCCATATCAACCATTCTCTGTTATAGAAAACTTATGTATAAATATTTTGCCCATTATGCTAAAAACTGCACTTATAATAAAAAGAACAAGACCTATTTCTATAAGACTTGAAAGATGTATACGCGAAACAGCTTCCGTAAACTCATTTGCTATGAGTGACGCCATTGTGTTTGCTGGAGAAAATAAACCTTTCGGCATAACATTTGAATTTCCAATGACCATTGTAACTGCCATTGTTTCTCCAAACGCTCTTCCGAGTGCCATTAAAATTCCCGCGGTAATTCCGCTTTTTGCATATGGCAATACTACCCGTTTTATAACCTCATATCTTGTACTTCCAAGCGAGTATGCTGCTTCTTTAATATCCTGTGGGATTAGTTCAATCACTTCTCTTCCGAGAGAAGCAGAAAATGGTATTATCATGATAGATAGAATAATTGAAGAAGTAAAAATTCCAACACCATAAGGTTCAATATTAAATTTTATTTCCAGGTATCTAACTATGGGGATAAGCACAAACATGCCGAAAAAACCGTAGACAACAGAAGGTACCCCTGCAAGGAGTTCGATTGAGTTTTTTAGAAAACCAGAAAAAAATCCGGATTTAGAAAATTCACCAAGATATAAAGAAATAGAAAGTGAAAATGGCAGGCTTATCAATAAAGCAAGAAACGATGTAAATATAGTTCCCGCAATAAAAGGTAGTGCCCCGAATTTCTCAAAAACAGGGTCCCATGATTTGCTTAAGAAAAACCTGAATCCGAATTCTTTTATCGAGGGCATGGAATTCAAAACCAGAAATATAAATATCATAAGAACAAGAAAAAATATACTAACCCCGGAGATAAACAATATCTTTTTGAAAATCCAATCCATTAAAAAATACTTATTCCCGGCCCTGGAATAAAAATTCCAGGGCCCGGGATCTTTACTGAATACTTTCTTTATTTCTTGTTTCTTACTTGTTTTTTTCAAAGCCATTAGTCCTTATTTAATTATTGGTTTTCCGTTGTATGTTATTGATTGGATAATTCTTTCGGCTTTTACAACTGCTTCCTTTGGAAGTGATGCATAATGAAGGGCTTCGGTATACCTTTGTCCTTGATGAGTTATCCACCATAGCAAATTGACAAGTTCCTTTGCTTTTTCAAATGATCGATTGTCATAATTTTGTTCTTTATATACAATAATCCATGTAAATCCACAGATTGGATATCCATTTTTTTCATTAGTATTTGTTATGGATACCCTCATATCATCAGGTAATTCCACATTCGCGGCAATGCTCGTGTTCAAAAGTGATGGTTTTATAAAAATGCCACTTTTGTTCTGAACACATGCAAATGGAATTTTATTTGATAATGCGTATATTAATTCCACGTAACCTATGGAGCCTGGAATTTGTTTAATTAAACCGGCAACACCAGGATTACCTTTTGCACCCAATCCACATGGCCATTTTAAGGAAGTTCCCGTTCCAACACTGTTTTTCCATTCATTGCTTATTTTACTTACGTAATCGCTAAAAATAAAGGTTGTTCCGCTTCCATCTGACCTGTGGATAACCACGATATTAATGTCAGGCATCTTTACATTTTGATTTATTTTTCTAATTTCAGGGGCACTCCATTTCTTAATTTTACCAAGAAATATTCCTGCGATAACATCTGGCGTAAGATTAAGTTCAGGCACCCCTGGCACATTAAAAGCAAATACAACTGCTCCTATGCAAGTGGGAATATGCACAACACTACCCGGCATTTCTCTTATTTCTTTATCAGTAAGAAACGCATCTGTTCCACCAAAATCAACGGTCTTTGCCATAAGTTGTCTTATTCCGCCACCAGAACCAATGGCTGAGTAATTAATCTTTATTCCATGTTCCTTATTATAAACATCAAACATCTTTGAATATAGTGGATACGGAAAGGTTGCTCCTGCACCGATGAGTTCTACACTACTGGCCTTTAACGGTTGTACAAACATACTTATTACTGCTAATGCTGAAACCGCTAATTTTAATAATTTTTTCATATGTTTCTCCTTGTTAAAACTAAAACTTTATCTGTAACTGTGAAAACCATTCGTTCATATTTGTTGCGGTTTTTCCGCCTCTATCATCATTTCTCCATCTATAGTTTGTGCTGAATTTTGTAGCTTTATTTATATTCCAATTTACGCCAAAGGTTGTGATTGACTGGGTGTTGGTTTCAACATTGTTATCGGGATCATAGGTTTCATATTTTAACACTGGTTGTATATTCATTCCATTTCTCATGGGAAATGTGTACGTCATAAGCGCGTACCAACCGTTGCTTTCTATCTCGGCGTCTGGTTTTGTAGCATCAGGGTTGTGGTTGTAATCCTGTTTTAGGTACTCAGTTTGAATCTTAAAATTTTTGATCTCGTATTTAACCAGGGCACCATACCTCGTTCTATCATAACTCCTGGTTCTATTTGTGTATTTGTTTTGTGTCCCTGTTTGATAATTAAGACCAAACTTTAGACCCGAGAGTGCAGAATCCTTTTCATTAGCAAACGGGGTAAGAACAACTCTTCCAATGACATCCTTTGAACTATTATCATCAGAAGTATTTTTGCCCGTGCCATTTACTAAAGCAACTCCATAATAAAATCTCTTTTCAAACAGGTTTGCGTCAACCATTATTCCTCTATCAAATTCTGTCGCCATGCTATCAACTGGAAGAGATCTTTCAATAGTGTCTATAGCAGAGGACGATGTAAGGTATTCCTCAGAATACGGGATCTTAAACTGCCCTACTGTTATATTTGCCTTTGGCAAATATGTTAGTTTAATCCAGGCATCGTTTAATAATTTATTGTCCTTTGCTGTATCTATCTCTGCCTTAAAAAGGACATTATCGACAACTTTTCCGCTTAAACCAATAACTGCTCTTTTTGTTGTAAACTCATCTGTTGTGCCAGAAAATTCATAGGCATTGTATCTTCCCTGGATATATCCGCTTATATTTAAATTTTCAGCAACAGATGCTTTTACTATATTTTTTGAGGTATCTTCCTTTTGCTTTTTGTCTATATTATCAATAGCAGAAAGTATTTCTTTACTTTCATCCTGAGTAATATAACCCTTTTCAACAAGCATATTCAAAATTACATACATTTCTTCTTTGCTGGCTTGAGCCTGTGGAAGAGGAAAAGCAAACAAGCCGAACAAAAACATAGATGTCATTATGAACAACCTTGATTTACCTGCAAGCCATCTTAAGATTCTTTTACTCTTTTCCATTTTATTTCCTCCTTTCCGAATTGTTTAGTAATTCGACTGCAAATCCGTTTTCCTTTTCCCTGCGTTTTCTCATAAAACCACCTCCTTCTAAGAAAGAAAGTTCTATTTTTGAGAATATTTTATTGTTTGTTTTTAAACGAATAATAAATTTTGTGTTAAATTTCTGTAAATTTTTTTAGATGTGAAAACAGCATAATGGGAAATTTCTACAGAGATGATTTGTCGTTAGGAATCTCTTTTTAATTAAAGTTCATAGAAATTAAGAAAGAAAGTCGGATACATCTAATAAAGGAAGATATTAAATGATTGTAGAAATTTATCAGGATATTCTAACAAAAAAGATAGGATGGTAAACAATTAAATCTTTAATGGAAGGTGTATGGTAAATTTTGTTCCTTTGTTTTCTTCACTTTCAACATCTATTGTTCCGTTATGAAGTAAAACAATATGTTTTACGATGGAAAGCCCAAGTCCTGTTCCTCCTGTTTGTCTTGATCTTGCTTTGTCCACGACATAAAATCGTTCAAAGATTCTTGGTAGATGCTGATGCGGGATACCAATGCCAGTATCTGTTATTTCAATTTTTATTGTTGCGCTATCCTTTTGATATGAAATGCAGATACTTATTTCACCTTTTTCTGTATATCTTACAGAATTGTCGATAAGATTTACCAGCATTTGTTCAATCCTGAATCCATCTGCTTTGATTAAAGGTAAATCCTGTATGTTTATCTTAAATTCAATACCTTTTTCCCGGGCTTTTTTCATATAAAGAGAAACGACATTTTCAACAATTTTTTTTATGTCAACTGTTTCCAGAACAAGTTTTGCGTCATTATCTTCGATTTGAGAAAGATTAATCAGATCTTCAACGATTTTTTCAAGCCGGGATATATTATGATTTATTATTTCTATAAATTCTTTTTGTTGGGGATCTTTGATTTCATCCTGCAGTGTTTCAGTATATCCTTTGATTGCAGTAAGTGGAGTTTTCAATTCATGTGATGTTGCTATTACAAAATCTTTTCTTGCTTTTTCCATCTTTCTGATACCGCTCATGTCAAACATCACCAGAATTACCCCATCCTGTAAAAATGATGTTTTGCATAAAAAATAGGAATCTTCAATTATTATTTCTTCCTGGACGCCATCCTTATTTTCAAAAGTTTTATTGATAATTTCGTTGATTTCAAATACCCTTATTTTTTCCCACCAAAGGTTGTGTTTTTTTTCCATACGAGATATTTCTTCAAATTTTTTGCTCGCAAAAACAATATTGCCTTGCTGCGTTATTATTGTAAATGGCACATCAATCAAGTTCAGGAACCTCTCAATTTCAATTTCTCTTAGTTCTTTCTCTTTAACCATACGACGAATTACCAGTCCAAGGTTATTTATATTTTCAATAATTTTCCCAATCTCGTCAGTTTCTTTAACAACTCCTTTGTTTTCTGAGAGTCCTGCTGATGCTTCTTCAGAAAGTTTGAGAATTTCTTTTACTGGGTATGTCAAAATTCGTGCTGCGACTATAGAAGCAATAATCCCAAGAAGAAATAGCCCCAGTGTAATTAGAAAGAATTGTCTAAATAAAATACTATTAATTTCTTTGATTCTATCTGTTGAAACGCTCACCCGTAGCACCATAGATGGTTTATCAATTTTCAATGCATAGTAATAGAAGTACCTGTCCAGGGTTGGGCTCCATCTGATAGAATCTCCTTCACCTCTTTCCATTGCTTTTCTAAATTCAGGTCTATCTGAGTGATTCTCCATGGTTTTGGCCTGAGTCTGAGAGTCAGCAATTATACTACCTTTTTCATCTATCAATGTTATCCTGACATCTGTCTTGTTTGTGATTTCTTTAAATATTTTTTCTATTTCCTGCAGATTTTTTTGAGTTATAGATTTTTTCAAAGATGGTTCTACCGTGAGTGCAATATTTCTCATGGATTGAGAAAGCATTTTTGTGGACTGGCTTTTTAATATGTAATTTACAATCAAAATATTTGATATTTCCAGAACAAAAACGATTGAAAAACATACCAGAAATATTCTGCCTGAAAATGTTCTTTTCATTCTTCTATTTTATATCCTATACCACGTACATTAACAATAAACTTGCCTGCTTCACCGAGTTTTTTTCTTAAATTTTTTACATGCACATCGATTGTTCTATCAATCACTGCTTTTTCTCCCTGCCATAACTGCGTTAGAAGATTCTCTCGCGTGAAGACCCATCCTTTTTTGCTCAATAAAATTTTTAGAATATTGAATTCTGTTGTTGTAAGATTTATTGTTTCTCCTTTAACAATAACCTCGTGTCTATTGGTGTTAATGGTCATAATTTTTCCTATTGTTTCAGTGTCATTGTTTTTAGCAGGATATTGATATCGTCGTAATACGGTTTTTACCCTGGCAACAAGTTCCCGCGGAGAAAACGGCTTTGAAATATAATCATCTGCGCCGAGTTCAAGCCCCACAATTCTGTCTGTTTCTTCTGATTTTGCAGTAAGAATAATTACGGGTATGTCTCTATATTCTGAACTATTCTTAAGGTATTTGCATATTTCAAGACCATCTGCATCAGGCAGCATCAGGTCAAGTATCACAGCAGACGGCAATTGTTCCCTCATAGAATTCAAAAAATCTTCTGCTTTTGAGAATTCCTTAATATCGAAATTTGCTTTTTTTAGATGCAGAGAGACGAGTTTTAAGATATTTTGTTCGTCCTCCACAATAAATATTGTTTGTTTATCAGTCATGGTTAAATTATAATGCGAGGATTTAATTCAGGCAAAAAATCCGCTGCTTTTACTCAAATATAAAATTTTTATTTATGAAGAGATCAACACAGGCATTAACAACATCTTCATCAAAAAGCGTGCCTTTATATTTTTGTATCTCAACAATTGTTTCTGGAATTGATTTTGCAGGTCTATAAGGTCTATGAGATACCATTGCCTCAAAGACATCAGCAACAGAAAGAATTTTCGTTTCCGGTATAATCTTCTGTCCGGAAATACCGTAAGGATATCCTGAGCCATCAAGCCGTTCATGATGTTGGAGCACTGCTTCAGCCACAGGCCATGGAAATTCTACTTTTTTGAGTATCTCGTATCCAATCAAAGGATGTGATTTAACTAAACTATATTCATAACTATTTAATTCCCCTGGTTTATTCAAGATTTCTGATGGAACTACAATTTTTCCAATGTCGTGAAGCATTCCTGCAAGGAGGATTCCTTCTGTATCTTCTTGTTGCATGCCAAGGGCGAATGCAATTGATTGCGCGAGTATTGCAACCCTTTTTTCGTGTCCGGCTGTGAATGGGTCTCTTTTTTCAACAGTGGTTGCGAGAGCACTGACTGTTTCGTGGAGTGTTCGCCTTAGGTGTGTATGGCTTTCTTTGAGGTCCTCTTCTATTTTTTTAAGTAGTGTAACATCTCTTATTATGATGATTCCACCTGGCGTTGTATCTTCTTTTGCAATAATAATTGGACTAACAGTAATTTCATAGTATATCTGTCCTTTTTTAATTATCTCTGTTTGTTTTGTTATTGTTTGTTGAAGTTGCTGGAAAAGTTTTTTTATCACATTGTTTATTGTCTCGTCATTATTTATTTCATTACAATACCTTCCTATAATCTGGTGGAATGGTTTTCCAATAAAATCTGTCATTGCTATATTACATCGTAGTACTCTACAATTGGAATCAACGAGACATATTGCATCTGGTATTGAATCAGATATTGTTCGCCATTGCTGTGCGGCTTGAAAGAATGCTGATTGAGGGGTTTTTTTTATATTCTCAATTCCTGTTTGTGCTTGCTCAAGTTGTTGCTTGAGAATCTCAATCTCTTTCTGTAGTTTTATTTTGTTCTGTTTATCTGTTTCTGGCATAGATACCTTTATCTCATTTACTCATTTTTGTCATGGGCGAGTTTTCTTACTTCTTCTGCCACCTCGTAATAGTCAAATGGTTTGAGTATACATACACTTGCGCCTTTTCTTTTGATTTTTTCGATGGTTTCTTTTGTTCCATAGCCAGTGATTGCAATTATCTTTATGTTTTTTGTTAATGGGTCTGACTTTATTTTTTCACATACCTCAAATCCATCCATACCGGGCATAATAATATCAATGATTGCGATGTCTGGTTTGAATGTAATAACAAGGCGGCCTGCGTCAAAACTATTTGTTGTTCCATAAACTTCAAAGTTAGGATTTATCTTTTCAAGAAAAAGGGTCAGGGTTTTTACAATCTGTTCTTCATCGTCAACAACAAGGATTCTGGTTTTTTTCTCTTTTGGTTTCCTATTTTTAAGGGAAGAATTCGACTTCTTTATAATTTTTTCGATATCCTTTTTAGGAATCCTATAATGTCCTCCTAATGTTTTTATCGCATTAATCTTCCCTGTTTGTATCCACTGAAAAACAGCAACCCTCGAACAGCAAAATATCTTTGCAACCTCACCTGTTGAATAAAATTGTTTATTATCAGTTAACATTTTTATCCTTTTTTTCAATTTTAACATTAATAAAATGTATGTCAAATATTTTTTGCTCGTATAATTCTCGATCAGGGTAGTAAAACCTCTTTTTTCGATTGTGTCATAAAGTTTCTTTGACAGTCCTTTTTTTGATGAATAAATTATTTTTATAATTTTTTCCTGACATAAATGCTTTTATCTCTTTGTTTACAGAGGAAGTAATGTTTTTAGTTAACCTGGATTCTGGACTGTTATCATTGTTGTTTTTATGGTATAATTACTATACAAAAAATCAATTTCCAACTGATGGAGGATGGAGTATGGGGGCTATTTATAACTTTGGTCTTTTCGGGCATAGTCGTTCTGGTAAGACAATACTTGCCGAGGCAATGCTTTTCAAGGCAGGTGCGATTGATAGGATGGGTGATATTAATCAGGGTAACACAACCATGGATTATGAAGACGAAGAAAAACGTCGGCTTATGAGCACAAATCTTGCTGTGGCATATTTCCAATGGGAAAAAGCAACCTGTTATATTGTTGATTGCCCTGGATATATGGATTTTGTAGGGGAACAGATTTCAGCAGTTGAAGCAGTTGATATTGGAATTTTGAATATTGCATCTGATAATGGTGTAGAGGTTGGCACTGAGAAGGCGTGGCAGTTTTTAAAGGCAAAGGGATTGCCTGCTATCATTTTTATCAATAAACTTGATTTGGAACAGATTGATTTTTCATCTGTGATGAAACAAACAACAGAATGGCTTGGGAAAAAGGTTGTGTATATAACTGTTCCTGTGTTTTCTGGAAATAAACTTCAGGGTATTGCTAATCTTCTTGATCCAGAAAATCAAAAGAAACCAGAATTGCAGAATTTTATTCAAAATCTTTTTGATACAATTGCAGAGATAGATGATAATCTTATGGAAAAATATCTGGGCGGTGAGGAACTTACTCAGGAAGAAATTGTTTCTTCTCTTTCTAAAGGAATGATAAATGGAACGATAATTCCTGCTTTTTGCGGTTCTGGAATAAATCAGGTGGGTATTAAAGAATTACTGGATTTTATTGTTCATTATTTGCCTGCTTCGTCTGAAATGCCGCCTCTTAAGGCAAAAAATCAAAATAATGAAGAGATTGAAGTTTCAAGGTCTGATTCCTCAAAATTATCAGGCATTGTTTTTAAGACATACAATGACCCTTTTATGGGAAGAATTTCTTATCTTCGGGTACGTTCAGGTGTTCTTGTATCAAACTCAAGTTTTTATAATTCCAGTCAGAACTCAAAAGAAAGGGTTGGTCAATTGTTTAAACTCAAAGGAAAAAAACAGGAACTTATTGCAGAGGCATTTTCTGGAGAGATTGTTGCTGTTGCAAAACTTTCTGGTTTCAAGACATTTGACTCATTTTCTGATCCGGGTTTCCCGGTTGTATACCCTGTTCTTCCAATACCAGAGGCAGCGGTTTCATTTTCTTTAACTCCAAAGATAAAGGGAACAGAAGATAAACTTGGTACAGCAATCTCGAAGATTATGGATGAGGATCCAACAATAAAGGTTTTTAGAGATGCAGAAACCAGTGAAACGATTATATCTGGAATGGGTGATGTCCACCTTGATGTTGCAATAAATAAGTTTAAGGATAAATTTGGTGTTGAGGTGCTAAGGGGAACTCCAAAGATTGCGTATAAAGAAACCATTACAACATCTTCGAGTGCAGAGGGTAAACATAAAAAGCAGACAGGTGGTCGCGGACAGTATGGGCATTGTTTTTTACGGGTAGAGCCGCTTCCACGTGGTTCTGGTTTTGAATTTGTGGATGAAATCTTCGGTGGAGCAATTCCAAGACAGTATGTGCCTTCTGTTGAAAAAGGAGTGAAGGAAGCAATGTCAAAAGGTGTTCTTGCTGGTTATCCGATTGTTGATGTAAAGGTTACAGTGTATGATGGTTCATACCATGTGGTTGATTCATCCGATATTGCATTTCAACTTGCTGGAATCCTTGCACTTCAAAAGGCAGTGCAGGAAGCAAAACCAGTGCTTCTCGAACCAATAATGAATGTAGAAGTGTCTGTTCCTCAAGAATTTGTTGGGGATGTTATGGGAACAATCAATGCAAAAAGGGGAAGGGTTCTTGAAATGACAGCGTATGGAGGTAATCAGATTGTAAAGGCGCTTGTTCCACTTGCAGAAATGTCAAACTATGCTACAGAATTAAGGTCGTTAACGAGTGGAAGAGGAACATTTTCAATGGTTTTTTCTCACTATGAAGAGGTTCCATCGCACATTGCAGAAAAGATAATTCAGGCAAAAAAATCAACAAAAGAAGTGGAAAAAGGATAATATGGTAAAGGTAGAGGTTGAAAATATTGTTCTGAATATTACCACAAGTACACCGATAGTTATTCTAAGAGATACAAAAGGTGGGGGGATTCTTCCAATTGTTATAGGACTATTTGAAGCCCAGGCAATTCTTTTAACACTTGAAAAAGAAGAATTTCCAAGACCTTTAACACATGACCTTCTTAAATTAGTAATTGACCGTTTAGGTGGGAAAATAATCAGGATTGAGATACATTCACTTAAAGAGAATACTTACTACGCAAACCTTATTATTGAAGCAGGTTCACAGCAGATAAAGATTGATTGTAGACCGAGTGATGGTATAGCACTTGCATTAAAGGCTTCTGCCCCAATATTTGCATCAGAGGACCTGATTGAAAATCCTGATATAATTAAGTACTATGCTGGCAAAGAATCATTAAATGCAGGTCCTTCAGATAGACCTATTAATCAAAAGGAGGCAGAGGAATTTAGAAAATATCTGGAACAATTGAACGCTCAGGAGTTCTGGAAAAAACTTAAAGAAGAAACAGAAGAAACATAAAAAGGAGGTAGTATGTCAGGACATAATAAATGGGCAAGTATTAAGCACAAGAAGATGGCAACTGATGCAAAAAGAGGGAAAATGTTTACAAAAATTATTCGCGAGATTATGATGGCCGCCAAGATGGGTGGAGGGAATCCTGAAAATAATCCACATCTTCGTATTGCTATTGAACGGGCCCGGGGAATAAATATGCCAAATGATAATATTCAGAGGGCAATAAAAAAAGGCACAGGCGAAGATGGTACTGTTTCTCTTGAAAGCGTTGGTTATGAGGGTTATGGACCAGGTGGCATTGCGGTTCTTGTTGAAACTCTTACCGATAATAAACGAAGAACTGCCGCAGAGATCCGTTCAATATTTTCCCGTCACAATGGGAATCTTGGTGAGAGCGGGTGTGTTTCCTGGATGTTTGAGAGAAAAGGCGTTATAGATGTAAAAAAAGAAAACGTTAATGAGGAACAACTTTTTTCTCTTGTTCTTGATGCAGGAGCAGACGATTTACAACTTGATAATGATGTTTTTGAAATTGTTTGTCCACCGGATAAGGTTGAGACAATTAAAAAGATCCTCGAGCAGAACAATATTGCAATCGAAAGTGCTTCTGTTAATCTTATTCCAAAAAATACAGTAAGGGTTGAGGGTAAGGATGCTGAACAACTTTTGAAATTGCTTGATGAACTTGAAGAACATGAAGATGTTCAGAATGTTCATTCGAATTTTGATATTCCCGATGATGTGATTGAGGCAATGTCAAAGTGAAGAAACAAATAGGTATTACGGTTCTCGGAGTTGACCCTGGACTTAATAATTTCGGGTATGGACTTGTGCGTGAAGATTCAAATACCTTGTATGCCATAAAATATGGTCAATTTTTGGTTCCGAAGAATGCTTCCTTTGAAGACAAACTTGTATTCATCGGCAAGACATTTGCTTCTGTTGTGGAAGAGACAAAACCCAATTTTATTGCAATAGAAAAGATTTATGTTGCTAAAAATACACAGATTGCACTTACAATAGGTGTTGTTTCAGGAGTTATGATTTATGCAGGAATCGAAAGAGGTGTTAGACCTTATTTTATAACACCTGGTGAAATAAAAAAAACTATTACAGGTGAAGGTCAGGCAATTAAAAGGCAGGTTTGCTATATGGTTCAAAAGATTCTCGACATAGACACAGATCCCGGGGAACATGCAATAGATGCGCTTGCCGCTGCGATAAGTTTTATATCAATAAATAAATTTGAGAATATGGTGCGTGGGCTATGATATATTCAATTGAAGGAAAACTTATTCGCAAGATGCCAATGGAGATTATTGTTGATGTTGGTGGACTTGGTTATATGGTTCATGTGTCACTTTCTACATCAGGGACACTTCCCGACGAGGGTTCAAATGTTAGGATTTTTACCTTGCTTATGATAAGAGATGAAAATCTTGAACTTTATGGGTTTGCAACAGAAAGAGAACACAGGATATTTCAAGAGATGATTTTACTTCCAGGCGTTGGACCTAAACTTGCTTTGAGAATACTATCGCGGCTTACTCCAGACGAGATACTGAATGCTGTAATTTCTCAGGATGTAGAATTTTTAATAAAAACACCAGGTATAGGAAAAAAAACAGCAGAACGGCTTATTGTAGAACTAAAAGACCGTGTCGAGGACATGGGGCTGATTCAAAGGGAGGAAATTAAAGGAGATTTTATACCTGAAGCAATAGAGGCACTCACAGTTCTCGGATATAAAAGAAATGATGCTCAGCAGATTGTACGAAAAACAGCAAAAGAAATGCAAAAAAAACCTGAAACCCTTGAACTTTTTCTTAAAGAAATTTTGAAGAGAGTATAAAATGAAGGAAAGAATTACCTCCCCTGATATAACAACAGAAGATTTAAGGTATGAAAGTTCTCTCAGACCGCTAAAATTTGATGAGTTTATCGGGCAGGAAAAGGTAAAAGAAAATCTTTTGATATTCATACAGTCAGCCATAATGAGAAAGGATGTTTTAGATCACGTTCTTCTTTATGGCCCGCCAGGACTTGGTAAAACAACCCTTGCATATATTGTTGCCAATAATCTTGGCGTTAATATTCGCGCAAGTTCAGGTCCTATACTCGAAAAGGCAGGAGATCTTGCAGGCATTCTTACAAATCTTGATGAGGGAGATATTTTTTTTATAGATGAAATCCATCGACTGCCGAGGTTGGTTGAGGAGTATCTTTACAGTGCAATGGAGGACTTTACAATCGATATAATGCTTGGCGAAGGGCCAAAAGCAAAGTCAGTAAAAATTCCATTAAAACCATTTACTCTTATAGGTGCAACAACAAGAATAGGGCTTCTTACATCACCATTGAGAAACAGGTTTGGGATTATTCACCGTCTTGATTATTATTCAGTTGAAGAACTTACGAAAATAATCCTTCGTTCATGCAAGATTCTAAACTTTAAGATAGATGAGATAGGAGCACAGGAAATTGCAAAAAGATCACGAGCAACGCCGAGGGTTGCAAACAGATTGCTTCGCAGGGTAAGGGACTATGCACTTGTAAAAGGTAAAGGGTGTATTGATGTCGAGATTGCTGCCTATGCACTTAATCAGATGTCTGTCGATGAGAAAGGGCTTGATGATATGGATAAAAGAATTCTTGAAACAATTATTGAGAAATTTGGTGGAGGACCTGTTGGCATAAAAAGTCTCGCGATAGCGGTTGGTGAAGAACCGGATACAATTGAAGAAGTTTATGAATCATATCTTGTGAAAGAAGGTTTTATCAGCAGAACCCCGCAGGGCAGGGTAGCTAATGAGTCTGCCTATCGTCATCTAAAAATCCACAACCAGAATTCTCCGGGGCTTTTCTCAGATGCTTGAGATTAAAAATATTGGAAAAAGATTTGGGAGAAGACAGATTCTTAATGGTGTATCCTTAAATCTTAAGAGAGGAGAGGTTGTTGGGCTTTTAGGACCAAATGGTGCAGGCAAAACAACAACATTTAACATAACAATGGGATTTATTATGCCTGACTATGGCTCTATATATCTCAATGGAACTGAAATAACCTGGCTTCCTGTATATCAAAGGGCCCGGCTTGGAATGGGTTATCTTTTTCAGGAGCCAGCCATTTTTAATAAACTGTCGGTTATTGAAAATCTTTTGATAATCCAAGAAAATTTTATAAAAGAACCTGATAAACAGATTGAGGCCGCAAAAAAACTTTTAATGGATATGGGAATTGAACATCTTGCTGATAATAATGCTGGTTCACTTTCTGGAGGGGAGAAGAGACGGCTTGAGATAGCAAGAAATCTTATTAATAGTCCTGGGTTTCTTTTACTTGATGAACCCTTTTCGGGCATAGATCCAAAAACAGTATCCGAGATTAAATCAATGATTTTGCAGCTAAAAAAAAATGGGGTTGGTATATTGATTACTGATCATAATGTTAGAGATGCATTGAGTATAACTGACAGGGCATACCTGATTTATGATGGATCAATTCTTATTGAAGGAACCCCTCAACAGATATCAAGCGATAGTAAAAGTCGCCAGGTTTATTTTGGAGAAGAGTTTTCACTATAATGACTCTTAATCATATTGCAATAATAATGGATGGAAATGGTAGGTGGGCACAGGAAAGAGGACTTCCGAGAATAGCAGGACATAGAGAAGGTGTATCTGCTATTCGAAGGGTTGTAAAAGCATCTTCTCAAAATGATGTGAAGTACCTTACTCTTTATTCCTTTTCTACTGAGAATTGGAAAAGGCCAGAACAGGAAGTTAACTTTCTTTTTTCTCTTATAGAAACAACACTTATTGCTGAAATGAAAGCGCTGCATGCAGAAAATATAAGGGTTAGATTTATTGGAAGAATTACGCAATTACCTGAGAAACTTCAAAAAATTATCAGTGATACAGAAGGTCTTACCTCTAAAAACACAGGATTAAATCTGACACTTGCCATTAATTATGGTGGAAGGCAGGAAATAATAGATGCTATAAAGGTCCTGTTAAAGATGAAGTTTCCTGTTGAAGAACTTGATGATGTGGCTTTTGGGAAATTCTTATATCTTCCTGATTTACCTGATGTTGATCTTATGATAAGAACAGCAGGAGAGCAACGTTTGAGTAATTTTCTTATATGGCAATCAGTATATGCGGAATTTTATTTTACGCCTGTTTTCTGGCCTGATTTTTCTGAAGATGATTTGAAAAAAGCGATTGATAATTTTTCGAGAAGAAAAAGGAGATTTGGCGGATTATGAAGAACGTTGTAGTTTTTGGTTCAACAGGTTCAATAGGAAGGGCAACACTTGATGTTATTGAAAAAAATCCTGGAAAGTTTTCAGTGTACGGTATTTCTGCCTGTAAACAGGAAGGCCTTCTTATAAGACAGATTAAAAAATATAGACCAAAGTTTGCGGTTTTCACCGAAAAAAATTCAGAAAAAAGCAGGGTTAAGACAAAAAAAGTAAAATATCTGTATGGCGAAGATGGCCTTGAATTTCTGGCAACACTTCCTGAAGTAGATATTGTTGTTATGGCAATTTCAGGGCTTGCTGGATTAAAATGCACCCTAAAGGCGCTCGAAGCAGGTAAGATAGTGGCTCTTGCCACAAAAGAGATTATTGTTTGCGCAGGACACCTGCTGACTGATAAAAAAGGAAAAATCTTACCAGTAGATAGCGAACATAATGCCATATTTCAGATTCTTAACAGGGAAAATTCAGGTGTTTCAAGTATTATACTTACTGCATCAGGTGGTCCATTTTTGAATTATAAAGGAGATATTAAAAAGGTGAGTCCTGAACAGGTGCTAAAACATCCTGTGTGGAAGATGGGGAAAAGGATAAGTGTTGATTCAGCAACAATGATGAATAAAGGTTTAGAGATTATTGAGGCGTTTTATCTCTTTGGTGTCAAAAAAGAAAGTATTAAGGTTGTGTTGCATCCACAGGCGATTGTTCATGGATTTGTAAAATTCTGCGATGGTTTTGTGAAAGCTGTTTGTTCAATTCCTGATATGAGGTATTCAATTAATTATTGTCTGAATTTTCCTTTAAGGGTTGACTGTGGGCTGCCTGGACTTGATGTTTCAAAGATGAGGAATCTTTCATTTTATGATGTCAGGGCAGGTATGTTTCCATGTTTTGATCTTGCAAAAGAAGCACTAAAAAAAGAGGGTTCTTATCTTACAGTGTTGAATGCTGCGGATGAAGAATCTGTTAAAATATTTCTTGAAGGTCTCATAAGTTTTGATAAAATACCTATTCTAATAGAAAAGATGCTTGCAAAACATAAAAGAGTTAGTGTTGATACTCCTGATGATATTCTGTCCCTGGATTTTCAGATAAGGGAAAAGATCAGGATAGAAGCAGGTTTATGTAGATAAGAAAATAGGATGTAGATATTAAGTCAACTAAAGAGTAGGGTTAAAGAAATAAACAGGAAAGCATAATTTTATATTTATCCTTAAGCATAAACGAGGTTAAGTATATGCTTAAATTATAACCGTTTTTTGGAGGTAAAGATGTTTATTTTGGGAATTTTGATTGTATTTGGGGTTGTTATACTTATTCATGAATTTGGCCACTTCTGGGTTGCAAGAAAACTTGGAGTAAGGGTAGAAAAGTTTTCGTTCGGTTTTGGTCCAACAATTTTTTCACGTAAAAAAAATGATACAGAGTATATTTTTGCTCTTATACCGTTTGGCGGGTATGTAAAAATGGCCGGCGAGGATATGATAGAAAGTAAATCTCCTGATGAATACGCGGCTCTTTCTCCAGGGAAAAGGGCATTGATTGTTGCTTCTGGCGCGATCCACAACATTGTTATTGCTTATGTGTTTTTGGTGCCAGCACTTATGCTTGGTATTTCGAGATATGATGGAACAGTAATAGGCGATATACAGAAAGGTTTTCCTGCTGAAGTATCAGGTATAAAAGCAGGGGATAGGGTTATATCCGTTAATGGTATAAAGTGCGAGGAATGGTTTGATGTTGTAAAAAACATTACAGAAGAGGCAAATATTTCATCTGGAAAACCAATTATTATGGAGGTTCAGAGGGATTCTCAAATCCTTAAGATTGAAGTTTTGCCAAAACTTATGGAAAAAGATAAGTCAATGTTTAAAGGTAAAAAAAGATATGTTGTTGGGATCGTGCCAAAAGAGGTGCTTGTTCGCTATGACTTTTTCAATGCAATAGTTGAGGCAGGAAAAGAGTATGTAAGGATGTTTAAGGTAATCATTGTGAGTTTTAATCTTTTGTTCACAGGTCAGGTTTCATTTCAGGAACTTTCTGGACCTGTTGGTATAAGCAAAATGACAATAGATATTATAAAAGCAGGTATAGCGAGTTTTCTATACTTTATTGCCTTTATAAATGTAAACCTTGGAATTGTTAATCTGTTTCCATTTTTTGTTCTCGATGGTGGGCACCTTGTTGGGCTTCTTGGCGAGCGCATAATAAAGCGCAAGCCGAGTAAAAAATTACTCGAGATAGGACAACTTACTGGGATTGCATTCCTTTTAATACTGGTTGTTCTCGTAACATACAACGACATAATCAGGATAATAACAGAAAAAATGGCCAGATGAGAAAAACTCATTGTGTTAAGGTTGGTAATATTCTTATTGGTGGAGATGCTCCTGTTTCTGTTCAGACAATGATAAAAGTTCAGACCTCACATACAGAAGAGGTTATAAAACAGATAAAAAAAATTCAATGCGCAGGTGGGGAGATTGTGCGGCTTGCTGTATTGAATAAAGATGATGTTTTCTCTTTAAAAAAAATCAAAAAAAGAGTATCTATTCCCCTTGTTGCTGATATCCACTATAACTATACACTTGGAATTGAATCGATAGAGGCAGGTGTTGATAAAATAAGGGTAAATCCTTCAAATATACCTGAATCTGGAATGAAAAAAATCATAAAAAAGGCAATAGAAAAAAAGATTCCTGTTCGGCTTGGATTAAATTCTGGCTCGATAAAAATTAAGAGAACCGGTCTTGTTGCTAGTATTATTGACTCTGCTCTTGACTCAATAAAACTATGCGAGGATATGGGTTTTTTTGACATAGTTATTTCACTAAAGACACCTTATGTAGATGATACTATTTCTGCATATCGTGCTGTTTCTGAAAGATGTGATTATCCATTGCATTTAGGTATTACTGAGGCAGGTTCTGGATATTATGGCTTTGCTAAAAATGCCATCGGAATTGGTATTCTTCTTTATGAAGGTATCGGGAATACAATAAGGGTTTCTCTTACTGATAGCCCTGATATTGAGGTTGAATGTGCCTGTGCAATTCTTCAGGCGCTTGGTTTGAGAAGATTCCAGCCCGAGATTATATCATGTCCTGTGTGTGGAAGATGTCAGGTGCCTCTTGACAGAATTGTTTCGAGATTTAAAAAGAAAATCATTGCGTTCTCAAAAAAAAATCCTGATATGAAAAACCTGAAGATTGCTATTATGGGTTGTAGCGTAAATGGACCAGGCGAAGCAAAACAAGCAGATATTGGTATTGCTGGTGGGAAAGATAGATTTGCACTTTTTGTAAAAGGCAAAATAACAGGCACATATCCACTTAAACAGATTGAAAAGGAATTCTTTTCAAGAATCAAGGAGATGACAAATGGTTAAGATTGGTTTTGGAAGTTCTATTGTTAATCCACCAGTTGGAAGCAGTCTTGTTGGTTATTTTGAGAATAGAATTTCAAAGGGTATAAAGGATGATCTTTATGCAAGATGTATATGCTTTGATGATGGAGAAAGGATTTTTTTTGCTGTTTCTGCAGATTTTTGCTGGGTAGAACAGGCTCTTTATGAAAAACTAAAAAATATGATTTCAGAAAAACTCTGTATAAAAAATTTTGGTTTAGCGGTTCACGCAACCCACACACATACCGGACCGCTGACTGACTACAACGATACAATCATATACACAGAAGGTTTTTCAGTTGATCCAGAATATATAAAAAAGTTACCTTCATTGTTTTTTAATGCAGTTGAACAATCTTATAAAGCCCGAAGGGATGTTTCTCTCGGGTTTGGTAGTATAAATGTACCAGGGATATCTTTTATCAGACGATATAAAATGAAAAATGGTATGGTTATTACAAATCCAGTTGATAGATCGCAAATACTCGAACCCTCTGGATCTTTTGATGATACCCTTAATCTTATGAAGGTTCAAGACAAAAATGGCAGGTTGTTTTGTATAGTTATAAATTTCCCTCTTCATCCTGATACAGTTGGTGGTGAATTAATATCAGGTGATTGGCCTGGAATTCTTGTCAGCCGGATTACAAAATATTTAGGGTGCAATGCAATCTTTTTTAATGGGGCTGCTGGCGATATTAATCACATCAATCCTTATGACAAAAACACGAGGAGTTCTGAGATTGTCGAAAGGATTGTAGGTACACTTTTCGAGAATATTAAAAGCATGCAGGAAAATATAGAATGCTCTCCAGCAAAACATATTCTTTTTTCTGAAGATAAATTTAAGATGCCGAAAAGAAAGATTACGCAAGAACAGATAGAGCAGGCAAAAGAATTCGTCAAGAAGTATCCTTCAAATAACCTGAGGGCAATTGTTGGTAGATCATTGCTGAAACAGGCAGAAATCAAGACAGATTTTCTCGATAATAATGTTGCTTTGTTGACCATTGATAGAGATATGGCGGCTTTTTTTACCTCAGGGGAAATCTTTTCAAGTATAGGATTAAAAATTAAAAATCTTATGGATTTTAAGCATAAGTGGGTAATTGAAAATTGCAATGGTCATCTTGGTTATATCCCTGATGAAAAGGCATTTCTCGCTGCAGAAGAAAACAAAAAGATCAAGGAAGAATTTCCTGATGTAAGTGTTTTTGAATCAATTGGAATGGAAACAAGTTATGAGACAAGTCCAATATCATGTAAACTTGCGCCAGAAGCAGAACAAATACTTATTTCTCAATTTCAGGAACTTTTAAGAAAGCATACTGCCTGTCTTGGATGATTACTTGGTGATTAATTGACAAATAGGGAAAGAGGTTGTAAATTATTTTTAACACGGAGGACTTATGATCAAGAAAAGTATCAACCTGTGGGTTTCACCAGAAGGAAGAGATATTTACGATATTATTTCCATTATAAAGGATGCTGGCTTTGATGCAGTTGAGCCAAACCTTGATGAAACAGGGTATCTTTCCCTTGAAAGTACTGAAAGAGACATTGAAAATTTTAGAAATCATGTTGAAAAAACAGGATTAAAGATTGCAAGCATTAGCTCAGGACTTCTATGGAAATATACCCTGAGTTCTCCAGATTCTGAGGTAAGGAAAAAAGCCGAGAGTGTACTTAAAAAACAGATTGAATGCGCTAAGATTCTTGGAACAGATGGAATTCTTGTTATTCCTGGTGTTGTTCAGGCTGACTGGGCAGGGCAAAAAGAGATTGTTTCATATGATATAGTATGGGAACGCACGTTTCAATCCCTTAAAAATGTTATTCCATACGCTCAGAAGAATAATGTTTGTCTTTGTCTTGAACCAGTATGGAATAAGTTTCTTGTCAGTCCGATTGAGATGAAAAGATTTGTTGAATCATTCAGTTCTGAATATATTGGAGTTTATTTTGATACAGGAAATGTAATGCCCTATGGGTATCCTGAAATGTGGATTAGAATCCTCGGAAAACATATTAAAAAAATACACTTCAAGGATTTTAAGACCCAGATTGGAAACCTTAATGGATTTTGTATGCTTCTTGAAGGAGACGTAAACTGGCCAGAGGTAACAAAGGCATTGAAAGAAATTGGTTTTGAAGGATATGCAACAGCAGAATACTGGGCTTATAGATATTATCCTGAAACAGTTATTCACCATGCTTCAATAAGCATGGATAGAATACTTGGAGGATAATGAACACAAGGCAGGAAATTCTTGCTTTATTAAGAGGCCAGCAAATAGGTAAGATTCCTGTATCTCTTTATAAGATAGATCCCTATGATGAAAAAAGTTTTTGGGCTGGGCATGCAAGTTTCAGCCATCTTCTCGAAAAAATGCGAAGTTCCTGCCATAATTTTTATTTCTTCAGACCAAATACCGGGTTTTTCTTTTCTGACCCTTCCACAATTGAGGTAAAGGAGGAAAGAAAACAGGACTCAAGAATTTCCGAGGTTATAACCCTTACTGTTGAAACAGAAAAAGGACTTCTCACCCGTACCGCAAGAACAACAAAACTGAGTAATCAACAATGGGTTTTAAAACCATGGATAACAACCTCTCATGATATTGAAAAATTTCTTTCCCTGCCATATACACCATGTAAGATTGATTTGAGAAATTTCTTTGAGAAAGAATCCGCCTATGGAGATAAATCAATGCCTTTAATATCATTGCCTGATCCAACAGGGGTTATAGGTTTTCTTTTTGCTCCAGGGGATCTTCCGAAGTTTTTGCTTGATCATGAAAAACTTGTCACACAACTTTTTGAAATCTTTGTGGAACGGCTCGAAAATATTTATAGAGATATATCAACCCTTGTTCATAATGTAATCATAAGGATAAGGGGAGCAGAATATCTTACTCCACCAATCCTTCCGATTGAGTACTTTCGTAACTACAAAGATGTTTTTATTAACTATGTAATAAAACCAGATGCAAAACTTATAAACATTTTAAGATCTGGCAATCTTAATTATGTCTGCTACCATTGGCATGATATAAGAGAGGATCTTTTACCGTATGTTTTAAGATTAGGTATAGATATTCTTGAGCCAGTGATTACTACTATTGAAGTTCCTATGACAATAGCAAAGATAAGAAAAATAACCGGCCCCAATATTACACTGATGGGAGGTCCTGCTATAGAAGATATTGAATTTAGATCTTCCTATGAAATTGCGGAACTCTGTAGAGATTCGATTGTCCAAAATGGAAGAAGTACAAAATTTGTCCTTATTCCTTCAGATGTTCCTTCTTCAATTCCATTAAGCCCACAAACAGAAGAAAACCTTCTTGCAATGATAAACACTGCAAATAATTTTACAGCGATCATCTGAAAACAGTAAAATCTATAAATTCAGTCAATCTGTCTCTGTGTTCATTTTAACAAGATTATAACATCATCTTCTCATTGCTTTTCATTTTTATTATTTTCCTGTTTTCAAGATAAACTCTTACAGGGAAATTGCTTTCACTATTTGTGCTTATCTCAATCCTATCCTTTTGTTTTTTTATACTCACTGTGATTTTTCCAGAAGGCGTGAATATCTCTGCGTTTATCTCTGGCCTTACCTCTGTCAGGATTGGTTTTATCTCAAGACATCCTTTTTCCCATCTTCCATTGATTGTATGCGATATTTCATATGGAAGATTTTGAACCATCTTATTTTGTGTATACCAGCCAACATGTTCTGGATATGGTTGTTTCTTGATATATGTATCAAAACATCTCTGCCATGCCTCGAGATATTTCTTATCTCCTGTAAGTAATGTCATAAATGTAAGAAATCTTGCCTTGTATCCAGAAACATTCTTACTTATTGGATGTTTTCGATATGTTTCAGGATGTGCCCTCATATCCCATGGGTCTCCAGGATTTTCTCCATACTTATACTGGTATGCCCAGTAATACTGGCCATCCTCATATATCTGACTTTTAAGAATAAACTCAGCCCTCTTGAGTAAAAATTTCTCTACATCTTTATCTTTTTCAGTCCTCATAAGATAATCAATCATTACATCTGCCTCGAGAAGCGCCATCCATGTTTTTGTTATCTCGTTTGCTATGCCTCCTTGCAATCCTGTTGCTCCTCCTTGGTCTCCTGTAGAACCATCTGGCCTCATACACATTATTATCCTTGTGATGGCTTCCCTCGTCATCTCTAAATACGCCATCCCTACATAATCCCATAGATATACCAAACTTCTTAAACTTGCTGCATCTCTTCCATATGTACGTCTTGGCCAGTTGTGTCTGTCTATCTGATAATACCTCTCTGCGGCTGATTTCGCACAATCAAGCAGATATACATCACCTGTTTCAAGATATCCATATAAAAGCCCTACAGTTCTGTATAATGGCTGCGCTATTGCGCCAAATGGATATGCTTGCATTCTTATTGTTTCTGTTGCATGGTCAAAACCAATATCCGCAAAATGATATGCCTCGTGCACGCCTATTTCTAAAAATTCAGGTCTTTCTGAAAGGTAAGAATAAAATATCTGGGAATAAGGAATTTCACCTTCCCACAGTCCTTTGTTGATGATACTATTATCAAAACAACCAACAGTATTTTTTTTATCCCTTAAAACTGTTTGTTCCATATGGTCAACAAGGTTCATTTGTTCTGTTTTTGCTGGCAGGATATCATCCGGCCATAGAGCATTTGTTATTCCATACCACCAGTTCGGTACAACCAGTCGTGTTATCTCTGGTTCTATATCTCCCATTGATATCTTCATCTCTATATTCCTCGCAACTCCACGCGGAAATATTCTGTCTTCTGCCTTTACTATATAGGCATCTTCCCTCTTCTGCTTGAAACTATCTCCATATATCTCCACACCTTCATATCCCTGGTATATCAATACATCTTCCTTATTGTATATCCTGCCAGGATGTTTTTCGCTTACAAGTTTAACTGCATCTGAAATGTCTAACCTTATACCATTAAACTCATACCTTGTTTTGTTTCCATCAAGAACTTCATCCATCTCTACAGCCATATCTCCACTAAACCCTATCACAGGCATTACATCATAAAGATCTTTTCCATGATCAAAAAGATGATTGTTAATATGTCGCAGTGTGAGTTTTATCACCCCATTTGAGAATAACCATAT
>Ga0116145_1000446_pt1 | contig 50143 bp, 33 predicted proteins | sample AD_JPNHG1_MetaG_FD_89747 | JGI IMG/M metagenome (GOLD analysis project Ga0116145, IMG submission 89747) | Active sludge microbial communities of municipal wastewater-treating anaerobic digesters from Japan - AD_JPNHG1_MetaG | ecosystem: Engineered > Bioreactor > Anaerobic > Digestate | place... | reverse complement strand
CGGGGATGTGCGAGGGCGGGCGCATCCTGCATCACCTGCGCAACTACATCGGCGACCCGAGCCACATCGTGCTCTTCGTGGGCTTCCAGGCCGAGAGCACGCTGGGCCGCTACCTGATCGAGGGGCACCCCACGGTGCGCATCTTCGGCGAGGAACACCGCGTGCGCGCCCGCATCGCGAAGATCAACGCCCTGAGCGCCCACGCCGACCGGACGGAGATTCTGGCCTACGTGGCCGCCGCGCGGGCGCGGCTTCAGCGGGCCTTCGTCGTCCACGGCGAGATGGCCAACGCCGAGGGCCTGGCCAGCGGCCTGCGCGAGATGGGCATCCCCGAGGTGACGATCCCGGAGCCCGGCCAGCAGGCGACGCTCTGACGGAGGGAGACCCGTGAGAGAGAAACGCTACCATCCCCCCGGGGCTCCTCCCGGCACGCTCACCGCCGCGGCCGGCAGCGTGGTCCCCAAAGCCGTCCACGTGATCCACTACAGCCCCGACATCCTCCTGGAGGCGGACATCACGTCGGCGGAGGACCTGGAGCGCTTCCGGCATATGCCAGGCGTGACGTGGGTGAACATGGACGGCTTGGGGAACGTGGACCTGTTGCGGGAGCTGGGGAAGTTCTTCCGGCTGCACGTTCTGGCGCTGGAGGATGTGTTGAACGTGCCCCAGCGGCCGAAGCTGGACGACTACGGGGACCGCCTGTTCCTGGTCGCGCACATGCTGGAGTTCGCCGCGGGCGAGCTCCAGACCGAGCAGGTGAGCCTGTTCCTCGGCGACAGCTTCGTCCTCACCATCCAGGAGACGCCGGGCGACTGCCTCGACCCGATCCGCGAGCGGCTGCGCAAGGGGGTGGGGCAGTTGCGCCGCGAGGGCGCCGACTTCCTGGCCTACGCGATCCTCGACGCGATCATTGACAACTACTTCCCCTCCCTGGAAGGCTTCGGCGAGCTGATCGAGGAGATCGAGGACGAGGTGGCCGCGCGGCCCACCCCCCACACGCTCGTCCGTGTGCACGACGCCAAGCGCCAGTTGATCAACGTGCGGCGGTGCATCTGGCCGCTGCGGGAGGTCATCAACGAACTCCTCCAGGGCGAGAGCCACCTGATCAAGAAGCCGACGCAAGTGTACCTGCGCGACTGCCACCAGCACACGGTCTACATCCTGGACCTCCTGGAGACCTATCGCGAGGTTGCTTCGAGCCTGGTGGAGGTCTACAACTCCAGCGTGAGCAACCGGCTGAATCAGGTGATGAAGATTCTCACGGTCATCGCCACCATCTTCATGCCCCTCACCTTCCTCGCGGGCATCTACGGCATGAACTTCAACACCGAGGTCTCGCCCTGGAACATGCCCGAGCTGAACTGGCGCTGGGGCTATCCCGCCTTCTGGGTGGTCAGCCTGCTCATCGTGGTGGTCATGCTCATCCTGTTCCGCCGCAAGGGCTGGCTGGGCGGGGCCGACAAGGGCTGAGCCGGCCTCTGAGCTTGCCGCCTCTCGAGCCGGGCGCCTCACGCCCCGCGCGAAGAGGCGCGGTCGCGCGAACCGTCGTACAGCCTGGGATCGGGGGGAGCCTGCACCGAGACGCACGTGAGCCCGTCCGGCCCGGCCACCGTGCCGTGGAACTCGCCCTCCGACACCAGGATCACGTCGCCCGCCTCGATAGGGAATTCCTGGTCATCCAGCCGGATCACCCCGCCGCCCTCGAGCACGAGGATCAGGTCCTCTGAGCGGTCGTGCACGTGTTGGGTGAAGGCCACGCCCGGCGCGAACTTCGCGTAGTTGAACGTCAGGTGCCTGGCGCCGTTGTGGGGGCCGTAGACGTTGCGCGTGTCGCCCTGGCCCATGGCGAACGGACGGCCGTCCGTGAACTTGCGAATCTGCATGCCTCGTCTCCTGAGCGCGAGTGGCCACTGAGTGTCGCCCGTCGCGTCCCGTTCTACCGTTCGGGGCCACGCTCTGTCAAGCACCCTCGCCCGAAGCCTGAGGGACGGATGTGGGCCATTCCGTGGGCAGCTTCTGCTGGCGATTCTCGTGGCGACAAGCGTCCCGCTTGTCGAACGGATGAGGAGAGCCGCCAGCGGGACGCTCGCGGCCACCCTTGCAGCGGGCCTTTCCCTGTTCCGGGGATTCCCGAGGCAGGAACCTCCCGCGGGTTGCGAACCCGCGGGAGGTTGAGGACGCGGTGTGAACACAGGAGTCAAGCACCCTCGCGCACACCCCTGGGCGACGGGCGATTGACACCAGCCCGCCCGCCCCCTATCCTATCGCTCGGAAGGAGCGCGTGATGGCGGCCGACTACCCGATTCTGGACTTCGACCCTTCGCGCGACGCGGTGATCGAGCCGGGCAAGATCACCGAACGCCTCGACGTGCCCGAGCACTGCGTGCCGTGCTTCTTCCGGGACGTGGTGCAGAAGGTGGCCAAGAGCCGGCGCGCTCGGGTCGTGGCCGAGCAGAAGTGGGAGCATGGCTCCCATCTGCTCTATGAGATCAACGTCGAGGGACGGCGGCTGGCCTTCTTCCAGCCGGGCGTGGGCGCGCCGCTGTCGGCCGGCCTGCTCGAGGAGGCGATCGCCCGCGGCTGCCGCAAGTTCATCGCCTGCGGGGGGGCCGGCGTGCTCGACCGCACGATTGCCGCGGGCCACGTGCTCGTGCCGTCCGTCGCCCTCCGCGACGAGGGCACCTCCTACCACTACCTGCCGCCCGGCCGCGAGGTGGCCGCCAGCCCCCAAGCCGTTGCCGCCATCGAGGCCACGCTCCAGAGGCACGGCGTCGAGTACATGGTCGGCAAGACGTGGACCACCGACGCCCCGTACCGCGAGACGCCCGAGATGGTGCGGCGGCGGCGCGCCGAGGGCTGCCTGACCGTCGAGATGGAGGCCGCGGCCTTCTTCGCCGTCGCCCAGTTCCGCGGCGTCGCCTTCGCCCAGCTCCTCTACGGCGGCGACGACGTGAGCGGGGCCGACTGGGACCACCGCGACTGGTGGCATCGCGCTTCGACCCGCGAGAAGCTCTTCTGGCTCGCCGCCGAGGCGTGCCTGAGTCTTTGAGGGAGACACCGATGAGGCTTTGCTCCTGGGTTTTGACCTGGCTCGTCGTTGCCACTGTGGCTGCGGCCGCCGAGCCGGCCGTGCTTCTCCCGCTCGACCGGGCGGCCTACGTCGTGGGCGAGAAAGTGCCCCTCGCCGTCCAGGGCGCCGAGGGCGAGGTGAAGATCGAGTTGGCAGGGGAGGGCGGGCCGCCGCTGCTCGTCTACCAGGGCAAGCCATCCGCGCTGGTGATGGGCACCGAGGGCCTGGCGGCCGGAACGTACGCCTTCCACGTCAACGGCCGGCCGACGGGCGTGGAGGTGACCCTCGCCAGCCCCATCCGCAAGTCGCCCGGGGCGATCACCGACGAGAGCATGCCCAGCCCGCCGCAACTCCCGCCCGAAGTGGCCCGCAACCCCGCCAGGAAGGCCGCCGCGCTCGCCGACTGGCGGAAGTCCGTGCCCCAGACCTTCCGCGAGACCGGCATTGACGTGGCCTTCTCGATGTGCGCGTCCGAGATGGACCGCGAGCCGCTCCTCGACGAGTTCACCGCGGCCTCCGCCATGCTCTATGCCAACCCCTACACGCGGCCCATGAGTTTCAACCCGGCTCGCGTCTATCCCCTTGAATTGGCCTCATTCAGGCAGCGCCTCGCCCTCTCGGCCCAGGCCAACAGCCGCTATCCCAGCTTCGCGGGCTTCTGCCTCGACTTCGACCCCGTGGGCCTCCTCGCCCGCAAGATGCTCCTGGTCTACTGGGGCTGGGGCCAGCAGGAGGAGGGCCTCCGCAACTACATCGCCCGAAGCGACCAGGCGGTCTACGACGAGTTCACCCGCCGCACGGGGTTGAAGGCCCCCCGCCTCGACGAATACATCACCTATCTCCTCGCCATCGGCCGGCCCGAGTTCGCCCCCGCCATTGACCTGCCGACCGCCCGATGGATCGAGGAGATGGCCCAGCACCTCAAGCCCCTGGAGCCTGCGAAGCTGGCTGAGCTGGAGAAGCGGATTGACGCCTGGGCGGCCTATCTGATGGGCATCTACGAGGAGAGCGACCGCGGCCACATCGCCGCCCTCCGCCCCATTGTCCCCTCGATGCACCACACGGGCACGATCAACATTGACCACGCCGCCGTGCGCGACGGCCAGTACGTGCCCTGGGCCTATCGGCCCTTCGATATCCGCTACATCACGGCCTGGAACGACCAGGTGGCCGGCCCCGACTACGCGTATCAGTGGCTCTTCAGTGCTGCGATGCTCAACACCAACCGCGGCATGGCCTCACCTGTGGGCGGGGCCTCCGTGCCCCGGGTCTCTTCGCGGGACAGAGACGTCCCGCCCACAACTCCATCCCGCCCACAGTTCATCCCCATCTGGGTCGGCACCAGCCTGGGCATGGTTCACGGCCAGGCCGAGTATCCGGGGAAGTTCGTCCGCGCCATCGCCCACAACCTCGCCCACGGTGCCTCGGGGGCCGGCTTTGCCCTCGAAGGCTTCTCAACGGTGCTGGGCGGCATGAACAAGCAGACCCACTGGAGCGAGATGAAGGGCAAGGCCGTCGCCGAAGACCTTCACGCCGGCCGCGACTTCCTCAACCGCTTCGCCTTCCTCGCCACCGAGTGCCGGGGCGACTATGGCGTCGGCATCCTCTACTCGCGTAGCCAGATGGCGAGGCAACACGTCTGCCAGGGCTTCGGCACGGCGTATTATAAACTCCTCGTCAGCCTCACCCGCCTCGGCTACACCCCCCGCTTCATAACTGAAGAAGAGGTTGAGGCTGTTCTTGTGGGCGGGGCCTCCGTGCCCCGCGTTTCTTCGCGGGACGGAGACGTCCCGCCCACAATCGGCGTCAAAGCCCTTGTCGTCGCGGGCCAAACCGTCCCCCTCCCGCCCAAAGTCGTCTCTGGCATCGAGGCATTCGCCAAGGGTGGCGGCCTCGTCCTTGTGGACGGCTCTTCCACGGTCAAGCTCGCCGGCGCGAAGCCCTTGGGCATCACGTTGCCCTTCGTCGAGAGTGCCCGGCCTTACAACTGGTCGAGCCCCAACACCCCCGAGGGCCTGCGCCATATCGCCCTGGCTGAGGAATGGCACCGCGAGATAGCGCCCGCGGCGATCAATGCCCTCGGCGACACGGGCAGCGCCTGGCTGCGGCCTGAAAGGGGCGCCGACTCGCGTGTCACTGTGACGCAGGTTGACGGCGGCCGCGATGCGAAGTACCTCCTCTGCGTCAACGACTCGTCAATCAAGACCCACACCGACTGGTTCGAGGTGTCCGAAAAGCTGCTCCCGAGCAGCCAGACGGCTGGATGCGTCATCTATGACTTGACCGAGGAACGGGTGCGCGGCAGTTGGCCGCGGGCGGGTGAGAAGGTCATCGTGCGCCTCGAGCCGGACCTGCGTTGCGACCTCTCAGCCACCACTGCCCGCGTGTTTGCGCTCCTCCGTCGCGAGGCGAGCAAGATAGCTGTTCGCGCCGGCCAGTCGGTACGGGCCGGCGATGGCCTGGCTGTCCAGATCAGCTTCCTCGACAAGGAGGGCAGCGCGCTTGCTGCCGCTCTGCCCTTCCATCTTGCGCTCCTGCGGCCCGACCGGTCGGTGGCCATGGAGCGCTATCGCAGCACGACGCGCGAGGGGTCGTTCGGCATGGCCTACCCGATTCCGCTCAATGCCCCACCGGGCGAGTGGAAGGTGGCCGTGCGGTCGCAGTTGACGGGCGACGTGGCGGAACTGCCCGTGACGGTGAAGCCGCCCCGCCGCCTCCGCTCCCTCGCCCAGACGCTTGACGACAGGGTGCTCTTCCGCAACGGCGACCGCCTCCGCGAAGTGCTGGCGGGGAAGGGCAAGGCTATCGTGCCGCTCTTCGAGACGCCGCACACCATCAAGCTCCTCCCCGCCGCCGAACGCCTCAAGCAGGTGCTGGGCCGCCTGGGCATCGAGGCCGAGATTCGCCGCAAGCCCGAGGTGACGACCTACTGGCTCGCCTACGACCCGACGCCGGAGCAACTCGCCGAGAACGCTCGCGCCGACAAGGGAGAGACCATCGGCAGGATCAAGGTCACAACGGTCAATCGCAACGACTACTTCGCCACCCTCGGCGGCTACCAGGTGGGCGAGACGGTGGTGCTGCTCGACCTGGCGACGCGGCCCGACAACGAGATGGCCGAGCACCTCGCCAAGGTCGGCGTCCTCTGGCCCGAGGTCTCCCGCGAGTTCCCAGGCCCGGGCCGGGCCATCGTTCACTGCATTCCCCAGGCGTTCCACCCGCAAAGATCGGCGATTGTGATCCAAGGCTCCGATCTGGACGGGCTGATGGCCGGTGTCGAGGCGTTGAGGCGGCCAAGCGACGATTGGCTTGGGGAGAGCGTTGCTTCGGCTCGCGAGGCCCTCTTCCGCGAATTCCACGTTGGCGGTGAGCCCGACCAGGCCAAGGGCCGCGGCCTCACCTCCCGCGGCCTCACCGTGCGGCATGAGCCGAAGCCCTTCACCGTCAGGTTCCTCGACAAGCAGCCGCTCAAGGAGAGCGAAGTCCAGCCCATCCCGCCCTTCGTGCACAAGCCGCTCGACGTGCCCGCGACCATCGAGTGCAAGGACTTCATCCCCCAGCTTCGCACAGCGAAGGGCTACGAAGACGCCTGGACGCCCGGCGGCAACTGGAAGGCCGACCTCCGTTTCGCCGACGCCATTCTCCTCGTCGTGGATGTGAAGAAGCCGGGCAGGACGGCCATCGCCGCCGAAGGCGTCTTCCGCTACTCGGACCGCCGCCCCCGTTCCCAGGGCGTGTGGGAGGATATCCTGGCCCTCCGCGACACCCTCGTGCCCAAGGAGCGTCGGCCAATGGCCTTTGACGTGGTGCTCGACGGCCAGCCGGCCGGCAGGCTCGACAAGCTGACGACGGGGACGAAGGATGTGCCGATTGACTCGCCCCCTGGCTACGGCCCCCAGAAGCCGAAGACCGTCTCCGAGGAGGTCGTGACCCGCATCGGCGGCGAGCTGGACCTGCCCGCCGGCACGCATCGGCTGATGCTGGTCCACCGGAACATGGTGGATGGGAGGCTGGAGAAGGTGCGGGTGGGGGAGGGGCCGTGAGGGATGCGTGATGCGTGATATGTGACAGGAGAAGGCGAAGCGGTCAGGGGCTGCCGAGGGTGTCCTCCCGCAGGTACTGGAACCTTTGGGAGGGGGGCGTCAGGGCCTGGCGAGAGGGGCAAGCACGTCGTCCTTGAGTGCCTCGTCAAGCACGGCGCGCACGCGGGCCGCTTCGGCGGGGGAGAGTCGGTCGCGTCGGTTGGCGAGGCGGATGGCGGCGAAGGCGCGGGCGGCGGGGCTGGGGTCGTCGAGGCGCGCGAGCGCCTCCTTGTCCATTGCCGCGTTCACTTCGTCAAGGCCGCCCGTGGGCAAGCCGTCCTTGAGGCGCTCGAGGAGGGCCGGCTCCTGGGCGGGGATGAGGTAGACGGCGGCATCGCCGTCGCCTGTGGGCGGCGTGTCCCCACGCCGCGTGTCGCGGGACGGGGACATCGCGCCCACAATCCTCCCGCCGGCGGCGAGGATGGCCTTCTCGGCGAGGCGGGCGGTGAGGGCGACCAGGTCGTCCATTGTCTCGGACTTCGGCAGGCCGTCGCGGGTGTTGTTGTCGTAGTGCTCGGGGAGCACCCAGCCGGGGTGGGCGGCCATGGCCTTGGCGCCGAGCATGACGCCGAGCACGGTGCCGCAGGTGGCGGCGTTGCAGTCGGCGTCGTAGCCCATGGCGAAGCTCAGGCGCATCGTCTGCACGAAGTCGCCCTTGCCGTAGAGCAGCGCGGCGGCGACGAGGGCGCCGTTGGTCACGGTGGCGTTCATGTTCCAGCCCCGCTCGTCGCGGTACTTCCTCTGGATGGCCGAGCGGGTCGCCTGCCAGTCGCTGGGCCACTGCTGATGCCAGGCGATCACGTCGCGCAGCATCTCGGCATGCTGGCTCTCGGGGTCCACGGCGGCCAGCGAGCGGGCGATGAGGCGGGGCACGTCGCGCTCGAAGAAGGCCAGGCTGATCATCGCGGTGGTATGGGCGCCGGCCTGGATCGGCTCGCCGCGGACGGTGATGTGGAGGTAGTGCCGGGCGATGCGGGCGGCCTCGCGGGGCAGGCCGGGGGCCAGCAGGCCGAATGCCTCGGCGCAGAACTGACCCGAGAGGTTGTACCTCGCGTGAGGGTTGAGGGCGAAGTGCGAGGTCCAGGGCGGGGTGATGCCCTGGCCGATGAGCTTGCGGGCCTGCTCGTTGGAGACCCAGATGCGGCGGTTGATCGAGCGCACCCATTCGCGGGCCAGTTCGGGGTAGGGCACGAGCAGCGTGCCCAGGCGGTCCATCGTGTGGAGGTGGGTCCATTCGATGTCCGTATCGTCGTCGCTGGGGCAGCGCGGCAGGTTGGGCGTGAAGTCGGGGAGAGGGCCGGGCTCGTCCTTGTACTTGAACTCGAAGGGCAGCCCCTGGACATTGCCGATCATCTGCCCCGCCCATCCGCCGCGGAGGCGGTCGAGGAGTTCGGCGCGCGACAGGCGGCGAATCTCCCCCGCCTGGGCCGCCGCTGCGAGCAGCACGAGGGCGGCGGCGAGCCAGAGTCCCTTTGCTTCGAGCATGTCTGCGCTCCTCTGAGAGCCCGCCGCATGCTACTCGAATGCCCTCGGCGCTGCAAGCTGGACAAGCGGCGGAGCTTTTGGTAGAAGCATAGGGAATGAAGGAGTTCGCGGCAGCCTGAGAAGGAGTGGTTCATGGCCGACCGGCTCGCGATCGCGATGGTTCTTGCCTGGGGCGCCGCCTTCGCCGCCGAGGCCGAGGGGCCGCCCGCGGCCCACACGCCGCTCAGGACGCTGGACCTCCAGCTCGCCACGCCGCATCTGCCCCTCTTGAAACGGCACGCGAGGGGCGAGTTCAAGGCGTTCTTCCTCACCCCGGCCGGCCACACGCTGGCGCACGTGCGCGAGTTCGTGCAACGGGCCGATATTGCGGCCGATTACTTCGCCGTCGCGAGACCTGAGCCGCCGGCCGACGGGCTGAGCGCCGACCACCTGGCGGAGCTCCAGAAGAAGATCGCGTCGTTCGCGCCCCAGGTGCTCGTGACGCTGGGCATCCCGTGGCACGCGGGGCTGAAGGCCCAACTCGCGGGAGAGTTGCTGGGGCGGGTGCGCGACGGGATGGGCGCCGTGGTTGTTGTGCGCGACCCGAAGGACGAGCCCGAGCTGGCCGCGGCGCTCGCCGGGCTCAGGGAACTGGCCGAGCCGCCGCTGCCCAGCGCGGCCGTGAGCGTGCCGCCCGTGCGCCGCTACGCGCTGGGGAAGGGGCGAGTGGCGCTGGTTGTATGCCCGTGGCGCGACGATGGCGACGCGGGCGCAGCCGCGCTGGGCGAGTGGGCCACCCTCCGCCTCCTGCGCGAGACCGCCCGAGTCGCCGAGCTTCGCTGGCGCGGGTTCGAGTACAGCTATGCGTTCCTTGCGGACCTGGCTCGATGGGCGGCGGGACAGGACACGCCGATCGTCGTCACCGAGGCGGCGCTCAAAGGCAATGTCGTGGCGGTGGGAGTCCGCAACGCGGGGGGCAAGGCGAAGGCGCTCGTGCAGGTGACCCTCAGGAGCCGGCGCTGGGAGGTGCGGACCGACGGGGCCGCCACGGTGGACCTGCCGGAGGGCGAGAGCCAGCACCTGGTCACGCTGGGCAAAGCCCCCGACAGCGGGCCGCTGGGCATCGAGGTGCACGTGCGCGATGGGGACGGCAGGACTCTCGCGTTCGGCACCGCCGGCGCCTCGGCGTATGGGGCCGTGACGATGAAGGTGGCGCCCCAGCCCAGCGCCTACCAGCCCGCGGAGCAACCGGGAGCGTGCATCGTCGAGCTGGCGGGCGCGACGCCCGGCGGGCGCCTGGAGGTGTCGGTGCTCGACCGCTTCGGGCGGCTCGTCGCCCGCAGCATTCACGACGTGAGGCTGACGAACGGCCGGGGCCAGGCCGGCTCGATGCTTCGGGAGGTGCGCGCGCTGGACCCGTACCACGAGGTGGTCGCGCGCTTCTACTCGGCGGAAGAGCCGCCGCGCCTGCTGGCCGAAGCGACAGCCGACCTGTTCCTGCTCCCGCCCAGATCGCCTGTCGGGCAGGGCTTCGCCCTCGGCGTGTGGGGCGCCGCGCGGCGCGACCCGCTCCATCTGCAAGGGCTGCTCGCCGCGACGCACGACGGGGGCCTCACCCTGCACAGCGGCTCGGACGACGATGCCGTGCTCTATGCGACCGGGGGCGTCAAGGCCGCGACCGTGGGGTTGCCCGTGGCGAAGGACCTGGCAGCCGCGGACGGCGCGAAGGCCGACTGGCAGAAGCAGGCGCGGGAGCAATTCGACTCCGGGGCTCGGCTCATCGCCCTGGGCGGCGAGCGGCGCGTTCCCGAGGGCCTGGCAGGCCACCCGCAGATTCTTGCCGCGTTCCGCGAGTGGCTGAAGCCGCGGTATGCGGACATCGCCGAGCTGAACCGGGCGTGGGGCGCGCAGTTCGCCGACTTCGCCCAGGTGGTGCCGAGGGAACGCCGGGACCTCGGCACCTCGCCGAACCTCGCCCCGTGGCTCGAGTTCCGCCTCTTCCTCGGCGAGTGGGTGGGCGAGCGCTACCTGAAGGCCCCGGCCGCGTGGGCCGCGGAGATCGCCCCGGAACTCGCCGTCGGCGAGTGGACGACTGCCGAGCCTTCCGACGCCTGGCCGGTGGACTGGAGCCGCTACGCCACGTGTTGCAGGGGCACGGTGGCCGCAGGCGGGCGTCAGGGCGTGCTCGAGGAGCTGTTCCGCTGTTTCGCCCCCGGCGCCCGTTTCGGCGTGCGCCTCGACCAGCCCGTGAGGGCGCCCGACGCCCCCGCCCGCCTGGCCCCCTGGCTCGCGCTGCTGAATGGCGGCAGCCTCTGCTGGGCCGGCGACCTGCGGGACGTGGCCACCCCGGACCTTCGGCCTGCCGCCGCCTATGCGACCCTGGCGAAGGAGGAGTTCCGCGACCTGACGGAGGGGATCGACCGCCTCATCCTCGCGAGCGCCTTTGCCGCCGACAGGATCGCCATCGGCTACTCATATCCCTCGTGGCTCGCGGATTCCGCGGCCCTTGCCCGGGGCGCCAAGACCCTGGTGGAGGAACTGGGCTTCCAGCATGACCTCGTGACGATGGACGACGTGGCGGCCGGGCGACTGGAGAAGGACGGCTACCGGCTCTTCCTCCTCGAGCAGGCGAGCTGCCTCTCCAGCGAGCAAGCCGAGGGGGTGAAGCGCTTCGCCGAGGCCGGCGGCGTCGTGCTGTGCCTCGGGCGGAACGGCTGGCGCAACCTCCGCGGCACTCCGCACCCCGAAGGCTGCCTCCTCGACCCCCTGGCGGGCGTGGACACTGCTCAGGCGACGCCTCTCGGCAAGACGATGGCCGCGTCGCCCGGCGGGCCGTCGCTCACGCTCGACGTCGCGCTCGCGGGGGTGCAGGCGAAGGATGCCAGCGTGCTGACGGGCGTGAGCGTGGAGGGGAAGGACCTGCCGGTGTGGACCGTGCGCGACGCCGGCAAGGGCAAGGTCTACTGGCTCAACGCGCGCCTCGCACTCGATGGGGGGCACGCTGTGCAGAGAGCGCAGTGGGAGCTTCTCGACCACGTGGTGGCCATGGCCGGCGTGAAGCCACGGTGCAGGCTCTTCCAGGGCGGGCAGCCGGTCTTCGGCGCGGAAACGTGGTACTACGAGTCCCCTTCGAAACGCACGCTGATCGTCGCCCGCCACGTCTCGCCTAGGATGGAGGGCCACGCGAACGTGCGCTTCGACCGCAAGGCGCACGTCTACGAACTGCGCACGCACCGGTACTTCGGCGAGACGGACCAGATCCAGGACACCTTCCCCGAGGGCACGGTGCGCCTCTACGCGCTCACCGACTGCAAGTTGCAGAAGCCGATGGCCAAGGCCGAGGAGGGGAGGCACGAGCCCGGCTCGGCGGTGCGGGTGCAGTGCCACATGCTCACCTACGGCAAGGAGGTGGAAGTGGACCTCGTGCCGTATCGGCTACAGGTCTTCGACGCGTCGGGAAGAGAGCTTGCCGCCTACCGGCGCGTGGTGCTGGCCCCGGGCGGAAAGCACACATTCGAGCTGCCCTTGGCCCTCGACCACCCGCCGGGGCGGCAGTCCGTCGTCATCACCGACCCGTTTACGGGCCAGGAGGCGCGGGCCTACTTCCTTGTCGCCAAGGTGGAGGAGAAGAAGCGGTGAAGCCCCTCTTGCTGTGGGGGGTCGGGCTCGCGGCCGTGGTGGCCTGCACCCGGACGCCGGCCGCGACAGTGGACGCTGCGAGGTTCGTTGACCGCTCGCTCGGCGATTGCGGGTTCCAGAGGGCCATTGACTCGCTGCCCGCGGAGGGCGGGGTGGTGGAACTGCCCGAGGGGCGGTACGCGCTGGAACGCTACCTGTTCCTGAAGAGCGGCACGACCCTGCGGGGCAAGGGCCGCGGAACCATTCTGGCGGCCGGCAGGCGCGAGACGCGCCGAAACGTGGCCAGGGACGCGCCGGCGAACAGCACGGAGATCGTCGTCGAAGGCGACCTGGCGTCCCTGGCGCCCGGGATGCTCGCCTATGCCTGGCGGTTCCGCGCGCCAAGCTGGATGGGCTACATCAAGCCGTATCGCGTCAAGGAGATTCGCGGCCAGACGCTCGTCTTTGCCGAGCCCGTTCCGTGCGAGATGCTGCTCAGGAACCGCGCGCAGGTTTCGTGGGGATTCACCACCGCGCTCGCCGCGCCGGCGAAGAAGGGCGAGAAGGCCATTCGGGTCGAACACCCCGAATTGCTGCCCCCCGGCCACGGCCTCACGCTCGCCGGGGAGGGCGACCTGTGGAATCACCACTTCAACGCGGTCGTGGCCGTCGAGGGCAGCACGCTCGTGCTGGAGCGGCCTCTGGGCGTGAGTGCCCAGGCGGGCACACTCGTCCACCACGCCTACTCCGCGATCACCGCCGACGGGCAGGAGAACATCGCCGTGGAGGACCTGGCCGTGGAGGGCTGGGCAGGCGACGAGCGTCCCATCTGCCGGAACTTCTACTACAGCGGCATCCACACCGTGCGGTGCAGCGGGGTCGCCCTGCGGCGTGTCGAGGTGCGCGACTGGCAAGCCGATGGCGTGAGCATCCAGGCGGGGCGGAACTGCCGGGTCGAGCACTGTGTAGCCACAGGCAACTCGGGCCACGGCTTCCACTCGGGCACCGACTTCACGGACGGCCTGTGGGTCAACCTCCGAGCGGTCGCCAACGGCGGCGACGGCTTCTACTACTGTTGGCACGACAAGAACGTGGTCGTCCGCCACTGCGTCCTGAGCGAGAACCAGGGCCACGGCGTCGGCGGCCTGGGCAACCCGGGCGACCGCCGCTGCATCGTGGAGGGCAACACCATCGAGCGCAACGGCCGGGCAGGCGTCGAGGTCAACGGCGGCATGGACTCGGGCAGCGTCATCCGCAGCAACATCATCCGCGACAACTCGCGCGCAAGGCCCGGCCAGTGGCCGGGCATCGCGCTCTTCGCCTCGGCCGAGGATGCCCGGGGCTACACGGTCGAGGACAACGTGGTCGAGAGCACCCTCGCGGAGCCGACCCAGTGGGTGGGCATCGAGGAGCGCTGCGGCGACCCGCCCCGCCGCGAGGTCGAGCGGGACGGCCAGAAGGTGGTCGAGACCCGCCTTGCCGACGAGAACGCCATTCGCCGCAACAGGGTTTCGGGCCATCGGACCGCCGACATCATCGTCGTGGGCCCGAAGACGGTGTGCGAGGAGAACCCCGGCGCCAGGGTGGCCGCGGGCGCCGCCGCGCCGAAGTGAGCAGGAGCGCGCCGGGTGCCCTGGGTGTCCGCCTGCCTGGGGCGGCCGGGCCGCCGGTTCCGCCCGACTCTCGGCCCCGTGCGCCGCGCGGTGCACTGAGCCTTGAGCGCTCCCAGCGGCCGCCCGGAGCACGGCGGCCGCGCGGGTCGAGACCATGCGGGCAGGCCACAAGAGGCGCTTGCACTGACGGCGGCCCAGTGGTAGGCTGCCTTGGCCCCGGCGGACCGCGTGCTTGGAGGCAAGAAGGGATGAGCCGAACGCCCTTTCGGCCCGCTCTGGTGGGCCTCGCGCTGCTCGGCGCTGCATCGGCGACGCTGGCGGGACGCTGGATCGTGCCCGACTGGCCCGAGGGTCAGGAGCCGAAGTTCGAGGCCGTGCCGCTGTTCTGGTTCACCGTGGCCGACTGCCCGCTGGTCTACCGCGTGGAGGTGGAGGTGCCCGAGGCCGCCGACCGAGCCACGGCGCTGTTGCAGACGAGCGGCTATGCCTACGTATACGTCAACGGCCGGCAGGTGTACTCCTGGGCGCCCAGGCCACGCGACAAGGACCACCCGGAAATCCCCGCCGACCCCACCCGGGTCCACGAACTGGACCTCACCGAGCATCTGACGCCCGGCCGGCATGCGCTGTGCGTGAGCGCGCCGGCCAAGGGCTTTGCGCTGGACGGCGCGCTGTACACGGGGATGAAGCCGATCCAATCCCTGGAGAGCGGCCGCGGTTGGCGGGTGCGCAAGTTCGCGCCGACGACGGTCGTCGAGGCCGAGGCATTCCTGCGGCCCGGGTACGATGGCCCGTCCGCGGCGGTCCGCGAGGAGGGCCAGCGCGGGCAGGGAGCTGGGCCGCCGACGGAGCTGCGCGCGAGCGAGGACCTCCTGGCGAAAGCCTATCGCGCGGCCTTCGTGCGCCGCGCCCGCCGGGATGTGGAGGACGCCCTCTGGCGGCTCGACCTGATGTTGAGGCGGGGAGTCTACATCCTGGGCGGCGAGGCGCACGGGTGGGGCGGGCCGTTGCGTCTGGACGCAGCCGCGCTCAAGCGCGCCGCCACGGCCCACGGCGCGGCTCGCACCCTGGGCGAGCGCGTCGAAGCGCTGGAAAAGGCGCCGGCGGATTCGGTCGCCGCCGTGGCGAAGGACATTCCCGAGATGGCCAGCCTGCGAAAGGCGCTCGACGCCGTGCTCGCCGAAACCGAGGCGGCCAGCCGCGAGGCCTTTGAGGCCGACGAGCGCAAGGCGCTCGCCCTGGCCGCTGCCGTGGTGGGGGACGGCCTGTCGCTCCAGGACACGCTCAGCGCCCCGGCGCGGCTTCGCGAGCAGGTGGATGCCCAGGTGCGCCACCCCCTCAACCATCTCAACCAGAGCCGCTACGACCGCCTGGGCTGGATCGAGCACGCCGGCCTCACCGACAGCGATATCCTCCAATGGGGCATTCGCGTGAACCCCGTGTCCGGGCCCACCAAGGCCGGGCCGACGGGCGAGTGGGCGCGCTTCCTCTTCTCCCCCGACCCCGACGACGAGGGCGTGCGCGACCTGCGCTGGAGCATCGGCCACAACGTTGAGAACCAGTGGCAGCGGATTGACCCCCGCGTGAGCTGGACCAAGGACGCCCGGTTCGCCGAGCACAAGGGCATCGCCTGGTACCGCACGCGAATCCACGCCCCGGCCGAGTGGGCGGGCAACGAGGTCGTGCTGACGTTCGCCGTCGCAGGCCGGGAGCGCGTATGGCTCAACGACAGGGAAATCACCGAACTGGGCACAGGAGCCGGCAACCGCACGTACCCGTTGCCGGCGGACCTGCTGGCGTTCGGGGCAGAGAACTTCCTCGCCTTCCGGATCGACGCGGACGGCGATCCGCGGGGCCTGGTCGGCCCGGTGGAACTGGCCTGCCCCGCGCTCGACGCGCCGGCCGCCAGAGAGACTCCGCCCACCGACGTCCTGGCGACGCCCCTGAGCCCCTGCGTCGTGCTCACGCCGTGGACCGACACCCTGCGAATCCACCACGCCGGCGAGGCCATGCTGCTCTTGCCCGGGCAGATGAAGTTCGGGCGATGCGACTACCGGGCCGACCGCGACGGGAAGCTCTCGGCGAACTGGGCGCTCCTGTGGCTCACGCCCCACACGGCCGTCAGCCCCGTGCGGCCGATCCTGCTCGTCTTCCGCAGGTGCCCGGCCAAGATTGACGGCGTGCCAGGGCAGACGACCATCAAGATGAGCCGCCCGCGAGAACGCATCATCGCCGTCCGCCCCTGGGTCAAAGCGAAATTCGACGACCCCCGATTCCTCCTCCGCCTCGACGACGCCATCGGCCTCTGGCGCCGGGCCGCCCTGGCCGTGCCCCTCGACTACATGTCCGTGACCCGCCTCCTCTCCCCGGGCGAGCCCTGGGACAAGGCCTCCACCGAGAAAGTCCCCCGCGGGCCCGTGCTGGGCCACACGGTGATCTACGACTTCCTCGAGACCAGGGACGAATGGGACACGAAGCCCCTCCGCCTGGCGCCGCTGCCGGCCCTGTGCAGCTTCGCACGCGACTGCGGCTTCCGCAACCTGAAGCTCGACCGCCGAGCGGTGGACATCCAGGACGGCGGCCTCCTGGCCCCCTACCGCGCAGTGATGGACGCCGACCGCGTGAGCTACAGCTACGACGTCGAGCCGTACCCGCGCTTCGCCGGCTTCACGAGCTGGATGTTCGCCGGCGGCGACGCCGGCGTGCCCGGCAACCAGCGCGAGCTGGAGCTCCTCGCCGCCCTCGGCGCCAACAGCTTCCGCCCCCAGCACAACTGGTCCGACGAGAAACCCCCCAACCCCGCCAACCCCGGCGACCAACGCACCCGCGTGCAAGTCACCGCCGACTACGCCAACGCCGTCGGCATGAACTACATGAACAACATTGATCAAACCCTCGGCCGCCCGCGCGAGTTCGTCCGCGACAACTACGCCGACTTCATGGCCCTCGTCGGCGCCCACTACGAGAAGATCGCCCGCCAGCTCGCAGGCCGCCCCTTCTGGGCCGTGGCCTACGACCTCATCAATGAGCCCTTCGACCACCACCACGCCCGCTACAACCCCGCCATCAAGGAACTCACCCGACGCATCCGCTCCATTGACAACGTCCACCTCCTCTACATCGAGCCCTGCGAGGCCTGGGGCGCCATCCAGCAGCTCAAACTCATCGAGCCCACCGGCGACCCCCTCACCGTCTACAGCTTCCACGACTACAACTTCCGCCTCAACAAGCCCGACGACCGCTGGCCCACCCTCGAACGCGACCTCACCAACATCTACGCCCTCTGGCTCCCCGCCATCGAATTCCAGATCCGCCACGGCTGCGCCATGCACTGCGGCGAGTTCGGCGGCTTCGCCGGCGCCACCGACGACTCCCTCGCCCAGACCCTCCTCCTCAACGACTTCTTCCGCATCTTCGACCAGTTCGGCATGCACCACCACTACTACAGCGGGCGCGAAGTCTACCGCCGCCTGGCCGACGGCTCGCTGCGCCCCAGCAACGTCGCCCTCGCCTACCAGGCCTACTTCCGCCGCCCCGACTTCAACCGCCACTACCCCCTCTGGCCCAGCCACCCCAAGCCGCCCCAGCCGTAGCACATCTTGGGGGCCGCTGCGGGCGAGCCACAACCCGCTGAGTCTCCCAGAGTCTCCCAGACTTCCCGGTCTGAAGGGGACACCCCGGATGCCCCCCCCACAGGTTGTAGGCTCCCCCGGACAGCCCCCAATGTGTTGCGTCGCCCGATTCGCCCGACTCGCCGGCTCCGCCAGGCACTTGACTCCCGCGCCCCGGGGGTGTAGAAAACCCCTATCAGCCTGGGGCCGCACGAAGCGGCCAGAGGGCCTCCAAGGGGCGCCAATGTCCACCAAGGCATTCCCCGCACGGTTCCCCACTGGACCAGCCAGCTCTGCTCCCGCTGCGGCTCCCTGGGCGCGCGATTCTCCGCCCGCAACGGCCAAGCCGTCTTCGAACCCGTTGGCAAGCTCTTCGCCTGCCCCGACTGCGGCTACCTGGCCAATGCCGACCACAATGCCCGGGTGAACCTGCACAGAAGGTTCTTCGGCGAGTTCCCCGAGGTCAAGAGGCCCGACAAGAGCCGGCGCATCTTCCGAGTGACCAGGCCGGGCCAGCCCACCGTGGAAGTGGACATGGTCCAGGTGGAGACCACGCTGCGCCTGCGCGCCGACGACATGTGCCGAGGCAAGGCCACGCCATTCTGACCCCCGTGTGGCGCCGCTGCCCTCCGCGGCGCTTCGCCTGTGGGCGGGGCCTCCGTGCCCCGCGAGCCCTCCTATCCCTGTCCCGCGGGGGACAGAGCCCCCGCCCACAAAGAGCCGCGCCCTCAGTTTCTCAGGCCTATCCGCGCCATTCGCGTTTCTCTTCCTCTCTGCGCGCTCTCTTCACCGCTCCCTCTGCTGGCTCTGCGCGAGACTGTTCCCGTCTTCACTGCTGGATTCGCGTGGATTCGCGCGATTCGCGGTCGCCCTCTTGGGGGTTAGGCACGGCGCTGTGGGCGGGGCCTCCGTGCCCCGCGAGCCCTCCTATCCCTGTCCCGCGGGGGACAGAGCCCCCGCCCACAAAGAGCCGCGCCCTCAGTTTCTCAGGCCTATTCGCGCCATTCGCGTTTCCCTTCCTCTCTGCGCGCTCTCTTCACCGCTCCCGCTGCTGGCTCTGCGCGAGACTCTTCCCGTCTTCACTGCTGGATTCGCGTAGATTCGCGCGATTCGCGGTCGCTCTCTGGGATTCGCGGCGTGTGGACACGCCGCCCACAACCCTTCCGCCTCGGCCATGTCGCGCTGGCGCCCACGGTTGCGCGAAGGCTCCGACGCCGGTAGAATGCCCCACTGGCTGGGCGGCGGACGGCCGCCCGCACCCCATCCCTTCGCCGAAAGGAGAGGCCGTGGCCAGGATCAAGACGCTGCTGCTCTCGGGCGCCAACAACCACGACTGGCGGCGATCGTCGCCCTTCCTGCGAGACCTGCTGGAGCGCTCGGGCAGGTTCGACGTGACGCTGACGGAGAACCCCTCGGCTGCGCTGGAGGACGCGGCGGCGCTGAAGAGCTATCGCCTGCTGTTCTCGGACTACAATGGCCCCGCCTGGAGCGAGGCGGCGAAGGCCAACTTCGTGGCCGCCGTGGCGGGCGGCACGGGCCTGGTCGTCCTGCACGCCGCCGACAACGCCTTCCCCGGCTGGGTGGAGTACGAGACGATGGTCGCCCTCCTGTGGCGAGCGGGCACGGGCCACGGCCAGTACCACGAGTTCGAGGTCAAGATCGCCGACAAGGCGCACCCCATCACGCGCGGACTGGGCGACTTCCGCCTGTGGGACGAGCTGTACCACAAACTCGTCCACATGCACAACGCCCCGTACCGGGTGCTGGCGACGGCCTACTCGGCGCCCGAGACCGGTGGCACGGGCCGCGACGAGCCGATGATGACGGTGCAGCAGTACGGCCAGGGGCGCGTCTACCATCACGTGATGGGCCACGTGTGGCCCGGGGACGGCGCGCAGCACAAGGGGTGCTCGATGATGACCTTCGAGAACCCCATGTTCCAGAAGAGCCTGCTGCGCGGCTGCGAGTGGGCCGCGACGGGGGACGTCGCCGACTGAGGCCTGCCGAGGCGCAGCGGGCGAGCCGTCGCGTGCGTCGGGAACGCCGGGAGCCTGCGGGCGGGGCCCAGGCGCTGGGTCAGTAGGTGAGGACGACTCGGCTCAGCCCCCGACGCCCGGCGATCGGGACGGCGAGTTCCAGCGTCTCGTGTTGGGCCAAGCCGCGGATGCGCTCGATCGTGAAGCCGAGGAAGGCCGTCGCCGCGTCGAAGCACTCGCACCGCACGTAGCCGCGGGCCACCGCCTCCAGGGCCAGGAGGGCGGAGGCGCCCTTGGCCGTCTTCTCGGCCAGGGTGTCCAGATCGTCGTCATCCAGCGGGAATGCCTTCGTCCGCTTCAGCGTCAGCACGAGCGTCCGCCCGTCCTCGCCGAGTTCCGTCTTCTCCACGGTGAAATACGCCCGGAACGCCGCGGCGTCCACCTCGATCTTCTCGGGGTCCGCCGGCCCGCCGGCGCCCAGATCGGGGAGCAGGCCCATCGAGTGCAGCAAGGCGCACAGGGCCACCGCCAGCGCCGCGAGCGCGAGGCCGAGCGCGAGCCATTGCACGCGGCGGCCGGGCAGGGCAGATGAGCCGCCGCTGGTCTGCTGGGTGTCGGACACGCTGAGTCGCCTCCTGTCCCCTCCGTGGGTGTGCGTGAATGGTAGCCAGGCGTCGCCCGCTTGTCAAGGCGGACTGCGCCGGGCCGCCCGCGCAGTGCCCGCGGCGCCAAGGGCGTTGGCCATTCCCACAGGTGGTTTCTCTTGCGGCCTCCCGTAGCGACAAGCGTGCCGCTTGTCGAACAGATCGAGGAAGCCGCAAGCGGGACGCTCGCGGCCACCTCGGCAGGATTCCCGCATCAGAAACCGCCTCTGATTCCGGCCCACGCCCGCGGCGTCAGAGTGTGGGCAGGAATTGTCGGCAGGGTGGTTCTCTCTGAAGCCTGATGGGCTCGCATGGGATAGCCCAGGGCAACGCCCTCATCTTCTCCCACACGTGAGGGCCTTGCAGCCCGCGAACGCGGGCGACCGGGCCGTAGCCCAGGGCGACCGAAGGGAGCCCTGGGACGGACGTCCCCGCCCGTCCAAGCCCCCGAAGGGGGCGTTTCACGCCTTGAATCGCCCCCCTTCGGGGGCTCCCCCCTGGGGCCGCCTCTCCCCAGGGCTCCCTTCGGTCGCCCTGGGCTACCCTCAAACGCCCCCTTCGGGGGCTGGACCCCAGCCCCCGGAAGATGTGGGCGAAGAGCAGGGCAACGCCCTGGGTCCCGCGGGAGCCATGGGTCCAGCCCCGAAGGGACGGGATAGAGGCTGTCTATTCCGCCCTTTCAGGGCTGTCGCGGGGCGCTCTTGTTCTATCCCATTTCGCTCCTTCGGAGCTCCCGCAGCCACCCACGATTCCGGCCCACGCCCGCGGTGTCAGCAGCGGTTGGCCGGGGTGCCGAGCGTCTGGTATAATGCGCCCAGAGAGGGTTCACTCAGGCAAGGAGCGGCGAGATGGCCAACGACAGGCTCTTGGCGCGGCTGGAGGAGCTGAAGCGGCAGCGGAACGCCGTGATCCTGGCGCACAACTACCAGCGGCCCGAGGTGCAGGACGCGGCCGACTATACGGGCGACTCGCTGGGCCTCTCGCAGCAGGCGGCAGCGACATCGGCCGAGGTGATCCTGTTCTGCGGCGTGCACTTCATGGCCGAAACCGCCGCGATCCTCTGCCCCGAGAAGACCGTGCTCATCCCCGACCCCAACGCGGGCTGCCCGATGGCGAACATGGTGACGCCGCGCGAGCTGGCCGCGCTGAAGGCGCAACACCCCGAGGCCGTGGTGGTGACCTACGTGAACTCGTCGGCCGCCATCAAGGCGATGACGGACGTCTGCTGCACGTCGGCCAATGCCGTGAAGGTCGTGGCCTCGATCCCGCGCGAGCGCGAGGTGCTGTTCGTGCCCGACCAGAGCCTGGGCAGCTATGTGGCGAGCCAGCTCCGCCGCCCGATGATCCTGTGGCCGGGCTATTGCCCCACGCACCACCACATCCTGGCGAGGGACGTGCAGGCCTCAGGGCGGAGCACCCTGACGCCGTCTTCGTCTGCCATCCCGAGTGCACGAGCGACGTGGTGGCCCTGGCCGACAAGGTGGCCAGCACGTCGGGCATGATCGAGTGGTGCAGGAGGACGCCGGCGAAGACGATCCTCGTGGGCACCGAGATCGGCCTCCTTCATCGCCTGCGCAAGGACAGCCCGGAGAAGACCTTCCTGCCCGTGTCGCCGCTGGCCGATTGCCCGAACATGAAGCTGAACACGCTGGAGAAGATGGTCTGGGCGCTCGAGGATATGGAGTACCGCGTCACGGTGGCGCCCGAGGTGGCCGGGCCGGCGAGAAGGGCGATTCAACGGATGTTGGAGATTGCGTGACGCGCGATGCGCGATGCGTGAGGAGAGGGCGGAGCGCACATTTCCCTGCCTCCTCACGCATCACGTATCACGCGTCGCGTCTGTCGCCCATGAAGATTGCGGTGGCGATGAGCGGGGGGGTGGATTCCAGCACCGTGGTCGCGCTGCTGAAGCAGGCGGGCCACGAGGTGATCGGCCTCCACATGCGGCTCGTGTGCGTCGCTCCGTCCGAGGCGGCGCGAGTGGCGGAGGCCCTGGGCGTCCGCCCCGAGGACCTGTGCTGCCCCCAGGGCCACGGCTGCTACGTGACCCACGTGGCGAAGTCGCTCGGCGTGCCGATCGAGATGGTGGACTTCGCCGCGGAGCGCGAGGCGCTCATCGCCTATCTGTGCTCAGAGTACGATGCCGGCCGCACGCCGAACCCGTGCGTGGTGTGCAACCGCTGGAACAAATTCGGCCGGCTCCTCCGCCGCGGCCTGGCGCTGGGCGCGGAGGCGTTCGCCACGGGCCACTACGTGCGCCTCGCCCGCCGCGACGGCCGCCTCGTGGTGCGGCGCGGCGCCGACCCTGCGAAGGAGCAGTCCTACGTGCTCTTCGGCCTCACGCAGGGGCAACTCGCCCGCTGCCTGTTCCCGCTGGGGGACCTCTGCAAGACCGAGGTGCGCCAGATGGCGGCCCAACTCGGCGTCCCCGCCGTGGAACGCGAGGAGAGCCAGGACATCTGCTTCATCCCCAGCCGCGACTACCGTCGGCTGCTGCGCGAGCGGCTGGGCGACCGCATCCAGCCCGGCCCGATCCTCGACACGGCGGGCTGCGTGCTGGGCCGACACCCCGGCTGCCAGCTCTTCACCATCGGCCAGCGGCAGGGCCTCGGCGTGGCGCTCGGCTCGCCCCGCTACGTGGTGCGCATTGACCGCCAGGCGAACGCCGTCGTCATCGGCACACGCGAGGAACTCCAACGCAACACGATGCGCGTGTCGCAGGTGAACTGGATGGCCTTCGCCGAGCCGCCGGCGCGGGTCGAGGGCACGGTGCAGATTCGCTACAACCACCAGCCCGCCCCTGCGACCATCGAGCCGACAGCGGACAGCGGGGCCCGTGTGACGTTTCACACGCCCGAGACCGGCGTGAGCCCGGGCCAGGCCGCCGTCTTCTACGAGGATGACATCGTGCTGGGCGGCGGCTGGATTGATGGATGACATTGCGAGGGAGGAGGCCCTTTCTCGCAGAAAGGGCCTCCTCCCCCGCGTCCCCCTCCTTCCCAAAGAGTCTCGCAGTGTAGAGAGGTCTCTGGAGAGGGGGGCGGGGAGAAGCCTTTCTTTCCAGAAAGGTTCTCCCCGTCTCCTATTGCTCCATGCCCTGGATGTCGCGTTCGGGCTGGGTGAGGTCGTAGAGCGTGTGGAGCAGGGCGGCGTCGGCCTCGGTGACCTGCTTCTTGCGGCGGGCGAGCACGCGGCGGGCCACCTCGACCGCCAGGGCCGGGGAGTAGGGCGAACAGCCCGAGTCGGTGAGCCACGAGAACGAGGCGAGGAACTTCGGCGGAAACCCGCTGGTGAGGACGTTGCAGCAGAAGCCGATGACGCTGCCCGTGAGGAACGTGGAGGCGATGGCCGACTTGGAGTGGTCGCCCATCGCGAGGCCGACGAACATCGAGCCGGTCTCGACCAGCTTGTGCGGCAGTTGCACGCGCACGGTGCCGTAGGTGTTCTTCAGGTCGCTGTTGATCGTGTCGGCGGCCAGGTTCACCCACTGGCCGATGTAGGCGTGGCCGAGAAAGCCGTCGTGCTGCTTGTTCGAGTAGCTGTGGACGATCGAGTTCTCGATCTCGCCGCCCACCTTGCACACCTCGCCGATGTTGGCGCCCTCGCGCAGGCGCGCGGCCATCTGGATGGTGGAGTGCGGGCCGATGTAGGCGGGCCCCTGGATGCACGAATTGGGCATCACCTTCACGCCCTCGGCGATGTAGACGGGGCCCTCCTCGGCGTCAATCACGCAGCAGGGCTTCACCACGGCCCCTTCGCCGATGAAGACGTTCTCCTTGCCGAGCACGTAAACGCCGTCGCAGACCCTGCCGCGAATCTCGCCCGCGGGGGCCAGGTCCCTGAAGTCCCGCTTCAGCTCGGGCTCATTGCGGTTGATGATCTCCCAGTAGTAGCGCAGCAGCGTGGCCCTGTGCTCGACGTGCCGTGTGGTGTGGGGCAGGGCCTTGGCCACGGCCCCGTCGAGGAAGTGACGCGGGGTGAGGGCGGCTGCGGTCCTGGCTCGGAGCCGCGCGTAAGCCAGGCTCCCCTCGCACAGGCCGAGCTCCTCGGGGCCGTCCACCGGGATGGCCTTCTCCATCAGCAGGCGGCCGTTGAGGAACAACACGTCCTGGTCGGCCGGCAAGTCGTTGACGGGCAGGGGCGAACGCTCGCGGAGCGTGGCGGCCAGGTAGTCGCGGACGAAGAGGGCGAACCTGTGCCCCGGATAGGCCCGCTGCATCTTCTCGAGCAGGCTGCTGATGCCGCAGCGCAGCTCGCAGGCGGGGCGGCAGTAGACGAGTGGGAGAAGATCGCTCCAGCGATCGTCCTCGAACACGCAGATCGCAGCCATTCCGCTCTCCTGTGGCGCTACTTGCCCGCGCGCTTGACCTCGAACGCCGCGCGGTTCGACTCGGCCTTGACCGGCTCGAGGACGCGGATCATGGCCCAGCCGGCCATCTCCTGCTCCACCTTCCAGTTGTCCGAAACGTCCTTGTCGTCCGCCTTGTTGAAGCGGATGGAGTACTCCTTCGACACCGTGCCGTCGCTCTGGACGAAGACGTAGGTGAGCCGGCACGGCCCGCTGACGCGGATGTTGCCCTTGAGCTTGATGGTGACCGGGAGCTTGCCGGCGTACTTGGCCGGCTCGGCCGTCAGAGTCGCCTGGACGTTGACCGCCTCGGGCTCCGGCTCGTCCTTGGCCTTGGGCGGCTCCTTGTCCTTTGGCTTCTCCTTCTCCTTCGGCTTGTCGGGCGCCTGGATGTCCACCGCGTAGTCGGCCCTCTTCGACTCTTCGCGCTCGGGCGCGAGCACGCGGAGCTGCACCCAGCCGCGGGCGTCCTGCGTGAATCGAAGGGGCAGCTCGACCGCCTTCTCGCCCGCCTCGTCGAAGCGCAGCATCCTGGGCGGCGTCTGGCCCCCGTCGCTGCGCACGAACGCGTACTGCACCACGCAAGGCTGGTCCACGCGGATCGTGCCCTTGAACTGCACGTCGGCCGGGCCCGGGCCCTGATACTTGGGCGGGTCGGCCTCGAGACTCACTGAGACCTTCACCTTCTCTTTCTCTTTCGGCTTCTCCTTCTCCTTGGGCTTCGGGAACTCGACCTGGAAGTCCGCGCGGTCGGACTCCACGGCCACCGGGGCGAGCACCTTGAGCGTGGCCCAGCCCGCTCCCTCCGTTGCGATGCGGAGGTCCAGAGCCACGTCCTCGGAGCCTGCCTTGTCGAACCGCAGCGTTCTGGGCAGCACGCGCTGGCCGTCGCTGCGCTCGAAGGTGTAGCGGACCTCGCAGGCCTGGTTCACGCGGATGGTGCCCTTGAGGCGGATGGCGGCGGGCGGGTCGCCCTTGTACTTTGTGGGATTCGCTTTGAGGTCGACCCGCACCTCGAGCGCCGGAAGCTCCACAATGCCCACCTCATAGTCGGCCCGGTCGCTCTCGGCCGCAACAGGGGCCAGGATGCGCAGCATCGCCCAGCCGCGCCCGCTGGCCGTGAACTGGCGGGTGTCCTCGACGTCCTGGTTGCCCTCCTTTGCGAAGCGGGCGACGCGGGGCGGGCTCTGCGTGCCGTCGCTGTAGACGAAGGTGTAGCGCACATCGCACGCCTGGTTCGCGTGGAGGGTGCCGAGGAAGCGCAGCTTCGCGGGGGCGAGGCCGCGGTACTTCGGGGGCTCCACCTTCACTTGGGCATGGAGCTTCATCTCATGCTTCACGTTGGCCTCGAACGGCGTCTGCGGCGACGCGACGGCGATCGGGGCCAGCACCTTCAGCACCGCCCAGCCCTTAGCGTCCACGAGGAACTGGCGGGTCTCCTCGACCTGCTGCTCGCCCGGCCGGGCGAAGCGCACCACGCGCGGCGCGCTCTGTGTGCCGTCGCTGTAGACGAAAACGTACCGCACGTCGCACGGCTGCGTCGCCCGGATCGTGCCCCGGAAGGCGATGACGCCGGGGATGGGGCCCTTGTACAAGGGCGGCACGGCTTGCAGCGTGGCCTCGATCGCCAGCGGCGGTGGGCCCTGCGGCTTCACCGCGAACGCGGCCTGTGGCGAGTCGGTCTGGACCGGCGCCAGGATGCGAAGGGCCGCCCAGCCCACATACTCGCGTTGAAGGGTCCAGGAATCCTCGACCTGTCGGGCGCCACGCTGAAGGAACCGGAGAGTCTGAACCGGGCTGGTCTGGCCGTCGCTGCGCACGAAGACGTACGACACATCGCACGGCTGGCCCGCCCAGATCGTGCCGCGGAAGCGCACCGTGGCCGGGAGCGGCCCCGGGTGCACCTCGGGGAAGGCGCTGAGGGTGGCCCGAACGTGGGGCTGCGCGGCCGGGCGCACCTCGAAGGCGGCCTGTTCGGACTCCACCGGCGCCGGCGCCACCACGCGCAACGTCATCCAGCCGGTTCCCTCGCGGCTCACCAGCCAGCGCGTGCTCACCTCGCGGGCGCCAGGCCGATCGAAGCGCAGCCGCTGGACCGGGCTGAACGAGCCGTCGCTGCGCGCGAAAAGATACTGCACCTCGCACGGGTGGCTGACGGCGATCATCCCGCGGAAGTCAATCGGGGCCGGCAGCGGGCCGCCATAGAGGGCGGGATCCGCTGTCAGGCTGACCTGGATGCGTCGGTGCCCGCCCGAGCGCACCTCGAAGGGCGCCACCTCCGAGGTGAAATCCACGGGCGACAGGATGCGGATGGCCGCCCAGCCGACATAGTCGTGGTGGAGCGCCCAGTCGTCGGTGACGTGCTGCACGCCGCGTTGCACGAAGCGGAGCGTCTGCACCGGCCCCATGGCGCCGTTGCTGCGCACGAAGGCGTACTGCACGTCGCAGGGCTGGCCGACGGCGATGCGCCCGAAGAAGCGCACGAGCGCAGGCAGGCGGCCGATGTACACGGGCGGCTGCGCGAGGAGCGACGCCTGCACCAGCGGGCGCGCCGGCGGACGCACCTCGAAGAAGGCCTGCTCCGACTGGGTGACGACCGGCGACAGGATGCGCAGCGCGAGCCAGCCCGTGCACTCCTGCGCCACGGGCAGTTCCGTCGTCACTTCGGCCACGCCCGCCTGCGGGAAGCGGAGCATGCGGGCCGGCCCCACCCCGCCGTCGCTGCGCACGAAGGCGTACTGCACGTCGCACGGCTGCGCGGCCGTGATCCAGCCCCGGAAGCCGATGGTCGCCGGCAACGGGCCCGAGTAACAGGGCGGCTCGGCCACGAGCCGCGCCTGCACGAACGGCAGCAGGGCGCCGGCTCCGCCGGCTCGGAAGTAGACCATCCGGGGCTGCGGCTGGCCGACGAAGCAGATGTGTGTGAAGCCCGAGTTGCGGACGACGGCCAGCGCCGCGCGGGCCTCCATCTCCGCGAGGCCGAAGTCCAGCAGCCACACGTTTCCCTGCACCAGCATCCAGCGGTCGTTCACCTGAGCCACATCGAGGCGGGCCGGGTCGAGGGGCAGCGCCATTTCGCCGGGCATCGGCCCCATCGGGGGCTGGCCGTTGACCAGGTAGTACTGGAGGAGAGGCATCGGCCGCCCGATCGAGCACTGCTGGTTCATCCGGTAGAAGCGGATGACATTGAGCGCCTGACGGGCGCTTGCCTCGTCGTTCTCGAAGGCCAGCAGCGTGACGTCGGGAGTCGCCAGGAACCAGCGCCCGCCTATAGCCTGAAGAGCCACCTGGTTCGGGTCGAAGCTGATGGTATCCACCCACACCGGGCCGGCCTCGGGGGGCTGGATCGGAGGCTGGTCCGCTACAGGGGGCGGAGGCGGCTGCACGACGACCGGCGGCTGGACGACCACCGGGGGCGGCGGCTGCACGACAACGGGCGGCGGAGGCGGCGGTGTAGCGGTCGGGGGCGGGGGCGGCGGCTGCGGCGGCGGCGGGAGGTAGCCCTGGAGCTCATCACAGGCGGTCAGAACGACCAGGGCCATCGGAAGAAGGGCCAGGAGAAGCAACCAATTCGTCCTGCCGCCACGTGTTGTCCTTCCCATCGAAATCTCCATTCCCAGGTGTGCGGCTCGACCTTCGCCAGGGGACACTTCACCCGAACGAAGGAGGGGTTCGCAGTGCGGCCTTCAGGCCGTATCCTGGACGCCAGATACGGGCTGAAGCCCGCACTACGAACCGCCCCGCCATTTGAGGTGCGTGCCTGAGTCCCCGGTTGATTGAGCAGAGGCGTTACTCCGACGACATTATACACTCAGTTGCGGCCAACCGCCAGCCGCCTACAGGCTCTGACGCTCGTGGGCGGGGCTTTGTTCAATGCTTGGGGCGAACCCTCCGCCGAAGTTGGGAGCGGGGGGCGGCTTCGGTATAATGGGAGGGCAGTCGGCCCCAGCCCGAGTCCCTTGGCAGGAACCAGCCGTGGCGGAACCCTCCAGCGTCCTTGGCAGCAGAGACCTCTCTGCGATGGTGTTCGAACACCTTCTGGCTCTTGGCGCGCCGCTCTTCGAGCAGATGCGCGCCCGCAAGCAGAAGGTGCAAACGCCCGACGAGGTGCTCGAGCACCAGCGCTACGTGCGCGACACGTTCACCCAACTGATCGGAGGCTTGCCCGAGCGGACGCCACTGAACCCGCGCCGCCTCGGGCGACTCCTCCGGCGCGGCTACACGATCGAGAAGGTGATCTTCGAGAGCCGCCCCTGCTTCTACGTCACGGCCAACCTTTACCTGCCCGAGCGCCGCCGCGATGCGGCGCCCGCCGTGCTCGTGCCCTGCGGCCACGCGCGGGAGGGCAAGGCGTACCCCGAGTACCAGAGACTCGCCCAGGCGCTCGCGGCCGGCGGCTTCGCGGTGCTCGTCTACGACCCCCTCGGCCAGGGCGAACGGAGCCAGTACTGGGACGCCCTCAAGGGCGACTCGCGCGTGGGCCTCTGCTGCCCCGAGCACGAGTACGCCGGCACCCAGAGCCTGCTGACGGGCGTCAATCTGGCCAGCTACCGCATCTGGGATGGGATCCGCGCCCTCGACTACCTGTGTCTTCGCGACGAGGTGGACGTGACCCGCCTCGGCTGCACCGGCTGCTCGGGCGGCGGCACGCTCACGGCCTACCTCTTCGCCCTGGACGACCGCCTCCGCGCCGCGATGCCCGTCTGCTACATCACCAGCCGCGAAGCCTGGCTCGCCACGGGCATGATCGCCGATGCCGAGCAGGTGCAGGACCACGCCATCGAGCGCGGCATTGACCACAGCGACCTGCTCATCGCAGGGGCGCCGCGCGCCGTGCGCATCGGCGCGGCCAGCCACGACTACTTCCCCATCGAGGGCACGCGGCGCGCCTTCGACGAGGTCAAGCGGATGTACGCCATTCTCGGGGCCGAGGGCATGGCCGACCTCGTCGTGGCCGAAGGCGAGCACGGCTTCAGCCAGCCCCTTCGTGAGGCGGCCTGCCAGTGGCTCCAGCTCTGGCTGGGCGACCCCGGCGCCGACACCCGCGAGCCCGACATGCCGCTCGAACGGGAGGAGGACCTCCGGTGCGCGCCCGACGGGCAGGTGCACAACCTCGGCAGCCGCACGGTGTTCTGCTTCACCCGCGACCGCGCCCTCACGCTGCCGCCCCCGCCGCCCGAGCTGGCGACCCGCGGCGAGGCCGAAGAGTGGCAGACCAGCCTCCGCTCGCGCCTGCGCGAGCTCCTCAACTGCCCCAGCGGCCCGGGGGCGCCGCCCTGCGACCAGGTGGGCGTCTTCTACCGCGGCAAGTGCGGCATCGAGCAGCTCACGTTCCGCAGCGAGCGCGGCATCACGGTTCCCGCGCTGCTCTTCGTGCCCGACAAAGACCCTGAGCGCAGGCCCGGCATCCTCTACGTCCACGAGCAGGGCAAGGACGCCGAAGCCGGCCCCGCCGGCGTCATCGAGATGCTGGCGAACGAGGGGAACGTCGTGCTCGCCATTGACGTGCGCGGCGTCGGCGAGACGCATTCCATCGGCGCTGTCCCGCGCGACTACGCGTTCATGGGCACCGACGGCTATCACTTCTACCAGTACGGCATGCTGGGCCACAGCCTGGTGGGCAGGCGGGTCCACGACGTATTGCGGTCCATCGCCGTGCTGGCCGAGCGGCCCGAGGTGGACCCCGCCCGCCTGAGCATCGTGGGGCAGGGGAGCGGCGCGCTGCTCGCGCTCTTCGCCGCCGCACTGGACGAGCGGATCACCACGACCGTCTGCTGCAATGGCCTTGTCAGCTACCGCGCCCTGGCGACGAACGAGTTCCATTCCTGGCGGCCGCCCGACTTCGTGAGCGGCATCCTGCCCGTGTGCGACCTGCCCGAGGTGGCCGCGTGCGTGGCCCCGCGACGACTGGTCCTGGCGGGTCCGGTGGACCACATGCGGCGCCGTCTGCCCCAGGCTGAAGCCGAGGCCGCCTATGCCTGGGCACAGCGCGTCTATCAGCTCTTCGAGGCCGAGGAGAATCTGGTCGTCTCGACAGTTGCGCTGTAGCTGCGGCGGATTCCGCGATAGCGGCTAGCATGACAACGCTACCTCCCCGGCGCAAGCCCTGTGAAGCGGTCATTCCGAGCGGAGCCTTGCGAAGTCGAGGAGTCTCTCCTGTCGGGCTCTCAGGCAGGAGAGATGCCTCCACACGCCGGGCATGACGCGGTGTTCACCATCGCGGCAGCTCTGCGCCTGACCTCCCGGAGGTATCCGAACCTGCGGGAGGTCAAGGTCAATCCACCGGCCCTGGTCGCACGATGCGCGGGGCGGTCTTGATGCGGGGGCGGATGGCCAGCCAGTCTACGCCCTGGAACTCGGGGTCGTCTATCGCCCGCACCTCCTCGTCGCCGAGGTAAGGGCACATGGCGTCCACCCACAGAATGAGGCGAAGGAGGTCGTCGGGCGGGAGTCTCACGTCGTTGTGCTTGCCGCTGGAGGCGGTGTCAATGAGGCGGCTCTTGTAGGAGAGGCGGGTCATGGGCGGGGGTGTTTCGTAGCCGCGCGGGTCGCGCTGGTCGTAGCCCTCGACCATGAGCATGTCGGCGATGCCGAAGCCGGGCGGCGGGTTCTTCGGGGGCGCGTAGGCCGCGCCCCAGGCGGGGCGGCCAGTGAAGAGCCAGTAGGTCTCGTCGAAGCCCAGGCCGCCGGGGCGAGGCGTCATGTCCACCTTCGCCTTGCCCTTGCCGTCGCCCGTGTGGCACTTCGCGCAATGCTTGTCGAGGATGGGGCGGACGTAGCGGTCCCAGCTCACCGTGTCGCTGCCCCAGGGCGGCGGGGTGATGCTGCTGGGCTGGCGCTGAATCGCGGCGGTCCTGGCATAGGGTTCGGGTGCGACGCTGTGGAGTTCGTGGCAGCCGAGGCAGCCGCGGCGCTCGCCGGGCATGACGTTCACGAAGCTGCGCATGGTCTGGAGCGCCCGCTGTCGCTCGTCGAGCAGTTGGAAGTGCAGCGGAATGCCGCTCGGGGCGTGGAAGCTCACCGAGCCGTCGGCCTCGATGGGCACGGTGCCGAGGACGCGCTTGACGCCTTCCGATTGCACGGCGGAGACGACCGGCCCGGTGGAGAGATAGGGGCGCTTGTGCCAGTAGGTGTAGGTCTTGTGGTCAATGCTCAGGATGCGGAGGAAGCGGGCCTTGCCGCGCAGTTCATCGGGAGCGCCGCTGTAGACGTTGCCGCTGTAGATCACGCCATCCTTCGGCGACAGGCGGTCCTCGCGGGTCGGCCACTCGACGCGATCTTCAATCACCGGGGGCCGGGGACGGGGTTTGAGGGGGATGGCATGGAACACGTTGTTCACGCCCTCGTAGATCAGTTCGCGGTTGCCATCGGTGTCCATCAGGTAGAGCACGAACTTCCCCCCTCGATTGGCCGAGACGAGGAAGTCTCGCTCGCTCAGAGGGTGGGGCGAGTAGTAGGCGCTGTAGGTGCCGCTGCGGTGGTAGTCGGGCGATTCGATGGGGTCAATCGGGCCGTTGCCCGATTCGGGCCAGGCGACGTCGGCGGTCACCTTGGTGAGGCCGGCGGGGAAGTTGAAGCCGTCGCCCGGCGTGATGATGCCCACCGAGCCGCTGAACCAGTTGTGGTGGGCGGAGCCGGTGAACATCACGCGGCGCGAGCCGGGGATGCTGCGGGCGTCCTTCAGCAGGTCGGGCCACACGCTCTGGTTGCCCCAGAGCGTGCTCACGTGGGTGCCGTCGGGGTTCACGGTCCAGAGGCCCTGGGCGCGCCAGAGGGGCTTGTCGGTGTACTCCCAGCGGGTGTAGACGAGGCGGCCGTCGTTCATCACGGAGGGCAGGTAGTCGGGCTCGTTGTTGGCCGAGATGAGGTAGATGTTCCGCCCGTCGCGGTCGCAGCGGGCCAGCACGTAGGCGTTGGTGGGCGGCATGCAACGGACGTAGGTGTGGCCTCGCGTGGTGGAGAAGACGATGTGCTCGCCATCGGGCAGGTAGATCGGGTCGAAGTCGTCGTAGGGGCCGTCCGTCAGTTGCCGCAGGCCCGAGCCGTCTACGCCGATCTCGTAGAGATGGAACGACTTCTCGTTGTGGGGCTTGAAGCAGAAGAGCACCCTCGTGGCATCCCAGGAGAGGTCGGGTCGCCAGAAGGAGCCGTGGAAGGGCGGCTGTGGCATCAGTTGTGTGAGCTTGCCTTCGGGTGAGAGGCCGTCGAGGATGAGCAGCCGGCCGCCGGGCACGGCCATGTAGCCGAGGCGGTGGCGCGTCTCGTGGGGCCATTCGGAGCCCTGCGGGAAGGGCATGTCTACGAAGAGCAGCCTGGTGAAGTCTACGACGGGGTTCTTGAAGGCAATGCGCCGCTTGATCTCGCGCACCTTGAAATAGGCGTCGCGGCTGGGCGCGGCGAGCTGCCTCTCGATTTTCTCAAGTTCACCCAGCTCCACGCTGAAGTCGGCTCGGGCATCTAGTCCCGCCTTCAGGCGGTCTTCTCTCTGTATTCTGTCGGCGAGCGCGCGAGTCCAGGCAATCTCGCTCTCGATGCGTTCGGGCGATGGGTTGTGGTCGGCCTGGTGAAGCCAGTCGCGCTCCAGTGCCTGGCGTGCCTCATCCGGAGTCGGGTTCCGTGTCTCCGGTGTGGAGGGCTTGACGTAGGGGGCGACGGCCTCCTGGACGTATGGGCGAAGCGTCACGCGCTTCGCCGCCTCCAGCATCACCTCGAGCCAGTCGGGCGCGAAGGCGGCGGCATCGCCTTGGGCCTTGAGGGCCTCGAAACGCTGCTCGATGGCCTCGGCCTCCTTCCAGCGGGCGAGATCGGCGGGCGACTGCCTTCTCCACTGGGCTTCGGTGAGGGGCTTGTACTCCACCATCATCTCGACGAGGCGGCCCGCCTCACGGAGGTTGAAGCTGTTGCCCCTGGCCACAACGTAGTCCACGGGACTGAGCCCCGTGGCGGCCACGAAGCGGTCGAAGTCGCCGGGGAAGGCAGCCTTGAGCCGCAGCCGCAGAGCCGCGAGGAGCCTGGGCGTGGCGGGGATGGCGCTGGCGGCGAAGCGGCGGCGCGAGGCGGCGAGCGTTTCGGCGAACGTCTTGCCCGCGGTGAAGAACGCCTGAAGGTCGGCTTCGGCGTCGCGATGGAACTTCTCCTGGGCCTTCAGGCCGTGGCGGTAGAGCGTCGCCACGTCGTCGGCGGTCAGCGCGTCTTTGTAGATGCGAAGGTCGTCCATCGCGCCCTGGTAACACTCGCCGCCGTTGGACGAACCGATGCAGCCGGGGGCCGAGCCGCCCGCGGCCAGGGCGCCCGAGCGTTCCAGCGCGCCGATCTCCTTGCCGTCGAGGTAGACCCGCATCGTCTTGCCGTCGAACGTCGCCGCGCAGTGATGCCACGAGCCGTCGAGCAGTTGGGCGGGGGTGATTGCCGCGTCGCACTCGGCGTAGCCGCCGGCGTTCAGCCCGAATGACAGCACCCGCCCGAACTCCTGGAACGAGAAGAGCACGCGCTGGTCGCCGTCCTCCTTGCGGAAGATCTCGCGGTAGCGTTCCTTGTCGAGGGTCACGGGCAGCACCCAGGCGCTCAGCGAGAGCTTCCGCACCGCCGCAAAGTCAGGCTTGGCGGGCACGCCGAGCATGTGGTGGCCGGAGAAGTTGACGGCAGAGCCATAGACCCCCTCCACACGCGGAAACCTGCCTTGGCCGCCCAGGGATGAAGCATCCTGGCCATTGCCGCTCGCGTCGCGAACGACCGCCTCCGAGTCCTCGTCAAACGTCCAATACGCCAGCAGCGGCCTGGCGATGGCCGGCGGGTCTGAGGATGGGGCCGCTGGGGTGGCCGCCTCAGCGGCTCGGACTGCCCCGAAAGCAGAGGCGGCGAGCACAAAGGCGGAGAGCACACTTGGCACGGGAACGCCCTCGTCAGGAGATGAGGCGGTGCTTGACGCCGAACTGCTGCGCGCAGCGGGCCAGGGGCTTGTCCGTGGTGAGGAGCGTCAGGTCGTTGGCGAAGGCGGCTGCCAGATGCAGCGCGTCGAGCGCGCGGAGCGGCACGGCGAAGCGCCCGATCCACTCGCGTGCCAGGTCATATTCGCGGGCTTCGATGGGTACGATTGCGTAGCGGTGGTCGGTAACGTGAAGCCGGAACAAGGACACAACCTTGTTGGCCGTCGCGCCATCGAACTCCCGCGTTCGCACCTTGAGTGCGACGGCGGAGCAGAACTCGATCTCGACGAGCGGGCTGATCGTTGGGCTCGCTGTCTCGAGGATGGCCTTCTGAACCGCCGTGCTCAGGGGCTCGGGGCAGTAGTAGGCCGCGAGCAGGCTTGTGTCGAGGTAGGCCATCAGTAGCGTTCCTCGTCGCGCAGGCCGACGACCGTGCGAGACAACGGTTGCCCCTTCCGCGCAATCGAGGCCCTGAAGGCTCGGAGGTCGGGCAACGGGGCGCCTCCTGCTTCTGCGGCGGGCGCGATGCGGGCCACGCTCTTGCCGCGACGGGTGAGCACCACCGTCTCACCACGTTCCGCGGCGCGGACAATGTCGCTGAACTGCTTGCGAGCTGCCTTGATGTTCATGGAGGCCACGGCCGCGCTCCTGAAGGTTACACTTTCAGTGTACACGCTCCCCTGGCGATGTCAAGGCGGGGGCTGCGGCGGGTGTGGGCCGGAATTGTAGGTGGCTGCGGGAGCCCCGAAGGAGCGAAATGGGATAGCCCAGGGCAGCGCCCTGGGAACAAGACCGCCCCGGTCGTAGCCCTGAAAGGGCGAAATAGAGAGCTTCCATCTCGCCCTTTCAAGGCTGGACCCGTGGATCCCACTCAACCCAGGGCGTTGCCCTGCTCTTCGCCCACATCTTCCGGGGGGCGGGGTCTAGCCCCCGAAGAGGGCGTTTGAGGGTAGCCCAGGGCGACCGAAGGGAGCCCTGGGGAGAGGCGGCCCATAGGGGGGAGCCCCCGAAGGGGGCGATTCAAAGCGTGAGACACCCCCTTCGGGGGCTTGGACGGGCGGGGACGTCCGTCCCAGGGCTCCCTTCGGTCGCCCTGGGCTACGGCCCGTTCGCCCGCGTTCGCGGGCTGCAAGGCCCTCACGTGTGGGAGAAGATGAGGGCGTTGCCCTGGGCTACCCTATGCGAGCCCTTCCGGCGCCAGAGAGAACCACCGTGCCCACAATTCCTGCCCACACCCGCTGCGGCATCACCTGATCACCCCCAGGTCAGCGAGGAGCTTCTTGAACTCTTCGGCGTTGACGGCAGCGTGCCCCGCGTGGCAGTTGTTGAAGAAGATGTAGACGTTCTCGGCTTCGGCGTCGAGCTGCTGGATCTTGGGCAGCCATTCCTCGAGTTCGTCGCGGCGATAGCGGTAGTTGTAGCGCTCCTTGCCGCCGCCCTCGTACCACTTGCTGGCATCGCGGCTGTGGAAGCGGACGTAGGCCGTCGGGGCCGTGGCGACGGCGATGCGCGGCATCAGGCCGGGGAGGGCCGGCTCGTCCACGCAGCAGAACCCCAGCCTGTGGGCCCGCAGGAAGCTGAAGACCGCCTGGTTCGCCCACTGGGCGTTGCGGAACTCCACGACCAGCGGGTCGTGGGGGAAGTCCTCGGCCAGCGCCGCGAGATAGGCGCGGTGGCGCTCGGTGTTGCGGAAGGAGTAGGGAAACTGGCACAGCACGCCCGCCAGGCGGCCCGCCTCGCGCGCCGGCGCCATCGCCTCGTTGAACGCCGCGGCCACGCTACGGTCCTGCTGGTGCGTGGTGGCCTCGTTGGCCTTCACCCAGAAGGTGAAACCGGGCGGCGTCTTCTTCACCATCGCCTCGATGGTGCGGAAGCTGGGCATGCGGTAGTACGTGAAGTTCAGCTCGACCGTGTTGAAATGCTCCGCATAGTACTCCAGCTCGCCGCCCCTCGGCACCGAGTCGGGGTAGAAGGGCCCCTTCCAGTCCGAGTACTGATATCCCGAGGTGCCGACGGCGATCACGGGAGGCATCCTCCAGGGGGAAGCGGGGGACGCGGGCGCCCCAGATTATAGCGCATTGCTCTGGGCGGCACACTCGGCGTCAGCGGCTTTGGGGGTCGAGCGCGTCGCGGAGGCCATCTCCGAGGAAGTTGAGGGCCAGCAGCGTGAGCGAGAAGGTGACGCCCGGAAAGACCATGAGCCAGGGGCAGACCTCCATCGAGCGGGCCCCCTCGGCCATCAGGGTGCCCCAACTGGGCATCGGGTGCTCCACGCCCAGGCCCAGGAAGCTCAGGAACGCCTCTTGGAGCATGACGGCGGGGACGTTCAGTGTGGCGTAAACAATGACGACGCCGAGGAGATTGGGCACGATGTGACGGAAGATCAGGCGGAGCGGTCCCGCGCCCAGCGCGCGGGCCGCCTCGACGAATTCGCGTTCCTTCAGCGACATCACCTGCCCCCGCACGATCCGCGCCGTGGTGAGCCACTGCACCGCGCCCAACGCGATGAAGAGGTTCAGAAGGCTCCGCCCCGCGATCATCACGATGAGAATGACAAGGAACATGAACGGCAGGCCGTACAGCACGTCCACGAACCGCATCATCAGGTTATCGGTGCGCCCGCCCACGTAGCCGGCGATGGCGCCATAGGAGACGCCGATGACCAGGCTGACCACGGTGGCCACAACGCCAACGGCCAGCGACACGCGGGCGCCGTAGAGGAGGCGCGAAAGGAGGTCGCGGCCAAGCGCATCGGTGCCCAGCCAATGGCCAGCCGACGGAGGCTTGAGGGCCTCGGGCAACTCCACGGCGTCGTAGGGGCGCGGCGCCAGCAGCGGCGCGCCGAGGGCGAGCAGCCCGAGCGCGACGAGGAAGAGCGCGCTGGCGGCGGCCAACCGATTGGCCAGCAGGCGCCGCAACGCCAGCCGGCCCGGGGACATCCCCTCGCAGGATGCCGAGCGTTCGTCGTCGTGTGGGGGCGTGCCGGTGCTCATTCGGGGCGGATCCTCGGGTCGAGCAGGGCCTGGACAACATCCACTACGAGGTTCAGGACGACCAGCAGCGTGCTGTAGACGAGCACGGTGCCGAGAGCGAGGGGATAGTCGCGGTCGGTTGCGGCGTTGATGAAGTGGGCGCCCATGCCCGGGATCGCGAAGATCTGCTCGATGACGAACGAGCCCGTGAGGATGCTGGCCGTCGCCGGCCCGAGATAGGAGACCAGCGGCGCAAGCCCCAGCCGCAGCGCGTGGCGGCGCACGACGGCCCCCTCCGAGAGCCCCTTGGCGCGGGCCGTGCGGATGAAGTCCTGCCGCAGCACCTCCAGCATGCCGCCGCGCGTGAGGCGCGCGATGCGGGCCGCGTAGGCGAGGCCGAGAGCCGTCGCGGGCAGCGCCAGGTGGCCGAGCGTGCCCCAGCCCGACGTGGGAAACCAGTGGAGCGTGAGCGCGAACAGGCTCACGAGCAGCGGGGCGAGGACCATGCTCGGAATGGAGACGCCGATCATCACCAGCCCCATGGCCGCGTGATCGCGCATCGTGTTGTGGTGGAGCGCCGCGTAAACGCCCGCCAGGCCGCCCACCAGAAGCGCGATGAGCAGCGCCGTGCCGCCCAGGAGCGCCGACTTCGGGAAGCCCGCGGCCAGAATGCCGTTCACCGAGGCATCGGGCCGCCGCAGCGACGGCCCCAAGTCCCCGCGAAGCAGCCTGCCCACATACCGCAGGCACTGCACTGCGATGGGGTCGTTGAGGCCGTAGCTGGCCTCGAGACGCTCGCGAATCCTGGGGTCGAGCGGCTTCTCCTGGTCGAACGGCCCGCCGGGCACGGCGCGCATCAGCGCGAACGACAGCACCACGATGGCCAGAAGCGTGACGGCGGAGGCAACCAGGCGTCGAAGCACGAAGGCGAGCATGGGGTCAATCCGCCGCAATATGGACGTATTGATAGGGGTGGAAGTTGCGCCAGTTGTCGTAGACGCCCCGCACCCTGGGATGGACGACATAGGCGTTGACGTAGAAGTAGAGAGGCAGGATGGGCATTTCGTCGCAGACCAGAATCCGCTCGGCCTCGCGGAGGATGGCCATCCTGCGGGCCGGGTCCGTCTCGCGCGCGGCGAGAGCCAGCCGCTCGTCGTAGCCCGCGTGGCTCCAGCCCGTGCGGTTGTTGCCGCTGCCCGTCGTGAAGCAGTCGAGGAAGCTGCTCGGGTCGGCATAGTCGGCAACCCAGGACGAGCGGGCGATGTCGTAGTCTCGATTCTGCATGGAGGCCTGGTAGACGCCCCACTCCTGATTGGTCAGGGCGATGCGGATGCCGAGTTCGGCCTTCCACATGTGCTGGATGGCCTCGGCGATCTGCTGGTGCGAGCCGCTGGAGTTGTAGAGGAGCGCGAGACGCGGGAAGCCGCGCCCGCCCGGAAAGCCCGCGTCGGCGAGCAGGCGACGGGCCTGTTCGGGGTCGTACGCGGGGCCTTCCGCCGGCGTGTAGCCCGGCAGGATGGGCGGCACGAAGCTGCGGGCGGGCCGCTGGCCGGCCCGCAGGAGGTAACGGGCGATGCTCTCTTTGTCCACCGCGAGATTAAGCGCCTGCCGCACGCGGCGGTCGTCGAGCGGCGGGCGGCCGACGTTGAAGCGGAAGAAGTACGTGTTCAGTTGCGGTGCGTAGCGGAAGCCGGGCAGGCGCGCGGCCGCGGCCACCTTCTCGCCGGGCAGCTCGCGAATCCAGTCGAGTTCATTGTTCAGGCACTTCTTGAGCGCCGTCTCGGCATCGCTGACGGCCAGCACGTCAATCTCCTCGAGCGCCACGCGGCCGACATCCCAGTAGTGCGGGTTCCGCCTGAGCAGGATGTGCTCGAATGGGCGCCATTCGGCGAGGATGAAGGGCCCATTGGACACGAGGGCGCCGGGACGCGTCCACCGCTCCTGGTGGGCCTCCACGGAACTCCGGGGCACGGGGGCGAAGGTGGCAAACGCCAGAAGCTCGAGGAAGTAGGGGATCGGCGCCTCCAGGCGCACCGCGAGGGTCCGCTCGTCGAGGGCGCGGAACCCGGGCGGCCCCGAGCCGGGGCGCGCGCCCTCCAGGCAGTAGAGGAGCGAGGCATACTTCGCCTGCGTGGCGGGGTCGAGCACCCGCTGCCACGACCAGACGAAGTCGGCCGCCGTCAGCGGCTCGCCATTGCTCCAGCGCGCCGGGCGAAGGCGGAAGACATAGCGGCGGCCGTCGGGCGAAACGTCCCAGCTCTCGGCCACGCCGGGCACGGGGCGGAGGGTCCTGGGATGGAGTGTCGTGAGGCCCTCGAAGAGCGCGAGGGCGATGTTCAGCTCGTGGAGCCCCGTCATCTTCGCGGGGTCGAGGGTGGCGGGCTCGGCGCTGTTGTTGAGCCGCAAGACCTGCCGAGCGGCGAGACGGCCCGGGGGCGGCGGCGGTAACGGCTCGTCGAGCGCAACCGTGGGCACCTCATACGGGGGCAGGGGAGGGGCGGCCTCGCGGCTCCGCGCCAGGAGCAGCGAGGCCCAGCCGCCCAGCAACGCCAGGACGGCGACGGCCATGAAGGTTCCCAGCGCGCGGTTGGGCGTCTGTCTCCGCAATGCCTCGGCCCCCGTGGTCTGTTTGACAGCGGCCTCGCAGGTTCGTATAATACAGCATCATTCGCGAAGGTCAAACGCTTATAACCAGCGCTAGGGACGTAGATGAAGATCAAGCAACGCGAGAGCACGCTGCACCGGGTCCGCCAGAAGGGTTTCCGCGCGCGCATGAAGACACGCGGCGGCCGCAAGGTCCTCAGCAGGCGTCGCCGCAAGGGCTGCAAGCGCCTGGCGCCGACGCGACGCGACTAGGCCGTGCGCGTTCTAGCCACCGCCGACCTGCACTACGAGTTTCCCGAGCACCGCGAGCGGGTGGACGCTCTGGCGGCGGAGATGTGCCGCGCCGGCGGCGATGTGTTGGCCCTGGCCGGCGACACGTTCGCCCACGACCTCGCGCTGCTCGAGCGTTGCCTGCGCCTGTTCGAGCCGTTCCACGGCGAGCGCCTGCTGGTCGCCGGCAACCACGATCTGTGGACCCGCCAGGGCGACTCCTTCGCCCTCTACGACCGCCTGATTCCGGAGGCGGCGCGCGCCTACGGCTTTCACGATCTCGACGCCGGGCCGAGGGTGCTCGGCGACGTGGCCTTTGTGGGCACCATCGGCTGGTACGACTACTCGTTCCGCGACGACAGGCTCGGGGTGCCGCTGCGCTTCTACGAACACAAGGTGGCTCCCGGCTACGCCCTGCACGATCCCGCCTTCGCCCGCCTGGTTGCGGACACGGCCGACATTGCCCCGGCCGGCCTGCGGGCCAACTCGCGCTGGATGGACGGCGCGATGATCCGCTGGGGCTTCACCGACCCCGCCTTCAATCAGCTCACGCTCGAACGGCTCGCGGCTCAGCTTGCAGCGGTCGAGGCCCAGGCGCGCACCGTCGTGGCCGTCACGCACCACATACCGTTCCCCGAGATGCTCCAGCGCAAGCACGACCCGACGTGGGCCTTCGGCAACGCGTTCATGGGCAGTGTGGGCCTCGGGCAGACGCTCGTGCGTTGCCCGAAGGTGCGCCACGCCGTGTGCGGGCACAGCCACTCGCTCGAGCGGCGCGAGGTGGGGGCCGTGCGCGCCGTCAACGTCGGCTGCACGTATCGCATGAAACGCTTCGAGGTTCTGGAGGTGTAGGCCGTGAGGTCGGCGGGGGCGGCGACGCGCCGGCGGCTCAGAACTCCATGCCCTTCTTCCGCACCTTCTCGACCTCATCCGCCAGGATCTTCTGCCACCGCGTGAGCCAGTCGTACTGGTTCAGTTCGAGGATCTCCGCCCGCTTCTTCTCGTCGAGGCCGTCGCCGAGGCCCCAGGCCACGGCTCGCTCCTTCAGCGTCACGTCGAGGCCGCTGGCCGCCTCGTTGAGGCGGCGAATCAGCGTCTCCATCTCGCTCTTGTAGGGGCCCCAGTCGCGGGCCGCGAGTTTCTCGGCGTGGCTCCGGCACTTCGTGATCAGGGCGAAGATCGGCTTGGCCATCGCCTTGGTGTGGCCCGCGATGGCGTCCTTGAAGCCCTTGTCGAGGTCGGCCACCAGGTTGGCCATGAGTTTCGCGTTGCTCAGTTCGGCCTTGACGGGGGCCTTGGTGGGCTCGAGCGGGCGCGGGCCGTGGATGACTTTGACCCCGGGCGTCGTCGAGGTGGTCGGGGCCGTGGGCTCGGGAGGCAGGGGTTGCTGGACCACCACAGGGCGGCGCGGGGGCGGCGGCTCCTCGCGCCGGTTGGCAACGATCAGGATGGCGACGAGAATGGCGAGGCCAAGCCCGCCTGCCACCCAGAACCCGATCGCCGTGTCTCGGCGTGTTCTGCCTGGGCGGTAGTGTGCGTGGGGCTCCTGCTCGGCGCCCTGGGCCCGCGGCTTGTGCGCGTGCGGCTTGCCGACGGGCGGCGGCGCGCTGAAGGCCCCCTGGAACTCGGGCATCTCGCCCAGGGGCTGCCAGTCTTTCATGCCCTCGCGCCACCCGAGCGTATGCGCGTCGAGGCGGCCCGTCTTGACCTGCTCGACCACGGTGTCGGCGGTGTGCGGCCCGTCGTTCCGCCCATCGACATGCACGTACCAGACGCGGTTGGGGGTGGTTGCAGGCGGCGGCCCTCCGGCGGGCGTTGGCGGCGTCGCCAGCGCTTTGGGCGCCAGGAAAGCCTTCTTGCAGGCGGGGCAGTCCACCCGTTTGCCGGCGGCTTGCTCGCTGACTTTCATGACCTGCCCGCAGTGCGGGCACTTGATCGAACGAGCCATGTGCTCACCCCGGTCCGCGCTCCCCACTCCCGGGGATTCTACCGACTGGCCGCGCGGATGTCAAGGTGAACTGGGAAGTTGCGTCGCTATTGCGGCTTCGCCTGAGTCGGGGGTGGGCGGTGCCAGAGCGACTTCCAGTAGGCCTGCTCGACCACGTAGGGGTCCAGCGGCGCTTCCGCGGGCAGGTCGTTGGGCAGGACGCCGTAGCGTTTCATCTCGCGCACCCAGGCTGGATGGGGGACGAAGCCGGGCATGTCGAACCGCTTGATTGTCTCGAGGTGGGCCTTGGCCTCGCGGATGGCTGTGAGGAGCTTCTGGTAGTCGGCGTCCTGGGCATTGGCAAACACGGCGAGCGCCGCGCCCGTCAACTCGTCGGCTTTCGCAGGGTCCTTGCAGAGGCCGTATCCGCCGGCGTTGGCGGCGAGAGGGGCGAGGAGGAGCAGCGATTTCTCCGGGCGGCTGAGGTTGTAGAGGATGTGGCGCGAGAAGCGCAGCTTCGGGCTGCCGTAGTGGATCTCCCAGGGCGGCATGCCCATGTTGTCGCTCGGGGAGGAGGGGAGGGCGAGGCTCCCCTGGTGACAGCCTGCGCAGCGCTGGGCGAGGACGGCGGCCGCGGCCTTCATGCTCGGCCAGCGGGTGTCGGAGCGGTCGAGGCTGTTCTGGGCATAGCCGCCGATCATGCCGGTGCCGAGCGCGGCGTAGGTGCCGGGGTAGGGTGCGCCCGTTTCGATCCACAGGCGCACGATCTTCTGCTCGTGGGGCGAAAGCTGTGCGCCGTGGTGCTTGGCGAGGATCTTCTTCATCAAGGGGCTGGCCGAGCTGCCGAGGGTGCGCGGCGGGTAGTTGCTCTGCGGGCGGTTGCGCCCGTCGGCGAACTGCTGGAGGGCGCTGAGGGTGAAGTAGCTGTGGGAGAACATGGGGCCGCGGTCGCCGGTGAGGATGACGCCGCCGGAGCGGGGGCCGCCCGCCTCGGTCCTCTCGTAGCCGTGACACTTCGTGCAATGCCTGTCGAGAATCGGCTGCACGTCGCGCGGGAAGTCCAGCACGTCGGGCACGCCGGCGATGGGCTCGATCGGGCTCGGCGGGCGCCGCAGAGCGAGGAGGTTGGCGGGCGGGGGGGCCTCGGTGCGGTTCTCGTGGCAGCCCACGCAGCTCGTCGTCTCGCCCGGCATCACGGTGAGGAAGCTCTGCATGCGCTTCACCGACAGGTCGTTGGCGTCGAGCGCGACGAAGAAGAGGCTGCGGAGCGCGGGCAGTTCCATGTAGGCCGAGCCGTCGGGCTCGACGGGCACGGTGCCGAGCACGCGCTCGAGGGTGAAGGTGCCGCCGTAGCTCAGCGGCTCCATGCCGCCCGTGAAGTTGATCGGCTTGGGCAGCGTCTCGAGGACGAGCAGCTTCTTGATCTCGCCGGGTTGCACGCCCGCCATGTTTCGGCCGAGGTTGACATTGACCAGCGCCAGCCGGCCCGTGAGGCGCTCGGGATGCGCCCTGGGCGCGATGACCCTCTCGCGGGGGCGGGGCGCCAGCGGGCGCGGCTCGTGGCATTCGAGGCCCGTCTTGCGGTCGGCCTCGGGCAGGGAGTAGACGGGGGCCGTCTGGCCCCGGCCGTTCATCAGCAGAATCTCGTGTCGGCTGGCGACGAGCAGGCAATCCTCGGTGAAGGCGTAGGGGTCGCGGAAGTGCGCGCCGCGGCTCACGGCGCGCGCGAAGGGCCGCGCGTCCGGCCCCGAGGCGGGGTCCACGATCGTCACCACGCCATCGTGCTCGTTCTGGCCGTGGCCGGGGGAGAACGACGCGACGATCTTCTGCGTGCCGGGGATGGGCTTGGCGTCTATCATCGTGGTGCCGCCGTGCTGGTTGCCGTAGTAGACCATCTGCCCCGTGCCGTCGGGGTTGGCGAACCACAGGTGGTGGTAGTGCACCTGGCTGCGGTCCACATACTCCCAGCGGGTGTAGAGGATGCGGCCGTCGGGGAGCACCCAGGGGGTGTTGTCGTGCTCGTTGTTGCTGGAGAGGGGCCGGATGTTGCCGCCGTCGGCGTCGCAGCGGTAGAGCACCGCGACATGCGAGAGCCAGCAGTTCACCCAGCGGTTGCAGCGGCTCGAGACGAACACGATGCCGCCGTCGGGCAGATAGGCGGGCTCGATGTCGTCGTAGGGGCCGGCGGTGAGCTGGCGCAGGCCGGTGCCGTCGGCCTGAATCTCGTGGAGCAGGTAGTAGGGTGTGCCGCCCTTGCGGTAGGAGAACAGGATGGTCCGGCCGTCGTAATGCACCTGCGGGTCGCGCACCCCGCCCTGCGGGTCGTCGAGCAGCACCTTGAGTTCGCCCGTGCGCAGGTTGAGGCGGCACAGCCTTCCGCCGGGGCCGTAGAGCACGTGCCGGTCGTTGGCGGCGTAGTAGCCGAAGTTGGCGTACCAGTGCCCGTCGCGGCCGCGCTGGCGGACGGCGAAGACGATCTCCTCGGCTCCCTTCATGGGCCCGGCCAGGGCATCGGCCAGGAGCGTGTCCGGCGCCTCCTCGAGCTTGGGCGGCGCGGCGTCGGGCGTGAGCATCACGTAGTCGTAGATGACCCAGCTTCCGCCCGAGAGACCGATGCTGATGGCGTTGCGGCCCTGGCGAACGGCGCCCTGCGGGACTGCGAGGGCGATTGTGGCAGGCTTGGCCCACGCGCGGGGGTCCTGCGCGGCCGCGCCCGTGCCGCAGGGGGCACGCTGCACGGGCAGGGCGATGTCATTCACCGTCACCGCCACCTGCGACGGCTCGGTGGGGTGCGCATCCGCGAGACCCAGCAGAAGGAACAGCGGCTGCGTGGGGGCCGCCTGGGCCTGGAACTGAATGGTGAAGACGTGTGGCCGCCCCCCCGCCCAACCGTCGTTGCTGCTGGGGTGGAGATAGGGCCAGTCCACCACGCGGCTCGTGCCGACGGTGTAGACGACGGGTCTGGGGAAGACCTTGAGGTAGTCGGGCCACAGCCGGTCGGCGAGGCCGAACTCAACCGCCAGACCATCGGGCGTGCCGATCGTGAAGAGAGCATCTGCCCTCTGCCCGCCCGCCGCTGCGCCACTGACCGCAAGAACCGCCGCCGCGAGCGTCATCGCACATCGCATGCAGGAATCCCATCATATCCGGCCCGCCGTTCCAGCCCCACTGCCCATTCTACTTGCGTGGGCGACGGGGTCAAGCCGACTCTCCCGCTTGCGGCTCTCTTCATCCGTTCGACAAGCGGGACGCTTGTCGCTACGGGAATCTGCAACAGAAGCTGCCTGCGGAAATCGCCCACGCCTCCCCCGCGGCCGCTGAACGCGGGCCTGTGGGGCTTGGGCAACGTGCGCTCATGCTATATCACCTGCGAGAGGGAGAAAGTGATACAGCATGGCAATAACGCCCACAGAAGGCCTCAAATCGCCAAAGCGCCATGCTGTATCACCTCGCGACGGCGGGTGGCGGTGATACACCATGGGGCCGAAGGCGGGACGTCCTGCCTCGTCAGACCTCTGCGAGGCGGGCGAGCCGCCCGCCGCGGCGGTGACCGGCGGTTGCATTCGCCGTCAGTTTGTGGCAGAATGTTTGCTCCGGGCGGAGGCCCGGGGAGCGGACGACTCGATTCCCTTCTGAAGGAGGCCGGACATGTCGCTCGTGCCGATGAGAACGCTGCTGGACCACGCTGCGGAGAACGGCTATGGGCTGGCGGCGTTCAATGTGAACAACATGGAGCAGATTCAGGCCATCATGATGGCGGCGCAGGAGACCGACTCGCCCGTCATCATCCAGGCATCGCGCGGGGCGCGCAAGTACACCAACGATGCCTACCTGCGCCACCTCATGCTCGCCGCGGCCGAGCTCTATCCGAAGATCCCCATCGCCATGCACCTCGACCACGGCAACTCGTTCGAGACCTGCATGAGCGCCATCGAGCAGAACTTCACGTCGGTGATGATTGACGGCTCGCTCAAGGAGGACGGCAAGACGCCGGCCGACTACGCCTACAACGTGGCCGTCACCAAGAAGGTGGTGGATGCTGCGCACGCCCGCGGCATCACGGTGGAGGGCGAGCTGGGCTGTCTCGGCGGCATCGAGGACGGCCACGGCGCCGGCCTCACGGGCGACGAGGCCCGCAAGCACCTCACCGACCCTGCTCAGGCGGGCGACTTCGTGGCGGCGACCGGTGTGGACGCACTGGCCGTGGCCATCGGCACGAGCCACGGCGCGTACAAGTTCACCAAGCCCCCGACCGGCGACGTGCTGCGGATGGACGTGATCCTCGAGATCCACAAGCGCCTGCCCAACTGCCACCTCGTCATGCACGGCTCGTCGTCGGTGCCGCAGGAACTGAAGGCCAAGATCAACCAGTACGGCGGCAAGCTCAAGCCGTCGTGGGGCGTGCCCGTCGAGGAAATCCAGCGCGGCATCAAGAACGGCGTGCGGAAGATCAACGTGGACACCGACAACCGCCTCGCCATGACCGCCGCCATCCGCGAGGTCTACGCCCTCACGCCGGAGAAGTTCGACCCCCGCGAGTACCTGGGGCCCGCCCGCGAGGCGATGAAGGCCGTGTGCGTGGATCGCATGGTCGCGTTCGGCCAGGCGGGCAACGCGGGCAAGATCAAGACCGTCACCTGCAAAGAGATGGTGGCCTTCTACGCCAGGTGAGGGCCGCGTGGGGCGCAGCCGCTCGGGGGCGCGTTCCCCTCGCTCTTCGATACGCAGGCCGTCGGGTGTCGCCCGGCGGCCTGTCTCGTTCTCGGCTGCTTGGGGTCAGGCCACGGGGCCATAGCGCGGGCCGATGTCGGCGGCAATCTGCTTGCCCAGGGCGAGGAGTTCCGCCCGCTCGGCCTCGGCCAGGGGCTTATACTGGCGGGCGAACGCGACGTTCTGGAGCGCCTGCTCCATGGTGTAGGGGCCGATGTTGGCCACGCTCACGCCCTCGAGGTCCAGCACATAGGCCATCGCCTGGGGCAGGAGCTCGGGCTTCGTGACGCAGCCGACCGAGCCCTTGCGGTGGTTGGGGAAGCCGCCTTTGATGCCCACGTAGACCTTCATGGCGACCACCCCGACACCCTGCTTGCGGCACTCGGGCAGCACCTTGTCTTCAAACCCGTAGATGTGGCGGTCCGCATAGTTCATCACGGGCATCACCACGTCTATCTGGCCGGTCTTGAGCACTTCGAGAAAGCGGGGCGGCCGCTCGTGGCCGGAGAGCCCGATGAAGCGCAGCTTGCCCGCCTCCTTCTGCTTCAGGAGGTACTCCAGAATGCCGTCCTTGGCGAGCACCTTGCCGGGGTCCTTGTTGCCCATGTTGTGGATGTGGACGAGGTCGAGGTAATCCACCTTCAGCGTTCGGAGCGACGTCTCGAAGAGCTTCTGCGCCTGGGCGCCGGAGTCGGTCCAGCACTTGGTCGCAAGAAAGAGCTGGTCGCGGCGCTGCGGCACCACCTGGGCCAGGGCCTCTTCGGCGTTCCCATAGCTGCGGGCCGTGTCCACGTAGGTCACGCCCTGGTCCAGCACGGCACCGAAGATTTTCGATGCTTCGGGGGTGTCCACCGGCCCCTCGCCGATGGGTGCGGTGCCGAGGCCGAGGATTGTGACCTTCGCCTTCGTGCGGCCCAGGACGCGCGTGGGGAGTGGCTCGACGGCTTCGGCCGAGCGCAAGGGGCGGGCGAACACGACCAGGCCCGCACCCGCCGAGGCCGACGAACGCAGGAACGCGCGCCGGCTGAGCCCGCGGCCCGGTGCCGGACGGTTCACCTGGACGGAAGAGCGAATGGCCATCGGTGTCTCCTTGCGGCTGGAAGGTGGTGGGCCCTGTCCGACTCGAACGGACGACCGACGGATTATGAGTCCGCCGTGCCCTGTCCTGACCAATGCTGTAAGATGCGACCGTTCCACCGGTTACAACTCCGTCCTCATGCGGTCTCTGCCGCTGCGCGCGCCCCGCGCGCGCTGGGTGTCTCAATGGCCATTCCCGCTAGGCCGTCGAGGGACGCCGCGGCCCGCCGGGAGTTGGCCTCCCAGGCGTGGGCGTAGACGTCCAGGGTAACGGTGGCGGAGCTGTGGCCGAGGTGGCTCTGCACGGTCTTGACGTCGGCCCCACTGGCGATCAAGTGCGTGGCGGCGGTGTGCCGCAGGCAGTGGAGGTCGAGGCCGTCGGGGAGTTTGGCCGCCTCGCGGCAGGCTCGGAACTTCCGCGAGAGGCGGTCGCCCCAGGCCGCTCCCCTCGGGCTGACGAAGACGAGCCGCCTGGCCGTTTCGGTGTCGGGCCGCTCGGCCAGGTGGAGCCGCTGCTTGGCGAGGATCGCGGCGACGGCGTCGCCGTAGTAGACCCAGCGGTCGCGGCGGCTCTTGCTGACCTCGGCTCGCACGCGGAGGCGATGGTTGTCAGCGTCCACGTCGTTCCACTCCAGGCTGGTTACCTCGCCGGCCCGCATTGCGGTCGCGACGAAGAATCGCCACACGTCGGCCAGTTCGGGCGGGCTGGCGTTGAGCAGTTGCTGGAACTCGAACGCCGTGAGTGCCCGTCTCACGGTGCGTTTGTCGCCCCGAGGCGGCTGCCAGGCGGCGAGGGGGTTGGAGGCGATGCGCCCCTCGCGTAGCGCCCAGCGAAGCATCTGCTTCAGGGCGCCGACCCGCATGGCGACGGTGCGAGGGGCGGCGCCGCCGGCGAGGGCCGCCGCCTTGAATGCCTCGATGTCGGCCAGGCGAAGGTCGCTGACCAGGTGCGGCCGCGTGCGCGGCTCGAGCCAGTCGAGCACTCGGGCGAGGCCCAGGGCGTAGCTCTCCCACGTGCGCTTGCGGGTGCGCCCCGCGTTGTGGCTCCGCCAGGCCGAGATGAGCGGCTCGATCTCCACGTGGTTGGTTGCGGCGCTCTGGAGGCCCGCGGCCTCGCGGCGGGCCTGCAACTGGCAGTCGAGCAGGAAGCTCTCGCGCTGCCGCCGAGTGCCGTCCACTCGCTTCCTCACGTTGCGCCGCTGGGCCGGGTGCCAGTACTCGGCATACCAGCGGCCACGGATCTGCACGATGCGTCCCATCGTCACGCGCTCCTCTCGCTGTTGGGACGCAACACGCCGTCTCCCAGTGTATCGCGTGGAGGGGCGTTGTCAAGGGCGCGGCCTACGATCTCGCGCCACGAGCGGCGCCCGCGGGCGCGTGGCGTTGGCTTCGACGCGGTCGGGAGGGGCAGCGCCGCGGGCTCGTGGCGGAAGCGGTCGGCCCACAGGTCGAGGTCGGCGCGGCGGAATCGGGGATGCGCGTGGTCGCCGCCGAATCGGTAGCAGGCGAGGGGATGCTCGGCGCGCAGTTCGCGGAATCGCCTGGGCGTGATCCCGAGCACGCGGGCGGCCTGAGCGGCGGTGAGGTAGTCGGGCTCGACGGCCACGGGGCGCCTCCGTCAACTGGTCGGCTGCCAGGGCAGCGCACCCTCGTAGAGTTCGGAGGCGCGGTCCACGGTGTTCTTGAAGTTCCGCAGCGCCAGGTTCTCGGCCTCGAGCTGCGCGAGCCATTCCGCGACGCACCCGCGCATCGCGCGCGTGTCCGTGTTCCCGTCGGGGTCCCTCAGCCAGTCGCGCAGGATCGCCTTGTGCTGGTCGAGTGTCTTGTCGTGAAGCCAGTCATTACCCATCGGCATCAGCCTTTGAGCAAGCACCAGGGGCAGACCACCTGTGTCAGGTCCACGACGCTCCACAGGTGAGAGGGCCAGTAGTTGCGGGGCTGGCCACACGCGACGCAGACGACCTGGCGGAGCGGCCGCCCCTTGAACTCGACGAGGGGCAGGGCTTCGATGGCCCGCTCGCGCTCCTCGATGATCCTGAGCGCCCTCCCCACGTCGCCCGTGCGGAGAGCGATCCAACGCTCAAACGCCTGCCGCGCGCGGGGGAGGCGGCGGCTCTCGCGGGCGATATGCCATGCCGAGCTCATCGTGGGCATCACACGAACTCCAGTGGCGGCAGTGGAATCTCGCGACGCTGCGGCCGCCAGAGATGCAGGCAGAACGGGTGCAGGTT
>Ga0116145_1000421_pt1 | contig 51880 bp, 29 predicted proteins | sample AD_JPNHG1_MetaG_FD_89747 | JGI IMG/M metagenome (GOLD analysis project Ga0116145, IMG submission 89747) | Active sludge microbial communities of municipal wastewater-treating anaerobic digesters from Japan - AD_JPNHG1_MetaG | ecosystem: Engineered > Bioreactor > Anaerobic > Digestate | place... | reverse complement strand
TGTGGGCCGGAATTGTAGGTGGCTGCGGGAGCTCCGAAGGAGCGAAATAGGATAGCCCAGGGCAACGCCCTGGGAACAAGACCGCCCCGCGGCAGCCCTGACAGGGCGGAATCGAGAGCTTCTGTCTCGCCCCTTCAGGGCTGGACCCGTGGAGCCCGCTGAACCCAGGGCGTTGCCCTGGGCTATCCCATGCGAGCCCTTCAGGCTCCAGAGACAATTGCCCTGCCTACAATTCCGGCCCGCACCCGCAGCCACACTCGCACTTGACTGGCAACGGAGGCCGGTGTAAACTAACGCCGGCGCTCCGCGGGGCGGGGCAATCCGAGGAGCGGGCAAGGGGGATCTCCGACGCATGCGAGGGCCGGGCTATTCTGCCGCGTCGGACCTCTCGGAGCACCCCGGCACAGCGAATCGATCCGAGGTCTGTCTGAACACCCTTGGGCGGAACTCCTAGGGATCGCTCATGCCGCGGCCGAATCTCAAGGGATACGAACTGCTCGAGCTGGTGGGCAACGGCGCCGGCAGCGTGGTCTACAAGGCGCGCGAGCTGGCCACCGGCAACCTGTGCGCCATTAAGCACGTGACCCGCAAGACCATTGCCGGCATCGAGCAGGCCCGCCGCGACGTGCGCAGCGGCTCGCGCCGCCTCGGCAGCTACGCCCGCCTCAATTACCGCGGCTTCTTCGATCAGATCCGCAACGAGTACCGCATCCTGCGCACCCTCGAGAGGGACAGCTACTCCCCCCACATCGTGCGCGCCGACGCCCTCGTGACCCTCCGCCGCTTCCTTCGCCTCCACGGCTACGATCTCATCATGGAGTTCGTCGAGGGCGTGAGCCTGCGCGAGAAGTGGGACTACGAGATGACCGACCTCATCCGCTTCTACCGCGAGGCCGCCATGGCCCTGGCCTACCTGCACGGCCACCGCATCCTGCACACGGACATGAAGCCGCACCACCTCTTCATCACGCGCGACCGGCACGTGAAGGTGATTGACTTCGGCCTCGCCCGCTTCTTCGACGACCCGCCCGGCCGCATCCAGGGCACCGCCGAGTTCATGGCCTACGAGCAGGTCAAGGGCCTGCCCATGGACCCGCGCACCGACGTCTACGGCCTCGGCGCGACCATGTACTTCATCCTCACCGGCCAGCCCAACCGGCCGGCCCTGGGCGGAATGGCCGGCGGCGCGGGCCTCACCGTCGGCTTCGCGGGACGCGCCGCCAGCGTGCGCGACAAGAACCCCAAGTGCCCGCCCGGCCTCGAGGAGATCATTCTCCAGTCGTGCGAGCGACGCCCCGAGAAGCGCCCCTCCTCGATGACCGAGGTGATCCGGCGCCTCGACCTTCTCTGAGCCCCTCCGCCAGAAGCGACAGCGCGCGGCGCAGCTCGCCCCGCTCGGCCTGGCTCAGCCGCTGCCCCCCATACCGCACCCGGTAGAAGGCCGCCACCACCGCCTCCGCCGGCGCGTAGAGCGCCCCGCCCGACGCAATGGCCGCCCGCACGAACTCCAGGGGCGTGACGCCCGGCGCGCGGTGCAGCCCCCCGCGCGCCAGCAGCGCCTCGAGCGCACGGTAGAACGCCACCGGCGACCGGCCGCCCGCGCCCGGCGCGCCGGCGGCCCGGCGCCGCCGCGCCACCGCGCGGGCCAGAAACACCGCGCCTCCCCCCAGCACCAGGAGAATCCCCACCACGGCCAGCCCGCCCACGACGGAGCCGCGGCCCGTCTCCACCGCGAACCACTCGCCTCCCCACAGCGGCAGCGCGTCCGAGAGGCGCGAGAGCAGGCCCGTCATTGCCCGCATCAGGTCGCGCTGCTCCTCGCTCGAGTAGTTCACCACGTAGGAGTTCCACACGAGGCGCAGGTGGGCGAATCGGCGGTCGAGCCCCGCAAACCACCCCGTGGCCGGCGCCGGCATGGCCTCGCCCAGGGGCGTGGGGTCGAACGGCCAGAAGTCGCGGATGGACGGCACATAGACCTCCACCCACGCGTGCGCGTTCCGCTGGCGCACGATGTAGAACTGCCCGAACTCGTTCCACTCGCCGCCGCTGAAGCCCGTGGCCACCCGCGCCGGAATGCCCAGCGTGCGCAGCAGCACGGCCATGGCCGACGCGAAATGCTCGCAGTGCCCGCGCCGCACGCGGAACAGGAAGTCCTCTACAGGGTCCACGCCCTCGCGGCTGCGCCACTGGTTGAGCGAGTAGTCGTAGTGGCCCTTCAGGTAGGCTTCCACGGCGCGCGCCCGGTCGAACCAGGCCGCGTCCGGAATCCCGGCCACGATCTTCTCGGCCAGGGCGCGCACCCGCGGCGTCAACGTGCCGGGAAGCTGGAGGCAAGGCAACAACTCGCGCGCCTCGCGGCGCCCGAGCGCCCGCGTCTCGCGGAGCTTCGCCGCGTCCCACGCGGGAATGCGCGACACCGCCAGGTAGCGCAGGCTCACCGCGCTGCCCCGCGGCGAGCTGGCGGTGCGGCTCGCCTGGTGCCAGAACACCGCGTCGAGGTTCGGCGTGGCCGTCTTCAGCGCCACGAGTTGCGGCAGGAAGAAGAGCATCCGCGTGCTCACCGGCTCGAGGGTCACCTCCTGGGCGACCATCCGGCCGGGAAACGGGCGAACGAAGGGGCGGAAGCCGCGGTCGCTGCCCAGGGGCTGGTAGCTGGCCTCCTTGATGTAATCGGCGTTGGACCACGAGGCATTCTCATAGGTGTCGTGCGCCGTGGCCCGCCAGCGCAGCGGCAAGCCCGCGCCATCGGTCGGTTGCCCATCCACCAGCAGCCGCACCGCCATCACCGCCTCGGGGTTCTCCAGGATGCGCCCCAGGTCGCCGAACTGGATGCGGTCGCTGAACCCCATGAGCGTGGGGCCGCGTTGCACGGGCCGCAACTGGAAGAGCTGGATGCCGAACCGGGGGAAGTACAGGAAGACCCCGATGGTGAGCGCGAACCCCGCCGCCGCCACGCCGGCGGCCATCGCCAGCACGCGGCCGCCGATCCGCACCTGGGCCGCCTGGCTTGCGGGCGCTCCGCTCCGCTCGACCTCCCCGCGCAGGTTGAGCAGCAGCAGCGTGGCCACGCTGGCAGGCAGATAAAGCAGGAAGCACACGCCAAACGCCAGGTCCACGCTGAGAATGGCGGCCAGCATCATCTGCACGAAGCTCAGGATGCAGACCATTCCGTAGTTCCGGCTGCTGCGCTCCTGGCCGAGAAACAAGAGTTGGGTGAGGATGAGGAAGTGGCCGCCGGGCACCAACACGGCGCCGGTGCCCAGCACCTCGGCGCCGATGCCGTTGGCGGCGGCGACGATGGCCAGGGTGGCCAGCCCGCGGCTCAGTCGCCACGAGGGCCACAGCACGCCAGCAACCGCGCACGCGCCGAGCCCCCCGAGGCCGACCAGCAGCCAGGCGGGCGAGCCCAACGCCAGGCCCAGCGCCGCCAACCCCGTGCCTCCCATCACGAGCACGGCGACGCGAAGCGAGCGCTCAAGGGACATGACAGGCTCACCACTCGATGCGTGGCAGGGACTTCGCCGGCTCCTCGCGGGCGACGCGGACCGCCAGCGGGCGGCTCGACTTGGGCAGGATGAAGCTCACCGTGCCCTCCTCGGCCCTCACCGTGCTCTCGCTCATGGCCTTCCCCTCCACCGCGTCCCACACCTCGACGCGGAACGCGCCGCCCAGCAGGCCGCGGAGACGCACGGGGCGCTCGGCGAAGAGCAGCGGGCGCTCGGCCAGCTCGGGCCGCAGAATGCGCGCCTCGTCGTAGACGAACAGGAACGCCTCGGACGGGGCCACCATCGCCTGGAGGCTCGCCACGCCCGCGGCCTCGCCCTGGGCGCTGGCGTCGCCCAGGCGCACCTGGGAGGCGATGAACTCGTAGTTCTTCCCGCGTCGATCCTGGCCTGCCGCGAACCGGGACAGCGCGGCCCAGTGCGGGTAGAGCTGATTCTTGTCCACGAAGGTATCCCACCACCAGGGCATCGCGTTGCCGGCGAAGGGCATGGTGAAGGCGAGCCAGAGGCCCGCGTGCAGGTGCACGCCGCGCGTGTCGCCGAGATCGTCGGCGGGCTTGACGCCAGCAGAAAACTCCCCGATGAACATCGGCTTGCGCAGCTTGCGGTAGGTGAGGTACGCGCTCTGGAACTGACGGGCCAGGTCGCGCGTGTAGAGGTGGATGGGGATGAAGTCGATCTCGGGCAGCTCGAAGAGCGCCGTGTGGCGGCCCGGGGTGCACACGCTGGTGGTGATCAGGTGCCCGTGGCCGTCCGCCTTCCTCAGGTGCGCGGCCATTTCGCGGTGCCAGGCCACCAGGTCGCTCTCGCGGTCGCACTTGGCCAGGTCGGCCTCGTTCCACAGTTCCCAGGCGAAGAGGGCCGTCGAACTGCCCCAGCGCGCCGCCACGTACTCGAGGAAGCGCTTGTGCAGGTCCTTGGCCTTGCCGTCGGTGAAGAAGTCGCTGGCGAAGGCGCAGGGCCCCCCGTTCGCCGCATTGTAGGGGTTCTTGTCCCACGAGGCGTCTTGCATGCCGTGGTAGCGCAGCACGAGTTGCACGTAGATGCCGCGGTCCCTGCACTGCTCCAGGAGCGAGTCGAGGGCTTTGGCCACCTGGAGGTCGTATTTCCCGGCCTCCTGGGGGTCCTCGAGCTGGAGGTTCCAGGGGCAGAGCCACACTCGAATGTAGTTGCCGCCGTACTTCTGGATCGCGGTAAGGTAATGGTCGTAGTTGGAGGCCCAACAGACGTTCTGGCCCAGGGGATAGTAGAAGCGGCCGTCGTCGAACTCGAAGTACTGCGGGTCGCTCTTGGAGATGCGAATGAAGCCGGGCCGCGCTGCGGCGCCGGCGTCCTGCTGACGGCACAGGAACTGGTAGGTCTTCGAGGTCGTCTCGCCGCCGGCATCCTTGACGGTGACGTCGTAGCGCCACAGCCCGACCTCGGTGGGGGTGAACCGGAGGCGCCAGAGGGGTTTGCCGCTGGCCTCGTCGGTGTCGTAGACGAACCCCTTCACTTCGGTGCGCTTCCCCGACGGGGCGAGGAACGAGGCGAAGAGGTCCACCTCGGACCGGTCGAAGAAGTTCTGGTAGGTGGCGTTGAACGCGATGGCGAGTTCGAGGGTCTCGAAGCGCTCGACGGTCTGCGCGGAGGCCGTGAGGGTGCGGAGCGTGGGCCGCGAACTCGCACCGATCTGGTCGGCGGGACGGTCGAAGCGCAGGTTGTCCACGTGGACCGTGCCCTCCTTCTCGGCGCGTTCGCGGAAGATGAGGCTCACGCGGGTCACACGGTCGCGGCTCCAGGACCAGGACGTGCCCCACGGCCCCTTCTCGGCAAGCGAGAGGTCGGCCAGAGCGAAGGTGACGTCACGGTTCCAGCCGTTGGCGAGCGGCGTTGGCGGGGTGGTGAAGAGCGAGGCGTCGTAGCCGGCGCGAAGGCCCAGCACGAGGTCCAGCGGCCCGCCCTCGTTGTAGACGTCCGCGCGGAAGGTCGTCGCGTTGGTGAGGTCGAGTTTCACCTCGCGGCGCAGCTCGAAGTTGCCCTTGCCGAATGCTTTCCAGGCCGCCTTGAGAGCTTTCTGGCCTTCTGAGACCCGCTCGTCCGACAGCGAGAGCGTGGCGTGGTCGGCCGCGCTCTCCACGGCCCATGCGTTCGCCTCCTCGAACCCATCGAAGAGGTGGAAGGCCGTGGCCGTCTCGCCCAGCGGCTCCTCCACCCTCGGGGCCGTGTCGGACGCAGCCGCGCCGGAACCCGTGCCGCCCAGGTCCGGGCCGCGCCCGAGGTCCCAGGCCGGCGCGCCGGACTGATCATACGTGCCTCTGGCCGAGGGGGCCGAGGGGGAGGTCGTCCCCGTGCCGGGCCGCCACGGGGCGTGGCCCTCTGCGTCCATGCTCGTGTCTTCGGAGGCGCCGCGGGCCGAGGTCTCCGTGCCGTAGTCGGCGGCGGATGGGGCGGTGGCGTCTGCCGGCCTGGGCGGCTCGGCGGCCCTGGGTGCCGCCGGCGTGGCCGGGGCTGATGTCGAAGCGGTCGCCGCCTTGCCTGGCTCGTCCGTCCGAGCGGCCTTGGCGGCATCCTCCCTCCCGAAGCGGGGCGAGGTGCGGCCCACCCAGAAGGCGCCCAGCGTCACCAGAAGGGCCATGAACAACCAGAAGGCAGACGCCCTCCGACTCATTCGGCAAGCCTCCAAACCTGGGGAGTCCGTCTGTCAGCGCCCGCGAGGCCACGGGGCCTGGCTGCCTCTATTCTAGCCCGGATCCCACGGGTTTGCAATCTTCCCGCGCCGAGGGCTCCTCGAGCAAACGACGCGGAACCTTTTCGGACGGCGCCTTGTAGTATGCTTGGGGGAGACACCACGCTGACGAAAGGAAAGGAAGCGAAGCAATGAGCGCGAAGTCGGCTGCCGTGGTTGCCCTGGCGCTGTCGGCCGCTGTCTCGTTCACCGGCGAACCCGCCGAGCCGACCACCCTCGAGAAGCTCGTGCCCGCCGATGCAGTGGCCCTCGTGCAAGCCACGGATGTGGGCAGGCTGGCCGCGGCCTTCGACCAGAGCGCCCTGGCTGAGGCCGTGAAGGCGTCGCGACTGTTGAGCTACCTCCGCACGGCGGGAGGCGCCGCCGCCGACTTTGCGGCCACGCTGCTCTCAGGTCTGCCCGCCGCCGAGTTCCGCGCGTGCCTGGGCTCGCACGCGGCCCTCGCGCTCCTGGACTTCACGGACGCGGCCGACCTGCGCCAGCGGGTGCCACTCGTGCTTCTGGCCGAGATGGCCGACGCGAAACGAATGGAGGGGCAACTCCTTGCACAACTCCAGCTCCTGGGCCTCCTGCGCGGCGACATCGCCATCACACGGCAGGAGCAGGCGGGAGCCACGGTGCACGAGCTGGGTCTGCCCAACGGCGCCCGCCTTGCATTCGCTTTCCGGGACGGCGTGCTCATCGCGGGCGGACACGAGGGGGTGAGCGCCCTTCTCGCCACGCTCGCTGCTGGCAAGCCGCGCCTCGTGGCCGACCCCACCTATCAGGCCGTTCGCCAGGGGCTGGCCACGCCGGCGGGCCTGGTCGCCTACGCGAACCTGCGGGCACTGCTTCAGCGGCTCGCCCCGGGGGCCGACCCCGCACAGATCAGGCCGCTACAGGTCTTGGGCATCGGGGGCGCACAGGCCGTGGGCCTGGCCATGGACTTCAGCGGGCGCCAGCTCCGCGAGAGGCTGTTCCTCCGCCTCGAAGGCCCGCCGGCCGGGCTCCTGCGCCTGCTCACGGCCGGCGAGCCGGCCGCAACAGCCGCGGGCCAGTTCGTGCCGCAGGGCTACACCGCCGTCCTCTCCATGGCCGCGCGCGATGTGGGCCTCTGGGACCGCCTCCGCACCGCGCTGATGGACATCCAGGGCCCCGCCGCCGCCGACTTCCTGGAGACGGTGGGCACTCACCTCGAACAGCAGCTCGGCATCCATCCGAAGAAAGGCCTCTTCGACACGCTCGGCGATGAGCTGTTCCTGGCCATAGACCTCACCCAGTTGCCGAAGTTCTACGGCGCCGGCCACCAGCCGAAGCCGCAGGAGGTGCCGCTCCTGCTCGGCGCGCGCCTCCGCGACGAGGCCACGCTGAAGGAGACCTCCGACCGCATCGCCGGCAACCAGCCGCTCTGGGAGAAGGGCATCCAGCGCACCGCGACCCACTACGACGGCACCAGCGTCTACACGTTCCGCCTGCCGATGAACCCCGAGTTGCGCCTCTCGCACGCCGTAGTCAAGGACCGGTTCCTCTTCTCGCTGCGGCCCGACCCCATCGTCGCGGCCTTGACCGCGCACAAAGCGGGCAAGGTGTTCGCCCCAGCAGAGTCGGCGCCCGCCCACCTCACGCTCCAGGTCAACGACGCCCAGCTCCTCGCCGCCATCCTGGCCTGCATCCGCAGCGACCTGCCCGAGGCCGCGGCGCCGCTGCTCTCCGAGGCCGACAAGGTCTTCGCCAGCCTCCACGGCTACCGCGCCACCCTGCGCCGCCAGCCCGACGGCGTGGCGTTCGAGGCCTGCTCCGACATTGGCACTGCGGGAACTCTCCTCGCCGCCCTGCTGATGTTCGATCAGGGCAACGCCATCATCGCCCGGCGCGTGGAGTCCGACTTCGACCAGATCGGCGCGGCCCTGGAAGCCTACCGAGCGAAGCGCGGAGCGTATCCCGAGACCCTGGACCAGCTCGTGCCCGATTTCCTCCCCGCCCTGGCCAACGACCGCTTCGAGCCGGCCCGCCCCTATGGCTACAGTCGCGGCCGCCCAGGGGCCGACGGCCAGTTCCCCGATGCCTGGCTCCTCACCAGCGTCGGCCCCGACAAGCGCCCCGACATCCCCGTCGAGCAGTTCGACCCGCCCGTCTGGTCGGCCCGACGCCACACGCAGGACCCCGAGGAGATCGAGCGGATCAAGCGCGTCGTCTACCGCTTCCGCCCCGAGCAGTTCCCCGACGAGCGCAAGAACGACGACGAGGGCGACCTGGTGCGCATGGGCGGCAAGGGCCTCGCCGCGCAGCCCCAGGCCCCCGCGCCCCCGCCCGCCAGAAAGGATGGCGCTACAAAACGCGAGGACTTTTGATATAATCGGGCGCGGGAAGCGTTGGGCTTCCCATCCGTTCACCCCGGCTGTGCGCGAGGAAGCCGATGGACCCCAACGTCCGCGACCGCGAGACCGTGGAGACCACGAGCCCCGCCGAGAGGGCCAACCGCGCCTGGCTCTGCGTCTTCGTAGGCGCGGCGGCCATCGTCCTGCTCGCGGGGGGACTTGCGCTCGCGCTGTCGCCGGCGCTCCGTGCGCGTCTGCTCGGCCGCGGGGCCGCCACCGTGCCCTTGCGCGTGACCTCCACGCCCGAGGGCGCCGAGGTCTTCATTGACGACCACCTCGTGGGCACCACGCCCCTGACCGCACAGGTGACCTCCGGCCCCCACCGCGTGCGCCTGGTGCGCCGCGGCCACAGGCCCTGGCACGAGGAGGTGGATGCGGCCATCACGCCCCAAGTGGCCCCCACGCTGGCCAGCGTGAGGCTCGCCAGGCTCCTCATCGAATCCGAGCCCGACCGCGCCGAGGTGCTCCTCAACGAGGAACGGCGCGGCACCACTCCCCTCGAGATCGCCGACATCGAGGCGGGCACCCATACGCTCCGGGTGGTGAAGGATCCGCTCTACCAGCCGGCCACCCAGCACATCGAGCTCAAGGAGGGCGAGACGCGCCGCATCGTGGTGCACCTGGAGTCGGGCCTCGAGCGCCTCTACGAGGAGCGGATCAAGAAGACGCCCGGCAAGCTGAGCAACTACACCGAGCTGCTGCACCTGCACCTGCTCAACGAGGCGGGGGCGAAGGCCGCCTCCGTCGTGGCTCAGGCGGCCGCCGACCTCAAGAGCGACGAGGTGACGCCCACCGAACTGGGCCAATTCTTCCAGGAGGTCCGCAAGCTCGTCAAAGGCCAGGCGGCCGCCCTCGACGCGGCCAGCCGCGACCAGCTCTTCGCCGCCCTGGCCGGGCTGCTCGAGAAACTCGTCCTCGCCGCTCCCGCCGAATACCCCCGCTACAGCGACCTCGTCGTCCTCCTCTCCCAGGCCGAGCGCTTCGACGACATCTACAAGATCTGCGAGAAAACCGTCGCCCTGCCCACCGGCGGCGGCCTGGTGCACTACTACGTCGCCACCGCCTGCCTCGGCGTGGGCGAGACCACCAGCGCCATTCGCCTGCTCGAACGCGCGGTCCAGCTCAAGCCCGCGCTCTACACGGCCCGCCTCTCGCTCGCCTCCGCCTACCACCGCGCCGAGCGGCTCGACGACGCCCTCCGCCAGTACACCGAGGCCGAGAAGGCCATCGCCAGTGCTGCGCCCTACTACCAGGGCACGCTGCACGTGGGCATCGCCCGCCTCATGGTCTCGCGCAAGGACATTCCCGCCGCCATCGAGCGGTTCAAGAAGGCCATCGCCATCGAGGCCCCGCCCGCCTACCAGTGCCAGTGGCGGCTCCAGTTCGCCGAGCTCCTTCTCGAGCAAGGCAAGAAGAGCGAAGCCACCGAACAGTACAACGCCATCCTCAAGCTCGGCCCCGAGACCGACGCCGGCTACACCGCCCGCCGTGCCCTCCGCCGCCTCGGCGACAAATAGGGCTCATCAGAGTTTGGCGATCCTGACGTAGCAGCCGCTGGGGAGCCTGGGACGGCGCCTGCGGCGCCGGCGAGACCTCACCATAACCCTCTATGCCGCAACGCCTTATGCCCTCCGGCCACCCCCGCCCTCATACTTGCTCATCCCGCAGATGAGCGAATATGGCCGGAACCGCGAGAATCGCCCATTCTCGCCCATCTACCCATGCTATATCACTCTCCCCCTCACGGGCTTGATACAGCATGGGCAGGCGGCGCCCGCCGGCCGCGGGCGCGGGCCGGAATCGTAGCTCGTCTTTGATGCAGGAATCCGTGGAACAGGGGGACGGCCCGCTGCGAAGGTAGCCGCGAGCGTCCCGCTTGCGGCCGCTCTTCCCCGTCCTTACGCTCTGCTCCCCTTTCTCGTCCCTACGCTCTGCGTGGGGACGGGCCTCTTGGCCGCTCCGCGGCCTCCTTCTCTTCGGGTAAGACTGGACGCGGGAGCGTCCGGACCACGGCCCCCACGCGGAGCGCAGCGCGAACAGCGCGAACAGCGAACAGTGCCAGGCACCGCATGGAGACGTAAGATACCAGGTATGCGTGTGTTACGACATGCTATGTCATTTAGGTCGCCGGTCAGCCCTTCAACCCCGTGCCCGTGACACCCTCGATGAAGCGTCGCTGGGCCACCAGGTAGAGGAACACGACAGGCAGGATGGTGAAGGTGGAGGCGGCCATCAACAGGTTGAAGCCCTCCTTCTCCTCGCGGACCATGTACGAGAGGGCCACCTGGAGCACAGGCGCCTCGTCGGGCGTGTTGACCACGAGCGGCCAGAGGAGCGAGTTCCAGCTCCCCAGGAAGCTGAACAGCCCGGCCGTGACCAGGGCGGGCATCACCATCGGCGCGCCAATGCGCCACATGAACTGCCAGTGCCCGCAGCCGTCCAGCACGGCCGCGTCGTAGTAGTCCTGCGGCATCTGGCGGAAGAACTGGGTGACGAGGAAGATGGAGAACACGTTGGCGCTCCAGGGCACGATGAGCGCGCCGAAGGCGCCCAGGGTGTTGGCCGCGGGCAGCGCGCCCTGCCCGAGCAGCCCAGTCATCGCGTCGCGGAGCGCCTGCTTCATCGCGGTGACGAGCATGAAGTTCGGCACCAGCACGACCTCGAACGGCACCATCATCGTGGCCAGGAAGACGACGAAGAGCGCCCGCCGCCCGACGAAGCGGATCCGCGCGAAGGCGTAGCCGGCGAGCAGCGATGTGACGACGACCGCCACGGTCACCAGGGCCGACACCATGAGGGTGTTGAAGAAGCACGTGGCGAACGAGGGCTCCATCTCGTGCCAGGCGCGCGCGAAGTTGCCCCAGTGCCACTGCCACGGCGCGCCCGAGGGGAAGAGCCGCGGCGTGCCGCGGGCCTCCGCCTCGCTCTTCAGCGCGGTCATTAGCATCCACAGGAACGGAAACGCCACCAGCCCCGCGCCGGAGGCGAGCACGGCGTGAGTGAGCAAGGCGCGAAGCCGCCTTGCGGAGTGCGGAGTGCGGAGTGCGGAGTGCGAACTGCTCACTGCTCCCAAGCCCTTTCATGACGCGTCACGATCTTCTTTTCTCCTTCTCACGCGTCTGGCGCGGCTTCAGCCCGCACACGCCACCAGTTGCCCCGTCCTCAGGCTCTCGTGCGCCGCGACGGCGATCTTCGTCGTCTCGCGCGCCTCGCGGCCGTCCACATACTTGCCCGCGAGCTGCTCCATCGAGCCGCCGCGGAGCAGGAAGTTGATGTTGTGCGCGAAGTCGGCGATGGATTCGATGCCATAGCCGCTCCAGCGGGTCGAGCCGTCCTTATCGCGCTCTTCGAGGAAGAAGCCGAGGTTCCAGGTCTGCTGGCCGTCGGCGGCGGTGCAGGCCTCGGCGCCGCGGTTCTGCGAATCCACCTCGATCACGCCCTCGGTGCCCACGATGCGGATGCCCTGGTTGACGATCGCCTCGAAGCGGTCGGGCAGCACCCACGAGGTGTCCACGGCGAACGTCGAGCCGTCGTCGAAGGTGATTCGGGCGTTCACGCAATCCCAGGCGTCAATGCCCAGGCTGGCGAGTTTCCTCTTCGCGCCGGCTGCGAACACGCTGACGCCGCGGGCCCGCGTGCAGAAGCGGATGAGGTCCACCATGTGCACGCCGAGGAACCAGAAGGGCGAGCTCTGCGGCGCCCAGTGGGGGAACCAGTCGCGCGGCACCTCGATGCGGTCCTCCATCCAGGCGTAGCCGTAGAGCGGCTGGCCGATGGCGCCGGCGGCCACGCGGGCCGCCATCTGGCGGTGATAGGGGTCGAAACGCTTGTGGAAGTCCACCTGGAGGATGCGGCCCGCCTGGTCGGCCGCCGCGATCATCTCGTCGCAGCCCTCCACCGTGACGTCGAGCGGCTTCTCGACAAGCACGTGCTTGCCCGCCTTCAGGCAGGCGACCACGAAGCGGCGGTGCAGGTGGTCGGGCGTCACCACGGTCACGCCGTCGAGGTCCTCCTTCGCCAGCATCTCGTCGTAGCTCGTGTAGCCCTTGACGCCGTAGACCTGGCGGCGCTGGGCGAGGAGGTTCTCGTTGATGTCGCACAGGGCGACGAGTTGGGCGTGGCCGTCGCGCTCCAGTTGCGTGAAGGCGCGCAGGTGCATCTCGCCGAACTTGCCGCCGCCGATGATTCCTATCCGGGCGGTTCTACTGCGTTCTGGCACGCCGTGTCTCCTGATGCAGCGCTCTCGCAGAGGCAGCCGCGTGATGCGTGATACGTGATGCGTGAGAAGAGAAGACCAGGCTCGGCCTTCCTCCTGCCTTCTCACGTATCACGTATCACGCATCACGTATCACTCGTCACCTACCACGCATCACGCATCGCGCGGCCTTGGCTCATACGTGAGCGCGAACCGGGCAATCGCCTTCGCCGCCGCCACGAGATCGGCCACGCGCACCTGCTCCTGGGCCGAGTGCGCGTGCTCGAGCGCGCCCGCGCCGAACGTCAGGACGTCGCTATCGGGGTACTCGCGCGCGAAGATGCGCGCGTCGCAACTCACGTCCCAGCCCCGAAGCGGCTCCTCGACGGGGATGCCCACGGCGCGAACGCAATCCGCGAAGGCCCGCACGGCGGGACGGCTCGGGTCGCGGGCGAAGGCATCGTTGTGCAGCTTGTCGAAGGTCATGGTGGCGACCCGCGGGTCAAAGGCGACGCCGTGCCCGCGGCAGTAGGCCTCGGCGGCCCGGGCGACGGCCTGCCGCATGCGAGCAGTGACCTGTTCGAGCGTGTGCGTGGGCAGAAAGCCCTGGCCGCCCTCCAGGGCAAGCGCCGCGGGCGAGGCAGGAAGGGGATGAATGGATGAGTGAATGGGTGGATGAATGGAAGGGCAGCGAAGGCCCGCAATCCCGTATCCCTTCTCCTTCATCCATTCATCCACTCCCCCACTCATCCTCGTTTGCTCGAGGGAGAACCCCTTGACCTCGAGCGCCACCTCCTCCTCTAGAGCGCGAATGACGTATGCCGCCTTCGTGATCGCGTCGTCGCAGCGGAGGATGGCGCCCATGTGGCCCGCTTTGCCGTGGAGGACCAGGTGCGCTGCGTTGCCCGAGGCGGTCAGGTCGTAATGGTGGTCCACCTTCGGCTTGCCGGTTTCGGGATCAGGCTCCTTCGTCTTGTCGCCATACGCAGCGCAATAGGCGGCGAGGGCCTGGTCCACGACGGCTCGCAGGCGGCTCGCGTCGCCGCTGAAGGCGAAGCCCAGCTCGACGTGGTCGTTGACGGCCGACGGGTGTTTGCCCCAGGGGCCGAGGATGCCGTGGCACGTCTGCACGGGGCGATGGGGGAAGAGCGGGTGCGTGCTCTCGGCCTTAAGCGCCGCGCCCTCCCTCTCCAGGCCCAGCACGCAGGCCGCGGCCAGGCCCACGAGGTCGAGGCCCGGCGCGGCGGAGCCATCGAGATCAAGCCGGTACCACACGGCCCCGCGATTGCCGGGGTGAACGGCCAGGTTCGTGGCCTCCAGCACCACCATCGCGTCGAAGGCGAACCGGCGGTCGAGCGCGAGCGACAGGCTGCCGTTGCCGCCCGGCTCCTCATCTATGGCGAATTCGAGCAACAGGTCGGCGGGCGGGATCAAGCCGCACATCCAGCGGGCGTGCTCGATGAGGTAGAGGGCGAAGAGCATCGCCGCGCACTGCCCCTTGTCATCGCAGGCGCCGCGGCCGAACACCACACCGCCCTCTGTGGGCGGGACGTCCCCGTCCCGCGAATCGCGGCCTGGAGACGCGCCGCCCACCACGCGCGGCTCGAGGTAGGGCGCCACCACATCCACGTGGGCGTTGAAGGCCAGCACGCCCCTGCCCTGCCCCGGCACGCGGACCACGAGGTTGCTTCTGCCCTTGTAGGCATCGGCTGCCCCGAGGCCATCGGGCCGCTCGGAGGTCTTGGTATAGTGGGCGGGCGTGTAGTAGGGGTGCGACTCGATCCGCGGGTCAATCGGCACGCGCTCCACACCCTCCGATGTGCCGAGAAACGTCTCGACCGCCTGGGCGCACAGGTCGAGCACCTGTTCCTCGTGCCGCTGCACACGTTCGAGGTCCGGCCCCACCGTGGTGTCCACAGCCATCAGGTGGGTGAGCAGGTGGACGATGGAGTTCTGAACCTTCGGGTCGTCGGCCACGCGAAGCACGTCGTCAAGGGTGTGGGCCATAGCAGAGCCTCTCCTGGCAGCGGGACGCATTATAGCCCCGTCGGCTGATTCCGATCAAGGCCAGCAGGGGCACGTGCCACCAGGACGGACAGGAAGGACAGGACCTGCGCTCTCCCGCTCTCCCGAGGGCCCGGCAGGTCTATCGGTCCCACCCGTCCTATCCGTCCTACCCGTCCCGTAGGCCCTGCCGGCGGCGGTCTGCGGAACTTGACACGCGCGGGCGAGCGGGTAAACTGGGACGGGCCGAATGGCGTCCCCCGGAATCCCTCACTTGGAGGCTGTGACCATGGCGAAGTATGCACTCGGCGTTGACTTCGGCACCGAGTCGGCCCGAGCGCTGCTGGTGGACGTGGCCACGGGCCGCGAGGTGGCCACCCACGTGGCCAAGTACCCGCACGGCGTGATTGACGAGGCCCTGCCCACCGGCCCGAAGCTGGGCAAGGACTGGGCGCTCCAATCGCCCGACGACTGGCTCCTCACCCTCACCCAGAGCGTGCGGGCCACGATGAAGGCCTCGAAGGTGCGCCCCGACGACGTGATCGGCATCGGCATAGACTTCACGGCCTGCACCATGCTGCCCGTGGCGGCGGACGGCACGCCGCTGTGCAAGATGGCGAAGCACGCGAAGAACCCGAATGCGTGGCCGAAGCTGTGGAAGCACCACGCGGCCCAAGCCCAGGCGGACCGCATCAACGAAACCGCGCGGCGCATGGGCTGCGACTTCCTCGACCGCTACGGCGGCAAGCTCTCGAGCGAATGGATGTTCGCCAAGAGCCTCCAGATCCTCGAGGAAGCGCCCGCCATCTACCACGAAGCCGCGCGCCTCATCGAGGGCGCCGACTGGGTGGTGTGGCAGATGACCGGCAACGAGCGCCGCAACGCCTGCACCGCGGGCTACAAGGCCGCCTTCGAGCCCAAGACCCGCACCTATCCCCCCAAGGAGTTCTTCGCCGCCGTCAATCCCGCCTGGGCCAACCTGGTCGAGGAGAAGCTCTCGACCGACATCTACCCCCAGGGCGCCGTGGCGGGCGGCCTCACGCCCGCGATGGCGAAGACCCTCGGCCTCCGGGCCGGCACGCCCGTCGCCGTGGCGAACGTGGACGCCCACGTGGCCGTGCCCGCCGCCACGATCACCAGCCCCGCCAAGATGCTGATGATCATGGGCACCAGCATCTGCCACATGGTCCTCGGCACCGAGCCGCGCAAGGTCGAGGGCATGTGCGGCTACGTGTGGGAGGGCATCATCCCGGGCTACTACGGCTTCGAGGCCGGCCAGAGCGGCGCCGGCGATATCCTCGCCTGGTTCGTCGAGAACGCCGTCCCCGCCGCCTACTACGCCGAGGCCGCCAAGCGGAAGAAGGACCTCCACGGCGTCCTCGAGGAAAAAGCGGCGGCCCTCAAGCCGGGCCAGAGCGGCCTCCTCGCCCTCGACTGGCTGAACGGCAACCGCTCGATCCTGGTGAACGTGGACCTCTCGGGCCTGGTGCTCGGCCTCACGATCGCCACGAAGCCCGAGGAGATCTACCGGGCACTCATCGAAGCGCTGGCCTTCGGCACCCGCAAGATCATTGACTCCTTCGAGTCCAGCGGTGTGGCCGTGGACGAGTTGTACGCCTGCGGCGGCTTGCCCTACAAGAACAAGCTCCTGATGCAAATCTTCTCGGACGTAACGGGGCGCACGATCAAGGTCGCGCGCAGCGAGCAGACCTGCGCCCTCGGCTCCGCCATGTTCGGCGCCCTGGCCGCCGGCAAGAAGGGCGGCGGCTACGACACCATCGAGCAGGCCGCCAGGAAGATGGCCGGCGTACGCAAGGAGGTCTTCCGCCCGAATGCCAGGGCGAAAGCCGTCTACGACCGCCTCTACGCTGAGTACGAGAAGCTGCACGACTACTTCGGCCGCGGCGCGAACCCCGTGATGAAGGCACTGAAAACACTGCACTTCGAACAGGTAAGGAAGTGATGAACGCGGCGGACCGAAGGGGCAACACCGACGTGATGGCTGCGACCATCGCCTTGCCGGCCCCCGGCTCTGCCGACCTATCCATCCTGTCCATTCCGTCCACAGGAAGGGCCTGATGCTCGAGGAACTGAAGAAGCGCGTGTGCGAACTCAACAAGATGCTCCCCGCCGAGAGACTGGTCACGAGCACGAGCGGCAACGTCTCGGGCCGCGTGCCCGAGCAGCCGCAGTTCGTGGTGATCAAGCCCTCGGGCCTCTCCTTCGACCAGATGACGCCCGACACGATGGTCGTCACCGACCTCGCGGGCAAGGTGGTCGAGGGCGCGCTCAACCCATCGGTGGACCTTCCAAACCACCTGTACCTCTACAACCACAGGCCCGAGCTGATGGGCGTGGTGCACACGCACTCGGCCCACGCCACGGCCTTCGCCGTGCTGGGACTTTCGATCCCCTGCTGCATGACGGGCATGGCCGACGAGTTCGGCGGCGAGATCCCCTGCGCGCCCTACGCCTCCAACGAGGCGGAGAACATCGGCGCATCCATCCTCAAGGCCATGACCCGCGCCCCCGCCATGCTCTGCGGCAACCACGGGGTCTTCACCTTCGCGGAGTCCCCCGAGAAAGCCGTCAAAGCAGCCATCATGTGCGAGGACTCTGCGCGGACCATGTACTACGCGCTCACCCTGCGTGCCGCGCTCGGGCTGCCCATGCCCCAGCCCCTGCCGCCCGAGGAGATCGCCAAGTGGTGGGGCCGCTACCACTCGTGGTACGGCCAGCCGGGAAGATGAGCCTGCCGCCTACGGCGTCGCCTCGCGGGTCTCACCCAAGTGGTCCACGTAAAGGACCGCCTGGCGGGTAAGCGCCGCCAGAGCCCAGGCCGCCTCGCACCGCACAAACGGGTCGCCATCGCGCAACAGCGGCTGGAGGACGGGCACTGCCCGCGGCTCTCCTGTGGCGCCGAGAGCCTCGGCTGCCGCCGCCCGAGCCTCGGGAGTCCCCCCGCGGAGGGCGGCCGAAAGCGTCTCCACGGCCCCTGCCTCGGCCAGCGCCTGCATGGCAGGCCCCTGGAGCACGGGCGATTCCAGCAACTCGGCGAGTTGCGGCGCGGCGGCGGCCCCGCGCATCCGGGCATAGGGAAGGACAGATTGCCGCCGAAGGTCGTCGGGAAGGGGCGAGCGCCAGAGCTCGGCAAAGAAGCCCGGCAGCCCTTGGGCCCGCAGGGCCATGAGGGCGGGCACGTAGGGCGAGTTGGTCGGCAAGGGGCCGACGGCGTTCTCGATCAGCGGGCTCCACACGGGGCCGACCGCCCCGGCCGCCTGAAGAGCCGCTGCCCACAGAGCCCGCTCCTCGGGCTGCCGCAGGAGTGCCGGCTCGGCCAGGCCACGCCACAGGATCTTCACCAGGGCGGGGCCGGCCTCCTGGAGGCCGAGGCTCCCCGCCATCTCCACGAGTGCCCTGCGGGTGCTCGCACTCAGACGGCCCGTGTCCAGCAGGGCCACAAGGACGGGCACCGCGCTCGTGTCGCGGAGCGCCGCGAGCGTCGCCGCGGCCCGGTCGGTGAACGTCGCCGCGGCGTCAGGGGCCAGGAACTTGCGCAACGCCGCGGGGGCGCGCTCGTCCTCCACCGAGGCCAGCCACTCTGCGGCGGCGAGTTGCACCTCGGGGTCCTCATGCGAGAGCCCGCGCGCCATCGCCGCCTGCACGGCGCGGCCCCGCATCGGCGCCAGCGCGCGCAGGAGCGGGCCGCTCGGCGCGCGTCGCACGGCACCGACAAGAGCCTGGGCCACGTGGGGATCCTCCTGCCTCGCCAACAGGCGCGCGGCCGCGGTCCGAGCATCTGGCGCTCCCGCGTCCAGAACGCGCAGCAGCCGCTCATCCGTGCCGTGGTAGCCGATGGCGCCCAGAGCGCCCAGCGCCGCAACAGCCACCTCCTCATTCGCGCCCGAGGCCAGATCCAGGAGCGCCTCCGCAGCCGCAACACTCCCGAGGCGCTGGAGGGCGCCCACAGCCGCCAGCCGCACAGCGGTGGACGAATCGCGGCGCGCCGCATCGGCCAGGTAGGGGATCGCGCCCGGGCCCGCCTCCGCCAGCGCGGCCGCCGACGCCGAGCGAACGATCGGGTCCTTGTCGCTGCTCAGGGCGCCGAGAACAGCCTGAAGGCTGGCGGGCATCGCGCGCCCCAGGCCGCGGGCCGCCGCGGCTCTCACGAGCGGATGCGGATCAGCGGCCAAGGCATCTTCGAACACCGCGCGCAGCCCAGGCAGGAATCGGGCGCCCACCGACAGCGCGGCCTGCGCCACCGGCCCGCTACGCTGGACGGCAGAGGCGATCACCGCGGGAGCCACGTCCTGGTGCTCGGCGGCAATGGCCACGATGGCCGACGCCTCCTCATCGGACTTCGCCGCCTGAAGGAGCGAGGGCAGCTCATGGGCCAGCTCGGGATGGCGGCCCAGCAGCCGGCTGGCAAGCCACTGGGCGAGCGGCGAGTCGAGGCCGTGCCCGGCCAGCGCAGCGAGCCGTGCGCGAGGACTCATCGGCTCGCCCGCCTTGAGGCCCGGCGCATAGGCCGCCTGGCACAACGGCATCAGGAAGAGGCCCGAACGTCCGTCGGGAGCGTGAGCGTCAATCAGCAAAGCGCTGGCCGTGGCCAGCAGCGAATCGTGGAAACCGACCTCGATCTCGCCCCCCTCGCTGGTGAGTTTGCCGGGGTGCCAGTGGGTGGTTCGCCGCAGGATGCCTGCGGGAGGACTGCCCTGGAAGGTAGGGCGGACGAGTTCCAGGCGAACCACGGACCGCACCGGCTGGCCCAGGCGGTCGCGGGTGGCAACGCCGAAGCCGCGCCCCGACCACTCGCCCTGCCGGACCCAGAGGAGGCGAGGCTGAATATCGAGCACACGACCCCCCGGCTCCACGCCAAGGCTCGCGCGCCCGGCCCACCCTCGCTCTTCCGCAATCTGCACCAGCGTGATATCCAGCGGATCGCGGTCGTCGGGGCCGGCGCCCAGCGCCAGCCCCAGAGCCCCTGTGCGAAGGGAAAGGGTCCTCCAGGTGGCCCCCGGCCCCCCGCGAAGCGTCATCGCCACGGGCGCGGTCCGCCCGGGCGCAGCGACCACGGCCCGCACCCGGCCCCCGCGCCTGACCCAGGGGGCCTCGGGGTAGAAGGCAGGGGCCTCCGCCCCACCCCAGTACACGTCCTTGCCGTCGTCGGCCACCCACACCGAGACGGCATCCGAGCGCCCGGCGGCCTCCACCGCGAACTTGTAGCGCCCCGGGCTCGTGGTCGTGATGTTGAGGCGCTGACTCAGGAGCCAGGCCACCGATGCACGCGCCACCTCGCGGGTCTTGGCCTCCCCATCGCTCTCCTCGTGTTCCACCGTGCAGACGGCTTGAGTGGCCTCCTGCAAAGCCGGCGGCAGCGCGCTGCGGAAACTCAGGGCCAGAGGCTCGCCGGGACGCAGGAAGCTCTCCTTGGCCTCCACCGTGACGGCCGGCGCCTCGCGCAGGAGGACGAATTCGGCGGAGCGCTCCACCGTGCCAAGCCCCGGCGCGAGCACCTCGACCTGGACGCCGCAGAGCAGGTCCTCCGAGGGCAACTCGGCATGGGTCGGTTCCCAGCGCACGGTAGCGCGTCCCTGCGAATCGGTTTGAGTCACAGGGGGAAGCCGGATCGGGATGGCGACGATCTGCCTCGGGTCGCAGGGAGCCGTGCCGGAAGCCCACGCAGGGCCGCCGGCCATCGCCACGGGATAGCCCCAGGTCAGCACACGCACACGCGCGCCGGCGATTGGGCCGCCGTCGGGCCGCGCCGCCTCCACCTGGAGCTCCAGCGGGTCGCCGGGCGCCACCACACTGCGGCTCAAGCCAAGTTTGACGCGGAATCGCGAGGGACTGGGCAGCGCCACAGAGAAGGCATCGAAGCGCCGCGGCTCGAATCGCGGCGCGTCCTCCATCCCGATCACGACCGTGTATGCGCCCGGCGGCGCGTCCTTCGCCAGCTCGAATGCCGCGGTGAACGAGCCCACCTCGTCCGTCGCCGTCCTCAAGCTGCCGGCCACCACCTCCCCCGGGTCCAGAAGCAGCAGCTTGACCGGCGCACCGGCCGCTGGCGCGAAGCGGTGGCCGGGGCGCGCCTGCACCATGCCCACCAGTTCGGCCGTCTGGCCCGGACGGAACACGTGACTGCGGGCCGTCACGCTCAGGCGCCAGGCCGCCTCCGAATGGTCGAGGACCCGCCGCTGCGTCGCCACGGCATAGTGCCCCCCATGCGAGGCCACGGCGGTGGCCGCCAGCGAGGGGGCAAAGCGGTCGCGCAGCATCGAAGAGCGCCAACGCCCGTCGGCATCGGTGGAGCCGGAGACGGCCAGGAGACGTTCCCTGCCTAGGCGCTCGGACCGGTACAAGACGCGGACGTACGCGCCGGAGACGGGTTTGCCCGTCTGTGCTTCGGCGCAGAGCACCTCGCAGTCGTCATCGAACAGCGTCAGCATCGCGTGGATCTCCGAGGCCAGCACCAGCGCCACGGAGACCTCGCTGCCCGACCGGGACCGGAGGACGTAGGCGCCGGGCCGCGGAAGCCGCAGGCGCCACGGCGTCTCGGACTCCACCTCGATGGGCACCGGCCGCGCCAGCCGGTCGCCCCTCGGCTGCCACGCCTCCAGCCAGGGCGTCACCTCCGGGCGGTCGAGATCGAGGAGGTCGATCTGCCAGAGCTCCAGGCTCGCCCCGGGCCGCGGCGGCCAGGGCGGGGTGAACGGCCCGGGGACGTTGCGCACCACCACGGTGGGCCACACCGTGGCCGAGCGCTCGGCCGGCTTGAGCCGAGGGGTGGGGGGGGCATCGCGAATGCGCCGTGCCCGTGGCAGGATGCATCCGCCTCCCGCCAGGATCAGGCCGACGGTCCCCAGAAACCAGGCGGCACAGAGGAGGGAAGAGGGTGCGGCCGGCTGCATCCGTGTCTGTGTGCCCACTGCCCTCTTCCTTCCGCGGTCGGGAATGCCCCGTATTCTAGCCTCGTCCCCGCCCCTGTCAACGGGCCCCGGAAAGGGCCTCAGGGCTTGGAGCGCAGCTCGATGCGGTCGAGAACCACCGTGCCTTCGGGCTGGATCGGGTAGAGCAGGATGGCCACGCGGCGGACCGCCTCGAGGTTGGCGGGGCGCCGGGAGTACTCCGTCTCGCCCTCCGGGACGGGCTCGCCTGTCTTCCACGTCGGGGCGCGGAGGTCGAAGAAGATGCGCTGCCGCCCGGGTTTGATGAAGGCGGGCCGGCTCTCGAAGTACTTCCAGTCGGGCATCGTGACGAGGGCGATGCTCAGACGCGCGCCGCCCTCGAGGCGGCTCTCGACATCCAGGTAGCAGCGGTCCTGCCGGCTGAGGTCCTGCTCTTGCGGCAGGTCGCGGATGATGACGGCTTTGGCGTCGTCGCGGCCGAGGCGGAAGCTGACCGCCAGCCTCCGGCCCGCGGCGGCCGGGTCGGCGTGCCGCAGGTAGCGCAGGGTGGCGGCGCCGGCCTTGTCCCACGTCTCCTCCGCAGCCCAGTGCTCCTCGCCGAAGCTGTCGAACAGGGTGGCGGGGGCGTCTTCATAGGGGTCGCGCTGGGCGGCGGCGGCCTCGCGCTGCCGCCGCAGCGAGTCGGCCGCCCGGCCCGCCAGGCCGCGGTCGGCCGCCCCGCGGCCGCCCGTGAGAGCGTAGACGACGATGTTGCTGGCCATGAGGAAGGAGGCTTCCTGCATCTCGGCCGGCGACAGGCTGCTGAGCGAGACCTTTCCGGGGTGCGTGTCGGGCTTGATCTCCAGGCCGCAGCCGTAGTCGTTGCGGGTGTAGATGACGCCCAGGCGGCCATTGATCTCGATGCCTTCGAGGAAGCTCTGGCGGTACTTGTCGCCCGGGGGCGGCCAGTAGCCCTTGTAGCCCTGGCTCAGGTCGAAGCACGAGCGCAGGAGCGGGTGGTCATCGGCCCTCTCGATCTTGGCGAGCTGGTAGCCGTCGGCTCGCGGCAGCACGCGGGCGATCTCGCGGCGGAAGGCCCTGTCCCAGGTGGGGTCGTCCTCGTGCGTGCAGTCCTCGGCCCACAGGGTGCCGCCGGCCATCAGGTAGCGGCGCAGGCTGGCCACTTCGTCCCCGGTGAGGCGGAAGTCCTTGTGGCCGGTCATGTAGATCCACGGGGAGTTCATCACCCTGGGGCTGTCGAGGGGCACGTCGAGGACGTCGGTCTCGAGGTTGAACCCCACACGCTCGCGGAGTTGCCAGGCCAGGAACGGCATCGCGGTGCGATGCACATCCCAGTCGGCCGCGCCGCCGCCGTACTTCACCGTGGTCAGCACGAAGCTCTTCACGCTTCCCGAGGCGTCGCCCACCACGGCGCCGGCCTCCTGGCCGCGCGAGGCCAGGGCGGGCAGCAGGAGCCTCGTCGCGGCCTCTATACGCGTGGGCCCCTGCGCCACGTCGCGCGGGCGGGGTGTCTGAAGGCGCGTCGGCGGAGTCTCTCGGGGGGCCTCCGTCGTCGTGGGCCCGGCCTCGGCGCGCAACGCCTGGATGGGCACCTCGCCGAGGGCAAAGTCCCGGCCTGCCGCCGCGGCCCGGGCGCCGACCGATACGGGCTCCTCCGGGTGGGACTCGACGGCCTCGGGCGTCTGAGGCCGCGCCAAACGTGGAGCAGGCGCATCGGGCAGAGCGCCCCGAGCCTCCGCCGCCGGGCCTCGGACGGCTTCTGCGGGCCGTGCGGCGAGGACGCGGCCCGTGGGCAGCGTCGGCGGTCCGCCGCGCTCGATGCGGCCCGCCAGGTTCCCGCGGCTCACGCCGACCTGGGCCGGGGCATCGGCGGCCAGTGCAGGGGCATCTGCCATTCGCCTGGTGGGGGCTACGCCCTCCTGGGGCAGGTCCGCAAGGTTCGGGCTCTCGCGCCGGCCGGCGCCCGGCCACGCAACCGCCACCTCGGGGGCGGAGCCGGCGGCGGAGGGCCTCGCGGCCACCTCGCCGCGAGGCGCGCTGATGCCGATGCTTTCGCTGCCTGCCATGGCCAGGCGGCCTGTCTCCTCGCCCCGCCCCTGGAGTCGCCAGATGGCCACAACGGTCTGGGGGCTTGGCTCGCTGCTCGTCAGCCCGGCATCGCGGCGCACGGCGGTGAGCGGCCCCTCGACCAGTTGGACCTCTTCCAGCCCGGGCGCGTGACGCGGCGAAGGCTGCCCCACGCCGTCCGCCCGCTCTGGGAGGATGGGCGCGCTGGGCGCGGGCCGCCCCACCGCGGAGGGGCCGGGCGCAGGATCGATCGGGCCGGGCGCGGCCGCCATCGGCGCCTTCGCCGCTTCGCGGCCGGCCCCGCCGCGCGCCCCCGTCTCCGCCCGATGCGGCGCCACGGCGACGGGCCCCGGCTCCGAGCGGAGTTCGCCCCGAGCAGCGGGAGGCCGCACCATCGGGTCCACCACCGGCTGCTCCTCGGGCGAAGCAAAGGCGATCGGGGCCTCCCTGGGCGAAGCCCCCGCCCGTTCCGCCGACCGCGGGATCAGCGCCGCCACCGCGGGCTCAGGCGCGGCTGGGCCACGTTCGGTCGCAGGGCGCGCCGCGCCGACGACCAGGGGCCCGGCACCCTCGGCCCCACGCTCCAGGGGCATCTCGCCCTGCGGCCTTGCTGCCGCAACCCGGGTTGCTCCGGGCGCGCCCGACGGGCTACTGGGCTGGACGGCCACGCGGGCCGCGCCTTCGATGGCCGGCACCACCTCATCGGGGGTAGCAAACGCGGGTGGCTCCGCCGGGCGATCCGCCGCTGCCGCGGCCCCGGCGCCGGACGCCGAGGGCTCGGGCAACCGCGGCTGGGGAAGCGCACGCGCGGCTTCGCCCGGCCGCCGCGCGTCGGCCAGGGCCACTCGTTCGCCGGAGCCGGTCCCTCGTTCGAGCGTGCGCGGCTGCGACGCCTTGTGCGGCTGGGTTGCCTCGGCGGCCGGCGACGCGCCGCCTGCGGCCTGCCTTTCGGTTCGCGCGGCCTCCTGCTGGAGGGCCTCGATGGCGGGGACCAGTTCCTCGGGGGCCAGCGTCATCCTCTCCGTGGCTTGCGCCTGGGCCAGACCGGGCGCCGCGGTGTCGGCGGCGGCCCTCTCAGGGGTCGTCATCTTGGGCTGGAGCGCGGCGCGGACGGCTTCCTCGAGCTGCTGGCGGCTCAGGGCGCGCACTTGCGCCATGCGCTGGGCCTCGAGTTCGGCGGCCTGCGGCGTCTCGGGCTCCGCGGGCTTCGGAGCTTGCGAAGCTTCGCGGAGGTCCTCGACAATCTGGGCGAGTTCCTCCACGGTGAACCGCTCAGTGCCGGGGGGCCTGGGGGCCAGTTCGGGCTTTTCCTGGGCCGCCGGCCTGTCGAGCTGTGCTTCGGCAGGGTTGAGCTTGCGGCGCTCGCTTTCGAGCAGCGCCCGGGCCACCCGCGCGGCCTCTTGCTGGCGGCGCTCGGCCTCGAGGCGGCGCTCGCGCTCGGCCTGGGCGCGGAGTTCGTCGGCCGCGCTGGCCTGCTGGCTCGAGAAGGCGCTGGGGGCGAGGGCCTTCAGCCCCACCTGGAACAGCGGCCCGATCTCCTGCTTGCGCACCTTCTCGGCGAGGAAGATGTCGAGGGTCACGAACAGCGCAGCCACGTGCAACAGGGCCGACACGGCGAAGTACTTCGCCATGCGCGGCACGCGGTGCGACCGGATCACCCGCCTCGCCAGAAGATAGGTCAGGGCGAGCATGGCCAGCAGAAGGCATAGCAGCAAGAAGAGCAGGAGGCCCTCGGCCCAGCCGATCCCGCCGGGTTTCGTGGCCGTCACGGCAGGCGGCGGCGGAGCCACGACCTCGACTCGCACGCGGAACGTCGCAGGCGAGCCTGGGCCGCGAACCTCCCAGGCGGCCTCCCGCTCTCCCGATGGGGCGTCCTGCGCGACACTCACCTGAATGCCGATCGGGTGGGCCACGCCGGGCAGCAGGACGGCGCCAGCCCGCTGTGCGCGGAGCGTCACCCCGTCAGCAGACGGCGCGGCAGCAAGAGAGACGCGCTGCACGCGAGGGTGAATGGACTGGAGCACCAGGGCCAGCTCCGCCGTCTGGCCCGGCGACATCGCGCCGAAGTCCAGCACAGGGTCGGCGATGGCGAATGTGGTGCCGGGCGGGGTGAACACCGAGCCCCGGACGAGAAGCGTCGCCGGCAGCGACCGTCCGCGAGCCGTCACCTTGCCTTCGAAGGGCACCTCATCGGGCCCCGAGGCGGGCCGCAACGTCAGGGCGAGTTCCACCGCACCAGAGGCGTCGAGGGTCAGCCGCTCCGGTCTCACCGTCGCCGCGAGGATGTCGGGCGGGAAGTTCGCCCCTTCGATGGCCACGTCCTGCGGCTCGTCCACGAGCGACTTCACTCGAACACGAACTTCTTCAGAGATGCCCGCCTGCAAGCGACCGACATCCACCACGGCTGGCTCGAACGCGACTGACTCGTGGGGCGGGCGGAACAGCACCGCGCGGGCTTCGAGGGAGGCGCCGCGAGACGGCCCCCGGAAGGCCACCACGGCTTGGATCGGACCTGGCCTGGCTTCTGGCTCCACTGTCAGTCGGAGTGTCACGCGCCCCTTGCCGTTCGGCGGCAAGGCCAGCGACTGGGGCTCGACGGCCAGACGCCAGCCCGCACCTGCCTCGGGCAGGTGCATCTCGACACGCTGTTCGGCAGCGACCAGTGATGCGACCTCGATCACGGCCTCCTTGCTCGTGCCGATGGCCACCCGTTCGAGATCGAGCGTGGTCGCAATCTGGAACGTGTTGGCCGCGCCCACCTGCACGGTGCAGGCCACCTTGTGCTCACCAAGCGGCGAGCGGAGCGCCAACTCGCCTCGGTAGTTCCCCGGCGCCTGGGTGGGAGGCACGCCAAGGCGAATCTGGACAGCGGCCGGCTCTCCCGGCTTGAGGGCCACCTGTTCGGCAGCCGTGACGGCCATCGAGGGCGTCGCCGGCGGGCCGGCAAGAGGCATCGGCGCCAGGGTCACCTCTCGCGGCCGGAGACCCGCCAGGGTGAGCGTGAGGTGGCGCTCCACCGTCTGGCCCGGCACAACCTCACCGAAGTTGACCGTCTCCGCGGACAGGGTGAGGCTGGGCCTCACCACTCGCACCGCGACAGGCACTTCGGCCTTGCCTGCCGGCGTTTCGATCCGCAGGGTCGCCTGGGTCTGCCCGCTGGGCGCTTCGGGCGGCGCGGCGAAGACGATGCGCGCGGTGGCCTCTCTCGTGGTGAGACCGAGGGTCGCGGGTTCCGCGGTGAGCCGCGGGTCCGACGACGTGATGCGTGCGGCGGCGGCCCCACGAGGCTCCAGTCGGAGTCCGAGGGATGCCTCGGCCCTCTCGCCGCTCTCGATGGCTCCGAGGTCGAGGCGGCCTGCGCTGAGCGCGAGGCGCGGCGGCCGCATGTCTTCGGTCGAGACAGCGGCCGTGACTTCCAGCTCGCGCTCGAAGCGATGGCCTGCCGGGGTCGTGCCTTCGGCCACGATGCGCAGGACGCAGGCGCCGGGGGTATCGAGGCCGGGAAGCGTGGCGGCGAAGACGCCGTCCTTGGGCGCCGTGTCGCCGTGCTGGCCATCGTCAAAGAGCCGCCGCGTCACCGTGGCCCCATCGGGCGTCGTCACGCGGGCCTCGACCCGGGCGTCGGCCAACACCGTGTCGGCATTGGCCAGACTGACGGCGAGTTCGATGGGTTCGCCTCGGCGGTACGCGGGGCGTAGCGGGAATGCCCGCAGCAGGAGAGGGGTGACCGCGGTGGCGGCGAGGCCGACCTGGGCAGGGCGGGGAGAGGCGAGACGCGCCACGCAACGCCCGGGAACGGGGTCCCAGAGGTCGTAGTGCTGGTAGTCGGCCTTGCGGCCGTAGGCGGCGGTCTGGTCGGCCTTGGGCAGGTCGGGCGTGAGCAAGCGCGCTTGCGTGTCTCGAAGGGTGAAGCCGATGTCGCTGTCGCGCGAGTTGAGCCTCACGGTCAGTGCCGAGATCGTGTCGTCCACGAAGAGCCCCTCTTCCAGCGGCGCCTGAGCCTGGAGCGACAGGCTTCGGGAACAGATGGGGACCTTTCGGTGGAGCGTGACGCAGATCCTGCTGAAGATGTCCTGGAGCTCGGCGTTGGTGGGGGCCGAGTGGTAGTCGCCCCCCGTTTCGGCGGCGATGCGCTGAAGGACTTCGGCGTCGGCGAGTTTCGACAGGCCGACCGTGTAGATGCGCCAGCGCTGTTCCGCGAAGGCGCGGTGGGCGTTCTCGTAGACGCCCGGCTCGTCCTTGCCGTCGGAGAGCAGCAGGGCGACCTTGTTCGGGCTGGGCGACTGCTCGAGCACTTTGCGGGCCTCGGCCAGGGCGGCGTCCATGTCGGTCTGGCCCATGGAGCTGATGTTGTTGATGGCCTTGTAGAGGGCGTCGGGCTGAGCGGTGGGCGTGAGGGGGACGAGGGTGCGGGCCTTGTCGTTGAAGGCCACGAGGGCGATGTGGCCGATGCGGGTGCTGCGGCGCGCGAGGTCCACGAACGTCTTGGCGGCCGCGATGCGCAGCCACTCGGGGTCGGTGCGGGTCATGGAGAGCGATTCGTCAATGACCAGCGCCACGTCGAGCGCGTCGGCGGGTGCGCCGAGGAACTGGCCGAGGTGGTGCGCGGCGAGGAGTCGGCCGCCGTGTTTCACGTGCACGACGAGCTGGAGCGCGACACCGCCGATGCCTGGGGGCGACTGCCGGAGGTCCAGGTACCAGGCGTCGTCGAGGCGCTTGGCGAACAGGCGGCGGATGCGGAACGGCGGCGTGGCGGCCTCGGCGGCCGGCAGCGAGGCGGGGGCGAGGTAGACGGCGAAGTCGTCGGGGCCGAGCGTGTCGGCCAATTCAGCCGCGGGCTGAATGCGCAGGAGGACGTCAAGCGTGGTGCCGTGGGCGTCGGCCCGCAGCACGTCCAGGCGGGTGGGGGGTTGCGCTGCCCATGCGGCTGCGCATGCGGCCGTGGCGGCGAGGCAGGCGGCGAGCAGCGCGCGCGGCCGAAGCATCACGGGGCGGCCCCTTCTATTCCTTCGGCGTCTCGAAGGCGGTGGCGATGAAGTAGGTCTTCACGTTGGCCTTCTTGCAGGCGTTCAGCACGTCCACGATCCGCTGGTGATAGGCGTGCTTGTCGCCGCGGATGATCACCACGAGGTTCGGGTTGTCCTTCACGCCCTTGGCGAGAGCCTCGTCGAGTTCCTGGAGCGAGAGGATGCGCTGGTTGACCACGAAGAAGCCGCCATCGGCTTCGCTGCGGACGTTGACGGTGATCTCGCGCTGGGTCTGGGGGGTGGCCTTGCCCTCGCTGGCCTTGGGCGGGTCCACCTTGATGTCTTTCTCGACCTTGTAGAAACTCGTGGCGGTGAGGAAGAAGAGGAGCAGTTGGAAGACGACGTCGATGAGCGGCGTCATCGGCAGCCCTTCGTCCTCATCGCGGCGGCGATGAATCCGCATTGGCCTTGTTCCCCTTGAGGGCGTCTACCAGGTGCGAAGCGGAGTCCTCGATCTGCACGATCATCCGGTCGGCCTTGTCGCGGTAGTAGTGGTAGAGGCAGTAGCAGGGAATGGCCACGGCCAGTCCGGCGAATGTGGTCAGCAGGGCCGTGGCCACGCCGGAGGCGAGCTGGCGCGGGTCGCCCATCGCGCCCTTGCGGGCCACGACGTCGAAGGCGAGGATCATGCCTTGCACGGTGCCCAGCAGGCCGAGGAGCGGCGCCACGCTGCTCACGATGTTGAGCGGGCGGTTGAAGCGGTCCATCAGCCACTGTTCGCGTTCGCCGGCCTCTTCCATCGCGGTGAGGATTTCCTCGCGCGAGCGGTCGGCCACGGCCAGGCCGGCGGCCAGCACGCGGGTGAGGGCCGACGGCTTCTGGGCGCAGAGGCGGGCCGCTTCGGCCACGCCGGAGCTGCGCAGCGCGTCCAGCACGGCTTTGCCCATCCCCTTCGGCACCACCGCCCGTTCGCGCAGCGCCACGGCCCGTTCGATGATGAAGGCCATGCCGATCACCGAGGCGGCCAGAATGGGCCACATGAGCGCGCCGCCGGCCCGGAAGGTCTGCCATAGGTTCTTGCCGAGGATCGTGCCGCCCTCCGCGTCCGCGGCGGCGGGGCTCTCGGCGGAGCCCTCGCGGTCAACGGGCAGAGCCGTCGAGGGCTTCTCCTTTGAAGGAGCAGGCGCAGCGCCGGCCGGCGCTGCCCCCTCGCCCGTCGCGGTCGCTGCCAGGCAGGCGAGCATCAGGGCGGCCACCCATTTGCAGCCGTGGAGCATGGCCTCTTGTCCACTCCTCGACACGGGGGAATACTGGATGCAAGCCGAATCGGCGCTTACCCTTACTTTAGCAGGTTCGTTTTCGCACGCAAGAGGCCGTTTACAAAAACTGACACGGCCACGCAAACGCTGACACGGGAGGCGGGGCTCGTCCGAGGCGGCTGCGATGTGAGCGCTGGCCTTCGGGAGGGGCACAGGCGGCGCCTCGCACCGACCCCCGAACCCCCACGTTCCGCGTGGGGGCGGAGGTGCGGACGCTCCTGCGTCCAACCCTGACCTCCCGCAACCCCAACCTCCCGCGGGTTTGCAGCCCGCGGGAGGTTCTCTCCCCGAAGAGGAAGAGGCCGCGGAGCGGCCAGGGGACCCGTCCCCACGCAGAGCGAAGGACGAGAAGAAGGGCCAGAGCGTGGGGGCGGAGGTGCGGACGCTCCTGCGTCCAACCCTGACTTCCCGCAACCCCAACCTCCCGCGGGTTTGCAGCCCGCGGGAGGTTCTCTTCCCCGAAGAGGAAGAGGCCGCGGAGCGGCCAGGGGACCCGTCCCCACGCAGAGCGTAGGGACGAGAAGAAGGGGCAGAGCGTGGGGACGAGAAAAAGGGCCAGAGCGTGGGGACGAGGGAATAGGCCCCCAGCGCTCGCCCTCCCTGCTACCCTCCCGAAGGTGTTGGAACCTTGGGGAGGGACACGGCTCCGCTCTTTCAGGGCTACCGCGGGGTTTGACTGCGCACGGGGCATCGCCCTATAATTCCGGTGAGCCAATGCCTCTTGCGGGAACGGCATCGGAGAGATTGCCATGTCGCGCGCGACGCCGACGATGGAGATGTTTCTGGTGGGCGCACACCTTCAGCTCGTGGAGGGCTGCGACAACGTCAGCTACAGCTCGGAACTGCCGAACCCGAAGGAGTTCTGGATTGATGTTGTGGGCCGCAACGAGGCCGGGCAGAGCGTCTTCTATGTGGACTTTCCGGACAAGTTCGACTGGTATCCGCTGGAGATGCGGCCCGACACGCTGGTGAGGAAGCTGGTCACCCGCTACATCGAGATCACGCGCGAAGGGCGCGACCTGGACTATGAGGCCGACCGCATCCACTGCCAGGTGTGGATGCCTCGGTGGCCGGCGCCGCGCGTGGCGGCGGCCCTGCCCAAGGCGGTCGAGCGCCTCGCGAAGCAGCACGGCATCCGCCTGGAGGTGCTCCAGCCCGCCGAGGTCGCCGCGCGCATCCCGCCGGTGGTCGAGCGGGCCCAGAAGGCCAGCTTCGACTTCGACAACCTCTTCATTCGCGCCCTGCTGCTCGCCCAGGGCCGGCTGGACTATCAGGCGGGCGCTCCCATGGGCCAGGAGCAGATCGAGGCGATGTATCGCTTCCCGCGCGCCTTGCGCTCGGCCGCCGATCTGCCCGCCTTCGTCTACCAGTTCCTCAGCAGCCCCGAGATCGTCAACTGGATGGGCTTCTATGCCCCCACGTTCGACGACCTGGCGGCCTGGCTGGCCGACAACGAGCACAGCGACGAGCTCGACGACCTCCAGCGTGCTCTGGAGAGTTCGGGCGTGCCGGACGAGGCGCCGGAGGACTATGATCCCGAGGAGCCGGCCTACCTGCCGCGCCGCTACTCCGCGCACGAGCTGGCCGAGCTCACCCGCCTGTTCCTCACGCACATTGACGCCATGCGTGCCGAGGCGGCGAGCCAGCGCTGGTACGGCCCCCTCCAGATCGAGTGCGACTTCATGCTGCCGTTCCTCTGGCGCGCCTGCGAGCAGATTGACCCGAGCCAGATCGAGCGCGAGATCCTGCGCTACGGGGGCAACCGCGATCAGATGCAGGCGCACTTCGCCGACCGGTACCCCGAGAAGCGCCCCTACCGGGCCATCCTGCGCATCGAGTGCTACGAGCCCGGCGGGCGCCGCGCCCCGTCGTACCCCAGCGGCAAGTCCATGGAGGTCTACGTGGCCGACCCCGTGCTCACCGAGGGGGTCCACGTGGCCGTGACCATCAACTATGTGGACGACTTCACGGGCTACTTCGTGCTGATGATGCGCCGGCTGGCGGCGGGCCTGGGCTCGTGAGGCCCCGTCGGGGTACCGGCCGGGCCAGGGTCTGCGCGGAAATCCACGCGGGACTGCGTCGCCGCGCGTCGCATCCAGCCCGCTGACGCCGGCAACGCAGCCCACGGGGATTCTTGGACAGGCTCCTAGCCCCGGAGCGTGGCGCCCACCCGGGCCGCCAGGGCCGCAATGACCTGCTCCTGGCTGGCGTTGACTTCGTCGTTGGTGAGGGTGCGGTCGGGGGCGCGATAGGTGAGGCGGAAGAACACGCTCTTGCGGCCGCTCTCGACCTGCTTGCCGCGGTAGACTTCGCCGAAGCGGATCTCTTCGAGGTGCTGGGCGCCCGCGCTCTCCACGGCGCGCACGATGTCGCGCCAGGCAGTCGCCTCGCTCACCACGATGGCCAGGTCGCGCTCGACCGCGGGGAACCGCGGCAGGCTGCGATATTTCGGCTCCAGCACGGCGGAGGGCGTGAGGAAGTCGAGGTCCAGCTCGGCCACACAGGGGGCCTGGCGCAACTCGAAGGCCGCCGCGGCCGCCGCGGAGAGTTCGCCCACGTAGCCCGCCACGCCGGCCCCCGCCCGCCAGAGCCCTGCCGCGCCTGGAGCCAGGAATTCGTGGGCCGCCGGTTCCAGCGAGGCGTTGCCCAGGAGCCCGAGACGCTCGAGCACGGCCTCCGCGGCCCCCTTGACGGCCCGGAAGTCCTCGTGCGCCACCACGGCCAAGCAGCGCCGCTCCTCGGGCAGCAACTGCCCGTCGGGGCGCGGCAGGTACACACGATTGACCTCGAACAGGCGCACGGCGCCCACCCCGCGGTCCTGGTTGACCCGCACCACCTGGAGGAGTGAGGGGAGGAGGCTCCGACGCAGCGCGGCCTCATCGCTGCGCAAGGGGTTGCGGACGCACAGCGGCTCCCCAGCGGTCCAGGGCGAGAACCTGCGCGCGTGCTTCTCGGGCAGGAAACTCGTCGTCACGGCCTCGCTGTAGCCGAGTCGCACCAGCGTCTCGCGCGCGGCGGCGGCCACCCGGTCGGGCTTGGCAATCGGCACGTCGCACACCAGCAGGCTCGGGGCGTCGGGCACACGATCATAGCCGTAGCAGCGGGCGACCTCCTCGATGACGTCAATCTCCTGCGCCACGTCGGGGCGGAAGCTGGGCACCGTGACGGCCACGGCCTCGTCGCCCTGCGCCAGTGCGCCGAAGCCGATCCCCTCGAGGAGCCGGACGGCTTCGGAGGCGGCCACCTGGACGCCGAGCACGCGGGCGACGCGGGGGATGCGCAGCCGCACGGTGCGCGGCTCCTCCCGCGTGAAGTTGACGTCAATGACGCCGGCGGCGACGCGGGCCGCGGCGTGCTGCTGCATGAGCGCCGCGGCGCGCCGCGAGGCCCATTCCACGGTCGGCGTGTCCACGCCCCGCTCGAACCGGTAGGACGAGTCGCTCGCCTTGCCCGTTCCGCGCGCGGTGCGGCGGATGTTGACGGGGTTGAACTTCGCGCTCTCGAGGAGCACGGTGGTGGTGGCCTCGCCGATCTCGGTCTGGAGCCCGCCCATGACGCCCGCCAGAGCGACGGGACGCTCGGCGTCGGCGATCACCAGGTGCTCGGGGGCCAGGCGCACCTCGGTGCCGTCAATGAGCTTGATGGTTTCGCCGGCGACGGCCTGGCGAATGCACACGGAGCCGCCGCGCAGGCGGGCCAGGTCGAAGGCGTGCTGCGGCTGGCCGCATTCCATCAGCACGTAGTTCGTGATGTCCACCACATTGTTCACGGGCCGGAGGCCGATGGCCTCGAGGCGGCGGCGCATTTCGGGCGGCGCCGGCGCCATGCGCACGCCGGTGAGCACGCGGGCCGTATAGCGGGAACAGAGCTCCGGGGCCTGCACTTCCACACGGGCCAGACGGGCGACCTCGCGCTCTTCCTCGGTGAACTCGACGGCCGGGATGCGGAGGTGCGAACCCGTGAGGGCGGCGATCTCGCGCGCGACGCCGATGTGCGAGAGCAGGTCGGGCCGGTTGGCGGTGATCTCCAGCTCCAGGCAGAAGTCGGCGCCGACCTGGGTCACGCTCTCCACGGCCACGCCGCGCAGGTTCAGCCGCCTCGCCAGCTCGTCGGGCGCGAGGTCGAAGTCGCAGTAGTCGTGAAGCCATTCATAGCTGACCTTCATGGGCCGTCCTGCTCTCCTGCCTCTCGGGCTCGCTCGCTGTGGATGCGGTCGAGGATGCCGTTGACGAAGGCCCCGCTGTCGGCCGTGCTGAAGCGTTTCGCCAGATCGATCGCCTCGTTGATGGCCACCTTGGGGGGCACGTCGCTGCCGAACAGGAGCTCGTAGGCCGCCAGCCGCAGGATGTTGCGGTCCACGGTCGCCATGCGGGCCAGGTCCCAGTTCTCCGCGATGGCGCGGATCCGCTGGTCCAGCTCGGCGCGGTGAGCCCAGCAGCCGGTCACCAGATCGCGCGCGAACTGCCGCACCGCGGGATCGGGGTCGGCCTCCGCCAGCAGGTGGTGGAGCACCGTATCCAGCTCGCCGAGGATCTCCTCGCCCCGCAGGTCCAGTTGGTAAAGAACCTGGATGGCCGCTTCTCGGGCCAGTGTGCGTTTCCGCAACGTCAATCCCCTTGCGGGCCGCTCGCCGCTGCACTCGGAACCGCCGTATTCTACTGGCCAGCCGCCGACCCTGTCAAGCCGCAGTGCCCGCTGCTGAGACGCCTCCGGCTTGGGGCTTCGGCTTGTGCTGAGCCCCAACGGGTGGGGAACGTGACAGGCCCGAGCGCGGTTCCGGCGGCCGAGGAAGGTCCGCACACGGGACGAGTGCGGCTGCGGGTGTGCGGCTGCGGGTGTGACTCTCGGTGTCCGCACAGTCCGTGGTCGGCTCTGTTCTCCGAGTTGATCGGGGGGGCGTGACCTGCCTGATAGGCCGGCGAGGCGGGCGATCTCGAGCATGTTGTGGTGCAGCACGAAGGCAACCACAACCTGTAGTGCCCACGAGACCGCCCCCAGAAACCGGGAAGTCTGGGAGAGTCTGGGAGACTTAGGCTATATGGTGGTGCGGTCGGACGCGCCCACAACCTGTAGTGTGCCTTGCCGTGGTGTTGCGGGGAGGGCCGGGGGACTCACGGGGCGCCGTCGGTGGGTGGTTGCCGGCGCGTGGCATTGCCCGTATAATCCAGGGAGCCATTGCAGACCCGTCGGCCCAAGGAGATTCGGGATGCGACACGAGGACCGGCACTCGACGACGATTCTGTCTGTGCGGCACAAGGGGGTGGTGGCCATCGGCGGCGACGGCCAGGTGACCATCGGCAACACGGTGGTGAAGCACAACGCGCGCAAGATCCGCAAGTTGTACAATGACAGGGTGCTCGTGGGCTTCGCGGGCTCGACCGCGGATGCGTTCGCTCTGCTGGAGCGGTTCGAGGCGAAGCTGAAGGACTTTCAGGGCAACGTGCCCAAGGCCGCGACGGAGCTGGCCAAGGAGTGGCGCACCGACCGCGTGCTGCGGCGGCTCGAGTCGCTGTTGGCGGTGGTGGACAAGGACCACTCGCTGCTGCTCTCGGGCAGCGGCGACGTGCTGGTGCCCGACGACGGGGTGATTGGCATCGGCTCGGGCGGGGCCATGGCCACGGCGGCGGCCCGGGCGCTCGTGCGGCACAGCACGCTCGACGCGCCGAAGATCGTCGAGGAGGCGCTTCGCATCGCCGCCGGCCTGTGCGTCTACACCAACGACCAGATCTACGTGGAAACGGTGACCCCATGAAGCATCTCACGCCCCGCGTGATCGTGGCGGAACTCGACAAGTACATCGTCGGCCAGGACGCGGCGAAGAAGGCCGTGGCCATCGCCATCCGCAACCGCTGGCGCCGCCAGCAGCTCCCGCCCGAACTGCGCGACGAGGTGACGCCGAAGAACATCATCATGATCGGCCCCACCGGCGTGGGCAAGACCGAGATCGCCCGCCGCCTGGCAACCCTGGTGAGCGCGCCCTTCATCAAAGTGGAGGCATCGAAGTACACCGAGGTGGGCTATGTGGGGCGCGACGTCGAGTCCATGGTCCGCGACCTCACCGACATCGCGATCAACCAGGTGAACGCCGAGGAACGCCAGGTGGTGGAGGAGAAGGCCCGCGGCCTGGCCGAGGAGCGGTTGCTCGACCTCCTGTTGCCCGAGCGGCCCACGCACAGCGGCCCGCCGCCGGGCCTCGACGCCGACGTGAGGACCGAGACCGAGCAGCAGTACGAGCGCGCCCGCGAGCGCTTCCGCGGCCTTCTGCGCAAGGGCAAGCTCGAGGATCGACAGGTCGAGATCACGCTCGAGGAGCGCTCCATGCCTTCGATCGAGATTTTCTCGAGCGCGGGCGTGGAGCAGATGGGCCTCGACTTCCAGAATCTCTTCGAGCGCATGATGCCCACACGCCACGTCACGCGCCAGATGACCGTGGCCCAGGCCCGCGAGGCCCTGGTGCAGCAGGAAGCCGAGAAGCTCATTGACCGCGAGAAGGTGCGTACCATCGCGCTCGAGCGGGTGCAGAACGCGGGCATCATCTTCATTGACGAGCTCGACAAGGTCGCCGCCACAGGCTCGAAGGGCGCCGGCCCCGATGTCTCGCGCGAGGGCGTGCAGCGCGATCTGCTGCCCATCGTCGAGGGCTCCACCGTGGTGACCCGCCACGGCATGGTCCGCACCGACCACATCCTCTTCATCGCGGCCGGGGCCTTTCACATCGCGAAGCCGTCGGATCTCATTCCCGAGCTTCAGGGCCGGTTCCCGATCCGGGTGGAGTTGGAGAGCCTGGGCGAGAAGGAGTTCGTGCGCATCCTCACCGAGCCCGAGAATGCGTTGACCAAGCAGTACGCCGCGCTGCTCCGGACCGAGGGAGTCGAACTGGAGTTCACCCCCGGAGCGGTCGAGGAGATCGCGGCCATCGCGGCCGCGATCAACCAGCGCATGCAGAACATCGGCGCGCGCCGCCTCCACACCGTGCTCGAGAAGCTGCTCGAGGACATCTCGTTCGACGCGCCCGATCTCGCCGAGCGGCGCGTGGTGCTGGACGGCAAGGCGGTGCGCGAGAAGCTCAAGGCCATCGTGGCCGACGAGGACGTGAGCCGGTACATCCTCTGAGCGTGCCGTCAGCGGCTGTCCCGCCGCTTCCCGCGCGCGAGCCGAACGGCGTGCGGGGCGAGGAGCAGGGCCGCTGGCAACAGCCGTGCCGCCACATCGGCCGCGGCCAACGGGCCGAAGGGGTTCTCGATGCCCAGGCAGCCGCACCCCGTGCGGCGGGAGGCTTCGGCCGCCGAGCGGGCCGACTGAAGGCCCTGCCGTGCAGCGAGCATGGCGGGCCTGAGTTCGGCGGCGCGCTGGAGGGCCGCGGCGGCTTCGTCGGCGCGCTTCTCCGCCAGGTAGATCCGGCCCAGGTACAGATGCGCATTGGCGTGGCCCGGCTCGCGCGCGATCACGCGCTGGAGCACGCCGATGGCCGCCTCCTTCTGCCCCTGGCCGTACAGGGCGAGGGCCAGGTTCGACAGCGTCTCGGCGTCGTCGGGCTTCGCGGTGAGCGCGCGCAGGAAGGTCGCCTCGGCCTCCTCGTAGTCGCGAGGCACGAGCTGGATCAGGCCGATGAGGTTCAGAGCGGCGACGTGGTCAGGCTCGACCTCGAGCAGGCGCTCGGCCGTGCGGCGCGCGGCGCGGAGATCGTAGCTCTCGAAGTAGAAGTCGGCCAGGGTCATCAACGCGTCGGCCTGGCACGGGTCGGCCTCCACCGCGCGCTCCAGCTCGTTCACCGCCTCGACGATGTTGCCCACACGGTCCAGGAGCCGGGCCAGGGCGACGTGGGGCGTGGCGCTCTTGGGTTCGAGGGCAATGGCCGTTCGGAGGGCCTCCTCCGCCTCCTTCCAGCGCTTCTCCTGCTTGAGCACAAGGCCGCGGTTGGTGTGCGGCGCGGCGTAGCCGGGGGCCAGCGCGATGGCGCGGTCGAACGCGGCCAGCGCGCGCGCCGGCTGGCCGGCTCGCGCCAGCGCGGCGCCGAGGTGATTGTGCAGCAGGGCGGACGACGGGTCGCTCTCGAGCCCGGCTTCGTAGAGGCGGATCTGGTCCTCCGGCGCGCGCGCCGCGTCGCCCTGCCATAGGGCCTCCGCGGCCGCTTCGGTGGACGGGGTCGGCTCCAACAGCTTCCCGCGCTCTTCGGCGGAGATGCTCAGCCCCATGGCGCCGGCCACGGCCAACGCCAGCAGCCCCGGAAGCTCATTCAGCGCGCCCCGGGCGGTCAGCGCCTGCCGCGCAGCGGAGGCGGTCTCGGTGAGTTCGATGCCCGCCTCTCCCCTCCCCCGCACGTCGAGCACCGCCACGAATCCGCATTGCAGGCGCGCGCCCGCCGCGGCGACCTTCGCCGGCGATGCGTCGGCGCTGGCGGGCACAAGACGCTGCGCCGCCGCAGCATTGGCCGGCCACACGGGGCCAAGCCGGGCCAGGTGCACCAGCGTGGCGCGGGCAAGGCCAACCGCCGTCCAGTCGGCGGCGTCCCGCGCGACCACCGCCACGCGGACCCGCGTCGCCTCGGGCGCGCCAGCCCAAGCGGCGGAGAAGGCGAGCAGCGCGATCGGCCACCGTGCAGTGATAGCAGCGCCTCCTCGGCGTCGCCTGCGGCTCACGGGCCGGGCGGGCCCGCAATGGCCAGGGAATAGCGTTCAGCCGTCAAATGGGCCTGCGCGGCGCGCTGCACCGCCTCGCGCGTCACGGCGCGCACCAGGTTCGGATAGCGCTCGATGTAGTCCTCGCCCAGGCCGAACAGCTCCACGTCGTTCAGGGTCGAGGCCAGCCCATCGTTCGTCTCGAGGTGGAGCGGCAGCACGCCGACCAGATAGTTCTGGCAGTCGGCCAGCTCTTCCTCCGCGACGGGCTCATCCTGGAGGCGGCGGATCTCGTCCAGGATGCTCGTCACGGCGCGTTCGACGTTGGCCGGATTGACGCCGGCGCTGACCGACCAGAGGTCCTCGCCCAAGCCTTCCGCCATGCGTGCGAAGGCGTAGTAGGCCAGGCCCTGGCGATCGCGCACGTTGTCGCCGAGGCGCCCCATGAGGCCCAGGCCGCCCACGATCTCGGTCGCCTGGTCCAGCGCGTAGAAGTCGGGGTGGCGCCGCGGGATGCCCTTGAAGCCCAGCGCGATGTCGGCCTGGCTCTTGTCGGCGAGGGCAAAGACGGCTCGCTGGGCCTCCGGCGGATGGTGGGCCGCCAGGCCGGGCGTGGGCAAGGGCTCGCCGGGGGCCGACCAGTCGCCAAGCATCTCGGACACCCTGTCGAGCGCCGCAGAAGCCTCCAGGTCGCCCACCAGGCTCACGATCAGGGCGTCGGGACGAAACAGGAGCCGGTGGCACGCCGCCAGGTCCTCTCGCGTCATGGCCTCCACCGTCGCGCGATACCCGTGGGCAGGATGGCGCAGGGGGTGACCCTCCGGGTACACGAGGTGCGCCAGCTCGCGGGCAGCGACCATGCGCGTGCTCTGGTCGAACTCGCGCAGCCTGGTGAGAATCTCGCCGCGGGCGCGCTGAAGCTCCTCGGGCGGGAAGCTCGGCCGACGCAGCAGATCCGCCACCAGTTCCGCCACCGCGGGCCAGTGCCGGCCGAGACACTTGGCGTGGAACGACACGACATAGTCGCCCGCTCCCATCGAGAGCGAGGCCCCGAGCGAATCGAGCTGATCGTAGATCTGATCGTACGACCGGCTGACGGTGCCCCGCTGGGCCACGGCGGCCGTGAGGCTCGCCAGGCCCTCGCGGCCGGCCGGGTCGAGCACGGCGCCGCCCACCAGCATGCCCGTGAGCACCACCGTCTCGCTCGAGTGATTCTCGAGGGCCAGGAGGCGCGCGCCATTGGACAGGCACCGGCGGGCCGGCGCGACCGGGATTCGGGGAGTTGGGGGACGCCGCTTGCCGATGGCGGGTTCCTCCTCAGGAACGCGTCGGGATGAAGAGGCCGACGGTGCGGTTCGGCTCGGTGAGGTACCTGGCCGCCACGCGCTGCACGTCGGCCGCGGTCACAGCGTCCACGCGCGCCAGCAAGGTCTCGAGGCGGCGGTAGCCCTCGGTGGCCTCGGCCGAGCCCACCATGCCGCCGATGCCGGTCACGCTGTCCCAGGCATAGGCGAACGCGGCGTGAATCTGCGTGCGGGCCTTGGCCATTTCCTGCTCCGTGGGCGGGTCCGCTTGCAGGCGGGCGATCTCGGCCAGCAGCGCCGCCTCGACGCGCTCGGGCTCCACCCCCTCGCGCACGGTGGCCCCCGCGTGGAACAGGTGGGGGTCCAGGCTGGCCTGGCAATGGGCGTAGGCGCTGGAGGCCAGCTCGCGACGGACCAGCGCCATGTGGAGGCGCGACGTGCGCCCGCCCACACCGCCTCGCATCCCCATGCCGCTCGCGCCGCTGAGCACAGTGCTCGCCAGCATCAGCGGATAGACGTCGTCGTCGGTGACAGGCGGCACGTGCCAGGCGACCTGGATCAGGGCCGCCCCGCCGGCCTGGCGGAGCGTGACCCGCCGCTCGGCGCGCTGCTCCGGCTCGCGGGCCGCCACCGCCGGCGGCTCCGGGCCGCGCGCGATCCCGCCGTACAGTTCCCGCACGCGATCCAGCAAGCGCTCCCGGGCAAAGTCCCCCGCGATCACCAGGAAGGCATTGTTGGGGGCGTAGAACGTCCTGTAGTGGCCGAAGAGGTCCTCGCGGGTCATCGTGCGCAGGTCTTCCTTGCAGCCGAGGACGCTCCAGCGGTACGGGTGCTCGCGGAAGGCGGTGGCCGACAGTTCCTCGTCGAGCAGGTAGCCGGGATGGTTTTCGGCCCCTTCGCGCTCGGAGAGGATCACGGTGCGCTCGCTCTCCACCTCGGCGGGGTCGAAGAGGGCGTGGGCCATTCGGTCGGCCTCGATGCGAAGGCCCAGGTCGTGCGCCTCGGCGGGCAGCGTCTCGAAGTACGCCGTGAAGTCGTAATGGGTGAAGCCGTTGTTCGTGCCCCCGTGCCTGGCGACCTGCTTGAAGATCTCGCCCTTGCCGAACTCGCGGCCCCCCTTGAAGAGCATGTGCTCGACCCAGTGCGAGGCGCCGGTGATGCCCCGCCGCTCGTTGCGCGAGCCCACGCGATACCAGGCCCACACGCTCACCACGGGCGCCGTGTGGCGCTCCACGGTGAGCACCTTCAGGCCATTGTCCAGCACTGCTTCGCCGATGCCAAGATCGAGCCGTCCTTCGGAGGGCTTCATCGCGCGGCATTACTCCTTGGGGGCGGCCTTGGCGTCGGGACCCTTCTCCCGGGTCCCTCGGGGGATGAACTTGCGCAGGTCGGGCTGCCATTCGAGGTTGGCGCGGTTCTGGTGGTACCACTCGCGCCACTTCTGGATGGCGGCCTCGCGCATGGGCAGCGGCTGCTTGGCATCATAGCCGAAGTACTGCTTGAACGCCTTGACGAGCAGCTTGTGGGCCGCCTCGCGCACCTTCTCGTCCTCGCTCTGCATCCCCTCGATGAACAGCTCGAACGACTCGACCGGCGGCGTGGGGATCACGGTGATGCACCGGAGCGCGCACTCGCGCACCGCGGGGTCCTTGTCCTTGCGGAACGTCTCCCGCAGGAACTCGAACTGCCCGCTATCCATCAGCGACACGGCGGTGAAGAGTGCGTCGTAGCGCACGCGCGGGTCTTCCGAGGCGAGGAGCTGGCGCACGAGGGGCAGGTAGGCCTTGCCCTTGTCGCCCAGTTCGCGGAGGTGGCCGAGGGCGTAGCTGCGGAGGCCCGAGGAGCCGCCGGCGAGAATCTCGCGGAGCTTCTTGTCCAGGTCGGGATAGCCGTCCTCGACCATCAGTTGCAGCGCCCAGCGCCCCACCTCGGGGTCATTGTCGGCCAGGGCCTTCTCCACCGCGGGCCAGATGTCCTTCTTCGCCTTCGTTCGGTAGTGCCGCAGGTAGTAGACGGCCGTGCTGCGCACGAAGGCGTTGGGGTCGCTCTCCATCAGTTGGAGCACCGGGGCATACCCGTCCTCCGGCGCGAGGTTGCACACGGCGGCCACGGCCCACCACCGGGCCTGAGGGCGCGGGTCCTTCAGCGCCTCGAGCAGGGCGGGCACGGCGGGCGCCCCGATCTGGATGAGCTGCTCGCACGCCCCCTTGCTGCCGTACTCGCTCTCGCCCAGTTCCTTGCACAGCTTGGCGATGCGGGCCGCCTGCTCGCCGCCAGCCGGAGGCGGCTCCCCCGCGGAAGCCAGCCCGCACAGAGCGGCCGCCGCCAGCACAATGCCCGCCCATCGCTTCATGGCGAACGCTCCAACAAAGGGCGATACCCGATGCTCCCATTATAACAACGCCCGCACGCGCTGCAACGGGCGGTGGGCGAATCCCCACACGGCCTGTGGCGAAACCCCGCGCGCCGGCCAACTCAGGGCAGCGCGACGGCTGCGCGGCATCCTGCCATCGCCAGCGCGCAAGCCGTTCCCAGATCACCACATGCGAAGCCGGCCGGAACACCCCTGCCCGGCTCGTGGTGCGGCGACGAGGCTGGCATGGCGTTTGCTCTCCACACCATCGGTCGTGTGAACCGAGGGGCGAGGCTAGCGAAAGGAGGCGTGGAATGAAGACGAGCAGGGGTCTGCGGATTGTGTGGGCGGGGCTGCTGGCCGTGGCGGTGTGCCAGGCAGCCTGGAGCCAGGAAGAGGGCGCCGGCCCGAGGCCCAAAGGCCAGTTCCGCCAGGGCGGCGAAGGCCGGCCCGGCCTCGGCCCGTTGGGCGGGCCGCGCGAGATGATGCCGGGGATGGAAATCCCGGCCGTCCGCGAGGAGATGCAGCGGCACGCCGAGGCGATGCGCGCCCTCCTCGCCGGCCAGCGCGACATGGCGCAGCAGATCAACACCGAGGTCAAGGCGCTCCGCGACAAGGGAGCCGATCAGGCGGCCATGGACGAGGCGCTCAAGAAGTTCGCGCCCCAGGCCGAACCCGTCGCCGCCAAGCTCGCCGACGAGTTGGCCCTCCACCATGAGAACCTCGCGAAGATCTTCAAGGAGAACCGCGAGGAGACGGTCAAGCAACTCGCCCTGGGCATCCTGCACCGCATGGCCAACCGCGAGCCCGGCCAGCGTCCCGGCGGACCCGGCGCCGACCGCCCGTTCCCCAAGGGCAAGGGCGGCCCGCCCAGGAACAAGCAGGAACCACCTGAGAACTTCTGAACCCTCTGCCGCCTCTCCCACCCGAGGCCCCTGCACCCTCGTGCGGGGGCCTCGCTCATGTTGCGTTCCCGCCCCGATTCCGCTATGCTCCGTTGAGGATTTGCGGCCGGAGTAGCAGGTGCAGCCAGGTCCTCGTCAGGAGACACAGCCGTGGCCAGTCCCCGCAGATGCGGCCGGTGGGTGTTCCTCGCCGTCTTCGTGGCTCCGCTGGCCGCCGCGGCAGCGGGACGCGACGCGCCCCGCAAGCGCCCGCCCATGCCCGAGATCACCAAGCCCGTGCTCTTCAACACGCCGGAGGCCGATCGCATCCTCCAGTCGCTCCAGGTCTTCCCGCCCGACAACCCGTGGAACGAGGACATCTCGCAGCGCCCCGTGCACCCGAACTCGGCCAAGATCATCGCCTCGTGCAACGCCGAGCGCTGGGTGTGGTTCAACCTCGACATGGGCTTCGTGCTCGTGCCGCCGAACCAGCCGAAGGTTCCCGTCAAGATCACCGCATACCCCGGCGAATCAGACAAGGGGCCGTTCCCCATCCCCGACAACGTGCCCGTCGAGGGCTGGCCCATCTCCGGCGGCGACCTCGACAAGCTCCAGCGTGAGGGCCAGGGCGACCGCCACGTGCTCGTGGTGGACCCCGTGAACGCCATGCTCTACGAGTTCTACTGCGCCTACAAGAAGGACACCGGCTGGGAGGCCATGCAAGCGTCCGTCTTCGACCTCAAGTCGAACAAGACGCGCCCGGCCGGCTGGACCTCCTCCGACGCGGCCGGGCTGCCCGTGTTCCCCGCCGCCATCCGCTTCGAGGAGTGCGAGCGCGGCCTGGTTGAGCACGCCATGCGCGTGACCTTCCGCCGCACCCGACGCGAGTACGTCTGGCCCGCCACCCACTTCGCCAGCCGCCACACCAACCCCGACTTCCCCCGCATGGGCGAGCGGCTGCGCCTGCGCAAGGACTTCGATACCTCCGGCTTCTCCAAGCACCCCAAGGCCATCCTCGAGGGACTCAAGAAGTACGGGATGTTCTGCGCCGACAACGGCATGGACTGGCTGATCTCGATCACCCCCGACAGTCGGCTCAAGAACCTCGAGGAGTTGAAGCGGGTGAAGGGCAAGGACTTCGAGGTGATCGTGCCGACCGGGCCGAACGAGGGGCCGAGGGCGAAGTAGCTCAGGCGGCGCGGCGGCTCATCCAGGCGAGCAGAGCCAGCAGCAGCAAGGCAGGGATCGTGCCCGTCGCCATGCCCCAGGACATCGAGGTCGCCCCCGCCACCGCGCCCACGAGCCACGGCATCAGAATGCCGCCGCCGTTCCCGAAGGCGGCCAGAAGGGCGAACATCGAGGCCCCGCCGTGGGGAAAGCGGTCCGCCGCCACCGCCAGCATGCTCGGCCACAGGCAACTGATCGCCAGCCCCATCGCCATGCACGCCGCGAGGGCCGCCGGCCGCCACGGGGCGAACGACGCGACGAGGTAGAGGCAGGCCGCGAGCGAGCAAGCCCCCATCATCAGCGGCAACGCCCTCACCCGATGCCCCACCACGCCCCCCAGGATGCGCCCGGCTGCCATGACCACGCAGAACACCATCAGCGCCTTGCCACTCGCCTCCCTGCTGTAGCCCAGCCCCTTCTCGGCATAGGCGGGCAGCCACTGCGCCATCGCCAGCTCCGTACACCCCACCAGGAAGATCGCGGCCAAGGCAACCAGGAAGAACCGCTCCCGGCACAGCCTTCGCAGGCGCATCCTGTCGTGCCCCTCGGCCACAAGCCTCGGCACCCGCATCCCCGCGAAGCCCGCAGCCACCAGCACGCACAGCGGGATCAACGCCAGCGAGATCGTCCGCCACTCCGCCCCCCGCCCCAGGGCCTCCGACACGCCGAGCGCCGTGGCCACGGCGCCAATCGAGTAGAACGAGTGCAGCCAGTTCATTGCCGACGTGCGGCCCTCGGGCTGAAGCGCGGCCACGATGGGGCTGAGCACCATGTCCAGCACCCCCGCCCCCAACCCCATCACAAAGGCGGCCCCGAGCACGGCGGCGTAGCTTCGCGCGCAGCCCAGCACGGCCAGCCCCCCGCCCACGAACAGGCTGCCCGCGATGGCAAACGGTCTGGCTCCCAACCGGTCGGCCAGCGGCCCCGTGAGCACGATGCCGACCACCAGCCCAACGAAGATGGCCGAGCCAATCCGCCCCAGTTGCTCCTCCGTCAGCCCTGTCGGCCCCCCCAACGCGGCGCTCAGCGTCGTCAGCAGCAGCGGCGGCAGATTCACCGCCACCGCCAGGCACACCATGCCCGCGTAGTTCACGGTGAGAGCGTAGGCGAGAGGCTGTCTTGAACTACTGGTCACGCGGTTCTCCAGAGGGGCTTGTGCCACCGGACGATTGGATGGGTGGATGAGTGGATGATTACCTGACATCCATCCACCCATCCATTCATCCATCCATCCTCGCCAACACGCGCGCAAGGCGCCCACGAGTCACGACCCTGCTGTCTCACGCTCACTCGCTCACTTCCCCGACAGCCTCAGCCGCTGAGTCGTGCCTGGGGGAACCACGACCTCGATGTCCACCACGAACTTGCCTGGGATGGCCTTGGCGCTCCACACCCTCGCCTTGATCGTCTCATCGGTCGGGTTGTGCACCTCGATCCCCGCCTCCGTCGCCGTCCAGAGCGTCCAGGCGAGCACAAGGTTCCAGTTGGATGAGATCAAGGTGTTCCCCACATAGAAGGCTGTGTCCTTCCCATTCGGAAGGGCCGCATGGCCGTACTGCACGTGAACACCGACGTGGGCAAGGAACGGAGGGCCGGAGGTCGTGCCCGGTAGGGGCGCCTGCTTGACAAGGCCGCTCCAGAAGGAGTAGGCCAACCCCTCGGGAGTCCAGAGGGCTGCCGGCCATCGCTCACTGAGGCCGCTGATGAGAAGCGGGAGGAACTTCATCTCGCCCCCCGCCTTCAGGGTTCCTGCGACCCCGCGCTTGTCGGCCGCGAGATTCACGTAACCCAGAACGCTCTCTACCTTGCCCTGGGAAAGCTGAAGCGACCACGGCGTCGGGCCTTCGGCGCCAAGCGAGGACCGCCAACTCCACGGGATGTACATGTAACTCACAGGCGGCCAGGGGTGCTTCCTAACTTCCTTGTCCGGCTCGGCGCGCCAGCCTATCTCCCCTTTGCCAGATACGGTCAGCGGGTCAAGAAGGAGAATGTCCCCGAGCGATGCGCCGGCAGGAAGGTCGAGAAGGGTCTCAGGCTTGCCATCGAGCTTTCCTTCTACCGCCTGGCCGTCCTTCACAAAGCGGTACGGAGTGCCCGGTGGCACGCTGTTGATGATGGGGAAGATCGGCCGTGTCGGAGAAACGGCGACCCGCGAGGAGAGTCCCGCGTCAACGCGGGTCAGGAAAGCCATCGGCCCGGGGTTCATGCCTGCTGGGCTGCCGATGCCAGTGACAATGTCGTGCCACTTGGTGACGCCAGCTTGGGCAGTGAAGGTGCGGCTCGGCTCCGTGTTCTCAATTCGCCATGCATCCATGCCATAGGTGATGGGCCTGACATAGCGGCGCTCGACAGCGTAGTGAGTGATGTTTGCTGCGTTGCTCGCAAACCAGAGCCCCATCATGCTGGCAAGGGGGTTCTTGCCGCCGAACTCTTCGGTTTCGGTGGGGGTGGGGAAGTGGGGGCGGATGTACCAGATGCTGTGAATGCCGCTGGGCCAGATGCCGGTGTAGGAGCCGGCGGCTCCGAACCAGTTCTGACGGTCGGCGCAGCGGGTGAAGTAGCCGCGAGGGACGGTGCGCAGGTGAGGCGAGATGGCGCGGCGGCCCTTGCTGTCAGTGACCTCGAGCATGAAGTAGTGCTGGTGGCCGTGGTCGCCATCAACGACTTCCGAGAAGCTGGGCTTGTTGGGGAGCCAGCGACGGGCGATTTGCCCGAGGTCGGTTTGCCCGCGGTCACAGAGCACGGCCTCCTTGATCGTGGCATCGGGCGAGGAGGCGCCGACGATGGCGCGCCAGTGGTCGCGGTTGCAGGCGGGGCTGCCGATGTCCTTGTTGAAGATGGCGAACTTGTCTATGATCGGCCCCTCGGTGATGAAGTAGCGCTGCGGGTTCTCGAAGAAGTGGGCCATGCCGTAGCGGAAGTAGCGGATGGCGTCGAGGACGTCCTGGGAAGGGACGATCTGTTGGAAGCCCGTGGCCGCGGCCTTCGCCACCTGCCTGGGGTCGGTCAGCTCGTGGACGACGATGGGCACGGGGTTGCTGGCGTTGAAGAGCTGCCACTGGTAGGCGGCGAAGGCGTCGTCGGCCAGGCCGTAGCCGCCTTTGCCGTCGGCGGCGTAGGTGTAGACGCTCACGCCCTGGAAGTGGCGGCACAGCTCAGTCGGCAGCCCCTTGTTGTTGCCAAGGCGATGGACGACTGCGATGTGCCCCGAGAAGCCGAGCGAGAGGCGCGAGGTCTGCTGAAGCCCCTTGCCGTCGGGCGTCAGGATGCCCTTCGGCGGGAAGTTGGTGTTGCCCAGGATGAGGTAGCGGTTGCCGTAGTCGTCCGCGATGTCCATCCCCTGGAGGCAGGCGAAGTCCTTCGTGCTGTTCCGCTCGCAGTCGGCGATGATCTTCGGCCAGTCCTCGGCCCGCAGCTTCTCGAAGCGTTCGGCGAAGACGATGGCGCGATAGCCCGCCGCTTTGGCCGCCCTGGCCCATTGGGCGATTGAGCCGCGGCCCTCCGAGTAGCGCGTTCGCGGGCCGACGAGCAGCTTGTTCATCTCCTGCGGCTTCGTCACCAGCGGGTCGGGGATTTCGTCGTAGAAGGGCTGGCCGCGCCAGTAGACGATGTTGGGCGCATGGTGCGCCCAGGTCGGCGGCAGCTCGACCCTTTTCCAATCCACGACGGCGAAGTCGGGGATCGGCTCGTCGGGCAGGCTGCGGGGCTTGAGCTTGGTCTGCCACGGCTCGGGCTTGCCGCCGAGGCCGGCCTTGGTGCTGGCCTCCGCGGCCCAGCGGAGCAGGTTGTCGAAGAGGATGCCCCAGTCGCTCGGCGTTTTCCCGTCGCCGCGCTCGAAGGCGATGCCGTTGAGCGGGCCGGTGGAGTTCTCGCCGACCTCTGTGCGCTTCTCGTCGAAGGCGTAGCTGAGCAGGTAGTAGGCGCCGAGGCCGACGACGGCGACGCGGCCTTTTCCCGCCTCGCGGACGGCGGCGAGGACGGGCGCCCGCCCCGAATCGCCGTCAACCCACTGATAGGCGTCGCCGAGGCGCACGCACCTGCTCGTCTTCTCGCCCCAGGCGAGGGGTTTCCACGCGCGGTCCTTCGGCAGGAGCGGGTTGGTCGAATAGGCATCGTCCCATCGCATGCACACGCCGGGATAGGCGAGGGCGCGGACGCCCTCAGTGGCAGGGTGTCTGGCGATGCTGCGGGTCCAGGAGTAGACGAACGGCGCGTTGTAGACCTTGGGGCCGGGGATGGCATTGGCGTCGTCGCGGACGGTCTCCCAGCCGACCTCCATTCCCCAAGGGGCGAGAGCGGCGTTGAGGGTGGCGGCCACCTGGCTCCCCGCCTCGGCCATGAGCGGCACGACGACGAGGCCCCCGCCCTCCCCCACGTATTGCTGAAGGAGCTTCACGTTCGCGGCCGTGTTCAGCAGCACCACGCCGCCCGGGGCGTAGTAGGAGCCGCCATTGAAGTCCGACAGGCCCGCCAGGACGACGACGCTGAACTGCCGCAGGTAATCAAGCGTCAACGGCTCGGTGTCGGCGACGACGCGGTGGAGGTAGCCGCGTTCGTCGAGCTTCTTTGCCACGGCGGGGTCGAGGGGGAGTTGCCCCGCGCCGCCCGGCCCCATCACGAACAGCACACTGATTGGCCCACCCCCTTTGCCGCCCATCCTCGGCTCCGGCAGGCCCCCGGCCTGCACGATCACGGCTGAGAGCGCGAGGGAGACCGCGGAAAGCCATCGTGCGCTCATGAGAAGTCCTCCTCTGGCCATTGCCACTTGACGCGCCGGGACGCGCCCAGTAATGTACTTGCCTGAGGCTTTCGCTTCAACCAGCGGATTCGGAGCAAGCGGGACATGCGTAGGCTGGTCAAGGTGGGCGACTGCACAGTGGAGGTGCTCACACAAGGAACGGCATTCGCCGGATTGGGCAAGGTCCGCATCGGCACCACCCTCGTTCGCTCGGGGCGACTGCCGCTCCGGCCCTGCTCCCAGACGTTCACAGGCCTGGAACTTGGCGGGCTGGAACTCCTCGGCATCGAGGAGCGAAAGAGCAGCGTCCGCATCAGGACGAAGGCCATCTTCCGCCCGCTGCCCGTCAAGCTCCTGCGCGACCACAGCTTCGACCCGATCCACGAGACCGGCGATTGGGACAAGCCGGCCGCGGCCGGCACGGGCCGGCTCGACATCGTGCTGAGGCCGGCGTCGGATTCCTTCGGAGGCGTGGCCTTCGACGGATTCTCCTACCACTACGAGTACGAGAGCAGGGACGTCCCGCTCTTCTACCTCATGGACCTGGCGAGCTGGGAACTGGATGGCGACATTCAGGGGGCCACCGCGATCTCGCAATCGTCCTGCTCCGCGCCCACAGCCACCTTCGCCGACGACACGAAGTGGACGACGGAGGGCGTGATCCATTGGGAAGACGCCGCCTCGATCGCCAACCCCGTGATGACCCACAACCTGCCGCGCTGGGCCTCGCACCAGGCGTTCGACTTCCAGTGCAAGGGCGGAAAGACGCTGCTCGGCGTCTTCGAGCGGGTCGAGCTGATCCGCAGCGTCTTGCGGCGCGAGCCGGGCAAGCCCGAACTCAAGTGCTTCGACAAACACATCTTCGACCAGGCCTTCGCCGTCAGCACCTCGGCCAAGAGCATCCTTCTCAACATCGAGCCCAAGAGCGACACCGATCAGAAGAACGTGTGGACGTGGGTGTTCGATGCGGTGGCGGACAGGGCCCGAGCGGAGTTCGGTCTCGCCGAGGAGCCGCTCGTGCCGCGCCTGTGCCAGAACTACTGGCACAACTTCACCATAGATACGTATCGCCGCGACCTGTTGCCCGCCGCGATCAACCTGGGCTTCAAGGCCCTGTTCGTGGACAACCTGAACAAGTCGGCCATGACCGAGCGCTGCCCGCATCCCGACTTCCACTGGAACATGTGCTGCGGCCACGAATACGAAGTGGCGCCCCGCCTCGGCGGACCGGCCGCCCTCCAGCGCTTCGTCGCCGACTGCCGCGAGCACGGCATCCGCGTGAACGCCTGGACGAACAACGACCAGGCCCTCTCCAGCCCCGTGAACGCCGCCGAGCGCGACGACAAGGGCTGGTTCGTCCGAATGGAGGACACACGCCTGAAGTACGGCGGCGCCTACGGCGCCGTCTTCAGCATCCTGGACATGGGCGTCGAACCCGCCCGCCGCTACTGGATTGACTGCCTGAAGAAGATCAAGGCCGAGACGGGGCTGGACGGCTATCTCTACGACAGCTTCTACAACCTGGGCTTCATGCCCGTGAACTACCGCACAGGCAAGCCGAGCACCCAGTGGCGAGGGCTGCTCGCGGCGTTCAAGGAGCTTCAGGACGCGGGCATCCATTTCCTCATCGAGAGCTTCGGCCCCTTCGGCAGCCCGCAGCACGGTTGCCCCGCCGCCTACGCCGAGCCGCAGAACCTCTTCGCCTGCTACAAGGTCACGGGCGGCTTCGGCTACACCACGATTCCAACCACCGACCTGATCCAGATCGAGCAGTCGGTGGGCACCCTCTACCGCTTCTTCGCCCACATGGCCTCGCCCAGCTTCGGGCTGTTCCAGAACGGCGTGCGGATTGACCGCATCTGGACCGAGCGGCACAAGCGTGTGCTGGCCGACTACAACGAGAACTATCCCCACATGCACAAGCGATTCCTTCAGGAAGACGGCTTGGGCGTCCTCTGGCACGACGCAGCGGGCAAGCGGGCCACGCTGTGGAACTTCGCCGCCCGCGACGCTGCCCTCCCCGGCCGCGTCCGCGACCTCACGGCGGGCGCCGACCTGCCGGCCTCAGCCAGGTATCCCATTGAACCATTGCACACGTACGCGATCACCGGCGCCGCCAAGCTGCCGATGAGGCTAGCCACAGGGACTCCACCTTGAGCCACTGCTCCGCCGCGGCTTTTCATTACGTGGACACACCGCCGGACCTCGCCGCGCTGGCGCGCCGCCTGTCGCACGCTCGGCTCGTCGCCCTCGACACCGAGGCCGACAGCCTGCACAACTACTACGAGAAGGTATGCCTGATCCAACTGGCCGTCGAGGGCCGCCACATCCTGGTAGACCCTCTGGCGGGGCTGGACCTGACGGAGTTCCTGGCGGTCCTGGCCGAGCGGCCGCTGTTGTTCCACGGCGCCGACTACGACCTGCGGATGCTGCGCACCTCGCTGGGCTTCCGCCCGCGGAGTGAGGTCCACGACACGCTGATCGCCGCGCAACTGGTCGGAATCCAGGAGTTCGGCCTGGCCGCTCTGGTCGAGCGCTTCTGCGGAGTCACGCTGACCAAGACGAAGCGGAAGACCGACTGGTCGCGCCGCCCGCTCGCCCCCGATGAGCTGGCCTATGCGGTAGACGATGTGCGCTACCTTCGAGCCACAGCCGAACACCTGTTTTCCGAGTTGCGCCGCCTCGGACGCTACGGTTGGTACCGCGAG
>Ga0116145_1000417_pt1 | contig 51972 bp, 39 predicted proteins | sample AD_JPNHG1_MetaG_FD_89747 | JGI IMG/M metagenome (GOLD analysis project Ga0116145, IMG submission 89747) | Active sludge microbial communities of municipal wastewater-treating anaerobic digesters from Japan - AD_JPNHG1_MetaG | ecosystem: Engineered > Bioreactor > Anaerobic > Digestate | place... | reverse complement strand
GAATATCCTGGCACCCTGTTGCCGGAACGGCCGAGTCAGAAATCGGCACCTCCGCAACAGGTGAGCCGACCGTCACGGACTTCGCCCTCCGGCTTCCTGCCTGATGGCGAAAGTCGAGCTAAGGGGCCAAAGGCACCTAAGGGACATGCGGAGCGGGCGCCACGTGTCCCTTCCAGCCCTCGGGTCTCTTGGGTCCCTTTCCGCTTACCGCAGCAGCAGGCTCACGACCCTGCTCCCCTCCCGAAGGTTCCAGTACCTTCGGGAGGGTAAAGGGGAAGGAGGGCACCTCCCTGAGTGGAGGCTGCTCTCTGCGTAACCTCCCGCAGGTATTGGAACCTGCGGGAGGTGTCCTCACGATCGATGATCAAGGCCGTTCGGTTTGCAGCAGCAGGCTCACGGGCGCGAAGGGGGACATTGGGACGGTGAGCCTGCCGTCGCGGACGGGGATCGGCTCGCCGGTGGGCCGGCCTCGCAGGTCGCAGGGCTCGGCGGTCTTCGGGCGAAGGCCATCGGGCAGTTGAACTGTGCAAGGCCCCTTCTCGCCCGCCTGCTCCCAGAGGCGGAGGAGGAGACCCTCGCGGTCGGGGTTTGGGCCAAGTGCGGTGAGGATGGCTCTTTCGCGCGAAAGAGCCATACCCGTCCCCGTCGCCACAAGCCTGCCCGGAGCACCGTCAAACCACGCCGCTCGCAACGGCTGGCGCGCCTCCCACGATGGCCGCAGGAGGTCCCCCGCGGGCGTCCAGAGCCGCACGCGTACGCTCCACGAGCCGCCGATCCACTGCTGGAAGTTGGTGGAGACGGCGTTGTTGAAGAGGTGGAAGAAGACGTAGGGCTTCGTGGGCGCGAAGTCGCGTGAGTACTTCCATATCCCAGGCCGCTCCAGGCTCACGAAGGGGGTGTCCGGGGAGCAGAGCCCGATGCTCCCGCCATCCTGGCCGGTGACGGTGAGGCCGGTGTTGACGCAATAGCCGTCGTGGTTCGACGAGCGCTGGAAGTCGGTCGCGGGGTCCACGATGGAACCGAGCCGCCCAATGCGGAACTTCGGCCGGTCCACCCGCAGCGGGAAGCAGAGCCAGCCCGCCTCGGGCCAGGGATCAGGCTTCTTGTCGGTCACCGTCCACTCGAAGTCCACGAAAGGCTCCGTCGCGTAGAGCGTGACGATGACGCCGAGGGTGTAGGGGATGGCCTCGGTGGGCGGAGCGACCATCTGCGCTCGCACGCCAAGCGGGGTGTGGGCGATGCCCAGCTTCATATCCGTCGGCGAGGCCGCCACGTAAGGCTTCTCCTTGGCTGGCGGCAGGTTGTTCCTGCCCAGGTCGGCGATCGCCCAGTCCCACTTGCGGCGCAGATAGGCGTCGAGATACGCCTTCACCTGGTCGGCGTCGAAGCGCTCGTAGAGGTGCTGCCCGAACCCATATGGCGCAGTGGGGTCAACCAGCTCGGCCCCTGACCGCTTGTCCACAAGCGACGCCACACAGCCGCGTGCAGGGTCGAGGCGAACTTGGAAGAAGCCGTTCTCGATGAGCGCCTGCGCCTTGTCAACGCGCAGGCCCGAGTCAAGCGCTCTCTCGCCGGAAGGCACGTAGGTGCGGTAGCCCATCGCCGGAATCTCGCCGCCGAGGAAGCGGAGGGTGTCGCCCTCGCGCTCGACCGGCACGGGGCGATGCGTGGCGGCGTCGGCAAGGCCTTCGATCCCAGCCGGAGCCGCGACTGCAACAACCCCCCGGCGGCCCCACGGCAGCGGGTTGTAAACAACGATGCGGGGGCCTTGGACGTTGACGGCGCGGGCGAGGGCATGGAGGTTGGCTTCGATGGCGGGGGCGGCGATGGCCTCGGCCTGGCGGATGTAGGCGCCATGTTCGGCCCAGGATTCCTCGGCTCGCTTGTAGACGCCCTTGGCGTGCGCCGCCTCCCACTCGGGGCCGTAGAGGCGTTTGCCCCAGGCCTTGAAATCCAGGCCCCAGGTGTGCTCGGAGTACATCAGGCTCCGCTCGTAGGCCGCGGCCACGGCGTCCTTGGCGCTCGGCACATCCACGCCCCAGATGCGCAGCAGGGTGTTGAGGCTTTCAAGCGCCATGATGGTGGGGCGCACGTTGCGCATGATTCTCGTTTCGATGGGCATGGACATGATGCCGTGGACCCAGGTGTCGGGCATGTCGGCGCGGACGATGGGGAGGTCGGGCTTCTCGCGGCGAATGGCGTCGGCGAAGTCGCTGAGGCGGCCGAAGCGGACCTTCACCCCCGGCATCTCCTTGGCAGCGCGGTCGAGGAGCGCCCGCACGTCGGCGGGATTCGGCGGCCCCTGGTTGTCGCCCGTGTGGATGAGGGCGAGCCAGGTGGCGTGAGGCCAGTTGGCGGGCGGCCCGAGGCCCGTGCCGTAGTCGCCGGCGTACATCGTCAGCAGCCGCGAGCCATCGGGACCTTCCCACCAGAATAGCGGTGGCACGTCGGGCGTGGGGCAGGCGGCGTTGCAACCGATATGCAGGAACTCGACGCCCGCATGGACGAGCACGGTGGGGAGAATCCAGGTGTGCGACGGCACGTCGGTCATCTTCGCGTCGCGTGGCAGCGGCTGGCCGAGCGAGCGGGCGAGTTCGGAGGAGAATCGCATCCCTCGCACCAGGTCCTCCAGGTCGAGCGATTCGGTGTGGAGGGTGCCTGGGAGGGCGTGGGTGACGAGGCGGCCCTCGCGGGCGGCGTCGAGGATGCGCTTGCGGCGCTCGGGCGTCTGCTCGGGGCCGAGGAGCTGCGCCATCGGCCAGCCGGGCAGGGTCCACACGAAGCGGTTCTCGGGCGGGAGGGCCTGGGTCTCGTCGCAGACCTTGAGCGCCTTGTCAATCATCCCCGTGCGGTAATGGGCCACCACGTCGCGGGCCATCGCCGTGTAACCGATGTCGAAGTGCGTCTTGAAGACGACGACCACCTCCTTCACCGCCCCGCGGCCTACGCCCGCGGCCGAGGCGGCCAGTATTGCAGCGCAACACCAGACGGGGACGCGATTCCTCATGAGGCCGATTCCTGTGCGACAAGCGTCCCGCTTGTCGTTGGGTCAAAGAAGCCGCAAGCCGCAAGCGGGACGCTCGCAGCTACGTCGCTACATTGCGCCAGCCGATGGACTTGACGCCGGGCAGCTCGCGCAGGTGGCGGAAGACGACCTGCTCGCTGGCGAGACCGCGGCGGAAGCGCACGTTGAACGTGGCGTGCACGCGGCGCTGCTCAAGGTTCTCGTCGAACTCCTGCGACTGCACGTGCATGCCCTGGCGCTCGATGGCGTCGTGTGCGCGCGCGACGACCTCCTCGGCGCAATCGCCGCACTCGGCCACGAGGAGGATCTCGCGGTAGGTGTCGGCATGCAGTCGGTGCTCGAAGCGCGCCAGCAGGAGGAGCACCAGGAGGGCCAACAGCGTGCTGGCGACCGCGAGGGCATACGCGCCCGCGCCGACGGCAATGCCCAGCGACGCGACGAACCAGATGCATGCGGCGGTGGTGAGGCCGCGATGGGTGCTCTTGAGCTTCATGATGGCGCCCGCCCCGAGGAACCCGATGCCCGTGAGCACCCCGGCCGCAATGCGGCTGGGGTCCACGCGCAAGGTCGCATCGGCCGGCAGGCGCTGGTAGAGCTGCATCGAGACGACCATGGCCATCGTGGTGCCGAGGCAGACCATGATGTGGGTGCGCAGGCCCGCCGCCCGGCCGTGCAACTCGCGCTCGAGGCCGATCGCTCCGCCCAGCAGCGCCGCGGCGACGAGAGGCAGCAGGACCTCATGAATGAACGCGGCTTCCACGGTCACCGACGCAAGCAGGGACATGGGCATTCTCCCCCTACCGCAATATGACCTTCGCGCTGACGAGCGAATGCGGCGGCACGGTGGCGCGCAGGGTGCTGCCCTTGGCGGCCAGGTCGAAGCGCTTCGGCCGCACCTTGTTTGGCGTGTCCGGGCCGTTGCAGTCGCGAACGTCCTTCGCCGTGAGCACCTTGGCCACGACCTTCTCCGCCTTGCCGCCGCGGAGGGAGATCGTCACGTCCAGGGCCTCCGTCAGGTGCAGGTTCTGGAAGGTGATGACGCACTCGCCTCTCGCGGCATCGAGCGAGGCCGAAGCGCTCACCACGGGGTGCGGCACCGCCGCGCCGTCGCCCTTCCGCGCCTCCACCGTCGGCACGTCGTCGAGGTCCACGCGCACGGCGGCGTTGCCCATGTGGCCCTGATAGAGGTCGTAGGCGTGGTAGGTGGGCGTGAGCCACATCTTCTCCTCCTGCGTCTGGGCCACGCATTGGAGGACGTTGAGGGTCTGGGCGATGTTAGCCATCGTCACCACGTCGGCATGGCGGTTGAAGGCGTCGAAGCACGCGGCGGCGGCCAGGGCGTCGCGCAGGGTGTTCCGCTGGTAGAGTCCGCTGTCGCCCCTGGCCTCGGGGTGCCAGACGCCCCACTCGTCCACGATGACACCGATCTTGCGCCCCGTGCGGTTGAAGAGGGCGATGGCGGTGGCGGCCTCGACGATGTCCTGCTCGACCTGGAGGGCGCGGGGGTAGAGGTTGTAGTACTCGGTGTCGGTGAACTCGGTGGCATGGCCGCAGTTGTAGTAGCGGTGGACGGAGAGGTGGTCGAGCATGCGGAAGTCGCCGAGGGTTTCGAGGAACTTGCGATTCCAGTCGGGGGTGGTGTGGCCGCAGGCGATGAGTTCGATGGGCGAGGATGAGCGGCCGCGCAGGTAGCAGGCGAAGCGGCGGTACTCGCGGGCGTAGTCGTCGGGCGCGAAGCGCCCGCCGCAGCCCCAGTTCTCGTTGCCCACGCCCCAGTACTTCACGTTGAACGGCTCGGGGCTGCCGTTGGCGGCGCGATGCTGGGCGCGGGTGGTGGGGTGCGCGCAGTTGCAGTACTCGACCCAGGCGGCGGCCTCCTCGGGCGTGCCGGAGCCGACGTTGAGGCAGATGTAGGGTTCGGCGCCCGTCTGGCGGCAGAGGTCCATGAACTCGTGCGTGCCGAAGTGGTTGCTCTCGGTGTCGTGCCACCAGATGTTCAGGCGGCTGGGGCGGGCGTCGCGGGGGCCGACGCCGTCGAGCCAGTGATAGTCGTCGGCAAAGCAGCCGCCGGGCCAGCGGATGACGGGCGCGCGCAGCCGCCGCATCGCGGCCACCGTGTCGTTGCGGATGCCGCGGGTGTTGGGGATGGCCGAGCCCTCGCCCACCCAGAAGCCCTCGTAGATGCAGCGGCCCAGGTGCTCGGCGAAGTGGCCGTAGAGCATCGGGCTGATCGTCGCCAGCCTGTCCTCGACGCGAATCGTCAGCTTCGCCATGTCGGCTCTCCTCCAAGGGTGCTGCGCGCAACTATAGATGCCCCATGCCGGCGTGTCAAGCCGCTTGACACGCTTGAGGTAGGGCGTGCATACTTGCACGCGGGACGAGGAAGATGGTGTGCAGGTATGCACACCCTACCGCGAACAAGGAGCGAGGCATGGCAGCGCGATACGTCCTCATCGGCGCCGGCAGCGTGTCGTTCACCCGCGGCCTCGTGGCCGACATCATCCGCACGGGCAAGGAGATCGAGCTGGGGCTGGTGGACATCCGCCCCGAGGCGCTCGACGTGGCCGAGAAGCTGGTGGCCCGGATGGCCGCGGCCAAGGGCGCGCCCATTCGCATCACGGCATCCCTCGACCGCCGAGAGCTCCTGCCCGGCGCCCACGCGGTCATCTGCACGGTCGGTGTGGGCGGGCGCCGCGCCTGGGCCGCCGACATCACGGTGCCCCGCAAGCACGGCATCTTCCAGCCCGTGGGCGACACGGCGATGCCGGGCGGACTCTCCCGCGCGCTGCGGATGATCCCCGCAATGGTGGGCGTGGCGCGCGACGTGCTCGAGCTGTGCCCCGGGGCGCTCTTCTTCAACTACGGCAACCCGATGACCGCCGTGTGCCGCGCCATCCGCAAGGCCACGGGGGCCAACGTCGTGGGCCTCTGCCACGGCGTGCTCGGCACCGCGCAGTACCTCGCCCGCTTCATCGGCGTTCCCTTCGACGAGGTCACTTACACCGCCGTCGGCCTCAACCACATGACCTGGTTCACCGAGTTCCGCCACAAGGGCAAGGACGCCTGGCCCGCCGTCCGGGCCGAGGTCGCGAAGCGGCTCGGCGCCGCGCCCGACCGGCTGCTCGACGCCTTCGCGGACCTCGGCGACAGCCCCGAGGCGCTGGCGAAGCTCGACAACCCCTTCTCCTGGCACGCCTTCGCCCTCTACGGCGCCTTCCCCGCCGTGCTGGACCGCCACGCCATCGAGTTCTTCCCCCAGCTCATCCCCGGCGGCGCCTATTACGGCAAGACGCTGGGCGTGGACGCCTTCAGCATGGAGGCGGTGATCGAGGGCGGCGACCGCGCCTGGGAGCAGATGCGCCGCGTCGCCCTCGGCCAGGAGCCGCTGCCCGACGCCTACTTCGGCTCCGGCGGCGGCGAGCACGAGCAGGTCATCAGCATCATAGACAGCGTGGACACCGATGCCGGCCGCATCTACTCCGCCAACCTGCCCAACCGCGGCCAGGTCGCGAACCTGCCGCCCGAGGCCGTCCTCGAAAGCCCCGCCATCGCCGACGCCAGCGGCCTGCGCCCCATCGGCCTGGGCGAGTTGCCCAGCGGCCTCGCCGCCACGCTCGCCAGCCGCATCGCCGTCATCGAGACCATCGTGGACGCCGCGCTGACGGGCCGCCGCGACCTTTTCGTCCAGGCCCTCGTCGCCGAAGGTTCGGTGAGTTCGCTCACCAAGGCCCAACTCCTGGCCGACGACCTCCTCGCGGCCCACGCCGAACATCTGCCGCAGTTCGCAGGCCACTGACCGAACGGCCGCGACGCGGAACACGAGCGTGCCGCCCGGGACCGGATGGCCGAAAGGGGAGACAGGCGACTTCAGGAGTCGCGGCCCGGCGCCGGCTCGTGATGATAGGGCAGGAAGACCTGGTGGTAGAGGTCGCGCGGGTCGGTGATGACGAGGTGGTCGAAGCGCGGGTCGTTGGGCACGAGGAGAAAAGGCCAGAACTGGGCGCCGCCCAGGGCGCCGTGGCTGGCCACCTGGTCGTCGAAGCACACGAAGCCCCGTTCATCGTAGGTGCCGAAGAGGATGAGGTCGCCCGAGTTGGCGAAGCCGCCCATGCGCTCCAGCGCGCGTCGCCCGAGCGGACCCGCGTCGTCGTAGGGGGCCAGCGGGTTCTCGCCCTCGAGCACCGTCACCTCGCCGTCGAACAGGCGGCCGACGCCGCGCCGCGAGCGCAGGATCAGGCCGCCCTCCGCCGCTTTCGTAGCCACGAGGCCCACCCCGGGGTGCTGCACGAGGAAGTCCAGGACGTCGGGGAACTCGCGCCGCACGGCCGCGTCGTCGAGCCGATCGGGCCAGCGCGAGAAGTACACGTGCGCCAGCGTGCCCGAGTAGGTCACCACGAAGTCGTTGTCCTCGTCCACGTAGTATTTCTCGACGAGGTAGCTTTCGGCATTGGTGACCTTGCGCAGGAGGCCCGCGATGCCGCGCAGGATGCCGCGGGGCAGGAACCAGCGGCGCTCGGAGCGGCGCTGAAGGTGGTCGGCGTAGAGGCCGCGGGTCTTGGCGGACGGTGCGTCGGACACACGGGTTTCTTCGCGCACGCGCCGCCCCTCGAAGTGGCGGTGGAGCACCTGGCCGAGCGTGGCGCCGAAGAGGCGCAGGAACGGCTCGCCCTCGGTCTGGCCGTGGTCGGACACGACGATGAGGTCGTAGTGGCGGCCGGGCAGCCGGCGGATGATCTTCTCGATCTCGAAGATGCGGCCGAAGATGGCCCGCAGGTTTTTCAGCGCGGGCCGCGAGCGCGGGCCGTAGTGGTGGGCCAGCTCGTCGTAGCTGGCGAACGTGGTGAAGATGCGCGGCACGCCCGCGTAGACGTCGGCCATCACGGCCACGGTCTGCACCTCGCGGAAGACGACGTTCGAGAGCGCCCGCAGCACGGGGAACCAGCCCTCGACGACTGAGCTGTGGCGCCCGGTGCGCGAGAGGTAGCGGTCGTAGAGTTCGAAGAACAGCTCGCGGACGGCGGCAAAGGCGGTCATCAGCACGCGCAGGGGATGCATGAGGGCGAGCAGGAAGAGCCGCCAGCCGCCGATCTCCTCGAAGAACGAGCGCGGCACCGACGAGTTGGCCGTGAGCACGGCCCGGTCGGCATCGCCGTCCACCAGGTTCACGTAGCTCGAGCCGCCGCGCAGCACGCCCCTGCGGCCGCCGAGGCGGCCCCGGATGTACTCGGCGCTGTGGGGGCGGTTGCAGTTGATCACGCGGCGGTCGCGCCGCTCGTACCAGCGGAAGGCCGGGATGTCGGTGTTGTCGCCGTAGAACATGCCCACCTGGGCGTACGAGGTGGCGCTCGGCAGGCCGGCGGGATAGGCGTGGAGCTTGTACTCGCGGGTCCGCAGGCGGCGGCGCAGGCGCAGGAGGCGCCCCGTCTCGACGGCATAGGCGAGGTCGGCGTGGGCCAGGCCGTCAATCTGCACGCCCACGAAGCCGCGGTGCTCCATCGGCCCGCGATGGCGCCAGAGGCGCAGGGGCAGGTACTTCAGGAAGTAGTAGAGCGCGAACAGCCGTCGCGCCAGCATCATCGCTCCTCCTCTGCGGCGAGGAGGTCGGCCGTGCCGAGCAGCGCGCTGAGGTTGTGCTGCACGTAGTCCATGCGGACCGTGTGGTCGGCGTAGCTCGCGTAGAAGCCGCCGTGGGCGCGGGCGGGGTTGGGCAGCAGGTAGCTGTTGGCCGCGTCGTACTGGTGCGCGAGCTGGAAGGCGGCGGAGAGCAGGATGGCGCGGCGGTACTCCTCGGTGGCCGCGCCGAGGCGGCGGGCCAGCCGCCAGGCGGCGAGCAGGCCCTCGCAGCGGCCGGCCGCCACATCGCTCCGGGGCGGCTCGAGCGCGGCGCGCGGCGCGCCCACGTGGTCGCGCCAGCGGGCGGTGGACGGTTCTTCCTGCTCCCGGAGGATTTCGTGGGCGAGGAAGAGGCAGTAGTCGGCCTGGGCGCGGGCGGCGGCGCCCGCGGCGTGAAGCTCGTCGAGGGCCATCATCGTCCACGAGTCGGGGTGGATCATCGGCAGGTCGTGCTCGAAGTGCCAGGCGTCGCGCTGCGTGGTCATGAAGTGTGCGGCGCGGGCGATGGCGCGCGGCCAGGCGGGGTCGGGCAGGGCCCGCTGGAGCCGCACGAGCGCGAGAAATGCCTCGCCGGGGGCGAAGAGCGGCACGTGGCCGTCGGGGATCCAGCCGCGGTGCTCGGCCGGGTCGTAGTCGCTGTGGAAGAAGCCGTCGTCGCGCTGCATGAGGAGGAGGAAGCGGCCGAGGCGCTGAATCTCGCGGTCGAAGCGGCGGGTGCGGGCGGCGTCGCGGTATTCGAGCAGTGCGATGAGGCCGAGCGCCGCGGCCCCGAGCGGGCGCTGGCCGCCGTGCTCGAGCCAGGCCAAGTCGTCGCGGGTGTGCAGGTGGCGGAGCAGCCATTGGAGGGCGCGGTAGGCGCCGTCGCGGTGGCGGCGCCGGCCGGCCGCCGCGTAGAGCTGCGCGAGGCTCCAGGCCGTGCCGGCGTGGCGGGTGATCTCGTAGGCATCGTCCTCCATCGCATCGCGGGCCGCGTTGTAGAGGTAGCCGAAGCTGCCGTCGGGCCGCTGGCCGCGCAGCAGGTAGTCGCCTGCGGCCTCGGCCGCGGCGAGGAGTTGCCGGCGGGTCACGCGCTCGACAAGGGGCATGCCGCGAAAGAGGTCGAGCGGCGGCCCCGCCCCGCCGGGTCCGCGTTCGATGAAGCTCACGGTGGCGAGGCGCTCGAGGGCCACGTCGCGCGCGGCGGCCTCGGGCGCTTGGAGCCGCGTGAGGGCGTAGCGCACGAAGGCCGAGCCGTCGGGCAAGTCGAGGCGCAGGGCCTCGCTGGGCGGCACGAGGAGTTCGGCGCCCGGGGCGCGCAGGCGAAGCCCCTCGAGGCCCAGCACGGGCTGGCCGCCCAGCCGCAGCGGCTCGGCCGACGTCACGAGGTCCAGCTTCAGCCGCGCGGCGGCGAGCGTTGCGGGCGCGAGGGCGCCGCGCAGGCGGCCGGCGGCCCCCGCGATCTGCTCGAAGAGGGTGCCGGCGGCCGCCCACGCGATGAGCGGCTCTCGGCCGGGCGCGTGAACGGAGAGGAGGACCGGCCGGCCGGTCGCGCGCAGGAGCTTGGCCGGCATCGTGGCGGGGTCGAAGGCGACCTCGCCGCCCGATGCGAGGGCGGCGCGCGCCAGGCGCAGCATGGCCTGGCGGTCGGCGGGGGTGAAGTGCTCGGGGTCGTCGGCCCGAGGCACGTCCGCCGCCCACCCGCCCGCCGCGGCGGCCAGCAGGAGGCCACTGTACGCCAGGACTCGCCACATGGGCTGGATGATAGCCCGTGGGGCGGAGGATTGTCAACCCGCGCTCTGCGCTGGGTGCGTGCAGGGAAAGCAGGTGATCGTATGGCACAGGCACCCCCACCTGTGGCGGACATTGTGGGCGGCGTGTCCACACGCCGCGAACCGCGGGACGGGGACGTCCCGCCCACAAGCAGAGCCGAGGGCGGCTGTGCCACACAATCCGGGTTGCTGGAGGGCAGGGTCACCCACTTTCCCGGTTCAGACCCCGCACCCTCTCCGCCTTTGACCGAGCCGCGATCCTGGGCTAGAATAGGGATGGGGAGGCGGACCGTATTGCCCGGCAACGCGAGGGGACGGCGCATGAGGGAAACCATCGAGCACTTCCGCAACCTGCTGGTCGCCCGCATGGGCGTGCTGGAGGAAGAGATCCGCCTCGCCGAGGCGCTCTACAAGGAGCGGCACGGCGATTACCGCGACGTGACGCTCGAGAACGTGGCCGTCTTCGAGCGCCAGGCCCACGACATCGCCAAGGCGCGCGAGCGGCTGCGGACGATGGACCTCGGGAGTTTCGCGTCCATCGAGGAGTACAAGGAGGCGGTGCTCGCCACGCTGCGGAAGCTCTACGATTCGCGGGTGGCCCTGCGCTCGGCCGTGCGCATGCTCATGGAGTGCGTGCGGGACCTGCGCTGTTGAAATCCCCTCCCCGCCGGCCTATACTGGCAACAGGGGATGAGGAGCGTTCTGCCATGCGCTGGCATCGCCTGGTCCTGGCCGCCGCCTTCGGCCTCGCCGCCGCCAGCCCCGCGGCCGGCGACGTCGTCCACCTGAAGTCCGGCGGCCGCGTCGAGGGCGCCATCGTTTCGCGCACCGACGCCGAACTCGTGGTGCAGACGGCGGCGGGCAAGGTGACGCTCAAGGCCGCCGAAGTGGCCCGCATCGAGACCAAGGCCAGCCCGCTCGACGTCTACCGCGAGATGGCGGCCAAAGTGAAGGACAACGACGCGGACGGCCACTACGCCCTGGGCCTCTGGTGCCAGGACAACAAGCTGGTGCGCGAGGCCCGGCAGGAGTTCGAGAAGGCGCTCGCCCTCGACGCCAACCACAAGGGCGCCCGCGCCCGCCTCGGCTTCGTGCTGCGCGACGGCCAGTGGCTCACCGAGGCCGAGGCGAAGAAGGCCGACGGCCTGGTGCGCATGGGCGACAAGTGGGTGACCGAGGAAGAGCGCCTGCGGGCCGAGCAGCGCGAGAGCGCGGCCGCCTGGGTCAAGCGCTTCCGCCAGCTCGCGGCCATGCGGCCCGCGACCGAGCAGGCCGTGGCCGACCGCCTGCGCGAAGCCATCGGCGACCGCCCCCGCGCCGTGCCCGATGCCGCCTTGCGCTACGTGCTCGAGGAGATGATCAAGGAGGCGATCGAGGGCTCGCGCGACCGCACGGGCGATGCGCGGCTGGCCATCGTGAGCCTCCTCGCCGCCTCGCGCGGCGACGAGAATGCCGAAACCCTGCGCCGGGCGGCCGTGCGCGACATAGACGGCCGCGTGCGCGCCGCCGCCATCAAGGCGCTCGCAGCCCAGAACGACGTCGAGAACACCGCCTACTTCGTCGGCCTGCTCCAGCGCTTCACCAGCGCGAAGGTGCGTCTTGAGTCCGACAAGGAGACCCGCAACACGGCCCGCCGCGTGCTGCGGCGCGCCTCGGAGGCCCTGGCCGGCCTGGGCGACCCCCGCGCCATTCCCGCCCTCGCCAACGCCCTGAGCGTGCGCTTCCGCATCAAGGCCAGCGACGACGAGCTGCCCCCGCTCAACATCAGCCTGGGCAGCAGCTCCGTGGCCGACATGGCCGTGGTCACCGACCAGTTCGGCCGTACGATCCAGGTCCCCATCACCGAGAACACCAACTGGGGGGTGGACCTGGGGCAGGAGCGGGACGTGGAGGACCCCTTCTTCTTCAACGACGCCGCCTACAACGCCCTCCGCGGCCTGACCGGGCAGGACTTCTCCCACGACAAGCGTGCGTGGCTGGCCTGGTGGTATCGCAACCGCCACAACCTCGAAGACTGAGCGTGCGCCTGCTGCATGGCATGCCCTCCTCTACACGCGTCTACGCGTGCCTGGCACACTTGGAAGATGTAACTTACGCGCTGTCTATGCGTGCCTGGCACACTTGGAAGATGTAACTTACGCGCTGACAAGGGGTTCTGTAGGCGCATGTCAACGGATGCGCTGGGAGGGGCGAGTGCGCCAGAGCCCGGACCCTGGGTGGAGTGATGCGGTTGGCAGACAGGATGCCTCCCTCACACTGTGGGGTCCCATGCTGTATCACCCCTGAGGGGAGAAGGTGAGCAAGTATGAGCGGACTGGCGAGAATGGGCGATTCTGGGCTTTCCAGCCATACTGATCCTGCCCGGGCGGTGAGCAGATATGGACGGAAGGCCGAGAACGGGCGATTGGCGGCGATCCGGGGACGCGGCCCGTGCGGAGAAACCGCGCCGACGGGAGGGGGACCCTGGGCAGAGCGTGACGGCGGCGCTCAGGATGGCGGGGGCTCGGGGTCGGCCGGCCGGCTGGCTTCGGCGTCGTGCTTCGGCGCGGTCGGGTGGCCGAGCTTGGCCTTGAGGCGCTCGAGGTCGCGCTGGCGGCGGGCCTCGTCGGCCCTGCGGTCGCGGGCGCGGGTGACAAGGAGCGCGGCGCCGATGATCACGGCCGTGGCGGCCACGGCGACCACCAGGATGATCTGGTAGGTCGGGTCGGTGCCGATGTTGCTCTCGTCAATGATCCGCAGGCGCTGGGCCACGATGATGGGGCTGTGGACCTCGTAGCCGCCCTCGCTGCGATAGGTCCATTTCTTGAGGAAGTAGCCGTAGAGGACGACGCCGTCGCTGGAACGCACGCCCTCGGGCACGTGGAGGCAGTAGAAGGTGTTGATCTTGCGGTCGCGGTCGGCGATCTGGCCGTAGAAGACGTCGGGCATGTCCAGGATGTTGTCGGGCGGGAGGGCGATGCGGATCAGGCGGCGGAGCTGGCCCACGACGGCCACGGGGCGGCCGCGGTAGAGCTCGGGACGGTTCACGAAGTCCAGATACGTCAGGTTCGTGCTGGCCTTGGCCTTGAGGTCGTCGAACGAGGTCTTGCGGGCGCGGTTGAGCAGCCAGTAGAGGGGGCGGGCCTCGGCGCGGTTGCCGTCCACGATGGGGCCGGGCATCCGCGCCTCGTCGAGGTAGGTGAGCGGGTCGAACTGGCGGGCCACCACCACGGCCACGTGCAGGTCGGGGTCGGTGAGGCGCTCGGGCTCGCTCACGCGGGCCTTGAGGAAGCGGCCGCAAGCCGTCACGCGGTCGTAGCGCAGCGCGCCCTTGAGCTTTTCGAGGCTGTAGACGTCGTAGAGGTGCCCTTTGGAGTCGGGCGGGGCGTTCTCGGCGCGGACGCGGTAGACGTAGACCTTGGAGAGCGCCATCGGGTTTTCGGGCAGGGGCTGCTCGGCCATCTGCATGATCTGGCCGCTGACGCGGACGGCTTTGCCCCGCCACTCGGCCCCTTTCTCCCAGAGCGCGGTCCACGCCACCTTCGTGTCGGCCTCGGCCCTCAGGGCCTCCTGCTTGTCGTTGAAGACCTTGTAGAGCATGTAGAACAGCGGGGCCGACTCGAGGTCTGTGTTCTGGTCAATCACTTCCTCGAGCGTCTTGGGGTCTTTGAGGAAGGGGAACTTCTTCTCGGCGTCCTCCTTGGGGAGTGCGATGGGCCTGGGCGGCGCCACGGGCGTGAGGGGACCGAGGTCGGGCTGCTCGTGTTCGGGGAGCTGGCCGATATCCTTGGGGTTCACGGGCGGCCCGGCCTCGATCACCTCGCCGTCCTCCTTCGCCGCGCCCTCGCCCTCGAGGGCCTGCCGCCCCCAGCGGTTGAGTTCGAACATCACGAGCACGACGACCACGAGCAGAACGAGCATGGCGCCCAGTTTGATGCGGTTCCAGCGCATCGCGTGCTGATGCTTCTCGCGGAGCATGGGTCCGAGGTCCATTCCGGCCTCCTCTCTCTGGGGCGTCACAGGCCGACCGTTACCGCGCCCGTGCGACGCATCTTGCGGCACGTGGAGCAACGGTCGCAGCGGGGCGTATCGCTGTGCCCGTGGACCCCGATGTCCTCATCCCTCATTCTATCACCCCGCGCTCCGGACCGCAACGGGATCCCGCCGCCATCCGGCCCCTGCCCGCCGGGCGACTAGGCGGGCCTGTCTGTCGGGTCTGCCGCATCCGACGAGTCGGCCAAGCGGTCCGGGCTCGTGCCGCATCGCCATTTCCCCCGCAAGGGGCGCCAGAGCATGCCGCCGTCTGGCGTGCTGCCAAGGCGAATCAATGGCGCGCGGCGAGCAGCGGGCGGTTGACGATGAGGAGTTCCTGGCCGCTCACCTTCTGCTCCTTGCGCCCTTTGGCCTTGGCGTCGTTGGTCACCGCGTAGCGGCCGCAGTACTTCCACTCCAGCGGGACGAGTCGCCATATCGCCTTGTCAGCGTACAGCTTACGCACCTCGGGCCTATCGTCGTAGGAGATCATGGCCCTGGCGGGCGAGGCGGCGAGGAGGTTGCGGAGGGCCGTGTGCGCTTCGATGGGGAAGTGCCCCTCGTAGAGCTTCGAGGTCGGCACATCCAGGCTGTCGCGGTAGTAGGGCGGGTCGGCGTAGATGAAGGTGTCGGGCGTGGCGCCCTCGAGGCACTGTTCGAAGGGGAGGTTGGTGATCTTCACGCCCTGGAGCTTCTCGGAGCAGGCGCGAAGGTGCTTGAGCTTCTTCTTCAGGTTGCCCCAGCCCTCGGGGTTGCTGAAGTAGAGGCGCGAGCGGCGGGCGGGGTCGTAGACGACGCGCCCGGTCCACACGGTGCGGTTGATGAAGTAGTACTGGACGGCGCGTTCCAGGAGTTTGTCGTCGCCGCTGGCCTTCATGAGGTCGTCGCGACCGCACCAGTAGTCGAAGGTTGCGCGTAGCGTTGCCTCGTTGGAGGCGGGTTGCTTGCGACACAGGGCTTCGAACTCGTCAAACTGGTCGCGAAGGGTCTTCCAGAAGGCATAGAGGCCTGGATGTAAGTCGTTGATCCAGTTGTGCTTAGCCTTCGGCTTGTGGAAGAAGAGGCCGCCGCCGCCGAAGAAGATCTCGCGGTACTCCTCGTGCTCGGGGATGTACGGAGCGAGGAGTCTGGCAACACGGCTCTTGCCGCCAGGGTAGCGCAGGGGAGAACGCAGGGAATCGTGATGTTGTGGCATATTGGATGGCGGGGAGGAACTTCTTTCGAGAAGTTCCTCCCCGCACCCCTCTTCAAGAACTTCCCGTGTGAGAGTTCTTGGGAAGGAGGGACCTGGGGAGGAAGCCCTTCCTGCAAGACGGGCTTCCTCCCCGCTTTCCTTTCTCTAAGCGGTCTCGAGTTTCTCGAGGGGCTTGAAGTGGCCGAAGTAGACGTCGGCGCCGGGCACGGGGGCGGCCCAGCGGACGCCGTTGGCGAGGATCTTCATCACGCCTTCGTGATAGTAGGTCGGATAGGTCTCGTGGCCTGGGCGGAAGTAGAAGATCTTGCCCTTGTGGCGGCGGAAGCAGCAGCCGCTGCGGAAGACTTCGCCGCCCGCGAACCAGCTCACGAGCACCAGGGCGTCGGGCTCGGGAATATCGAATCGTTCGCCGTACATTTCCTCGTGGGGGATTTCGATATACTCGCCAATGCCCTGGACGATGGGGTGCCCTGGCTCGATGACCCAGAGGCGCTCCTTCTCGCCGGCCTCGCGCCACTTGAGGTTGCACGAGGTGCCCATGAGGCGGCGGAAGGGCTTGGAGAAGTGGCCCGAGTGCAGCACCACCAGCCCCATGCCGTCCAGCACGCGGGCGACCACCTTGTCCACGATGGCGTCCCTCACCTCGTGGTGGGCCATGTGGCCCCACCAGATGAGCACGTCGGTGGCGGCCAGCACGTCGTCGGGCAGGCCGTGGTCGGGCTCGTCCAGGGTGGCGGTGCGCACGTCGAAGCCGGTGCACCCGCGCAGGTAGCGGGCGATGGCGCCGTGCATCCCCTCGGGGTAGATTCTGGCGATCTGCTCGTTCTTCTTCTCGTGGCGGCCCTCGTTCCACACGGTCACGCGAAGCGGCTCGGACATGGGCGGGAACTCCTGTGCTGAGGGGGACGGCCGGCTCACACTTCGACGGGCTGGCCGCTGGCCAGCGAGCGGTCCACCGCCAGGCTCAGGGCGAGCGACTTGCAGGCGTCGGCGTAGGGCGACAGCACGTTGTCCTCCTTGCCCTTCGTGCGGACGGCGGCGATGAAGGTCTCGTCAATCGCCTGGCCGTAGTCGGCCACGTTGCGAATCTCCTCGGTGCGCGCGGCCTCGCGGGTGGTGACCGACTGGCGCTCGACGTACTCGATGCGGCAGTCGGTACAGAAGATGTCTATGCCGCACTTCCCGCCCGCCTTGAGGCAGCAGGCCGAATAGACGGTGGCGACCAGGCCGTCCTGGAAGACCAGCGTGGCCGCCGACACGTCCTCGACGTCGTAGTTGGGCACGGCGGTCATCAGGCCCCGGCTGGCGGCGGCGTAGACGGTGCGGACCTCGCCGAAGAGGTAGCGCATCATGTCGAAAATGTGGGTGGTCTGCTCGGTGTGCTGGCCGCCGCTCTGGGCCTTCACGCGCCACCACGCCACGCCCGGCATGCCGCCCATCCAGTAACCCATCGCCGTGGCGATTTTGTGCTTACGCAAAATCAGACGCAGCTTGGCGATGATGTCCTGGTATCTATCCTGGTAGCCGACGGCAGAGACGACGCCCGCCTTGGCGATGGCGTCGCGGATCTGGAGAGCGGTCTCCATGGTCGTGGCGATGGGCTTCTCCACGAAGAGGTGGCAGCCGCGCGCCACGGCGTCGAGCTCGAACTGCCCGTGGGCGAAGGGCGGAGTGCACACGTAGACGGCGTCGGGCCGGGTCGCGTCGAGCATCTTGCGGTGGTCGGCATAGGCCTTGGCCTTGTACTGCTTCGCGCGGGCCTTGGCCCGGTCGGCCTGCACGTCGCAGAAGCCCACGAGCTGGACATCCTGGATCTTCTCGAGGTGGCTCAGGTGGTAGCCAGCAATGCCACCGGAGCCGATGAATGCGACCTTGATGGCCATCGCGGACTCTCCAAGCAGGGGGGATGGTGGACAGCCAGGCTCACGATCCCGGCAGGTCGGGGCAGTCTAGCGCCGGGCCGAGATGGAGTCAAGCGCTGTGATTACACAATTTTACATTGAGTTTACACCAGTATGACACCGGGCCTATCTCATTCTGAATATTATACTTGCGTGCAGCCCACTCGGCTGCTCTATAGACGTAAGTGGCCGAAGCATCGGGCAGAAAAAATGAAACATTCCGCCCCCTGGCGCGACTAATAGTGTGGAGGGGGGAAAGGAGGTGCACCGTGCTCTGCCAGCGCCCCCGGTGTGGAGCACACGTGCCCGACGGTCGCCGGAAGTATTGCTCCGATCGTTGCGCGCGAATCGTCAATCGCGATAGCTCGGCCGCGCGCGCCCGTCGCCGTGCCGCCGCCATCGAGGCCAAGGGCGGCCCGCATGTGGGCATGCGCCTCTGCCTCTCGTGCAGCCGGTTCTTCCTGTCGGAAGGCCCGTGGAACCGCATCTGCCCCAACTGCACCGAGCGCAACGTGGCCGCGCCGCCGCGCGCCTCCGCGGTGCACGTCGGCCTCTCGGCTCACACGTGCGACGTGGGCCGCCTCGTCGGCCAGTGACCCGCCGCCGGGTTGGCCAGGGCCGTCCCGCGGCCCTGCCGCTTGACATCCGGCTCCAGGCTGCCATGATAGCCTGCCATGAGCCGCGTCCTCTACGTCATCACCGAGCTCGACGTGGGCGGGGCGGAGAAGGCCCTGGCCGAGTTGGCCGCGCGCCTGAGCCGCGCGGCCTATGAGCCCGAGGTGGCCTGCCTGAGCGGCCGCGGCCCGCTCGGCGCCGACCTGCGCGCGCGCGGCATCCCCGTCCACTTCCTCGACGGCCGCGGCTGGTGGGACCTGTGCGCCCTCTGGCGCCTGCGCCGCCTGATCCGCAGGGCCAACATCGTCCACAGCTTCCTCTACCACGCCAACATGGCGGCGCGCCTCGCCGCCATCGCCTCCGGCGCGCTCGTGGTCGGCTCGGCCCGGGTCGCCGAGCGCTCGCGCCCCCTCCGCCGCCGCCTCGAGGGCCTCACCCATCCGCTCGTGGATGCCGAGGTCTGCGTGTCCAGCGGCGTGCGCGACTTCATGGCCGCCGGCGGCTTCCCGCGCAGGAAGCTCGTGGTGATCCCGAACGGCGTGGACGCCGCGAAGTTCGCCGGCCGCGACCCGGCCTTCAAGGCCCGGCTGGGCCTTCGCCCTGAGGCCCCGCTTGTCACCACGATCGGCCGGCTCCACGAGCAGAAGGGCATGGATGCGTTCGTGCGGGCGGCCGCCTCGGTGCGCCGCTCGCGCCCCGAGTGCCACTTTCTCGTCGTGGGCGCCGGCCCGCTCGAGGGCGAGTTGCGCGCCGCGGCCAGGGCGCTCGGCCTCGCCCAGGGCATCACCTTTCTCGGCCACTGCGACCACGTGCCCGCCGTGCTCCGGGCCACCGACGTCTTCGTGCTCGCCTCGCTCTGGGAGGGGATGCCCAACGTGGTGCTCGAGGCCATGGCGGCGGGCGCCCCAGTCGTGGCCACCCGCGTGGAGGGCACGGTGGACCTCCTGGAGCACAACGAGACGGGACTGCTGGTGATGCCGCGCGACGTGCCGGGCCTCGTGAGCGGCATCCTGCGCCTGCTCGACGAGCCCGCCACGGCCCGCCGCCTGGCCGATGCCGCTCAGGCCCGCGCCCGCGAGCATTTCAGCCTCGACACCATGGTCCGCCGCCACGAGGCCCTCTACGCCGAGCTTCTCGCCCGTCATTCATAGCTCGCGCCCAAGTCCCTGAGCCGAACGGCCGGCTCCGGCACAGGCACCAGGTCGGTCAGGTGCACCACCCGGTCGCGCAACTCGAGCACGAGGCGCGTGACCCTGACGGGGAAGTCCACGCGGCCTTCGGCGGTGAAGTGCCAGTCGCAGCGCTCGGGGCCGTAGAAGCCGCTGGCGTACCAGGTCAAGAGCTTCACCTGGAGGTAGTTCCAGCCGTCGAAGTTGATGTAGCTGCGGGCCTTCCAGTCGCCCACCATCCAGCCCTCTTCGCTGGCCGAGATGGAGAAGAAGCGCTCGCCCTTGGCGTCCTCGATCTCCCACATTACGCGGCCCCACGACGAGTTGCCCTTGACCCAGACGCCGAGAGCCTGCGGCTCGCCCGGCACGGGGATCGGGTCCTTGGGCTTGAGGACGAGGTAGCGGGGGCACAGGGGCGGCACGTCGGGCTGGGGCAGGAGCTTCACCTCCAGCGCCCTGCCCTTCTCGGCGTCGTCTCTTGCCGCGATGTCGAACTTGCCCTGGCGACGGGGGAAGTCGAAGTGCCCCTTCTCCAGCGCCGCATCGCGCTCGGCGACGGCCGCCCACTTGCCCGCATCGCAAAGGTCATCCACGACAGTCCGTTTGGCGGGCGGGGCTTCGCAAGCCGTGGGGCCTCCGACGGCCTGGGTGATCCTGGACGCCGCTCGAAGGTAGATGGGCAGGCTCGAGACGCGCAGCTTGCCATCGAGGGCGTTGCCCATCGAGTCGCTGGCCGTATAGCGGGCGTCGCCCTCGAACCCCAGCGTCACCTCGCGCTCGCCCCGGGGCGTCCAGAGAGCGTAGACCCATTCGGCGCCGCGCTGGAATTCGCAGAGGTAGAGCGAAGGGGAGTTGCTGGGGAGGTAGCGGGTGAACTTCGCGCCATCCAGCTCGCGGGTGAGGGTGGCGAGGGCCACGTAGCTGGGCTTGGGGTGGAGCAGCGGCCAGCGGTGGAGGAGCCCCGTGCCGCCCCAGCGGCTGTAGTAGTAGGAATCGCCCACGTCGTGCAGCAGGGCCACGTTGATGTGCGGCGCGCCGTAGGCCAGGCACTGGAGGCAGTCGCGGGCGTAGAGCTCGGCCTGCTCCCGCTCCGTCAGGCAGCCGGGCGTGGTGGGGCGGCCCCGCCACTCGTAGGTCGTGGTCACGGGCACGTCGTACTTGTAGAGCTTCTGGTACTCGCGCTGAAAGTACAGGCTCTTGAACGCCTGGGGCGGGTATTCCGGCATGATGAGCTGCCCGAGGTCCTCGTCGCCGAAGGCGTCCACCAGCTCGCGCGGGTAGCCGCGGCGCATGAACTCCACGGCGAACGGCAGCGAGCTGTTGCCGAAGATGAGCTTGATCTGCGGGTGCTTCGCGCGGTAGAGCTTGCTCACCTCGATGGCCTGGTCCCAGAGCTTCTGGAACTGCGCCTCCTGCTTCTCGCTGAGCTTGGGCACGGGCTGGCCGATGAACTCGGGCGGGAAGACGATGGGCTCGCCGAAGCCGCTTTCGTGGAAGATGAGCGCCCATTTCGCCTCGGGGTGCGCCTTCACCGCCGCGTCAATCGCCTTCTCGGTGTCCGCGGCCTTGGCCCGCATCAGGTTGGGCAGCATCGAGACGGAGAGGCCGTGCTTCGCCAGTTCCTCGCCCGACGGCCCCGAGCCGCCCGGGCACACGTGGCGGAAGCCGAGGCGCTGGAGCAGCGGCGCCACCTCGGCGACGTCCTTCGTCCCAATATGGCTGTCCCTGAACCACCACGTCCCAAATGGCGACTCTTGTGTGGGCGGCGTGTCCCCATGCCGCGGTACGCGGGACGGAGATGTCCCGCCCACGACCCCCGCCTTCCGCGTGTCGGGCGGCAGCACCGCGAAGCTGGTCGTCGTGTCCCACACCGGGTCGCCGTCGCGGGCCAGGCGAATGTCGGCCTGGGACCAGCCGAGCCTCGGGCCGCCCACGTCGAGGCGAACGATCTGGGTCTTTCCCGCCTCTACGGCCACTTCCTGGCTCAGCGTTCGCTTTGCGCCGTAGAAGTCGGCGATGTCGCAGACCACCTCGCCGCGGAAGCCCGCCTCGGAAACGTTGGCCACGTTCAGCACCAGCTCGGGCCTCTCGGTGGCATAGAAGATGTTGCCCACCTGCTTCGGGGCCAGCCGCACGCGAATGGGGGAGCGCTCGAGCGTGAGGGCAAACACGCGAACCGCGCTCGGCCTGCCCAGCGGCTTCGTCGAGTAGTTCGCGTGATTGAGCTTGGCGACCCGCCCCAGCTCCTTCGTCAGCTCGAGGTCGAGCGACTGCGTCGAGCGGCCGCAGACGACGCCCTTCTCGTCCAGCACGTCCGCGATCTGGCCGCTTCGCAGCGGGACTCGGATCTGGCGGAGAGCGCCGGGCGCGGCTGGCTCGACGCGCACCGTGGTGTCGGCGATCGCGTCGCCCCGCCCGCCGGAGTCGAAGGAGTCGCCGAGGAAGCGCGTGAGGCGCAGCGTGAGCACGGGCGTCTTCGCGGGATCGGGGTCCACTGCGCACAGCAGGTGCGCCCAGGCGTACTCATCGGTCGGCACGGCGAGGATGATGCTCTCGGGCGTGCCGTCGTGGGCGCTGCGGGTGTAGTAGTCGTCGGTGAACTCGTCGGGGCCAACGCTCTCCATCAGCCAGCGCGAGAGGCCGACGTCAATGGACTCGTCGGGTGCGGCCACGTGGAAGGGCACGCCGCCCAGGGTCTGAGGCCCCGGAGCAAGGTTTGCCTTGGCCGCGCCGGCCTCTCCTGCCCGCCGGTAGCCGCCGAGGCGGATGGGCACGTAGCGGCCGTGGTCGGCGCACTTGCCCACCGAGGCGGCGAGGAGACTGTGGCCTGCCTTCAGCGCGAGCGTGAGCGTCGCCGCGGCCAGCTCGGCCCGTCCGAGGTAGCGGTCGTCGAGCCAGAAGGCGACGGCGCCCAGCTCAAACTCGAGGCGGAGCTCCACGCGATGGGCGGTCGCGGCGGGCAACTTGTCCCAGCCGTCGAGGGCCTTCTTCAGGTCGGCCCCATGGTAGAAGTGGGGATTCGGCCGCACCCAGTGCGTGCCGCGGAAGAGCCAGGGTTGCCCGAGCCGCCGCAGCGAGACCTCGATCCCCGCGTCCCGGGCGATCTCCTTCTTCCACGGCCACGGCGACTGGGGCAGGTCCTTGGCCGCCAGCACCAGCTCGACCACGCCCTTGTCGGCGTCGGCGGCGCGGACGACGAGGGGCTGGTCGAGCCTGCCGAGGGTAAGCGCCAGCTCGACCGACTGCCCTCCCTGCACGGGCGCTGAGATCGTCGCCGCCTCGCCCTCGCCCTTGAGGGTCCAGCCGGCGGGCAGTTCGGCGCAGAGGGCGCGAGCGGCGAGCGCGGCCCACAGGGCCAAGACATTCCGGCGCATCAGGGTGGCTCCAATCAGGCTTGTCGGACTTGTCGGACTTGTCAGACTTGTCAGACTCGCCGGACTCGTGGGACGAGTCCGGCGAGTCCGACAGGCTCAAGCGTATCGGTCGCTGATCGAGCGGACCAGCTTGACCCAACGCCGCAGGTTTTCGGGCTTGCCCTGGACCGTTTCCACGTCCTTCAGCGTGATGTCCACGTGGCAGCCCTTGGCGGCCTCCATCGCGTCGGTGACGACTCTGCGGATGAGGTCGCGGTCGAAGCCGCAGCAGATCATCTGGGCGGGGTTGGGGCGCCACGAGAGCACGTAGTCGGTGCCGATCTGCTCGGCGCACTTCGCCACGTCGGCCCGGGGCGTGACGGCGATGCGGCGCAGGTTCGGCACCTGGCGCAGCATGTCGATCTTCCGCGTGAGGTCCTCGCAGCACCCGTAGGCCGCGAGGCCGAAGCGCGCCATGATGGGAAGCTGGTACTGAAGCAGGAACTCGTCGTGCATGGCGGGCGAGACCAGGGTGTACTCCTGCGCGGCGACGAAGACCCAGAGCCTGTCGCGCGTGACGGGGCGCGGGTCGGCCGAGGGATCGGGCAGTTCGGTGGCGTAGGGCATGGCCTGGTTGGCGTGGTTCAGGAGGCGCCAGTCGCCCGCCAGCTCGGCCTCGGTGTGCGTGGTGAGAATGGCGTCGCTCATGAACCTCAGCACGCGGTGCAGCCAGGCGGCGTTGTCCACCATGTCGAGCATGAGCTGGTCGAGCCCGCGAAGCTGCGTGAGGAGGGTCGAGATGTCGCCGTTCCAGCCGGTGAGGGCGGGCGACCGGTCCACGGCGACGGGCAGGATGTCGCCAATGGCCTCCTGGAGGCGGGCCGCGTGGCGGGCCGTGGCCTCCTCGTCCACCCAATGGTGGGCAAAGGTCAGCCGCTGCGCGTCGTCGAGGTCCACGAGACTGGGCCGGAACTGCCACGAGCCGCGCGGGTCGGTCTTCTCGCTGTGGCGCACGGGCAGGCCCCACAGCCCCTCGCGCGGCGTGGCCACCCGCGCCCGCACAGTGAGCCAGGGCTCGAGCACGTAGTCGTCGCCGATCGTGTCCTGGAACAGCATCTGCCGCAGCCAGGTCTCGTAGGGACGGTAGAAGGGGTCCTGGCATTCGAGGCGCGACTCGGGCGCCTCGTGCCAGGCGGCGAGCCAGCGCACGTAGAGCAGGGGCCGCGTGCGCTGAAGGCTGTTGTGGCGCCGCCACAGGTCGCGCCGCTCCTCGTAGGTCGGCTTGCGGCAGGCGTCGGCGTAGCGCGTCGCCAGCTCGCGCAGCACGCGAACATCGCGGTTCATCGCACCAGGGCCTCCAGCACGGCCGCCACGTCGCCCTCGGTGAACTTGCGGGGGTTGGCCTTGAGCGAGCCCGAGGGCAGACTCTCGGCCGCGATGGCCGCGAAGTCCTCGCGGGGAATCGTCACGCCGTCGAGGGCGCGGCGCAGGCCGAAGCGCTCGATCAACCGCTCCACGAAGGCCACGATATCATCCTCCGCCAGGCTCGACAGGCGGTCGTACTTGTCGCCCACGTGCGCGCGGTTCAGGCGCATCACGTGCGGCATCAGCAGCGCGCACACCACGCCGTGCTCGAGGCCGTAGCGCGCGCCGAGCGGATGGGCCATGCCGTGCACCGCGCCCAGGCGCGCGTTGGCCAGGGCCATGCCGGCCATCAGGCTGCCGTAGGCGCACTGCTCGCGGGCCGCCAGGTTCGAGCCGTCCGCCCACGCCGCGGCCAGCCACCCGATGAGGCGGCGGGCCGCCTCGAAGGCCAAGGCATCGGTCAGCGGCGTCGCGTGGATCGAGGTGAAGCTCTCGATGGCCTGCACCAGCGCGTCCATCCCTGCCGCCGCCGTGACGCGCGGCGGGCACGAGAGCGTGAGCTCGGGGTCCACGATGGCCACGGCGGGCATCATGCACTCGGCGCGAATGCTCTGCTTGAGGCGGCGCGCCCGGTCGCTCAGCACGGCGTTCTTCGTCACCTCGGCCCCCGTGCCCGACGTGGTGGGGATAGCGATGAACGGCAGGCCGGGCTGCGCGATGGCGCGGCCGAGCACGAAATCGGCGGTCGGCTCGCGCTCGTGGACGAGGGCCGCGATGGCCTTGGCCGCATCGAGCGCGCTGCCGCCTCCGAGGCCGATCACCACCTCGCACTGCCCCTCGAAGCAGGCCCCGCGGCCGGCGTCCACCGTCGTCACGTCGGGGTCGTGTTCCACCTGATCGAAGACCGTGGCCTCGACGCCCGCCTCCCTCAGCGACGCCAGCACGCGGTCGGTGGCCCCGCTCGTCCGCATCGCCGAGCGTCCCGTCACCACGAGTGCCCGCGTGCCCAGCCTCGCGGCCCGCTGGCCCACGCAGCCCACTGAGCCGATGCCCGTGACGATCTCGCGTGCGGTGGTGAATGAGGGCATGCTTCGCTCTCCTCCGGCGTCCCCGGCCGCTCCCAACGCTGCCATTCTATCAGAAAACGGCAAGAAGCCAAGCGGCACACGTTGTTCCCGAGCCTGTGTCCCCCGAGAGGATTCTGGATTGCGGCTTGCGCGGGGCCGGCGATTATGGTCCAATGGCGTCCTGTGACCATGTGGCCGCAACCTCGTTTGGAGGAGTTGAGATGCGGAAGCTGGGTGTGGCGCTGGCGGTGTTGAGCGTGGCCGGTTTGCTGGCCGGCTGCGGCGGCGAAGGCGGAGGCGGCGGCGGCAGCACGCCGAAAGCCGCATTCGAGGCGATGTGGGCGGCGGCCAAGGCCGGCAATCAGAAGGCGATGATGGCCTGCTTCTCCGAGGTCTGCCGCTCGAAGATGGCCGAGATCGAGAAGATGTTCGCCGACATGCCGAAGGAACTCAAGGAGGGCAAGGAGAGCATGGCCGGCGAGCTCATGGCCAAGGCCAAGAGCGCGAAGGTCGAGATCGGCGCCGAGAAGATTGACGGCGACAAGGCGACCCTCGAGGTCACCACCGACGGCCGCAAGGACACCCTCGAGTTCATCAAAGAGGGCGGCGCCTGGAAGATGCACATCTCCGAGCTGGCCAACCTGGACCTGGATCAGATGAAGAAGGCCATGGAGATGCTGAAGAACATGCCCAAGGGCGTGATGGAGGGGCTTCAGAAGGGCATGAAGGACGCCCTGAAGTAACACCCGGGCGCAGAGAGCGCCGTGAAGTCTGGCTCGTGCCCGCTGTTGCCTCAAGGGCGGCAGCGGGCACGATCGTTTCAGGGGCAAAGGGAGGGGGAACCCGCTACTTCTTCCAGGCCTCGGGCAGCCGGGTGAGCTGGCCGTCCACGTCGAGCCGCCGCACCCAGGCCCGCCCGTCGCTGGCATAGAAGCCCACGTAGCCGGGCTCGAGCTGCGGCGAGTTGAAGGCGAAGAGGAACTTGCCGTCGAAAAACACGCGCACCAGGGAGCCCTGGCACTCGACCTTGGCCTCGTACCACTGGCCCTCGGGCTTCGTGAAGCCGCCGCGGCGGTCGAGCTCCTTGCGGGGCTGGCCTGGGGTGACGAGGTAGAGGACCACGTCTCGGCGCCCGATCTCGACGGCGTGGTAGCTGTTGCCGCTGGTCGAGCCGAAGATGAGGCCCACGGCGCGTTCGCCGGCGCCCACCGGTTCCTGCTTGAACTGGAAGGAGACCTTCGTGTTGGCATAGCTCCTGTCGCGGCGGAAGACGGTGATGGGCTCCTTGGTCTTCAGGGCGTCCAGGTAGAACATCCCATCGCGGATTTCGGCGAGGTTCGACGAGCGGATCCAGTCGTTCAGGTCGCCGATGTTCGGCTTCGGCTCTTCCTTTTCCTCGCCGGGCGCCGCGGGCGGTTTGAGGCTGGGCGGGAGCGGGGCCGCGGCCGAGGTCGTGCCCACCACGATGGCGAGAAACAGGCACAGGTTCCTGGCTCGTAGCATGTGGACCTCCTCTCTCTTGCGGGCTACGTGCGGCGTGAGCGAACGTACCAGGCGCGAGTATAGGATGGCCCGGGGCTGAAGTCAACCCCGACAGGCCCTCATGCGGCAGGGCAGGCCGCGGCGCCTGCCCTGCGAGGTCTGCCCGACTGGCCGGGGCGGCCACGGTCAACGCGGCTGCCAGAGCTGCGGCAGTGAGACGGGGGCGGGGGTGCCGCCCATGTCGAACTTCCGCACCCAGGCCCTGCCGCCTTCGGCGTAGACGCCCAGGTGGCCGGGCTGGAGCTGGGGCGAGGTGAAGGAGAAGACGAACCGTCCATCCACGAACACCTTCACCTGGGGCCCGTTCGTCTCGATCTTGGCCTCGTACCACTGGCCGTCGGGCTTGGTGAAGCCGGCCTGCCGCGCCAGCTCCCTGGGCGGCTGGTTGGGCCGGTACTCGTACAGGATCACGTTGGTGCGGTCGAACTGCACCGCGTGATAGGTCTGAGGCCCCCTGCTGCCGAAAACGAGCCCGAAGCTCCGTTTGGGGCCCACGGGGTCTATGCGGAACTGCACGGTCGCCGTCACGTTCTGGAACGCCCTGTCCTGCCTCAGGGCGAAGACGGGGTCCTTGGCGGTCAGAGCGTCCACGTACAGCATGCCGTCGCGAATCTGGACGTCCTGCTGCGATGAGCGGAGGTAGTCGTTGATGCCGCCCACGCCCTGGATGGGCTCGGCCGGTTGAAGGTTGGGCAGGTTCGGCGCGCCGCCCAACGCCACCGAGGCGAGCAGCCCCGCCACCGCAAGTGATTTCCCGCTGAGCATGAGAGCCTCCTCTCGTGTCCGTCCTTGGTCGCAGTCCACCCCTCTCTTTGGAGTCTACGCCTGTTTCGGCACGACGTCAACCCGAAGCTTTCGATTTCGGCCCGCCTTGACCGTTTGTGCCGGATTGCGCTATTCTGGCGGCCGGCGGGCCTGGCACCCAGGGTAAGGGGCGTGCATTGTCGGGTCAGTTTCTGGTCGCGGCGGCGGCGTTCGGCGTGCCCTTCGTGCTCTCGCTTGCCCTGACGGGCCTGGCGCTCAGGGTGAGTCCGCGCCTGGGCTTTGTGGACGAGCCGGGCGGCCGGAAGGCCCACGAGCGCCCCATGCCGCTGGGGGGCGGGGTGGCCATGTTTCTGGCGTGGAGCCTTCCGGTGGGCCTCCTGGTGATCCTGTCGGCCTCGTGCGGCTGGACGGGGGCCGCCGAGCGCGCCACGGCGGCGTTTGCCGGCAAGGCGATGCCGCTGGCGTGGGTGCTCGGCGCGGGGGCCGTCCTGATGCTTCTGGGGCTCCTGGACGACGTGTTCGGCCTCTCGCCGGCAATTCGCCTCGCTGTCCAGGTCGCCGTGGCCGGCGGGCTGTACCTCATCTCGCACGAGATTCGGATCACGCTCTTCGCGGGCTGGTCGGCGCTCTCATTCCTCTACACGGTGCTCTGGATCGTGGGCATCACCAATGCCTTCAACTTCCTGGATAACACGGACGGCCAGTCGGCCGGTGTGGCGATGGTGGCGGCGGGGATCCTGGCCGTGGTCGGGTTCCAGTCGGGGCAGGAGCTGATGGCCTGGCTGGCGCTGGCCCTGGCGGGCGCGGCGGCCGGGTTCCTGGTCTTCAACTTCCCGCCCGCCGGAATCTACATGGGCGATGCGGGCAGCCTGTTCCTGGGCTTCACGCTCTCGGCGCTGACGATCCTGTTCACCTTCTACGAGTCGGGCGATGCGCCCTCGGGCCGCCTCTACGGGGTGCTGATGCCGCTGTTCATCCTGGCGCTGCCGGTGTTCGATACCCTCACCGTGATCGCCATCCGCCTGCACGAGGGCCGGCCCATCTGGCGAGGCGACCGCAGCCACTTCGCGCACCGCCTGCTCGCGCTGGGCATGAGCAAGCGCGAGGCGGTGGTATTCATCTATCTGGTCACCTTCTGCCTCGGGTTGGCCTCGACGCTCCTCGGCTCGCTCGAGGAGGCGGGCGCCATTGTGGTGCTGGTGATCGGGGTGACGGTGTTCGTGCTGATCGGGCTCCTGGAGCGCGCGGGCCGGCGCCGCGACTAAGAAACTGCCTCAAGACCCACGCGGGCTGCGACGCCTGCGATTCCGCCTGCGGGCAAGAAGCGAGGAGGAGGCGATGCAACGGAGAGCATCGTGGACGACGAGCGACGCCGCCCGCAGGCAGAAGTCGCGGCGTCCCTTCGGGTTGCGGCGGCAGCGGGGCGTCTGCCGCGTTGCGGCTCCTCAGCGATGCTCTCCGTCGCATCGCCTGTGTCGCCGCGCCTTGCATCCGCCCCGCTGGCGCCGGCAACGCAGCCCGTGTGGGTTCTGAGACAGTTTCTAAGGGGCCGCCTGGTGAAGAAGCCGCCCAAACCGGCGTCTGCCGTTGGGGCCGTCGAGCCCGCGGTCGCCCCGTCGGTGGACCGGCTGCTTGCCGGCATCCTCGCCTTCTTCCTCTGCCTGGCCGTCGCGCTGCGGCCGCTGCTGCCGGGTCATCGCCACGAGGCCAACCTGTGGGTGGAGATGTGCGCGTTCGTGGCCGCACTGGCCGGGGTGGTGCGCGCGGCAATCGCGCGGCGGGTGCGCCTCGAGCGCACGGGGATGGGCCTGCCCACGCTCGCCCTGCTCGCCGTGGCGGCCATCTCCACGATCCGCTCGCCCCACCCGCTCGAGAGCGTGGCCACCCTGCTCGAGTGGCTCGCCTACGCCGCCGCCTTCGCCATCACCGTGCAGGTGACGAGGGCCGATAACGGCCTGGATGCCCGCCTCCTCCTCCGCGTGCTCTGGGCGTCGGCCTTCGTGGCCATCCTGTACGGCCTCTTCCAGCAATTTGTGAACCTGCCGCTGCTCGCGGGGATGATCGCGACCGACTCGGGCCGCGTGCTGAGCGAGTTGCGCATGAGCGAGCGGCACATCGGCGACCTGATGGCCCGGGCCACCGGGCGCATCTTCTCGACGTTCCTGCTCTCGAACAGCTTCGCGGGCTTCCTCGCGCTCGTGTTTCCCGGGTTCCTGGGCTACGTGCTGGACCGCGTGCGAGGGGGCGAGCGGGGCCGCTGGTTTCTGGGAGTCGCGGCGTTCTGGCTGGCGGCGGCGCTGGCCTGCCTGGTGCTCACGTACTCGAAGGGCGGCTGGGTGGCCTTCGCCGTGGGCATGGCCGCTTTCGCGCTGATGCTGGGGCGCGCCCTGCTGCGGCGCCACGCGCGGCTGGTGGCGGGAGTCGTGGCGGCGGCTGCCGCGGCATTCGCCCTCCTGCTGGCCACGAAGGTGGTGCCCGTGCAGATCTTCCGCGACTTTGTGACCTCGTTCGACATCCGCGTGGGCTACTGGCAGGGCGCGCTGAGCATGGCGCGCGACCATCCGGTCGGCGGCGTGGGGCTGGGCACATTTGGCGACCGCTACCCCCGCTACCGCCCCCTGCTCGCCCATCCAGCGCAGGACACGCACAACGACTACCTCCAGGTGCTGGCCGAGTTGGGCGTGCCCGGCCTCCTAGCGTTCCTGTGGCTCTGGGCCGCCTGCCTGCGCAATGCCTTCGCCGGCCCCGCGCCCGCCCCCGAACACCACGCCCGCCGCCCCTTCCCCGCGCGCCTGGCCTGCTGGGCCGCCGTGGTGGCTTTCGTGCTCACCACCATCGTGATGACCACCTTCTCGCTGGCGGGCTGGTGGGACGAGAGCCCCGCGTCGCGCGAGCTCAAGGTCTGGCTCGACCGCGCCCTGGTCACCGCCTTCGTGGCCTGCTGGCTCGTCTTCTTCGCGGCGCTCGGGCGCGGCGAGCCACGGCCGCCCGGCGAGTTGTGCCACAAGGGCCTGGTGTGCGGCCTCATCGCCTTCCTGGTGCACTGTGCGGTGGACTTCGATTACCAGGAGCCGGGCGTGGCCTTCACCGCGTGGGTGGTGGCGGCGTTGTGCGTGCGGCCGCGGCGCCCGGCCATCGAGCGCCGGCTCGGGCTGCCCGTGGCCATCGCCCTGCCCGCCTGCGGCCTGCTGCTCGTCGCCGCCTTCCAATTCGTTCTCTTCTACGCCACGCGTTCGGCCACCGAGCGCGACACGGCGGCCAGCCTGCTCACCGATACCACGCGCACCCTGTCGCCGCTGGAGCGCGCCGAGCTGATCCACGGCGCCCGCCAGCACTACGAGGAGGCCGCCCGCACCAATCCCCTCGACGACTCGCTGCGGCTCGAGTACGGCGATCTGCTCGTGAGCCTGCTGGCGCCCCAGACGCCCGGCGGCGCCCCCCCTGGCGAACAGGGGGCGGGCGCGCCCGGCCTGCGCCTGCGCATCGAGCGGCCCGATGACCTGGCGCTCTTCCAACACGCGGTCGCGCTCTACACCCGCGCCGCGGAGCTCAACCACTGGGGCGCTGCCGCCCGCATCCGGCTGGGCGGCCTCTGCATGGCCGCGGCGCGGCCCGATGCCGGCCCGCTGGCCGCGGCGGCGCTCCGGCCGCTCGTCGAGGCGGCCGCGGCCCGCCGCACGCCCACAGGCCCTCACCAGGCCTATCTGCCGGCCGTGGCGGCCTTTGAGGACGCCCTGGCGCGCGATCCGAACAACCCGGCCGTGCTCCTCCTGGTCGCCGAAGCCCGCGAGAAGCTCGGCGATCCCACCGCAGCCGACGTGGCGCGCCGCGCACTCGACATTGCCACCCGCCTCGGCGCCGTGCACCTCGGCCACAAGCTGTGCCTGAAGTACGAGGAGGTGCTCCGCGCCCAGGGCATTCTCCGCCGCGCCGAGCGGGAGGGGCCGCCGCCGTGAGCCGCGCGCTTCGCCGCTTCCTCCTGCCCAGCTTCGACCCGCTCGCGGCTCAGCGCCTGCGGCTCTCACGCCACATCGAAGCGGGTTCGAGCGTGTTGGATGCGGGCTGCGGCGACGGAGCGATGGCCCTGCGCCTCGCCCGCCGCGGCTGCCGCGTGGTCGCCGTGAGCCACGATGCGGCGCAGATCGCGCGCCTCAGCGCCAAGGCACCGGATGGCGTGGCCTTCCGCGTCCATGACCTCTCCCAAGGCGGCCCGGTCGAAGGCCGCTTCGACGCCGTGCTGTGCCTTGATGTCTTGGAGCACATCCTTGACGACCGCACGGCGCTGGCCAACGCCGTGGCGCCGCTGCGGCGGGGCGGCCGGTTGCTCGTCACGGTGCCCAACCGCCTCGCCCCGCCGCTATGGGGCGACCGCCTGTCGGCGGCCGAGGACGGCGGACACGTGCGCCCCGGCTACACGCGCGACGAGTTGGGCGCCCTGCTGCGCGGCGCCGGCCTCACGCCTGTCCATTGGTCGAGCTTCGGGGGATTCTTTACGCGGAAGGCGGCGAGCCTGAACCGCCGCCTCGAGCGCCGCCCTGGCCGCTTCTGGCTTCTCCCGCGTTTTCTGGGCCTGGTGCTGTTGCGGCCGCTGTGCCGGCTCGATCCGCTTCTTCCCGGCAGAAGATGCGAACTCTTCGTCCTCGCCACGAGGGCCTGACGCTCCCTCCTCTCACCTCTCACGTATCACGCATCACGGCTTCCCCGCTGCCTCGACAGCGGCTTCTCCAGCCCGTGCGCCACCAGGAGCGCCTCGTCGGCGAAGATCGCCTCGGTCGCCCCGTCGGCCACCACGCGGCCGGCATCAATCACCACGGTGCGGGGGCAGAGCTCCAGGATCATGTCGAGGTCGTGGGTGGCGATCACCTTGGTGATGTCGAGCGTGGCCAGGCGTTCGATCAGGCGGCGGCGCGAGCGCGGGTCGAGGTTGCTCGACGGCTCGTCCATCACCAGGATGTCGGGCCGCATCGCCAGCACGGTGGCGATGGCCGCGGCGCGCTTCTGGCCGGCCGACAGGTGGTGCGGGGCCTTGCGTTCGAGGCCCTCGCAGCCCACGACCGCGAGGGCCGCGGCCACGCGGGCGCGCACCTCGGCCTCGGGCAGCCCCAGGTGCAGGAGGCCGAAGGCCACGTCGTCGCCCACCGTGGGCATGAAGAGCTGGTCGTCGGGGTCCTGGAACACCAGGCCCACCATGCGCCGCACGTCGCGCAGGTGGTGCTTGTCCAACTCCACGCCGTGGATGCGCACCACGCCCGACCCGCGCAGCGTGCCATTGAGGTGCAGGATGAAGGTGGACTTGCCGGCGCCATTCGGCCCGACCAGCCCGACCGACTCGCCCACCTCGATATGCAGCGACAGCCCGTCGAGGGCCTTCGTGCCGTCGTGGTACACATAGGTGAGGTCGTGCACGTCAATCAGCGCGTCAGCCACGTTGTGCCCCCAAGACGTAGTGCGGCCGCGAACAGCACCGAGCCGGCGAGGAACGCATAGTCGCCGGCCCGCATGCGGAACTGGCTCAGCGTGCGCACCGTGCCGTCGAAGCCGCGGGCCAGCATGGCCGCGTAGATGCGCTCGCCGCGCTCGAGCGTGCGCACGAACAGGCTGCCGATCAGGCTGCCCGTGACGCGCAGGCGCCAGCCGAGGCGGCTGGGGCCCACGGTGCGGCAGTCGCGCGCCCGCCGCAGCCGCATCACCTCCTCGATCAGCACGAAGAGGTAACGGTAGAGGAAGCTCAGCTCGACGATGAACAGGCGCGGCAGCCGGAACCACGCGAGGGCCTTGAGCAGCTCGTCGAACGGCGTGGTCGAGACGAGGGCGACCAGCGCACTCACCGTGAGCACGAACTTGCCGCAGAGGTTTGCGCACGACACCCACCCCGCCCGCGCCCAGAACGCCCACGGGCCGAACCGCACCAACATGGGTGCCGTGTCGTAGAGCGGATTGAACACCGCCACGAACAGCACGAAGGGCGACACGAGGAGCAGGTGCTTCGCAACGAACCCGAATGGGATTCCGCCGAAGGCGAGCAGCGCGAAAGGGAAGATGGCGTAGGGAAACAGCGCCGCGACCTGGTACTTGGGCACCGACACCACCAGCGCCGTGAACACGGCCACGGCCGCCAGCTTCGCGCGGGCATCGAGCCGGTGCACGGGCGAATCGCCCGACGCGAAGCGGTCTATGTAGGCGTGGTGCATGCCGGTGCCTCAGTGGCTGTGAGCGTGGCCGTGCCCTTCGCGGCGGCGCACCGCCACGGCGATGCCGTACACCACGCCCAGCGTGGCGACGGTGCCCAGCACGCCCGCCAGGGAGGTCCAATAGGCCGGCGAATCCTCCCCCGCACTGTAGTCGGGCAACGGCGCCGTGCGCTCCTGCCACGCGCTCACCTTCGCCATCGTCGGGTCCACCGCCTCCTCGTTCCCCGCGTGGCGCGAGAACTTCCTCTCCTCGAGCAGGAAGTCCAGCCCGTCGGGCAGGCCCGAGGCCACCAGGGAGAGGAGCCCGGCGGTCAGCAGCGCGAGGATGGCGAACGACCCGACCACGGCGCGCCGCGACACTCGCTCGCGGCCCTCCACCTGCACGCCAAGCACCTCGGGCCGCACCTGCGTGAGGTAGGCCACCACGGCGAACGTGATCGCCCCCTCGACGGCGCCGATGAGCAGGTGGATGCCGACCATCAGCGGGAAGAAGGTGCCGAACGGCACGGCGCTCATGCCCGACAGCGCGATCTGCGCAGGCACCACGGCCGCGCTCGCGGCCACGCCGCCGAGCGCCCCCGTGAAGCTGGCCAGATAGAGGCGTCCCGTGCTCTTCCGCCCCCCGGCTCGTCCCAGAATCAGGCGGTAGAGGCCATAGCCCAGATAGGGCGCCACGAGGCCCATGTTGAACACATTGCAGCCCAGGGCCAGCAGGCCGCCGTCGTTGAAGATCAGGCACTGCACGGTGAGGATGGCGGCCATCACGAGCGCCGCGGCGTGCGGCCCGAGCAGGATGGCCAGCAGCACGCCGCCGCCCAGGTGCCCGCTCGTGGCGCCCAGGATCTGGAAGTTCACCATCTGCGCCGCGAACACGAAGGCGCCCATCACGCCCATCAGCGGCACCTTGCTCTCGTGGAACGACCGGCGCGCGCCCGCCGCCGCCAGCCCCAGCCCGGCGGCGCTCGCCGCAATGAACCCGCCCGCCACGGCGGGCGACAGCACCTCGTTGGGCATGTGCATGGCAGGGCCTCTCAAACCATCACGACCGCACGGAATGCTACGCCTGTCAGAAACGTAACACAGAACGGGCGGGCTGTCAAGCGGAGGCCCCGTTCACCGCGCCCGGCCCAGGGTGGTCATGGTGAGCTTGCCGTGCTGCACGCCGCGGGTGGCCACGAGCTTGTCGGCGATGCGGACGAGGTCGGCGGCGGGGCCGCGGAGGACGATCACCTCGAGGCACGTGTGCGCCGTGAGGTGCACGTGGGTCGCACACACGACGAGGCCGTGGGCGTCGTGCTGGAGGTCGGTCAGTTTGTCGGTGAGCTCGCGGTACTCGTGGTTGTAGACGAGCGTGAGCGTCGCCACCTGCTCGCCCGAGAGCTTGCTCCAGTCGGCCTGCACCAGATAGTCGCGGATCAGGTCGCGCAGCGCCTCCGAGCGGCTCGGGTAGCCCTTCTCCTCGATCAGGCGGTCGAAGTCCCGGAGCAGCGGCTCCTCCAGCGACACGCCGAAGCGCACCAGCTCGCCCATCGCCTGTCCTCCTTGCAGAAGTAGCACCAGGGGGCATCATAGTGCTACCGATGCGGCAAGTCAAGCGCGCGCAGCGGACCGCGGGTTCGCCGTGCGGGCTTGAGCCCGTACCCGCGCTTGCGCGGCGGGGCCTCCAGAGACGGCCTGAAGGCCGCACAACGAGCGCGCCGGGGCCCGCTCGCTCAGGGCTTCTGCACGCACGAGCAGGGGGTGGTGTTGCAGCAGGGGCAGCCGGCGCCGTACTTCTTCGTGACGGCGGCCTCGGCGTCTATGCCCGCCAGGTTGGCCAGGGTGGTGAGCCAGGCGAAGGCGTCGGCGAACTCCGCCTCGATCTCCTCGCGCGTGCCGGAGCGGAGGGCGGTGGACAGCTCGCCGACCTCTTCCATGAACCACATGAACGTGCCGCCCAGGCCGCGGCGGGTGTCGTGCTCGAGATACAGATCGCTCATCAGCCTCTGAAAGTCGCCAATGGTCATTCGGCATGCCTCTCGGTGTCGCGGGGTCGGGGCGTTCTCATTCGGCCTTGGTGTCGGCATAGGCCTTCCACTGCTCGGCGAGGGCCTTCTCGTCGGCGTGGCCGGGGTGGATCCATAGCCGGTGACGCAGGGTGAGGGTCTTGCCCTTCGGCAACGGGTATTCACGCGGGCCGGGGAAGGCGGGCATAACATAGTTGAGATTGGGGTACTGGTGGAGCTTGCTGGGGTAGAGCGGATTGGTCGGGTGCTCGAAGATGGCCACCCCGATGCGGCCTGTGCCCCCGGCGAAGGTGTCGGAGTACTCGATCCACGAGCGGCGGGGCTGCGTGCCCTCGGGGTCGGTGAGGAGGGCGATCTTCTGGTCCTTGCGCGGGGCCATGCGCAGGCCGAAGCCGCCGTAGCCGTCGCCCGGCCGACCCCCGAGCGAGAGCTTGTCGGCCAGGGCCTCGAAGGTCAGCGTGATGTCCACGATGCGGGACCTTCCCTGAGACCGATGGGCGCGCAGGTCGAGGGTTTCGCGGAGGACCGGTTCCTGGTCGCCCCATTTCCACAGCGAGGTGGCCGCGATGCGGGCCACGTCGGGGCCGGCCTCCGTGGCCTGGAGCTTCTCGGGACGCGTCCACGTGCCGCTCACGGCCCAGGGGTCGGTCACCTTGTCTTCCCAGCGCAGCACGGGCCAGGTCCACATCACGCCGCGGTGGTGGGCGTGGTCTTTGGGATGGGCTTCGGTGAGGGTCTCGCCGTCGGGGCCGCACAGCGGGTGAATGTAGCCGCCGCAGGCGTAGCGGGCGGGCACACCCTCGGGCAGCGGCGCCGTGCCGAACCAGTAGCGCAGCACCAGCGTGTCGCCCTCGTGGATGTCCACCGACTTCTGGTCTGGCGCCACGGTGACCCGCAGCGGGCCGCCGGCCGGGGCGGCCTCCCCCGCCCAGGCGGCCCCCGTGCACGAGACGCCCAGGCAGAGCCAAAGGAGCCAGTTGTCGTTCATCGCACTCCTCCTCGTCGCTCGGGGAAGCCAACGGAACGTGAGCGACATTCTGCCAGATTGCCCTGCCTGGAGCAAGTGAGGTGGTGGGGCCGGGTGCGGGTCGGAATCCCAGGCAGTCTCTGATGCGGAGATCCCCCGGAGTAAGTGCCCATCCGGCGACAGGCACGCCACAAAACAGATCGGGCCTGCGGCGGCCTGCTGCTTGGGGCCTGCGGTGCCAGGCACGAATGGCAGGAGTTCAGGAGGAGTTCAGGTCAGGAGTTCAGGCAGGAGTTCAGGGGACATGATACTTAATTCCGCTGCCAGAGCGGCTGTCGGCACGCCCTTGACAACGCGGCGAGCGGCGGGTAGGATGGCGACATGGCTAGACTCGCTCGCGTCGTCGTGCCCGAGGTGCCCCACCACGTGACCCAGCGCGGCAACCGCCGCCAGCCTACCTTCTTTGGCGACGACGACTACGAGGCCTACCTCGACCTGATGGCCACCTGGTGCCGCCGCCACGGGGTGGAGGTGTGGGCCTACTGCCTGATGCCGAACCACGTGCACCTCGTGGCCACGCCGCCGACCGAGGCGGCCCTGGCTCGCGCCCTGGGCGAGGCACACCGCCGTTACACGCGAAGGGTCAACTTCCGCGAGGGCTGGCGCGGCCACCTGTGGCAGGGGCGCTTCGCGTCGTTCCCGATGGACGAGGCGCACCTCTACCGCGCCGTGCGCTACGTCGAGCTGAATCCCGTCCGCGCGCGGCTCGTGCGGGCGCCGTGGCGCTACCGCTGGAGCAGTGCGGCCGCGCACATGGCGGGGAAGGACGACCGGCTCGTCCGCGTCGCCCCGATGCTGGAGCGGGTGGACGACTGGCGCGAGTTCCTGGCCGAGGGGTTGAGCGTCGAGGAGGCCGACGAGATGCGGCGTCACGAGCGCAGCGGGCGCCCATTGGGTGGCGAGAGTTTCGTCCTCCGGCTCGAAGGCTTGCTGGGGCGCGTCCTGCGGCGCCAGAGGCCCGGCCCCAAGCAAGGGCATCGGAGGGCACGGCGTGCCAGGAGATAAGTATGATGTCCCCTGAACTGTCGTTCCGATGACCCTTGGGTCAAGGGACGACATCTCAAGAACGAATACAGCGGCGCTCTCATGGCTGACGTGGACTACGGCAGTCTTGGGCGGGGGCTTTCCACAATCAGTTGTCACCCACTTGAGATTGGCAAGATGTGTCTCCCCAAGCGGAAATCGGTTCCCTAGGGGGAAGGAGTGGGATAGCCACTGGAGACGCAGCATGAACACAATCCGACGCGCCCGCACTTACCAGCTCGCGATCACAGCGTTCGCGAGCATAGCCCTTGCCGGGTCAGTGCCGCCGCCCAGCAAAGACCCACTGACTGTAAAGCTGGTCGTTCCATACCGCACGGTGCTCGAAGACGAACTGATCAGGTTCAGCGTCTCCCTGCAAAACGACTCGGAGGGCAAGGTACCCTATATCGTGGACCCATTCGAAGCCGGAGGGAAACAAGTTTTCCTCAAGGTGGAGCGCGGTCTGCCTTACTTCGATGAGAACTTTCAGACAGATAGCCGGCCGGGCCATGGTCAGCCCGTAATCCGCACGATCGAGAGAGACGGCAACTGGGACCTGGTGGTGAAGAAGGCGTCCGCCGTGCTCGCGCCAGGCGAATCTGTGGTATGGGATGGCAGCCGGTTCGATGATACGCTCTTCTACATCACCTATGGTAAGCCAAAGTCTATTCAGGCGCAGGTTCTGATCGGCCCTGGCCGTTGGGTGTCTTCAGAGCGAGTTCCGATCAAGGTTGTCGAGAGAGGCATACGTCTGTCCCCTGTTGTCTTCCAGGAGTTCTACGAGTACTTCTCGCCGACGAAGAAGATGCGGCTGCGGTGCCCCGTGAAGGTGCATCGAGTGAGCATTGAAGGTAATGAGTACCTCTTCAGTGGGGGCGGTGGTCGGATATGTGAGGTCCCTAAGCGTATCATCCCTCAATTTGCCTGGGATTCGGAAGCCAGATTGCTCACAGTGCGCTTCCCGGGTGCCAACCTGCCTCCTATACGCTACGATTACCTCCACATGCAGGTGCTTCCCGGGCAGCCGGCAGCCCCGCCCGTGCCGCGGGAGCGGTAGGTCATTCGTAATGATCTGCCTGGATCTAAGACCAGTCAGAACTCTCAGCACAGGCTTCGACGAGGTGGCCGTGACGCTAGAGAAGCGCGAAATCCCAGGCACCGGCTCCTCGGAGGCCGACACGTCCGGCCCGGCGGCCGTGCTGAACCTCTACCTCCCCCAGGCGCCCACCGCCGAGCAGGCCGACACGCTACAGTACTTCCGCGGCGAGCGCGAACCCGCCCCCGACGACCCGTCCCTGGCCGAAACCCAGGCCGACTCCCTCGCCTTCGCCGGCCAGATCAACGGGCTCCAGACCGAGATCACCCTCCTCAACTTCGCCGGCCTCACGGCCCAGGCCGACACCCTCACCGCCCGCATCTCCTACACCATCAAGGGCGTCCAGACCACCCAGGACCTGACCCTCACCGAGACCGGCCCCGAGACCCGCCTCTTCCGCCTCCGCTTCCCCGACCCGTCGCCCGGGACGCTGAAGGCCAACATCTACCTCCCCGTCAGCCCCACGCCCGAAGCCGCCGATGTCCTCCAATACTACTACGGCCTACGCTCCCCCCTCCCCGACGACCCCATCCTCGCCGAATCCCCCGACGCCCCCGCCGGCCTCATCTTCCGTGGCACCTTCCAGGGCGTCAACACGACCGTCGCCATTGACCCCGCCACCTTTCCTAGCCCGACGGGCAACGTGGACTCGTTCCAAGCCACCGCGACTCTTGCTCTCGACGAGACCGCCGTCATGACCCTGAGCGCCACGTTCAGCGAGACGGCAGCCCAAAGTTGCATCTTCAGCGCGGCCTACCAGGGTGACACCGGCGGCATGCCGGGTCAGCCCAACGCGCTGGCAAGGTGGGTGCCGAGCGAGGTGCGGAACCCTAACTGCGTCAATACCCTGTACCGGCCATTGTGCATGAGAGTGAGGGGTTTGCCGAGTGGGCTCTCAGACAAGGCGCTGGATGGCTACAGGATGACAGTCAACGGTGCTGCCTTCAGAGTTGACCCTGAAGGTGGGCCATACTACCTCAAGGGCCTCTCACGTTGGTTGATAACAGTTGAGCCGGAGGGCGAACCATATACTGCGCGCGTGTGGGACGATTTCAACAATGACCTTCGCATGGACCCTGGCGAGATGTACGGAGTGAACTGCGAGGATTACCAATTGCAGGGCGACATCAGGCGCAACGGTGTCACACTGGCTTGCGGCAAGGTCGAAGTGTTCCTTGTGGACCTGGATGTCGACACCGACCGATCAGGCGGATGCGACCAATGGAAAGACGAGCTCGGCGAGGACACCTTTACGCGAGAGCGTGGTGCCGTCGTTCTGGTCAACTCGAACAGCGACCGAACGGATTCCGAGGCCATGGACATGCAGGACACGGTGATAAACGATGGCGGGGACGTGAATGATACAGCGCAGCTGGTGTTGCGAACCCCTGGTGATGTAATCCGGAGGCTCGGCCTGCGGGCGGCGCTCCGAATCCCTGCGAGCGCCGGCACGCATCTGAGAGTCTTCAAGTCTAGGAACGCAGGCGGCGAGGAACTGCTGTTCTCCTCGGCCGGCACGGGGTGGATGGAAGCAGTGGTGCCAATGATATACCTAACCAAGAGGGGAGACCACGTGATGGCTGTCGAGGCCCTTCACTATATGGGCGACCCTGCAGCGCCTAGTTTCGACGGCAGCTTGACCATCGAGCTCGTCTACCAAAGACCAAACCCAGCACAGGCAACGGGATGGGAAGACGTGCCCGGCTTCTCAGACAAGGTCCACCTCCAGGTCGCCCCCCTGGTGCTTGCATGGAACGGACAACAAGCCGAAGTCATCTATGCCAACCACCACATTGAGAACAAGATCCGCACAAAGACAACGATCCCGGTGCTTGAGCAAGGAACCGGAGGATGGTTCGGCACAACCCGGCTTTGGCTTCAGGACTATGCAGAGCTAACCAATACGACCGGCAGTGCTAACCAGCGCATCCCAACTATCCTAGACCTCGGAAGGAAGGAGGGGGACGGTACCGAAGTGGTTACATGGCCTCAGGACTTGCGCAAGCTAGAAAGTTGCTATGGCTATGTGTCGTCCGGAGCCGCTGGAGTGGGAGGCGGGAACGGGGGCGACATTGAGGTCACTCCTCCTCTCGTGGGGTACCCACTTGGGAGGGTTGTAAGAGGAGACAGGTTTGGAACGGATAGTGCCGTGAGAGCTTTCTTGTCAGCTCAGAAGGTGCAGGTTGGCCCTTCTTTCAATCCCATACTGCTCGTTGGAACAAGCTGGCTGGACACGGCCAAGCACGTTGATGAGGTCCTGTGCTTCGTGCCTAAGGACAAGGGAGCCGCCGCTTTGGTTCCCAGCCCTAGAGTGGCGGTCGACATCATGCACCTGGAGTTCCTTGCCGGTAAGGGCAACACGAAGCTGAGAGTGGGCTGCTCCGGTGGGGAAGGTGGGGCTGGCGCCACCAAAACCGAGACCATCACGAATCTGCTCGTCAAGGACAATGGGGCCGAATGGACCACTCTGACCCAGCCGCTCGACGATACGAATGAAGAATCAACCTTGGCACTTGCTGCGCCGAGATTCGCCGGCCAATACTCGGAAGGCAGGGATCGTAGATTGGTTCTCCGCCTCGGAAACGAATACTGCGTAGTGGAGTCCGGAGGCGGTACAACACAAGTCAAGGTGGACCGCAAGACTATCAATGACGCCCTGGGAATCACCCGGACCACCCATCGTGTTCATTCCCGGGTGTATGCCGTGACGTCTCTCATCAAGACGAACTTCTCGGAGGAGTACGAACCGGACTGGCCCGGTCCTCAGCGTCGCCTGGACCGCATAAGGGAGTCACTGGGTACGCTGAAACTGCGGGAGGGGGTGCTGGAAATCATCGAGTTGCCAGTGCTCTTCATGCGGAAATCGCAGGCGTTGTACTGCGCCTACACTTCGAATGTGGTCAATTGCTTGGTCGCGGGGGGCAAGGCAATCATGCCCATGACGCGCGCCGACCCGGACGATACGAAGCTGGACCCGTTTGAGACGTACATTACGGCAAAACTGCAGGCCCGCACCGCCGTCAAGGCGGAGTTTGTTGATGCATGGGAGCTACACACGAGACTCGGGGAAGTTCACTGTGGCAGCAACACCAAGCGCGCCCCCGCGGCATCGCTGTGGTGGGTAGCATGGCCCGGCCAGTAGCTGCACGTCGACATTTCGGAAGGAGTGCCCAATGACCCGCGCGAACATGCCCATACTCGTTGCGCTCTATGTGCTCTCACTTTCCATTCTCGGGTTCCTCGGACTCTGTGTTGTGGGAGTCATTCGGCCACTCTCAGCCTTAGGGGGCCCCCCACCTCAAAAGGAGAAGACGGGCACCACAGGCATACCGGCTGGGACTTCTGAGGACCTCATGGATGCGGAGTTCTGGGCCGCAGTGGGGAACGAAGGGTCCGTCTACTGCCGATTCCGGGACAGAATCCTCCAGAGAGGAAAGCACATACTCCCATTCCTTGAGGAAAGGGCCAACAAGGGCGCCACATGGCAGGAACGGACGACTGCTTGGATACTAATGGAGCGGCTAGCCAAAGCTGATGAGATTGCGTCTGTTGTCCAATGGTGGAGGACTGTCCGCGCTCCTGAGGCATTTTGGCGCAGGCGCGAAGTGCTGAGCAAAGGTCTTGCCGAGAAGGCACGACAAACCCCCATGGTGCTGATCGAGAGGATATGGAAGGGAAATGAAATGATCCGAGCAGATATTGGCCCGGGGAGTACAGAGGACCGCGCTTATGAAGCATTAGCGCTGGGACTCCTCGGTGAGAAGAGGGCAGTAGAACCCCTCATCTGGCTCCTAAACTCCGATTGCCCAGTTGCCAGCCCGCCAGAGTACATCAACACCGCTGCGCTAGCCCTTGGCCATCTCGGGGACCCCAGAGCAGTCGAAACGCTTTGCCGCACACTGGTTCGTTTTCGCGGTAACGTGGTATCTGCCGGCGCTTTCGAGAGTATCGAGAGATGCCTTACGAGTATTGAGGCTATTCAGGTACTCGATGCCTTTTTCGCAAATCGCGTGGAAGAGGAATCCTTGAGGAAGCGTATTAAGGCTATGGCTGAGAGGAAGCTAGCGGATCTGGGTGCCAAGCCCAGGTGATTGTCAAGATCGCGGTTGGGGGCCGGGCGGCATGGCGTCAAGTTGCAGGTCCCGATCCGACCCCAGGGCGCGACGAAGGCGGCGAGTCGGGCGAGTGTCTGTTTCTGCGAGCCGGAACGGCGAGAATCGCCAAGCGGCCGTTGCGTGAAGGCACGGGAGGCGTCAAGTGGTTGGAAGCAAAGGAGTTGCAATGAGCCGGGCATTGCGTCGGCAAGCGGGGGTCGTGTTGTGTGTCGCGGCCACGTTGCTGTTCGGCGTGACGGCGACGGCGGCTGAGGCCAAGGCGCCCGAGCCCAAGGCGGCGCCGCCTAAGGCTGTAGAGCCGAAGGCGCCGCCGGCGAAGATGCCGGCCCCGCCAGTCGTGAGGCCGCCTGTGGCTCCGCCGATGGGCGAGCTGCCCGACACGCCGGAGACGCCGGCGGAGAAGCTGCCCGCGCAGTTCTTCGCGGCGACGGGGCAGGTGTGCCTCCAGTATGCCCAGTGGACGAAGGCGGAGGAGTGCTTCCGCGAGGCATACGGGCGGGAGAAGGACGCCGGGGCGCGGGCCGACTACGCCTTAAGCCTCGGCCAGCTCCTGATGCGGAAGGAACTCGGCTCGCAAAGCCTCACCGAGTTCCAATAGGGGCTACCGCCCCTCTTGCGCTGCGCGACGCTGCGCCAGCTCGCGTCGCTCCGCTGTCACCCCTTGGAGGGAATCGGTCTTTCCCTCCAAACCTCCCCGAACCAGCCACGGAATCGTGGCGATTCCGTGGCTGAGGACTACGACAAGGCCCTGCCGCTGTTCGAGGAGGCGCTGAAGAACGTGCCCGAGGCGTCGCGTGGCCTCCTGCTGCGGCGGTGCAGGCTGGCTCTGGCCGCGCTCCACGAGAAGATGAACCAGCCGGAGAAGGTAGAGGCGCTCTACCAGGAGTGGATCAAGGACCCGTCGAGTCCGATGGAGGCGGAGATGGCGCGGCGCGAGCTGCTGCGCTACTGGCAGCGTGCGGGGAAGCTCGACGCGGCGGTGGCGAAGTACGAGGCGGCGCTGAAGGAGAAGGCGGACGACAAGCCGGCGCTGGAGATGCTGGGCCTCATCTACAGCAGCGTGAAGCCCGACCCGCAGCGGGCGCTGGCCGTGGCGGAGAAACTCGTCGAGCTTCAGCCGCAGGACCGGGGTGCGGCGATGCAGCTCCTGAGCGCCTACGAGCAGGCGGCGAAGTATGAGAAGGCCATCGAGCTGGTGAGCAAGCTCACCGAGCGGTTCCCCGAGGAGGCGGACCCGCTGCCGTTCCGCCTGGCGTATCTCTACGTTCGGAGCGGGCAGAAGGAGCGTGTGTCACGGGTCACTTCAAACCAGGCCGGTCCAGGTGGATGACTGAGGTCATTAGACACTTTCCTCTCATGGTAAGTTGGGCCCCGGCCCACAAGATTTGGCACTTTTTCCTAACAGAAACCATGACCACGCACGCCAAAGTCGTACTGGTTCGTAACCCGCGGGAAATTGGGGTTGGACGCGGGAGCGTCCGATTCTCGGCCCCCACGCGGAGCGTAGGGGCGAGAAGGAAGGTCTCCGCAGGCGGGACGCTTGCGGCTACGCTTGAGGCCCTGACCGACGCAACATGGTTCCGGCCACTGCAACCTGATTCGCGGCCGGAGTAGCATCTGGTCGCCTCCGCGGAAGGTGGTGGGAATTGCGGGTTAGGTGGGCGCGCAGGGGGCGGCGGGTGAGGCGACTTGGAGCCTGCTCTGGTGCATGCGCGGACAGCCACAACGTGTGGCGGGGCTCGGGGGGTCTCGCTCGTGAGCCGGGAAGTCTGGGAGACTCTGGGAGACTCTGGGAGAGTCGGGCATGTGGTGGTGAGTTCGGGCGGGGCCACCACCTGTAGGGTGCGCGCTCGGCGGCGGATTTTCGGGGGGAGAGCTTGCAAGCGGGGTTGGACGGTGTATAATCGTGGCGGCCGGGCGCGGCCCGAGGTGGGGCGGCCCGGCTCCCCCCGTTCCCCGTGTTCCCCTGGCGGCTTGGCGTTGAGCCACGAAGCGGTCCCACTATGGCGCGGCTGATAGAGCGCACCGAACAGGGCGAGGTGGCGCACGACCTGGTGTTCGGCAGCACGACGATCGGCCGCGGACGGCTGAACGACATCGTGATCGCCGACGCCGGCGAGCGGCGGGTGCATGCGGAGATTCTCGCGGTGGGCGGCGGGCGGTACATCGTGCGCGACCCCGGGTCGCGCTCGGGCGTTGTGGTGAACGGCGGGCGCGTGGAGGGGCGCCGCGTGCTGGCGGCCGGCGACGAGCTGCGCGTGGGGGGCGTGGGGTTCACGTTCGAGCCCGATGCGCCGGCGGAGGGAGCGGCGGCGCCCCAGGCCAAGCCGCAGGGGCGCGGGTTCGTGCGTCTGACCGTCGGCACGATGGCGGCGCGGGTGTTCGGTTTCCTGCGCGAGCTGGTGGCGACGGCGTACTTCGGGCTGTCGTCGGGCATCTACGACGCCTATGTGGCAGCGAGCACGCTGCCGAACCTGTTCCGCGACGTGCTGGGCGAGCAGGCGGCCGAGGGGGCCTTCATGCCCGCGCATCGCACGCTCGTGGTGCGCGGGCGCCAGGCCGAGGCGGCGCGCCTGCTGCGGTCGGTGCTGTGGATCGTGGCGGTGGCGAGCGTGGGCGTGGTGGCCGTGTGCGTGGCGTTCGCGGACTGGCTGATGCTGGCCGTGGTGCCGGGCTTCGCGGTGGCGCACCCGGAGCTGATGGCGCTGGCCACGCGGCTCTCGCGCTGGATGATGCCGTTCCTGCTGGTCATCGCGCTGGCGTCGGTTTACGGCAGCCTGCTGCTGGCCGATCGCCGCTTCTGGCTTTATTCCCTGGCGCCCATCGGGGCGAGCGCGGCCATGGTGCTCGCCGTCGTGTTGTTCGCGGGCCCCCTGGGGGCGAACTGCCTGGTGCTGGGGGTGCTGGCGGGCGGCGTGGTGCAGATGCTGATGTGCGCGGCGCCCTACCTGGGACGCCGACAGGGCCGTGCGCCCGGCCCGCCCATCGCCTTGCGCCAGCCGGCCCTGCGCAAGGTCGGGCGCGCGGTGGGGCCGATCGCCCTGGCGGCCATTCTCGCGCGCCTGGCGAGCCTGGTGGACCGCGTGCTGGCGTCGCTGTTTTGCGTCGTGGGCAGCCTGTCGGCCCTCTACGAGGCGTTCCGCGTGCTCCAGCTTCCCTTCGGGGTGTTCGGGCTGGCGGTGAGCCGGGCGGCGTTTCCCGCGATGATCGAGCGCGCGACGGCGCAGGACGCCGAGGGGTTCTCCCGCGCTGTGTCGCGTGCGCTGCGGCTGAACATGTTCCTCATGCTGCCGGCCACGGTGGGGCTGATGGTGCTGGCGACGCCGGTCGTGCGCCTGCTCTACGAGCGGGGCCGGTTCACCGCGGCCGACACGCAACTCACGGCGCTGGCCCTGGCCTGCTACGGCCTGGGCCTGGTGACGATGGGCTCGCGCACCGTGCTCTCGCGCGCGTTCTATGCCCTGCTCGACACGCGCACGCCGCTCCTCGTGTCGGCCATTGACGTGGCGGCGAACATCGTGATGAGTCTGGCGCTGGTGATGACGCCTCTGGCGCACGGGGGCCTCGCCCTCGCAACGAGCTTCGCCTCGATCCTCCACGCCTGGCTGCTCAAGGTGATGCTCGAGCGGACGCTGGCGCGGCAGGGCCAGCGCCTGGTGCTCGCCGGCCTCACGGCCGCCGTCGCGCGCATGGCGGCAGCCGGCGCCGTGATGGGCGTCGTGCTCTGGGCGGCCTGGGCCGGCCTGGCCGCGGCCGGCCTCGACCGCGGTCTGGCGGGGCGCCTGCTGTGCGTGCTCGGCCCCGGGGCCGCGGGGATGGCGGCCTATGTGGGCACCGCCGCCTGGCTCGGCTGCGAGGAGGTGCGGCGGCTGCGGTTCTGGGGGCGCCATTGACTCGGCGCGGAGGAGCGGTTAGACTCCGGGCGAACGGAGCCGGGGCGATGCGCGAACTCGAAGCCAAGCTGATCGTGCCCGACGAGGGCACCTTTGCCGCGCTGGCGAACGCCGGGCGGATCGGCCGCCTGCGCGTGGAGCCGCGCGGCCAGCGCCTTCAGCAGGACACCTACGTGGACACCCGCTGCCTCCGGCTGTTCCGCGCGGGCTACGCCTGCCGCCTGCGCCACGTGGAGCACAGGGCCTTTGCGGCCCTCAAGGGCCTGGGCGGCGCGGCCGGCCCCCTCCACGAACGCGAGGAGGTGGAACTCGAGATTGACAACCCCTCGATCGGCGCCCTGCTGCGCATGCCCGAGCCGCCGGGCAGCCTGGTGCGCCGCATCGCGGCCGGCGAGCCCGTGGTGCCGCTGTTCATCGTGGTCACGTGGCGTCGGCTGGCGGCGGTCAGCGACGGGCCGCGGGAGTGCTTCGAGATGGCCCTCGACCGGGCGCGCTTCTTCGGCCCCCGCGGGGAGCTGCACCTGCTGGAGGTCGAGCTGGAGTCGCTCGACGGCGATCGGGCCTTGCTGGAGAGCGCGGCGGCCGACCTGCGGCGCGAGCACGGGCTCACGGCCTCGGTGCTCTCGAAGTTCGAGCGCGGGCTGCGCTGGGCGGGCATCGCCGCGCCGTGAACAGGCCTGTTCCTCGGCTCATCTGGGTTCAGCGACCCTGACGCGGCCGCCGTCGGGGAGCCTGGGGCGGGTGCTGGCACCCCACCATGTCCGCCCCATAACCCTATACGCCGCAATGCTTTACGCTCTCCGGCCGTTCCGCCCGCATACTTGCTCATCCCGCAGACGAGCAAGTATGGCCGGAGCCGCGAGAATCGCCAATCCTCGCCCATCTACCCATACTTGCTCACTTCCTCCCTCTCCAGGTTGAGCAAGTATGGGCAATGCGCCCCCGCCAGGCAGTCGGCAGAGCCCTGCCGAGGCCCCCCAGACCCGCGATGGGCAGACATGCCCACACGCGGCGCCAGGCCGCTCGAGCCAGGCTCGCCGGAGCCTGAAGAGCCTACTTCTCCGCCACCTTGACCAGTCGGTTGATGGGGCTGGCGGCCACGCTCTGTTCGTGGCCGTCGGGCCAGCGGACCGTGATGTCGGCCGTGCCCTTGTGGCTGCCGAGGCCGAAGTGGGCGATGGGCGAGCTCTGCGAGGCGCCGCCCGTGCCGCAGGTGACCTCGCGGATCAGCGTGAGCGCGCCCGCGGTCACCGTGATGCGAGCGCCGATCCCCTGGCGATTGTTCTTCGAGCCGGCGAGCTGCACGCGCAGCCACGACGTGTCGGCCGCCTGATTCTCGAACAGCCGCACGCCGCCCGCGCCCGCCACCACCGCGTCCATGTCGCCGTCGTTGTCCTTGTCGAACCACGCCTGCCCCCAGGTGTTGAAGGCCAGGAGGCCCGAGCGCCAGGTGACCGCCTGGAACTTGCCCGCCCCGACATTCATGTAGAGCGCCGTGGGGCGCTCCTTGTAGATGGCCGTGATCAGAAGGTCCAGGTCGCCGTCGTTGTCCACGTCGCACAGGCCGGCCTCGGTGGCCATCTCCTGGAAGCGGACGCCCGAGGTGGCCGTGATGTCCTGGAACCTCCAGCCATCCTTCGCGCCCCCGTTGAGGTAGAGGGTCGTCGGGTCGGCGAACTCGAGGTACTGGGCCATCGCGTGGTTGGCCACCACGAGGTCCAGGTCGCCGTCGTTATCCAGGTCGCCCCAGACGCCGCTGACGCTGTGGCCGAACGCCAGCGCGTACTGGCCGAGGCCGGGGGTGCCCTGGACCCCGAGGGCCTGGGCCTCGTCGCCCAGCCGGCCCTCGCCGCGGTTCACCCAGAGCTGATTGGGCTGGAGGCGGTAGTTGGCCACGAAGAGGTCCGGGCGGCCGTCGTTATTGAAGTCGCCCCACGCGGCGCCGCGCGAGCAGCGCTCGCCGCCCCCGGCGACGCCGGAGGCCCGGCTGGCATCTTCGAAACGGCCCTTGCCGTTGTTGCGGAACAGGAAGGCGGGCTGCCCGAGCGCCGCGAGCTTCGGGTTGGGGTGGGCGGAGCAGCCGATGAAGATGTCGAGGGAACCGTCGCCATCGTAGTCGCAGATGGCGATGGCCTCGGGGGGGCCGGGGAAGGCATAGCCCAGGCCCGCCGCGGCCGTGACATCCTGGAAGGCGCCCGTGCCCAGGTTGCGCCAGAGGCGAAGCTTCGGAAACGCGGCGCACAGCAGGTCGAGGTGCCCGTCGTTGTCATAGTCGAGCCAGAGCGCCGCGAAGACGTCGGCGGCCGCCTCGATCCCCAGCTCGCGCGTCACCTCCTTGAAGGCCTTGCCGTCCACATTCCTGAACACGCGCCCGCCGATGCACAGGTCCTCGAACCCGTCGCCGTCGAAGTCGCCCACCGCCACGCGCGAGGCCACCAGGCCGCTCAGGCCGGCGGCCTCGGTGACATCGGTGAAGGTGACCTTGGGCTTCTGCTCGGCCGCGATGAAGCGGTTCCGCTGGGGGTCCGTGATCTTGGCCGCGTGATAGGTGTAGGCCAGGAAATCCTCGGCCACCGTGGCCGCCGCGTCGCGCTGGCGGGCCAGGAAGGCGTCGCGCTCGGGGTTGGCCGTCGGGCGGAGCTCGCGGCTCTTGAACAGGTCGGCGGCCTGCTCGAAGTAGGTGGCCGCCTGGGGCAGGTTCACGTCGTACAGCAGATAGGTCTTGGCCAGGAGGAAGTAGACCTCGGCGGGGATCGGCTTGTTGGCGAAGTAGCGGGTTCTCACGATGTCGTGCAAGTGCTGCTCGCCCAGCTTGGCGTAGATGCCCATCAGATGCACGTCCACCTGGCGCTCGAAGTCCAACGGCAGCCCGCGGATCGTCTCGCGCAGGTGGATGAGCAGGTCGCCGCGCTCCTTCAGCTCCTTGATGTCCAGAATCCCGTTCACCACCAGGTTGAGCGTCGTCTGCATATCCTCATTGATGAGCGAGACGCCGAGGCCCTGAAGCGTCCTCAGGCTGTCAATGGCGGCCCGGAACTGCTTGAGCTGGCCCTGGATGCGGGCCTGATAGTGGTGGGCCATCTTGTTCTCGGCGTCCAGCTTGAGCACCTGCTGGAACTTCTCGAGCGCGCTCTCGAGCTTGCCCTGCTCGTAGAGCGTCCGGCCGGCGCGCACCAGGTCGCCGAGGACGTCGCCCTCCGGCAGAGCCGCGGCGCGTGCCGGAGAACTGAGGATGAAGAGGCCGAGGATCGCCGGCAGCATCCACCTGGCAGACGGGGTTCTCATCGAAGGCATGCTCCTGGGAAACTTCGGGGGGCCGGTGTCTGGTAGAGAGTATATCGCCCTGTGCGGACGCGGTCAAGGCGCCTTGACGGGCCGGGCCGCGCCTGCGATAATGCGACGCACTCGATAAGGAGATGGCCATGGCACAGCGGCGTCCCAGCATCCGGCGCATCGGCATCCTGACCGGCGGAGGCGACTGCCCCGGCCTCAACGCCGTCATCCGGGCGGTCGCCAAGACCGCGATCAACGTCCACGGCATCGAGGTGTTCGGCATCCGCGACGCCTTCCGCGGCTTCGTGGAGGGCGACGGCTACCCGCTCCACTACCACGACGTCTCCGGCATCCTCACCCAGGGCGGCACCATCCTCGGCACCTCCAACAAGCACAACCCCTTCCGCTTCCCCGTCGAGCGGGGCGGCAAGAAGGTCTTCCGCGACATGACCCGCGCGCTCCTGGCCAACGCCCGGAAGTGGAAGCTCGACGCCTGCGTGCTCATCGGCGGCGATGGCACGATGAACATCGGCACCCGGCTCGCCCGCCTCGGCCTGCCCATCGTCGGCGTACCCAAGACGATTGACAACGACCTGGCCGAGACCGATGTCACCTTCGGCTACGACACGGCCGTCGCCTGCGTCACCGACGCGATCGACCGCATCCACTCCACCGCCATGTCGCACCACCGCGTGATGGTGATCGAGACGATGGGCCGCTATGCCGGCTGGATCGCGCTGAAGGCGGGCGTGGCGGGCGGGGGCGACATCATCCTCATCCCCGAGATCCCCTACGATCTGGCCAAGGTGGTGCACAAAGTGGTCGAGCGCAGCCGCACCGGCCGGCGCTTCAGCATCGCCGTGGTCGCCGAGGGCGCCCGGCCCAGGAAAGGCACCATGACCGTCGAGCGCGTGCTCACCGACAGCCACGACCCCATCCGCCTCGGCGGCGTGGGCGCCAAAGTGGCCCAGGAGATCGAGCAGGCCAGCGGCCTGGAGGCCCGCTACACCATCCTCGGCCACCTCCAGCGCGGCGGCACCCCCACCGCCTACGATCGCGCGCTGGCCACCCGCTTCGGCCACCACGCCATGGAACTCGTCGCCGCGGGCCGCTTCGGCCGCATGGTCTGCCTCAAAGGCGAGCGCGTGACCTCGGTGCCCGTGGCCAGAGCTGTGGCCAAGCTCAAGCTGGTCCCGAGGACCCACCCCCTGATCAAAGCCGCCCAGGCGCTCGGCGTCTCATTCGGGGTTTGAATTGTGACGCCGCATGCCGTATAATTCCGTCTGCGTGCAACGCGTCGGACTCATGGGCATTTCTGGAAGGGAAGAAGCGATGCAGCGGGTTGCCACGGGCCGTCGCACGTTCCTGGCCGCGCTCCTCGGCGCCGCACTGCTGGCGGGGGCCGCGGGGCCGGCGCGCGGGGGCGAGACCGTCGTCCTCGGCTGCGCCACGGCAGCCGACCTCAAGGGGCTGTTCACCAAGATCGGCGCGCTCGCCGAGAAGTTCGTGCCCGGCACGGGCGCCCAGGTGCAAGGCGCCAGCGCCATGCTCACCCAGGGGCCCGAGTGGGCGGGCATTGACTGGTCCAAGCCCGCCACCATCGTGCTCTTCAGCGGCAAGGGGTTCGGCAAGGCCGAGCCCGTGCCGGTCATCCTCGCCGGCATTGGCGACGCCGCCCAGTTCCGCCAAGCCCACCCCGAAGGCGGGCCGATGAGCTTCGACATCCGCAACGACGTCGTCGTCCTCGCCCAGGACAAGGCCGCCCTCGCCGCCATCACCCCCGAGCGCCTGGAACTCTACAGCAAGGTCCCCAAGATCGCCGGCAATGCCGACCTCTACCTCACCGCCTACCTCAGCCTGGCCGTGGCCGAGTACCAGGACGAGATCGAGGGCGGCATCAAGGAACTGGAGCAGGGCATGGCCGGCATGCCCGCCGCCGGCCCCATGGCCAACCTCACCAGCATCGTCAAGTGCATCGG
>Ga0116145_1000411_pt1 | contig 52251 bp, 54 predicted proteins | sample AD_JPNHG1_MetaG_FD_89747 | JGI IMG/M metagenome (GOLD analysis project Ga0116145, IMG submission 89747) | Active sludge microbial communities of municipal wastewater-treating anaerobic digesters from Japan - AD_JPNHG1_MetaG | ecosystem: Engineered > Bioreactor > Anaerobic > Digestate | place... | reverse complement strand
CAAATCGCAACGCGTGGTAAATCACCTCGAAATTATTTTTTCATCTGATCTTCAAGAGAATGCCAGGCAATTTGTTAATCATCATGTCAAAGTTAATGGCCAGATGGATTGCGAAATGCATTACACGCCCTGGACGGCAACATGCACGTTAAAGGTTACACAAATAACCTTATCCAAATAATCAGTAGCACTTTTTTTATTTCATACGTCCAGAAACAGATTTATCGCGATAATTTTGGTAATGATCACGTGCTTGCGGCAATTGCGAAATGATCATGATGGCAGCAACAACCAGTAAAAAAAACGCTACATACCTTACCCATTTCGTCGCCGTTAATACAGCGAACAATGATATAATTCCAGCCAGAGCAAAGCAGACTATACCCGCAAAGGGATCTGTAATCATACCGCCGGCCAAAATAAGCAAAACGGATAAAGCAATTAGAAATCTTTTGTTTTTATCCTTGGTGGTATTTTTTTTTGTTTTATTCATTTTTTTCCTGTTTTGATTTTATAGTTATCGGCTGATTAACAATACCCGCGTAGAAAACGATTATTTCCGCCATTATACTGCCCTCATTTTTCCCGTAGTGCCATTTATCCACTACTTCAATAATCGAAATCGCCCGCTTTAAGGTGCAGCGTTTCATTTTTAACCGTTATTACTGTCAGCTCGCCGGAAAGCATTAACCCCGCGTTGATTACCGGATGCTTGTGCATATCTAATTTTGCCCCGGCGGGGATTTTTATTCTCAAAATGGTGATTTCCGGTTGACCTTTTGGATAATCAGGCAAAGTATTCCCATCCCAGCTTGCGGTAGATTTTGCCAGCGTCTCCACATGAATTGCTTTTATATTTCCCGCACAGGCATTAAGCAACAAAAGCGATAGACAAATAACTAATGTTAAAAAATGCTTTTTCAAAAGGCGTTCTCCTTATTTAAGTTTTTCATAAATTTCATCATGGAGAGGCGTGGGAACGCCTGATTCTCTCCCTGCCTGACAAAGATAAGCGGTCAGCGCGTCAATCTCTGTCTGCCTGCCCTTTTCTTTGTCAATCTGCATGGAAGTCTTGGAATTATAATCGAAACTTCCAATCATTTTCATTGCTTTATCAACTGATTCCGGCGGCAACTTTACATTACTCGCCTGGGCCACGGCAAAAACTTCCAGCATCATATCTTGAACTTTTTTTTTCAGCGCCGGATCTTCCCAAATTTGTCCGTAGGTCTTGCCGGTCGCCGCCGTAAGAGAGCCAACGGGACACATCAGCAGATATTTTGTCCACAAAACCTCGGAAATTTTATCAGTCAATACGGCTTTTATTTTAGACCGTAATAAAATATCTAAAATATATGAATATTTCCCTGCGGATTGCGAATCATCAGTGCCGAAAGTCAGTAGGCAGGCACCACCTTCCTGCCTGATAACACCCGGTTTCTCTATATGAGAAATTATGTAAACGCTCCCACCGATCACATCCGCATTCGGTAATATTACGCGCAGCCGTTTTGTACTGTTAACACCATTGAGCAAAGGAATAACAACCGTTTTACTGGTAATATTGTTTTTAAAATCATGTGCCGCTTTTTCCAGCGCGTAACTTTTCGTGCACAAAATTACTAAATCAAATATACCCGCTTCCTTTGAATTATCCGTAGCGAGTGTTGGTTCTACAAAATAATCGCCTTCTTTAGTTAATAAACGCAAACCATTTTTTTTGATTTCCTGAAGATGTTCACCGCGCGCGATAAAGATAATTTCATGTGGCCCATTCTGCCCGTATTCTCTGGCCAGTTTTCCGCCGAAATATCCCCCTACCCCGCCGATGCCGATTATGCCAATGCGCAAATTATTTTCTCCTCGTAAATTAGTAAAGCAAAACGAGATTGCTTCTTCGCTTTGCTCATCGTAATGACGAAACTAATATTTTGGCTAGTCTAATTTTTATCCTGTCCTGGCCAGATCCAGTTTCCCCTGCCATTTTTTAAGCAAAACTTCTTTTAAAATTGCATGCTCTGGTCTTTCCAACAATGGATCGCGGGCAGCAAGAGCAAAGGCGTCTTCCTTCGCTTCGTTTAAAATTCGCGCGTCACGAATGATGCTAGCAACACGAAAATCAGGCAGGCCGGATTGCCTTGTGCCTAAAAAATCTCCGGGGCCGCGAATGAGCAAGTCTTCTTCCGCCAGTAAAAAGCCGTCGGTTGTTTTTTCCATCACTTTCAACCTTTTACGCGCGTCGGCAGAGCACTTATAATCCGCAAGCAAAATGCAGCTCGAAGGAATATCACGTCTCCCTACCCTGCCGCGTAACTGATGCAACTGCGACAGACCAAATCTCTCGGCATGTTCGATAATCATCAGCGAGGCGCGCGGCACGTCAATGCCCACTTCAATCACCGTGGTGGAAACTAAAATCTGGATTTTGTTTTCCAAAAATTGCCGCATGACCTCGTCTTTTTCTTTTTCTTTCATGCGTCCGTGAATAAGCCCTACCTTGCACTGCGGGAAAATATCTTTTTGGAGATGTTCAGCCATCCTGGTTGCGTCTTTCAGATCCAGTGTTTCGGATTCCTCAACCAGCGGATAAACGATAAAGACCTGATGCCCCTTGGCAATTTCTTCCTTTACGGTTAAATAAACTTTGTCTCTTCTGCTTTCACCCAGAACAACTGTATGGACTGGTTTTTTCCCCGGCGGCATTTCATCGATTATGGATACGTCCAAATCACCGTAAACAGTCATGGCTAGCGTGCGTGGAATCGGCGTCGCAGTCATAACCAGAACATCGGCATTGATGCCTTTGGCGCGCAGATTAGCTCGCTGCAGGACACCGAAGCGATGCTGCTCGTCAATTATAACCAATCCTAGTCTTTTAAAATTGACACCTTCCTGAATCAAAGCGTGTGTGCCGATAATAATATTTGCCTGGCCGTTTTTTATCTGTTCTAGGGCATCGCCGCGCACGGCAGTTCCCATAGAGCCGGTAAGTAAAACCGTTTTAAGCCCAAGCTCGCATGCCAATAAGTTAATACTATCAAAATGCTGTTTGGCCAGTATTTCAGTGGGCGCCATGAGCGCCGCCTGATAATTATTTTCACACGCCCGGATCATTGCCGCCATGGAAACAATTGTTTTGCCGCTTCCGACATCACCCTGGAGAAGGCGGTTCATTGATTTATCCGAGGCCATATCAGCAAGAATTTCTCCAATCACCCTTTTCTGCGCTCCGGTTAAGTCAAACGGCAAAAGTGAACAGAATTTATCCAACAGGTTTCCCGTGGCATCAAAGACAATACCTTTTTCCAGAACCCGGCCCGATTTTTTCAAAGCCATGCCCAGCTGAAAAAAGAAAAATTCATCATAAATAAGGCGTCTGTGCGCGTCGGAGCGCGCATCAAACAGCTGTTCCACTGACCCGATATTACTGGGGAAATGAACTTCGAGAAGCGCCTCGTGAATATTAATCAAATTTCTCTTTTCGCAGATGTGCGAAGGTATGGGCGAAGCCACGTAGCGCGAATATTGCTCAAGCGCGCTGTGCATAATCCTGCGAATATATTTCTGATGGAGGCCTTCTGTTTCGGAATAAACCGGCACGATTCTTTTAAAATTTAAAAGATTGTCTTCTTCCTGATCATCAAGAATCTCATAATCAGGATGAATCATTGCCTTCCCCTGATAATCCGGCCGGACTTCTCCGGTAAAAATCACTTTTGTGCCTTTTTTGAAGATGCCCACAAGATAACTCATCCTGCCTTTAAACCATTTTGCCGTCAGATTGGCTGTTTCATCGCTGATAACGGCCTCGAAAATCCTTCTTTTTCCGTAATGGCGGTACTGGCAGGAAAGAACATTGCCCACGGCGGTTTGTATTTTCCCGATTTCTAACCGGTTAATTTTCTTAATTTCCCTCCTATCTTCATACGTGCGGGGAAGAAAAAACAACAAATCCTCTACTGTGTTGATTTTCTTGGCGGCAAAACGGGCGGCCATTTTCGGCCCCACCCCTTTCAGATATTGAATAGGAGTGTTCAGTTTAGCCCATGATGCGTGTAAATTAGCTAAGCTTTGAACCGTTTTTTCGTCAGGAACGTTTTGTGGACGCAGAGAATTAATTTCTGTTTTTAGTCTATCCAAAATGGACTTTGCTTTTTCCAACTTAATTTTTTTTGCCGCCAGTTTTTGCTCATCGTAGTCTGAAATAATTTTTAACAATTCATCAATGACAATAAAAATAGAATGATCCGCCGCCGGCAATGAACCTTTGAGAGAAACCAACATGCTAACTAGTGTTTTGCCTATATTTTTTATATGCGCGATATTTTTGTAATCATCCTGAGAGGCAAAAATGAGAGGATGTTCTATTTTTTCCAGGATTTTTTCTAGGGTTTCAGTAACCATCTGCTCACCCGCGACGGCAAAGCTTAATATCTATGCAAAATGCAGCGAAATTGTTAACAAATATATATTATTTAGGCAAGGAATGATTGACTTAAGCGATGATTTACTATAGACATACATGCGCGACTTATTTACGTATAATCAACCCCACAGAGGAATATGGAAAAGAAAACCACATATAAATCGGCAGGCGTCGATATCGACAAAGCCAATGAATTTGTTGAACGCATTAAACCGCTTATCAAAACAACCGCGCGCAAGGAAGTTGTGGCAGGTATCGGCGGCTTTGGTGGTCTCTTTCATCTTGACACCCAAAAATTTAAAAATCCTATCCTTGTTTCTTCCACCGACGGCGTGGGAACAAAACTGCGCGTCGCTCAGATGATGGATAAACACGATACTATTGGCATCGATCTAGTGGCCATGTCCGTAAACGACGTGCTCGTGCAAGGCGCGGAACCACTTTTTTTCCTCGATTATCTGGCAACAGGAAAAATCGAACTGGAAAAAAGCGTGCAAATCATTCAGGGGATTGTGGACGGCTGTAATCAGGCCGGCTGTACCCTTCTGGGAGGCGAAACAGCCGAAATGCCCGGATTTTACAAACCCGGCGAATATGATCTTGCCGGATTCTGCGTGGGAGCGGTGGAGGCTGATAAAATAATCGACGGCTCGGCGGTTAGTATCAACGACCGCGTGATCGGTCTCGCCTCAAGCGGCCTGCACAGCAACGGTTTTTCCCTGGCCAGGAAAGTTCTCCTAGAAAAAGGAAAATTGGATATTAAAGACAGGGTATCCGGCCTCAACAGAGCCATCGGCCTGGAACTTCTTGAGCCGACACGTATTTACGTTAAATCGCTTTTACACATTTTTAAAAATTTTCACGTTAAAGGACTTGTTCATATTACCGGCGGCGGATTTTACGATAACATTCCACGCATTATACCGCAGGCCTGCCGCTGCGTTCTTCAAAAGAATACATGGGAAATCCCGCCTATTTTCCAGGTTATTCAGGAAATGGGAAAAATTGAAGAGCATGAGATGTTCCGCGTCTTCAATATGGGTATTGGCATGATGCTCATCGTTTCAGATAAAGAATGCTCCGCCGTGCTCGAACAGCTAAAAATGGAAGCGCTTGGTGAAAAGGCCAGCCTGATCGGTCATATCGAAAAAAGAGAAGATGACCGGGCACAGGTCGTCTTAGCAGAAAAGCAGGGATAATTTTCATGGCGAATTTATTAAAGCTCGGCGTTTTGATTTCCGGCAGCGGTTCCAACCTGCAATCCATTATTGATCACATCGAAAAAGGGAAACTTAAAGCCGTAATAAACGTCGTCATCAGCAACAATCCAGACGCTTTCGGCCTTCAGCGGGCAAAAAAGCACAATTTACCAGCGGTTGTTCTGAAGCAAAAAGATTTTAAGACCAGGGAGGATTTTGATGAGCATTTGATCAGTATCCTGCGACAAAACCATGTTGATCTGGTAGTTATGGCGGGGTTTATGCGCATTATTTCCGCCGCAATTTTGAAGGCTTTTCCCAACAAAATTATGAATATCCACCCCGCTCTTTTGCCGTCTTTTCCCGGCCTACACGCCCAGAAACAAGCCTTTGACTATGGCGTAAAGGTTTCCGGCTGCACCGTGCATTTTGTGGATGAAGGCGTGGATACAGGCCCGATAATCATCCAAGGTGTTGTGCCCGTGCATGATACCGATACTGAAGAAACACTGGCGGAAAGGATTTTAAAGGAGGAGCACAGAATATATCCGCAGGCAATACAACTTTACGCAGAAGGACGATTAACAATCGAGGGGCGAAAAGTGAAAATTAAATCAGTTCTTGACCAAAATATAGCGCCTATACATAACCCACCGCTTGTCGATTTTTAACGGTTTTGAGGAGTATAATTTGCTTTATGCATGACTTAATAATAATTGGTGACGATCTTTCCTCCTATGTAGCGGCCGCTGTCGGAATTAAATTTGGCTTAAACACCGTACATCTCACCGAACACAATCTAAAAGAAATGTCGATCAACGACATTTATTTTAACGCCGATTCCTCTCCCATTACTGGTTTTGGTGAAGATCAAAGCGCTATCTCCCTTTTTAATGAACTGGGGATTAAAATTTCTCATAATGATTTATGTCGCCTAAATCCTTGCTATCAGGTTATTTTGCCCGATCATCGTGTTGATTTTTATACGCAAAAAAATGATCTTATTGCTGAGCTTGTCCGGGAATTTCCCCATAAAACAAAATATATAAAATCATTTTTTAAATCCGTCCAAAAAGATAGTGATTTTCTGCAAAAATGGGTCAGCGCGCATCCTTTTTTTCGTATTACTGGCCTCAAGCAATACTTTAATTATTTTAAATTATTCTTTAAATTACTTGCGTTTGACTGGAAAACAAATAAGTTTCGACGCAAGCTCTTCGATGATCCGTCGCTATTAAAAATTCATGAAGCGCAGCTAGCTTTTTTCTCTTCCGACATAGACGCGAGAAAAGCACTAAGTTCTTCCTATCATTATTCGGCGCCGTGGCGTGGGACTTTTTCTTTTCCCAAAGGCAAAACTTATTTATTCGAAACTTTGCGTGATTTTTTTAAAAACGCGGGTGGGCTTTATATGACAGATTGTCGGCTTCTTTCCGTGCGCAAAACTAATTGCATTGAAGCGGAGCTTATGGATGAACGGGGACTCACCTCGCAAATATCCGCGAAATATCTTATCATCAGCGACAAAGCCGAGGCGCTGAACGTTTTTTACAAAAAAAAGAAGAAAATTAAAACGAACAAATGGCTTAAGCGAGTTAAAACAACTCATTATCCCTTTACTTTACATTTTGTCCTCACTGAGAAATGTCTGCCTGAAAAATTAGCGCGGCACGCCATTTTCATTCCGGATATAAATAATCATATTTTCAACAATAATATGATTATTTTGGAGATACATAATCCGGATAAGGAGAAAAAATCAACGCAAGGAAAAATACTTCTTGCCGTCACGGTATTCCTTCCTGCCGACGAAGATTACTGGAAGAAAGAAATGTTAAAAAAACTCGCCGAAAATACGATAACGCGTCTGGAAACTTTTCTTCCATTTCTCGGCGAAAGCACCAAATTCTACGACATTAATAAATCCATTGATATTTCAATTAAATACAGAAACATTGCTAATGCAAAATATAGAGTGAAAAAATCGTTTTTCACCGGTTTTTCGGCGCAAAAAAATAAGACTTCCATTAAAGGTGTGTATCTTAATGGCGCTTCTTTATTTACAGATATGGGCTGCTTTGAAAGCGAAATAATTTCCGGTATGTATGCGGTATACAGTATTTTGAAAGCGGAGAAAAAATCATGAAATATGATTTTACCATCGAAAATCTGGGCAAAGGTAGCATCGCCTCTCCTTTGAGCATGGCGCAATTTATTGATGACGGCAAAAGAATGCTTTTTAACTCTCATTTGGACGACTATTCCCTGTTAACAGACACGCAGGGCAATCCTCTGTCCGTGGAGATTGCCGGGCCGCGTGAAAAAATATTTTTTCAACCTGAGCGCACTAAAGCAATTGTGGTCACCTGCGGCGGTCTGTGTCCCGGAATTAATGATGTCATACGCTCCATTACTCTAACTCTTTTCCATCGTTATAACGTTACAAAAATTTGGGGAGCCAGATTCGGCTTGCGCGGCTTGAATCCTCAATGCGGCCATCAATTGGTTAAACTTACACCGGATTTTGTTGATAATATTACCAGCATCGGCGGCAGTATTCTTTCCTCTTCGCGGGGACCGCAAGATATAAATGTCATTGTCGATTTTCTGCAGCGTGAGCAAACCAATATTCTTTTTTTAATCGGTGGTGACGGCACAATGCGCGCTGCCGCTGCAATCAAAAATAAAATAACGGAAAAAAATCTGCAAGTCGCTGTCATCGGCGTGCCTAAAACCATAGACAATGACTTAGACCTGATTCAAAAATCCTTCGGCTTTGATACGGCGATTGAAAAGGCCGTGGAATCCATCAAAAGCGCGCATGTCGAAGCTAAAGGGTATTTCAATGGCATCGGCCTGATTAAAATAATGGGCCGGCTCTCCGGTCATATCGCCGCGCACGCCGCCCTCGCGCAAAATGACGTTAACTTTGTGCTTATACCGGAAGTTCCCTTCGATTTAGACGGTGATAAAGGTTTCCTAAAGACCCTCGAAAAACGGATGAAGATACGCGGTCACGCCGTTATTCTGGTCGCGGAAGGAGCGGGCCAGGACTTAATGAGAAAAAACGATACCCCACCGGATCAAGATCCTTCAGGGAACATCCGCCTTCTGGATATCGGATTTTTCATGAAAAATGCGATTGAAAATCATTTCAGAAAATTAAATATGGAAATAAATTTAAAATATATTGAACCAAGTTATCTCATACGCTCCATTCCCGCTAATGCCTCGGACGGTATATATTGCAGCTCTTTAGGGCAATTTGCGGTGCATGCGGCAATGGCCGGAAAAACAGGACTCCTGGTTGCGCTCATGCGCGAGGAATATGTCCATCTGCCGCTTGATGCCGCGGTTACAAGGCGTAAAATTGACCCGCGCGGCAACATCTGGCAGCGCGTTCTGGAAACCACCGGACAGCCGGCAAGCATGAAAAATTAATTAAAAAATGATTGCAAATTCAGTTGTTTTGTTTTAGTAACCAGCCAGTTTTTTTTGGAGGAGGATCACTTAATGTCACGTGTTTGCGAAGTTTGCGGCAAAAAACCGGCCATTGGCCATAATGTCAGCCATGCCAATAATAAAACAAAAGCGGCGTGGTATCCGAATTTGCAGAAATTACGTTGTCGTGATGAAAAAAATGGGTCGGTGAAAAGAGTGAAAGTATGCAGCCGCTGCATTCGTTCGGGAAAAGTTAAAAAAGCTATGTAGCAAGAGGCAGCCAGCCATATTCTCTGATTGTTTTCGCGCTCTGTCTCAGGAATATATCGTCGTCTTGTTCCAATAAAATACTTGCCTGCATGAACAAATCCTTAACTCCCGCGTATAAAACCTGCTCGCTGGTCTTCGCGCCGAATTTATTGGCGTAGAGATTGATACGCCCTTCCATGTTCATGAACATGGTCATTCTTTCAATGGTCAGGTAAACAGCGGCTTCTTTCATAACCTCTATTATCTGAGCATCCGGCAGACAATAAAGCCATTTCATGGTGCGGATGAATTCCGGCATTTTATTTTTTGCCGTGAATTCTATTGCCGTGGCAAGCAGTTCGATTGTTCTCGATGAGTTGATTTTAGTCGTGATAGCCAGATCATAGAGCATCTCGATGATTAAATGCGAGCGGTAGGCTGCTTCATTATATGTAATTTCGCGGTGTGATTTCTTGTATAAATTCAACATTGGTTTGATCAACGGCCGGCCTTTAATATATGAATAGCCCTGAGAGTCTGGGTCAAATTCCTCACGGCAATCCGGACAAATATGACCGTAATGAGCCAAGTCATCCAACAGAAGATGAAACAAGACATAAGCGGCGCCGGGGTATTCTTCGGGAATTTTGATGCTCCTTCTTAAATCGTGCGTCTGCGCGGAATTAATGTCGGGATGAATTGTCAGCAAATCCGGGACAATATTATAAACATAAACATCAAGAGCGGGCGAAGGCTCGCCTGTTTGCTCCAAGTATTTTTGCAACAGATATGTATGGGTAAGCATTAACATAAATTCAATTTTTCCGACCAATTGTCTAAATTTCTCGAATAGAGTAAATCTTTTTCAGTTCCGACAATAATTCTTCAATAATATCTTCAAAACCCGCCATTATAAAAATTCTAATGACTGCTTCTTGCGGATCAATTGTGGTTACTGAGGCCATTCCCTCGTAACCTTCCACGATAAACTGGACGGGCGCGATATCTTCCTTTTTAATGCGAAATAATTTTTTAATCATCAAAGTTTACCTTGTAAATATCATTTAACGAACCGAAGAGCAACAAGAACGCTTGATTGACTCAGTGGGTCAAAACCTGTATGATGCTCGAGAATTTTTCCGGAGTTCTTTATGCGTAGCAGGTTAATATTATTACTTTTATTGTCATTAATGCAAAAATATTCTTGAAGGGGCGCCCAAAGCCGAAGAACATCCTAATGCCGGTGCGAACATTATTTATAACTATAATTATTTTGAATTTTTCCCGGACGGAACCAGTGTCAACAGGATCGTTCAGAGAATAATAATTTTCAACCCGGAAAAAAAATAATGTTTTCTTGACAGTCGAACAAACGCATTGCTACAATATAAAAAGACAGGGAATGATAAAAAATAATGACTATATATAAAAAATTACCAACAACCAGCTGGAAACTGAAAACGGAAAACTATAAGGAAATTGAAAGTGCTTTTAGCAGAGAATTCGGCATTTCGCCGCTTATCTCGCAAATATTGGTCAACAGGGATTTTCTGGATATGGAAAGCGCCCGCCGCTATCTATACCCTTCGCTAAACGATTTACACAGTCCCCTTTTGCTTAAAGACATGAAAAAAGCCATCGCGCGTGTTTTGCAGGCGATCAGCAACAAAGAAAAAATCGTTATATACGGCGATTACGATGCTGACGGCATAACTTCCGTCGTCATTCTTTATAAATTTCTCAAGGAGCTAACTTCAGACATCTCCTATTACATACCGGACAGGGTGCAGGAAGGATATGGTTTAAAAAAAACCGTTATCGAAAATTTTAAAGCAAAAGGCATTTCCCTGATTATCACAGTGGATTGCGGTATTTCCGACGTGGAACAAATCGATTACGCGCGTCATCTGGGCATTGATTCTATCGTTTTGGATCACCACGAAATATCCGGCCCCCTGCCCCGCGCAACAGCCGTGATAAATCCGAATCGGGAAGACTGTCATTTTCCCTTTAAGAATCTTGCCGGTGTGGGCATCGCGTTTAATTTTCTGATCGCCTTGCGGGGCGCATTGCGCAAAGAAGGCTTCTGGAAAAACGGTTTCTATCCCAATCTGAAAGAATACCTAGACATCGTGGCTCTAGGCACTATCGGCGATATCGCTCCGCTTATCGATGAAAACAGAATTTTCGCCAGAATCGGCCTGGAAATCATCACGGAAGGAAAACGACCGGGAATCAAGGCGCTCAAGGAAGTAAGCGGCATTGACGGGCAAGTTGTCGATTCCTTTAAAGCCTCCTTTTGCCTTATCCCGCGCATCAACGCCGCAGGACGCATTGCTTCTTCTTTAGACGCCGTCCAGTTGCTTTTAACCGAAAACATGGATGAAGCGCGATCCCTGGCTGCCAAACTTGATGAGTACAACCGTCGGCGTCAAGCAATAGAGAAAAATATCCTTAATGAAATACTCGAAAAAATCGGAAAAACGCCGGATTGGGAAAAATTAAACGCTCTTGTTTTTGCTTCGGACCGCTGGCATCCGGGCGTGGTCGGCATTGTCGCTTCGCGCCTGGTCGATCTTTTCAGCCGTCCCGCTTTTGTCATCAGCCTCAATAACGGCATCGGCAAAGGATCCGGGCGGAGCATCTCCGAATTTAACATTCATCACGGCCTCCAGCAATGTGCCTCCCTGCTGCTCTCCTATGGCGGTCATTACCGTGCTGCGGGTATTTCCATCAAGGAGGACGATATCGATGAATTTTCCGGACTGCTCAACGAGATCATTAAAAACAGCGTGGAAACCAGAGAAATTGTTTCACAAACCTTAATTGATTCAGAATGCCAGCTTTCCGATGTCAATTTGAATTTAATCAGCGAAATGGATATGCTCGCGCCTTTTGGATGCGAAAATCCGGAACCTGTGCTTTGTACCCGCAATATCAAAGTGTTGTCGCCATCTATTGTCGGCAACAATCATCTCAAAATGAAACTCACAAGCCAGGGAATATCGCGCGATTCGATATGGTTCAGCATGGGTGAATATTTACCCGCTATTTCCGGAGCCAAACTCGATGTCGTCTTTACCCCACAGATAAATTACTGGAACGGGGCTTCCGACATACAACTGAAGATGAAAGACGTGACCCTTCTTTCCTGATCTATAATTATGGAAAAGGTGAATTATAATCCGGCAGTAAAAGCGGCGCTCTTAAGCGGGCTTTTGTTCCCGGGAGCGGGGCAAATATTTTTAAAAAAATATTACCGGGGAGCGATATTTATTATCTGGTCCCTGGCCTTTGTCTTTTTACTCATCTCGCATGTAGTATTTACAGGAAAAGATATTTTAAACTCTTCTTTGTTGAGCGATACTTCCTCAGCTAAATATAATTTTCTTCTCCTCACGGCGGAAATTATAAAATCCCTTGATTTAAATTATGTTGTTTTAATCTTTCTGATGATTTTCATTTTGTGGATTATTTCCATAATTGATGCGTACTTCTCCGGCAAAAAAGATTCGCTTATAAGGCATGTCTAACGCTCATCAAGAAGCATTTTGTCCTCTGCCTGTATGGCGCCTTTCTCTATGATTTCCAGAATATCAATTTTTACGGTGCAGATGTCCTTAAAAGTCTTTTCAAATTGGCTGCGCCATTTAGCGGTTTCGATTTCCGGCGTAATTCTCTCGACGCGCAGTTTCAGGACATCCTGATAGCCTTTTCTTTGCACAATCGCCTGCAGCGGCAAGTTGCTGAATTTTGCCTGAATCATTTTAAGTTGACTGGGCGCTAAAAACAAACCTCTCACCTTGACTGCGTCGCCCACTCTGCCGGCAATTCCGGCCAGACGGTGAGAGGTGCGTCCGCAAAGACATTTTTCCGTTATTATCCTCGATAAATCCCCGGTGCCGAAACGCAGCAGGAAAAACATATTGTTGAGGCGAGTAACCACAACTTCCCCCAGTTCTCCGGCGGGAACGTTCTTACCGGTTGCCGGATCGACAATCTCCACAATCGTTTCTTCACAGATATGCCAGCCGTTTTTCTCCGCACATTCAAAAGCCACATCACCTACTTCCGTCGCTCCATACATCTGATAAGTATCGATGCCGTATTCTTTCTCAAATGTCTGACGCAAATACGGAAGTAACGGTTCGGCGGCAAAACATGCTTTTTTAACGCGAAAATCTTTCTTGAAATTAAAGCCTAATTCCTTAGATTTTTCGATAATGGACATTAAGAAACTGGGCGTGCCAACGTATGCCGTAACCTTTAAATCTTTGATTAACTGCACCTGAATTTGCGATGACGATGTGCCGGATGGAACAACAGTCGCGCCGACTTTGCGCAATCCGTTATGAAAAGTAAGTCCTGCCGCTACCAGATGATAGGAAAAAGCGTTCAGCGCGATATCCTTAGGGCCGATACCGGCGGCAAAAAAAGCTCTTGCCCAGAGATAATCTGTTTCGCTTAAATGAGGTTCATATACCGGGCCTGGTGAGGTAAATATGCGGTCAATTTTTTGGGAAGGATTTTCCAGGCCGGCATAGGGAGGCTTTTGCATCTCCATTTCGACCAGCTTTTCCCGTGACGTTACGGGAATATTTTCCAGATCCGCACGGCATTTAATAGCGGATGGTTTGATTTTCTGCCTATCCAATATTTTTTTAAGGGCAGGAGATTTCTTATATCCCGTTTGCACCATTTTGCGGAGATTTACATTCTGTTTTGCAATTCTTTCCTTTTGCGTGCGGTTTTCCAATTTATCAAAGAATTTTGACATTTCTTCACCTTCTTTGGGTTAAAGCCAGCGTTTGCGACGTCGATAGGATTTCACATCTTTGTAGGTTTTGGCCACGCCGGACGCGGCCATGCCCAGATAAAATTCCTTCACGTCCGGATTGTTGATTAAATCTTCGGATATTCCTTCCATGACAATTTTCCCGTTTTCCATAACATAACCGTAATGAGCTACCTGCAAAGCCATGCGGGCGTTTTGTTCGACGAGCACGATCGTGGTGCCGTGTTCTTCATTGATTTTTTTTATAATTCTGAATATTTCCTTTACTACCAAAGGCGCCAATCCCAGTGACGGCTCATCGAGCATCAGAAGTTCCGGATGCGCCATCAACGCGCGGCCGATAACCAGCATCTGCAATTCGCCACCGCTGCAATAACCGGCCAGAGTTTTTTTTCTGGCGACCAAAGCCGGAAAATAATGATAAACCATTTCCAGATCTTCTTTATAAGGCTTTCCGGGACGCGTTGCCGTGCCGACGCGTAAATTTTCCTCGATGGTGAGATATTTAAACGGCTGACGTCCTTCCAATACCTGAATGATGCCCTGACGCGTAATGTATTCCGGCGACTGATTCTGTATACTTATATTTTTATAAATTATCGTTCCATCCGTCACTTTTCCGTTTTCCGGCTTCAACAATCCGGAAATAGCCTTCAGCGTGGACGTCTTTCCCGCGCCGTTGCTGCCCAAAAGAGAGACGATATGGCCTTTTTCCACAGATAAAGAAACGCCTTTCAATACCTGTATAACATCCGAATATACGACGGATATATTGTTTAACTGCAGAAGTATTTCCGCCATAAAATCTCCCTAATAGGAAAAAGGCCAAAGCCTAAAGCTCGAGCGTAAAATACGCCATAACTCGGCCAAACCACGCGGTTCAAACAAGATAAACAGCACAATAGCCAGACCAAACACGAACTCTTTCAAAGGCGCAATATTCAGGCCCCAATTAATGACAAATTGAATATTCATCAACACAACCGTCAAATAACGCAAAAGTTCATTCAAGAGAGTTATGAAAGTCGCGCCGAATATCGCGCCCGGAATATTTCCCATGCCGCCAATTATAACCATCGCGATAAATTCCACGGAAAGACCAAGATTAAACGGCTCGGTGGTAATGCTGATCATATAATATGCCCAAAGAGCTCCGGCAAATCCGGCGTAAAACGAACTGATACCGAAAGAGAGAAGTTTATACTTGAAAATTGGTATACCCATTCCTTCCGCGGCGCGGTCATTATCTCTAATCGCAATAAAAGCGCGGCCATATTTCGAACGCATTATGTTCACGGCAATCAGTGTCATCAAAACCAGGCTGATAAAAATCAAAAAGAAAAAAGCACGATCGCCCTGAATCGCCCATTTAAATATTTGGGGTGTGGGTAAGATTATTCCCATCGTTCCTTTGGTCAGGCTTTCCCACTGGATAAGAACGTATTCTATTATAAATTGGCCGGCCAGCGTGGCGATAGTCAAATAAAGCCCCTTGAGACGTCCGGAAGGCAATCCGAAAACCATGCCTACCGCGGCGGTAATAAAGCCTGCCGCGGGCAATGCCAGGAAAAAAGAAACCTCCAGCCTCGTGGATAAAATGGCCGCCGCGTAAGCGCCGACGCCAAAAAATGCGCCATGCCCCAAAGAAATCTGGCCGGTATAACCGATCAAAATGTTAAGCCCGATCGCGGCGATGGCCGCGATACCGATTGTGTTTAGGATGTAAAGCATGTAGGGACTGGAAATAAACGGTACGACGAAAAAAAACAGCGACAGAAAAATAATCAGCGCCGCCCTGCCGAAATCGGTTTCGAAAATAGACAGCTCCTGCCGGTAACTTTCGCGATAATTCCCGCATGGATGAAAGGAAAATCTTCTCATCTACACCCTCTCAATTTCCACAAGACCAAACAATCCATAGGGCTTAATCAATAAAATGAAAACAAGGACAATGTATGGGACAACATCACGCAGCGAAGGAGATAGATACCCGCCGGTAAAAGTTTCCAGAAGACCGATGATGATGCCGCCGACAATCGCCCCGCCGATGCTGTCCAGACCGCCCAGAATGACCACTGGAAACACTTTTAATCCAATAGAACTTAAATCATGAACATTTACGCCGTTCATTACGCCCAGAACAATTCCGCTCATGCTGGCAACCAGCGCGGCAATCGCCCAGGACAGAGCGAAAACCCTGCGTACATGCACGCCCAGAGAAAGAGCCGCTTTCTGGTTATCCGCCACCGAACGCATATAAATGCCTTGGGCTGATTTTTTGAAAAAAAGACCGAAAATAACCAGAAAAACGATACTGATCATCATTGTCGCCGTATAAACGGGAGCGATGTGTATCGCGCCCAAATCAATAGCTAACGAGTCACTTAAAAAAGACGGATAGGTGTGCAGATTACCGCCCCATATCAAAAGTATAAAACCTTTGAACATCGCCGCCAAACCTACCGTGAGCATGATGACAAATATCAGTTTTTCGCCGATCAGCGGTCGTAAAAAGAATTTTTCAATTAAAAAACCCAGCGTAAAACAGCCGATTAACGTAAGGAAAAAAGCGCCAATAATGGGCAATTTGGCCCAGGTAATGAGGGCCAAAAAGAAAAAAGCGCCGAGCGCCAAAAGTTCGCCATGCGCAAAATTCAAAACGCTTGATGACTTGAAAATCATCACAAAACCCATCGCCGATATGCCGTAGAGCAGGCCCACGCATATGCCGTTTACCAGTAATTGCAGAAAAAAATCCATAATATTTCCTTCAAAAAACTCTGATGATATTAACCGTTGTCTCTATTTCTCCGATTCTTCCATCACGGTATTTAACCTTACCCACAACTCGCACATTTTTTTCTTCGCCGTACATGGCTTCGATAATTTTAATATACAGGCCATAAACAAACCTTCTTCTTACTTTTCCGGTTCTGGTCAGTTCTTCCTCGTCCGCATCGAGCAATTTATAGAGAAGAACAAATTTTTTCAGCTTCATCACTTCGGGAAGCTGCTCGTTCACTTTCCTTACTTCTTTAAGGATTAATTCCTCCACCGCTTTTTGTTGCGATAGGTCCATATAAGTCGTGTAAGGGATCATGCGTTCTTCCGCCCAATTGCCGACATTACCCATGTCGATGTTAATCATCGCCGTGATGAAAGGTCTGTTCTCGCCGAAGATAACAGCTTCTTTTATGTACGGGCTAAATTTCAGCCTTGTTTCGATAAAGTCGGGCGAGAATGCCTCGCCGCTCTTGTTACGGATAATGTCTTCTTTTCTTCCGATAATCAACAAATGACCGTCCGCGTCGATATATCCCGCATCGCCGGTTTTCAGCCATCCGTTTTCATATGCGTTTTGTGTCGCCTGATAATCGTTATAATATCCGACAAAATTTGCCTCGGAACGCACCAATACTTCCTGGTCCTCGGCAATTTTAACTTCCGTCAGCGAAAGAGGCTTGCCGACAGTTTCCAATTTAACTTCGTTATCCGGCTGAACCTGAAAGATCCCTCCCGCTTCCGTTAATCCGTAACATTGCTTCAGATTCAGGCCGATCGCCCGGAAGAAAAGAATGACATCAGGACTGATGGGATGTCCGCCGGTAAAGGCGCTTTGAAAGCGCGCGCAACCGATTCTATCCAATAACGGCCGGTAAACTAAAGGATTCATTATTTTATATAATATGCTTAAATATAACGGTATTTTATTTTTTTTTGTTTTTTTGCCTACAATGATTTTACCGATAATTTCTCCTTGTTCAAATAACTTCTTTTTAAGCCATCCGGAATCGGATATTTTTACTCTGATCGATGATGCTAAATCTTCCCAAAATCTTGAGGCGGTAATCAGCATGGAAGGACCAATATCGCGAAAATCATCCTTGACGGTTTCAGGCGTTTCCGGAAAATTCATCGTCATGCCTCCCAAAAGAGCCACCCCCATGCCCCACATCTGATCGACTATCCACGCCGGAGGAGACATAGAAATCCAGTTATCTTCAGGCTGAATCATCTCCGCATCAACCCATTGCCTGGCCATTTGTGTAATATTACGATGGGAAAGCATGGCGAGTTTCGGTATCCCGGTCGTGCCTGAAGTCTGAATCATTACGGCAATATCCTCCGGACGGCCTTTGGCCATTTCCTCATCAAAAAAAGAGTCGTGTTCAGCGTTGAATTTCTCGCCTTCTTTCAAAAGATTTGCGTAACTTATCAACCATGATTCGTTTTCGTAAGAAGTCATTCCCGTAGGATCAACATAAATAACTTTGTAAATGTGTGTAAGCTTATCCCTGACCTCAAGTAATTTGTCCACCTGTTCCTGATCCTGCACCACAACAATTGAGCAGTTAACCCGGTTAATCGAAGAGGACAATTCATCAGCTATTGAGGATGTAAATAAATTAAGCGTCGTCGCGCCAAGCGCGTGAGCGGCAATTTCACAGAATAACCATTCCGCATGATTATCGACAATAAGGCATACCGTCTGGCCTCTTTTAAGACTTAGCGAGCCAAATCCCGCGGCTGTATTACGGACGTAACGATAGTAATCCATCCAGGTGAATTTTTGCCAGATGCCATATGCTTTTTCGCGGATAGCGGTTTTTGTTTCGCCGTAGGCAACAGCATTATGCGCCAGTATCTGCGGTATGGTTAAACCGTAATATTCTGAATGTTTATTTTCGCTTTGCAAATTATCTACGCCTGCAATTTATATCGAATCGGATTCACCCAAATATGCCTTGATAACTTCCGGATTGGCGCCTATCTCTTCGGCGCTGCCTTCGCCTATTTTTTCGCCGAAATTCAGAACCATGATGCGCTGGGCAATATTCATCACTATGGACATATCATGTTCCACCAAAATCATCGTCATGCCCCAGCGCCCGTTCAATTCCAGAAGAAAGCGCACCATATCTTCTTTTTCTTCAAGATTCATTCCCGCAAACGGCTCATCTAAGATCAGCAGACGCGGCTCGAGAGCGAGCGCCCTGCCCAATTCAACTCTTTTCATCATTCCGTAAGGCAGCGAACCTACGGCCTGCTTGCGGATAGATTGCATCTCCAGAAAGTCAATGATTTCCTCTAGAATCTGCCGATGGCGAATTTCCTCGCGCACCACTTGCGGTGTAAAAAAACATGATTTAACAAAGCTGTAATGACAGTGAATATGACGGGCGAGCGTCATATTGGCCAGCACCGTCATGCCGGGAAAAAGTTCGATGTTTTGAAAAGTTCTGCCGATGCCGACCTGCACAAGCTGATGGGTATGCATGGAGGTGATCTCCACTCCGTTGAATAAAATCGTGCCGCTTTGAGGGCGGTAAAACCCCGTAATACAGTTAAGCAACGAGGTTTTACCTGCCCCATTAGGACCGATTATCGCCATTAATTCGCCCGTGCGCACACTAAGGTCGACATTCTTTATCGCTGTCACGCCGCCGAAAGTCAGTTGAAGGTTCCTGATTTCCAATTCGGCCTTCTTGCTTTCTTCCGGCCTTTTATGCATAATTGACGGCCGGCCCCGGAAAGCTTTCATAACTATCCTTATTTTTACTTTCTGTTGATATCGATCATTTTTTCAATAATTGAATTTTATCTTTTCCCGGCACGTAAAAATTAGTCAACGGCTGATACGTTCCGTTTTCTTTTACTTTGACCATGCGCGCCGTAAAAGATGCGCCATGATCATCAGGTGTGTAAGTCACGTTGGGCACCAGGCCGCCGAAATCTTCATTGTCGAACGATTCCATCGCCTTGTTTATAGTCGCAGGATTTATCTCATTGCTCTGCTCGTAGGCGCGGAGAAACGCTCTTTCCATAATCATTCCCACGACAACCCCTTCCCAGTAAGAAGCGTCGAAGCTTTTTACCGTTTTGTACCTTTTTATCAGATCGTTCATCAATTTGGTTCCTTCCGTTTTATCCTGCGGCAAACCACCCGGAAACTGGATGACCAAACGATCGCGAATCAAACCTTTCCCCATTTTGAAGAAATCAGGATCCGTGGAAGTCCATGTTCCCAAAAACTGCGGCTTATAATTTATCCGATCCGCGCTTTTGAAGGCGGTAATAATCGCCGATGGAAGCATCTGCATGAATACATACTCCGCGCCGGCTTTCTGCAATCTCAGCAATTCGGTATTTAAATCTACGATCTTAGGCGGAAATTCTTCAATGGCAACAATATTGATACCAAGTTGGGCTGCATATTCCTTGCTGGGCTCATGAATCGAGCGGCCGTATGCGTTATTATAGGTTAAAAGTCCGACTTTGGGGGCCTCTTTTCCCCTATGTATCGCCTTGATGTATTCCAGAACGGCATGGCAGTCCATCTTATAGCTGCCGAAAGGCAAATACATGTAATCGATTGGTTTGCCTAAAATTTCCCAGCTGGTGGAATAATTGATGGTGGGTATTTTGTATCTTTGTATAATGGGTTTTGCCGCCAATCCTTCTCCCGCGCTCCAGGTAGCGATCATATCCACTTTGTCCTGCAGGGCGAATTTCTGCACGGCTGCCACAGCTTCTGGCACCTTATAAGCAGTGTCCACCGTGATCATTTCTATTTTGTGACCGGCAACGCCTCCCTTTACCTCGTTTACATAACGAAAATAATCACGCTGCCCCTTTTCATGAAACTGCCCCCAGGTGGAAGCAGGCCCGGTCAGGTTTATCGCTGCGCCGACTTTAATTGTTTTCGTCTGCGCGCAAACCTGGCCACTTATCAGCAAAAGAACAACCGCCATAGCCAAAAAAATTACAATAATGTTTTTTCTCATTTTCCCCTCCCCCTAAAAGTATTTTACTTTGTGCAAAAAAAAACCGTGGGCTGATATTCATCTGCCCACGGTCAATTAACCACTTTTGCCGGTCATGACGTTATTAGGCAGACCCTTGAGCCTTTAAAGCTAAAAAAGTAAAAAAAATCTGCCTCATTATGCGAAAGGATTTCGTCTTTCATCTTTATTCATCTTTCCTGCAGTGCGGATATAAGGCAAATATGCGAAAAAAGTCAAGAAAAAAGTAATTTTTCGCATCGATTAAAATAAGAAAAAACGCTTTTTTGATATTTTCATCAATAACCTCAAATAATTCAATAGCTTTATTTCCTTGACACGCTTTTCCGCTTTAAATATATATAATAAAAAATAGGCATTTAAATCTATCTCCGTATGGAATTTATTATATGAATCAGCGTTTTAAAGATTTGATTTTTGCTGCCATCAAGCAGCGAATTTCCGATCTGCATATTACGGGTGGTTTTCCGCTCATCTTCCGCCGTGACGGCGTTATTCACTTCGATAAAAACATCAGATGGTCTCACACGGAAATAGACAACATGGTTAAAGAAATGCTCAGTGAACGCCAGCTGCAGACTCTGCGTAAAAGATGGTCGGTTGATTTCTCCCTTTCCTTTAATCAGGTTCGCGCGCGCGTCAATACTTTTTACACCACGAGGGGTCTCAGCATGGCCATCCGCCTGCTGCCGGAAACGATACCGGAGTTGACCGCTCTGAATCTACATCCTTCGCTTAACCAAATCACGAAACTGCAATCCGGACTCGTTTTATTGTGCGGCAGCACCGGCTCAGGAAAATCAACGACTATTGCGGCAATCATTGAAGAAATCAACCGCACCAGGCCAGCGCATATCATCACCATCGAAGACCCGATTGAATACCGTTTCAAGCCGAAAAAATCATTTATTGAGCAGCGGGAAGTCGGTGTTCACGTGCCATCATTCAATCAGGGACTGCTGGATGTGCTGAGAGAAAGCCCTGATGTGATTTTCGTCGGCGAATTAAGGGAACCGGAAACCATACGCCTTACTTTGAACGCCGCCGAGTCCGGCCATCTCGTGTTTGCCACGCTGCATGCTTCAGACGCGGAGGACGCGGCTTATCGCATTAATAACTGCGTTACGGGTGAAAATCAGGATGTGATCCGTTATCAGTTTGCGTCCACTATCTCCTGGCTCATTGTTCAGCAATTGACATACATTAAAAGCCTTGATTTTCGCGTTCCTGTTCTTTCCATTCTGCGGGCAACACCATCGGTGCAGAGCACTATACGCGAAAACAAATTAACGCAACTGGAAAACATCATGGTTACCAGCAAAAATGATGGTATGTTTACCATGAAACAATATGAAAAAGAATTTCTGGATAATCGACTTTCCTCGTTGGTGCATCCGCACAAAAGTTTCGGCATGGGCGCCGTATCCTCCAAGGAAAAAGATTTTGTTTCCTCCCTTATCGATCCCAATGCAATACAGGATGTTGTTTACATGTCCACCGTCGATGATACAGCCAAATCCGAAAGCGCCCTGAAGCTGACTGCCGGCGATTATGAGGAACAGCAATACTTAATTCTCGAAGAACAAGACATAAACTTGCAGGATCTTCTCGCCCAGTTTGACAATTCCCAAAAAGATAAAAACTCTGAATGATATTTTTTTCTATTAATTTATTACGCGCTATTTTATTTTCCCGTAATCAAGATTCTGAAAATAAATTTTGACATCGTCTTGATATTAACCTATGTAACATACTCAAAGTTTTAATTATTCAAGGAGATAATTATGTTAAAAACAAGAATGACACAACTTTTCGGGATACAACATCCCATCATGCTTGCGGGAATGAACTGGATTACCGAACCAAAATTGGTTTCTGCCGTATGCAACGCGGGCGGTCTAGGCATCCTGGCCATCGCCCGCTGCAATCCGACAGAAACAAGAGAAAATATCAAGAAAATCCGTGATCTGACTGATAAGCCTTTCGGCATCAATCAGATTCTTATTGGTCCGGGCGCAAAAGAAAACATCGCCGTAGCCATTGAAGAAAAAGTTCCCATTATCAACTATTCTTTGGGTAAACCATGGTTTGTCAACGATGTGCACTCCTACGGCGGAAAGGTAGTCGGGACGATAGCCGTGGCCAAACACGCGGCGAAAGCGGTACAGTTAGGTTGCGATGCGTTAGTAATAACCGGACATGAAGCGGCGGCACACGGCGCTGCAGCCACTTCCATGGTGCTCATACCCATTGTGGCCTCTACGGTGAATGTTCCGCTGATTGCCGCCGGAGGTTTTTACGATGGCCGCGGACTGGCCGCGGCACTGGCTCTGGGCGCGGACGGAATTTCGATGGGCAGCCGTTTCATGATCGTCAAGGAAAGCATGGTTCACGACAATTTCAAGAAGCTCTGCATCGAAGCCACGGAACAGGACACTCTCTACAGTAACGTGTTTGACGGCATGGACGGGCGAGTGTTGAAAACAAAAGAAGCCGAGGCAATGATGAAACGAGGCTTCCCGATCATTGAGGCTTTTCAGGGAGCGTTGCTTGTTAAAAAATTAATGAATCTTTCTTTTGCCAAGTTTTTAGGCGCGTCTATCGAAATGCTGCGTGCCGAAGAAGGACACCCTCTGTGGGTTTTAGCGCGTCAGGCCGTGGGTAATATGAAACACCTTAAAGCCCTCAATGAGGGAGACGTGGAAGGAGGCATTCTTTTTGCCGGACAGTGCTGTGGTGGCATTACAGATAACCCGACAACTAAGGAATTAATTGACCGCGTTATTGCCGAAGCGGAAACGGCAATCTCCAAACTGAACTCCTTTAAATCATGAAAATATGCAAAGTGCGGGATTGATCATTTGAGTCCCGCACTTTGCTTTTTTTGCCTTTTTTCCAACTCAATTCCCAATTGATAAACTTTTTTTCTGGGAAGGCCGACTTCTTGAGAAATTCTTTGCACGGCATCGCGCAAGGATATTCCGTTTTTTCTCCCAATATTTATAAGTTTGTCCATAATTTCTTCATCGGACAAGTTTTGCTGAACAAGACTTCGGACATTGACAACCAGTGTTATTTCACCTTTAATTTTTTCCTGTTTCTTTTGCCTGATGAATTCAGATACTTTGCCTCTTTTTATCTCTTCAAATTTTTTAGTGATTTCTCTCGCGAGGAGCATCTCCCGATCACCAAAAACATCGAGCAAATCATTGAGCAAGTCCAAAAGCCTTACCGGAGATTCATAAAATACGATCACTTTGTCCTCATTTTTGAGCAAGTCCAATTGTTTTTTTCTTTTGGCTCCCCGCGCCGGTAAAAAGCCGTAAAAAACAAAACGATCAACGGGAAAACCGCAGGCACTCAAAGCCGCGGTCACGGCGGAACAACCCGGAATCGGAACAATGTTCACCCCTGCCTTATGCGCTTCAGAAATCAGGAAATATCCGGGATCAGAGATACAAGGCGTGCCGGCGTCAGTAACATACGCGATATTTTTACCTTCCTTAATCTTGCTTATCACAAAGGCGCTTTTTTCTTTTTCGTTATGCCCGTGGACACTGGTGAGAGTTGTTTTTATGTCATAAAAAGAAAGCAATTTTCTCGTATGCCTGGTGTCTTCCGCGGCAATCAAATCCGCTTCTTGCAGTATTCTGATGGCGCGCAGCGATATATCTTCCAAATTGCCGATGGGCGTCGCCACAATGAAAAGAGTTCCTCTGCTCTTTGTATTTTCCTGCGTCATTATACTCCTAAAAAACTGATTTTTTATGATTGACAAGTAAAACGTTATTAAGTTTAATACCAGTAATTTGCGCAAATTACCACATGGAATAACCTTATCATATGATCAAAAGAATACTGGTTACTGGCGGCGCCGGCTTTTTAGGATCTCACCTTTGTGAAAGACTGCTCAACGAGGGAAATTATGTGGTTTGTCTGGATAATTTCTTTACCGGCACAAGGGATAACGTTAATCACCTGATTAATAATGCTCATTTTGAATTAATAAGACACGATATTGTGAATCCGGTTTATCTGGAAGTTGACGAAATATATAACCTGGCCTGTCCCGCCTCTCCTGTTCATTATCAGCAAAATCCCATCAAAACAATCAAAACCAATGTCATCGGCGTGATCAATGTTCTTGGTATCGCCAAACGGGCAAGAGCGAGAATTCTCCAGGCTTCGACTTCCGAAGTTTATGGCGATCCCCAAGAGCATCCGCAAAAAGAAACTTACTGGGGACGAGTCAACCCCATCGGCATTCGCAGTTGTTATGATGAAGGAAAACGCGCCGCCGAATGCCTGATGATGGATTATCGCCGTCAAAATAACGTCAATGCCAAAATCGCACGAATTTTTAATACTTACGGTCCTCGTATGGCCCTCAAGGATGGACGCGTGGTCAGCAATTTCATTATCCAAGCTCTCCAGGGAAAGGATATAACCGTCTACGGTAATGGCAGCCAAACGAGGTCCTTTTGCTATGTCGACGATATGGTGGACGGTCTGATTCGGATGATGAATACACCGGATGATTTTTTCGGACCGGTTAATCTCGGCAATCCTGACGAATTTTCTATTTTAGAATTGGCGCAGAAAATCATTGCTATGACCAAAAGTAAATCTGCAATAACTTTTCAGCCCCTGCCGATGGATGACCCAACCCAGCGTCGTCCCGATATAAAACTTGCCCGTGAAAAACTAGGCTGGAAACCGGCGGTTAAACTCGATGATGGTTTGCTCAAGACGGTTGAATATTTCCGAGGCGTTCTGAAAAACTTGTAGATATTTAATTATGGAGTTACCACTAAGTGAAATTTAAGAAAAAGATACTTTGCATCGGCGCAGGATATGTCGGCGGTCCAACGATGGCGGTGATCGCCAATAAATGCCCCGATTACCGCGTGACCGTGGTGGATATCAACCCGCAGCGCATAGACGCTTGGAATTCCACCGAGCTTCCCGTATACGAGCCAGGATTGAACAAAATTATTAAAAAAACTCGCGGAAAAAATTTGTTTTTTTCCACGAATATTGAAAAAGAAATTGCGGCGAACGACATAATATTTGTCAGTGTCCACACCCCGACAAAAAGCTTCGGCGCCGGCGCGGGCAAGGCTCCCGATCTGCAATACTGGGAAAAGACCGCCCGGCAAATCCTGGAAAATTCCACCACGTCGAAAATAGTCATCGAAAAAAGCACCCTGCCGGTAAAAACAGCAGACGCCATGGAAAAAATACTTTCGCAGTCCAGGGGAAAAGTTAAATTTGAGGTACTTTCCAATCCGGAATTTCTCGCTGAGGGCACGGCAATCAGAGACCTTGAATATCCAGACCGCGTGCTAATCGGTTCGCATGAAACACCGAGCGGACGTAAGGCGCGTCAGGAACTGGTAAATATTTACGCCCGCTGGGTTCCCAGAGAGAATATTATCACCACGAACATCTGGAGTTCCGAACTTTCCAAACTTGTCGCCAATGCCTTTTTGGCGCAGCGCGTCTCTTCAATCAATACCATCTCCGCGCTGTGCGAAAGAACGGAAGCGGATATTTCGGAAGTAGCCAAGGCTGTCGGCATGGATAGCCGCGTGGGAAGCAAGTTTCTGCAGGCGGGAATCGGTTTTGGCGGTTCCTGCTTTAAGAAGGATATACTCCATCTGGCCTATTTATGTGAATATTATGGATTGCCAGAAGTGGCCAATTACTGGGAAAATGTGGTTAGAATGAATGAATACCAGCAGGAAAGATTCACCGCTAACATTTTGTCCAGTATGTTCAATACTTTAGCGGGGAAAAAAATTTGCATTCTGGGATTCGCCTTCAAGGCCAATACCGGTGATACGAGAGAAAGTCCCGCCATTTATGTTACGCGAAAATTATTGGCTGAACAGGCTATCGTGACGATATCGGATCCGAAAGCTCTGCAAAACGCCGCTCTCGATCTTGCTGATATCAGTGAAAATTTAAAATACGAAGAAGATCCCTACAAGGCCGCCTCCGGATGTCACGCACTGGCCATTCTTACCGATTGGGATATATACCGCAGGCTTGATTACCGTAAAATCTACAAATCGATGCTCAAGCCGGCTTTCCTTTTTGACGGCCGCAATATTTGCAATCATAAAAAGTGCTTTGAAATTGGGTTTAATGTCTATCCTATCGGGAAACCTGCCATGAGTCATCTTAAAATGACGCAAAGCAAGTAATTTTAACCTTCGATGAAATCAAAGGCGTTTTTGATCAATCTTACTTCGTTGCCCTGTGGAAGAAAGGTTACCGCGACAACATCAAACCGAGCTCCGGTATGAAACATTTTTTTTTGCTGCATGTACCATAATGCCAGCTGGGAAAGTTTTTTTTGTTTCTTTGAACCTACCGCTTCTTCAGGGAAACCAAACGCATGAGAATATCTTGTTTTTACCTCGACGAAAACAAGTGTTTTCTTATCGGAAGCTATAATGTCCACCTCGCCCGCTGGGCAGCGGTAATTTAATTCCTTGATACGGTACCCCTGCTTTATTAAATATTTTGCGGCGATATTTTCTCCTTCCTTTCCTGTCTTTTTTTTCATTTCAGAATATAGGGAAAGTTCTTTAATTTTTTTTCTAAAACATGGCTGTATTTACAGCCTAAATTACGGTTTTTCGTCAAAACGGCGTGAATTTTGTCTTCTATCGGCTGTTCTTCTTTCTCTTTTTCTTCTTTCACCCTTACGCCGGTCTGTACGTTTTTCCAGATTTTCTTCTCTCGTAATAATGCTAATAAATCCCGTGCCGCCGCATGCCGGACATGGTTTACCGTGGCTGTTATATTTCAAACCGTTGCACTCAAAACATCTGCGCAATAAAGACATTTAACAACCCGAATATCTTATAACAAGAAAATAACGGCAGTTCATATTAGGTAATATTTATCACTATTTTTCCGCATAAAACAAGCTTAATTCAGTCTGATTATTGTTCTTTTTTTTCTGAAAAGACATCCGGTGAATTTTACACATGCCATAGATTTCAATGGCGCGGCGATGCCCGGCCGTACCATAACCTTTATTCTGCAAGAAATTGTAATGCGGATACTGACGGTGATAAATTTCCATTATCCGGTCACGAGTGACTTTGGCGACAATAGACGCCGCGGCAATGGACACGCTTTGCGCATCACCTTTAATCAGAGCCTTTTGCGGTATGTCCAGCGCCAGTTGATGCGGACCGTCGATTAAAAGATAATCGGGACACAGGGACAGATCGTAGACAGCATCGCGCATGGCTATGAATGTGGCCTGCAGGATATTTACCCTGTCGATTATTGCCGCTTCGACAATACCCAAGCCGACAGCCAAAGCGTCATTTTTGATCATTTCGTATGCTTCTGCTCTTTTAGCCGCGCTTATTTTTTTGGAATCATCAATGTGTTTGTTGCTGTAACCGGTAGGAAATATAACAGCGGCGGCGACAACCGGCCCGGCCAGCGGCCCCCGCCCGGCTTCGTCTATTCCGGCGATATACTTGAAGCCTCCCATGCGGGCAATTTTTTCAAATGCGTCCATGGAAAAGTACTGATGTTAAGGCTAATTAATAGCAGTAAAAAATTTCGCCGCAATAAGCGCTGTTCCCGCTTAGTTTCCGCCTGCCGTTTCTTTGATTCTTGCTTTTTTGCCCCTTAAGCTTCTCAGATAATAAAGCCTTGAGCGCCTGACTTTACCTCTGCTTACGACTTCGATACGGTCAATGACCGGTGAATGCATGGGAAATGTTCTTTCCACACCTACGCCGTAAGATACTTTTCGCACGGTAAAACTCGCTCGGCTGTCACCACGGCGTTTGCGGATAACCACTCCTTCAAAAGCCTGAATACGCTGCTTCTGGCCTTCAATGATGCGCACGTATACTTTTATCGTGTCACCAGCTTTAAAGCTGGGAATATCTGCTCTCATTTGTTCTTTTTCAACCATTTCAAGAATGTTCATCTTTTCTTTCCCCCTTGCTGTCTATTGTCAATATATCCATTTATTATTTAATCTCTTGTAATCCTATCCAGTATAACCGCGGCTGCCGACCGTACGGCAAGGTGATTATATCCTTCAACACCTTCAATCGGTTCCAGAATAAAATCCGCTTCCTCTATTATTTCCGGAGCAAGACCTGAATCTGTACCAAAAATCAGCAAATAAGGCAACTTGTCATTTTTCAACTTTTTTTTCAGCTCAGAATGCTTTAAATTTCTGCCGGCTAAAGAAGCGCCCGTGGCAACTGTCTTTGGTTTTTTTCCCGTTTCATTGATTATCTCCTCAACGACATCGCAAAGTTTATCCTGGAGGCGCACCAGCGTGAGCGCGTCTTTGCGCTTTTGATTGAATAATGAGCCGTAACCTTCCTGCCAGTGTCTTAGTATTTCGCTGGCCAATTTTTTTTGCGCTTCCAACGGGTTGACGATAAAGAAAGCCTGAACACCGTAAGTTTTTGCCGCCCTGGCGATGTCATGAAAGTCCATATTCACAACCGAGGTCGTGACAATCTCGCCGGCTTTGTTTTTTACCGGATAATGCAAAAGAGCTATGTACAACATAAGCCGTGATTTCCTATATTAAATAGCGTACAAAATCAAGGCATTAAATATCTTCTCCCTCTATTTTTTTAATAATTTTTTTCTCTTCGTCAGTCAGCTCAGCTTTTTTCAGCAAATCGGGCCTTCTTTCATATGTTCTTTTCAAGGACTGCATCTTACGCCATTGTTCAATCTGTGCATGATTACCCGAAAGGAGCACCTCGGGGACACTCCATCCCTTATAGTCAGCCGGACGTGTGTATTGCGGGTATTCCAGAAGCCCGTGTGCGAATGATTCTCCCTCAATTGATCGGGCGTTACCCAAGACGCCGGGCACCAAACGAGACACCGCATCGATGAATACAAGAGCCGCCAATTCTCCTCCGGTTAATATGTAGTCACCAATGGAGATCTCTTTATCAATCAGGTGTTGCCTGATTCTCTCGTCCACACCTTCATAACGGCCACAAATTAAAACTATCTGCTTTTCTTTTGCCATTTGGGCGGCGGTTTCTTGCCGAAAACTTTCGCCCTGGGGAGTCATCAGTATTACAACAGGCTTCATGTCCGGATTTTTAATTTCGACGAGCGCTCTTTCCACGGGTTCGACTTTCATCACCATGCCGCACCCGCTGCCATAGGGCTCGTCATCCGTCATTTTATGCTTATCTCGCGCCCAATCTCTAATATTGTGAAGTTTTATTTCAATTAAACCTTTATCACGCGCTTTTTTCAACACGCTGTAATCCAGGGGAGAAGCAAACATCGCCGGGAAAATGGAAAGAACATCAAATCTCAACACTGTTTAAAATCCTTGCGGCTTCTTTACAACCATAATGCCTTGCTTCAAATTAACGCTTTTAATTACATCCATAACGGAAGGAAGCAAAATCTCGCTTTTACCTTTCTTGCAAACATAAACATCATTACTTCCCGTGGAAAATATCGCTTCAATTTTTCCCAGATGCTCTTCTTCCTCCGAATAAACCTGCAGGCCGATAATGTCTCGCCAGTAATATTCATTTTCCGGTAGTTGCGGAAAAAATTTCTCAGGCACGAAAACCTGAGAACCCAATAAAGATTGGGCTTTTTCTTTATTGTCTATTCCTTGCAGTTCGATGAAAAGAAATTTACCGGATAGGTCGATTTTTTTTACTTTGTATTTAATCTTTACACCGGCTTTATCTTGCAGATAAACATGTTTGAATCCCGCAAAAATACCGATATGCTCGGCGTAAGAAATAACTTTTAAACATCCTCGCAAGCCACGGGTTTTTATGACCTTTCCCAGCTCAAAGAAAGCCATCTCCCTTTATTCGATTATTTCCAAAACAGATCGCTTGTTAAGCTTGGCGGAGGCAGCGCTTAAAATGGTTCTTATCGCCTTGGCTGTCCTGCCCTGCTTGCCGATAACCTTTCCTAAATCTTCCTTGGCCACGCGCAGTTCGATCACTGATGTCTGCTCGCCGATAACTTCAGTAACTTCAACTTTGTCCGGATTGTCAACCAATGATTGTGATATAAACTTAATCAGCTCTTTCATCGTCATAACCTCCAGTGATTGTTGTTAATTCTTGGGGGCGCTTCTTCCTCTTATGTTTTGGCGATGTTTAATAAAAATTATCGTTAAGCATCAAATCTGATAAGCTATAAATTTTACTTTACTGCCGCCTGAATGCCTTTTGTTTTAAGCAAATTAGCCACCGTAAGGGTAGCTTTCGCTCCTTTGGCCAACCAGTCGCGCACACGGTCTTCTTTTATGGTTATTTGCGCCGGATTCTTTTTGGGATCGTAATTTCCCAATATTTCTAGGAATCTGCCGTCGCGGGGATAATCAGTATCCGCCGCTACTATCCGGTAAAAAGGTTTGCTTTTTGCACCCATACGAGTTAGTCGAATCTTAACCGCCATGTAGTTTGAATTATACCTCCTTATTTAATAATATTAAATGTTTGTCTTACATCTAGCACAGATTTATTCATTTTAAAAGGGGAAATTCCTCATTAAAGATTTCATTGATCCCTTCTGTGAAAACCTGCCCAGCATCTTCTTTATTTCCGCGTAATTTTTCAAAAGCCTATTTACATCCTGCACAGTAGTGCCGCTGCCCAGGGCTATTCGCTTACGCCGGCGCCCGTCAATTATCAGATGATTAAGCCTCTCTTTTTTGGTCATTGAATCGATAATAGCTGCTGTTTTGATAAGCTCTTTTTCATCAGGAGCGGCGTTGGCCAGGTTTTTGATTTTGTTCATGCCGGGAATCATGCCCATAATATCGCCCAGCGAACCCATTTTTTTTATTTGCCTGAGCTGATCTCGAAAATCTTCCAGAGTGAATTCATTTTTCTTAATTTTCTTCTGCAGCTTTATGGTTTCTTTTTTATCAAACGACTCTTGTGCTTTTTCAACGAGAGAAAGAACATCACCCATACCCAGAATGCGCGTGGCCAGCCTGTCCGGATGGAACACTTCCAGCGCTTCGATTTTCTCACCCATGCCGATAAATTTTATCGGTTTACCCATGACTGCCTTGAGTGATAACGCCGCACCGCCGCGCGCGTCACCATCCATTTTGGTCATGATAACGCCGTCAACGCCGACCAACTCATTAAATTTTATTCCCACGTTTACGGCGTCCTGTCCGGTCATCGCGTCTGCCACATAAAGTATTTCCGTAGGCCCAACAATGTTTTTGATCATGCATAATTCATCCATCATTTCTTTGTCGATATGCAGTCTTCCGGCGGTATCAATAATAACTACTTCATAACCATCCTTTTTTGCTGCATCAATGGCCTTCCGGCAAATATTACCGGGGTCACGCTCCTGATCATCCCGAAAAAAGCCGACATCAATTTTTGCGCTGAAAACCTGTAATTGTTCAACGGCCGCCGGACGGTAAACATCGGCAGAAACAAGCATAATCCGTTTATCTTTCGACAGTAATCGGGCCAGTTTTACGGCGGTGGTGGTTTTTCCGCATCCCTGAAGTCCCACGAGCATAATGACGGCGGGTATGCGCGATCCAAATCTGATGTTCGCACTACTCTTTCCCAATAAATCTATTAAACGCTCATGAACAATTTTTACTACCTGCTGACCGGGAGTGATGCTTTCCAGTACTTCCTTCCCTAGGGCCCGCGTGCGAATATCTTCAGTAAATTCCTTGACAACCTTGAAATTTACATCCGCCTCGAGAAGAGCCAAACGAATTTCTTTTAATGCTCCATTAACGTCTTCTTCATTTAGCAGACCGCGACCTTTCAATTTCTTAAATATTTCATTTAGCTTATCTGTAAGATTTTCAAACATAACTTATTTTGCCTATCTATTTGATGTATCTGCGGCGCGCACCAGGCAATCGGCGCCTGTTTTAGCCGATATCCTCTGCGCGGCATTATTCGCTTTTTCTTTGCTTCCAAAGCCAGGCACGATTACACGATACCATGTTCCCTTGTTTTTAATCTGAATTGGAATAACTTTTGACTCGTAACCCAAGCCGGCTATCTTTTTATTCAAAAGATACGCTTTTTCTTTTTGCTGATAAGAAGCGGCATGGACTATGTATTTATTCATTGCATTTTTATTTACTTGGGCTTCTTTTGTCTTGACCACAGCTACAGGGTTTTGCTTTTCGTTTTTTTCATCAGTATCCAAACTTGCTGGTTTATCGCTGTTTTCCAGGTTTTCTTTTTTTTCTGCGGACTGCAGCTCTTCGCTGATGATTTTATCCTCTTTATATTTAACGCCGTCTGCTGGGAAAACTTCCTCGATATCTTTCTCTTGGTCTTTTATATCCTGAACAGGATCAATTTTCGACGGTTTTGATATTATTGTAAATATTTTCTTCGGCAATGAAGCTATTTTTTCCGGATAGGCATCAAGTCCCTTGCCCACTTCAACTCCCAGTATAAATGCGCCGCATAAGAGCATGGTCATACCTGCAACTAGCACCGTTAAGCCTGTTTTGCGCAATTTTAATTCGAAATTTTTGATGTTTTTAGCAGCCATTTATCATGCCGGTTATCTTTACATCTTTTCCGGTGCCCCTACACCAAGCAAAGTCAGGGCGTTTCCCAAAACTATCTTGATAATTTTAATTAAAAACAATCTCGCGTCGGTCAATTGCCCGTTGTCCGAGATGACTTTATTTTTATTGTAATAACTATGGAAAACAGAGGCTAGTTCATTTAAATAAAAGGTTAACCGGTGCGGTTCAATCGCACGGACAGCCCCCTCCAAGAATTCAGGAAAACGCGCCATCATCTTAATCATCTGCATTTCTTCCTGTTCTTTGAGCAGCGAAAGATCAATTTCTTTGAAATTCGGCACTCTAATGTTTTTTTCCTGCGCCATTTTTATTATCGAGCAGATCCGCGCGTGGGCATACTGCACATAATAAACCGGATTTTCATTAGACTGCTTTTTGGCTATTTCCATATCAAAATCCAGGTGGCTGTCGGAACGACGCATCAAAAAATTGTAACGCGCGGCGTCTTTTCCCACCTCATCAAGAACCTCTCTTAATGTCACAAATTCACCGGACCGTGTGGACATCGCTACTGGCTGGCCTGCTCGCAGCAAATTCACCAGCTGCACCAGGACAATTTTAAGACTTTCTTTTTTATGCCCCAAAGCCATAATTCCTGCGTACATTCTCGGAATATATCCGTGATGATCAGCGCCCCAAACATCAATGATGTATTCAAAACCCCTTGCGTATTTATTCTGATGATATGCGATATCCGCGGCAAAATACGTCGGCTCGCCGCTTTTTCTCACCACTACCCGGTCTTTCTCGTCTCCCCATTGCGTTGTCTTAAACCAAAGCGTTTCTCCATCGGAATACACAAAACCTGCTTTTTCCAAATCCTTCAGAGTTTCTTTAACGCCGTCATTTTTGTATAATTCACTTTCATGAAAATATTCGTCAAATGAAACGCCGAAATCACTAAGATCTTTTTTAATATCCGCCAGAATTTCCCTTCCCGCCACATCGGTGAAATGCCTTATGGTATTTTCCTCATCATTATTATGCAGATATTTATCCCCTTCATTTTTAAAAATGCTGGCGGCAATATCTTTTATATATTCTCCCTGATAGCAGTTTTCAGGAAACTTTATTTTCTCGCCTGACAGCTGCCGGTAACGCAGGTATACGGACATGCCGAGATTGTTCATTTGGTTTCCGGCGTCATTGATATAATACTCCTTCGTAACGTTGTAGCCCGCCCATTTAAAAATATTGGCAATGACATCCCCGACAACCGCGCCTCTGGCGTGACCAATGTGGAGGGGGCCGGTAGGATTGGCGCTCACAAATTCGACCTGGACTTTTCTGTTTTCCCCTATTCTTAATCGACCGTAGTCTTTTTCTTCATCTTCAATTTTTTTTAAAGTGTTCTTCCAGGTTTCATCTTTTACATAAAAATTAATAAATCCCGGTCCGGCAACCTGAATTTTTTCCAATATCTTTTCTTCATCGTTGAGCTCCGCAATAAGCGCTTCGGCTATTTTTCTGGGGTTTTGTTTGGCTACGGAGGCCAGAATCAATGCGGCGTTAGCCGCATAATCACCGTGCTGAGGATTGGCGGGGATTTCAACTTCCAGCCGGGAAAGGTCTCCCGTGGAAATCGTGCCTTTTTTAACGCATTTGTCAACCGCTTTTTCCATTAAGGCAATAATTTTATCCTTCATGCTCAAATATTATTTCCTTCCGTTATTTCAGAACGTCGCATAGTCTCTTTAGCGATTCGTCTTTACCTAGGAGAACAAAGATTCTGTTCAATTCCGGGCCATTTTCCCTTCCCGTGAGGGCGATCCGCAGCGGCATAAACAATTCCTTTCCCTTTTTGCCAGTTTTATTTTTTAAATATTTTAACGCGTCCTGAAAAATCTTTTCATCATTGCCATTATTTTTTTTAAGATAATCAATAAAGAACTTTATGATTATTTCATCATTGGCGTTTTCCAGCAGTGATCGCGCCCGACGGACAATATTTTTTCTTTCTCCATAAAACATTTCCCAATATTCACTAATGTCCGAAAGCAATACCATTTCATTTTTCAGCAAATCAATAACCTGTTTCAAAGATTCTTTATTTAATGCACTTGTGTCGTAACCAGCTCGATCAATAAAGGGCTTTATTCTTTCCATTAAATTACATGTATCGCTGTTTCTGACATACAGCGCATTGAGCCAGCGCAGTTTATCCTCATCAAAAATAGCCCCGCTACGCGATACTTTTGTTAAAGAAAAGTGCGCTATCATCTCTTCCATGGTCAGCACTTCTTTTGCACCCGGATATGAAACACCCAAAATCCCCAGATAGTTACGTAACGCCTCAGGCAAGAAACCTTTCCTGCGAAACTCTTTTACCGATACCGCGCCATGGCGCTTGCTCAGTTTGGCGTGGTCCTTGCCGAAGATCAGCGAATGATGGGCGAAAGCCGGTGGCGTAAAATCAAAGGCCTGATAAAGCATGAGCTGCAATGCGGTATTGGAGAGGTGATCTTCACCACGGATCACGTGCGTTATGTTCATCAGATGATCATCGATAACCGCGGCAAAATTATAAGCGGGCATGCCATTTGAGCGCATGATGATGAAATCACCAATTGCCTCACTGTCAAAGCGCATCAAGCCTCTTATTTCATCTTCAAATTCAATTATTTGCGGCGTTATCTTAAAGCGAAATGAATGCTCCCTGCCGAGTCTTTTTTTTTCTTTTCGTTCCTCTTCCGTTAGATTTCGGCACTTTCCCATATAACGCGGCATGCGCTTGCTTAAAATTAACCTCTGCCGTTCCTCTTCCAGTTCATCCTCGGTACAATAACACGGATAAACAAGATTCTTTTGTATCAGATCGATCAAATACCTGTTATAAATCTGTAATCTTTCGCTCTGTTTGTAGGGACCATACAAACCTCCTTTAATCGGCCCTTCATCCCAATCTAAACCGAGCCATTTTAAATCTTCATAAAGACTATTCTGATAGCTCACGTCGCTTCTCGCGGTGTCGGTATCTTCGATGCGCAAGATCAACGCGCCTTCGTGATGGCGTGCATACAGCCAGTTAAACAGCGCGGTACGCGCGTTTCCCACGTGCAATTCTCCCGTCGGAGAAGGCGCAAATCTTACCCGTGGTTTATTATCTGCCATTTTTGATCACCGAAGCTACTGCGAATACTGCCATTCCCTCGCCCTTGCCGATAAAACCCATGCCTTCGTTGGTCTTTGCTTTAATACTCACATTTTCTTTGGGTATGCCAATAATATTAGCGATATTTGCCGCCATTTGAGAACTGTAGGGGGCGATTTTTGGTTTTTCTATAACTATGGTCGCGTCAATATGTTCGACCAGATAATCAGCGGCGCTGATCATTTTTATTACTTCTTCCAGCAAGATGGCGCTTGATATATTTTTATACTTTTCGTCTTTATCCGGAAATTGCTGACCGATATCAGGAAGACCTGCCGCGCCGAGAAGCGCGTCGCAAATCGCGTGCAGCAGAGCGTCCGCGTCGGAATGACCCTCAAGTCCATAAGCGGAAGGTATCTCAACCGTTCCGAGAATCAGCTTCCTGCCGGAGGTTAACCTGTGGCTATCATAACCAAACCCGCAACGCGGCGTGCTAATCATCGCTTTGTTTTTCTTCAATAACATCTCCGCAATCAGCAAATCTTCGGCGGTGGTGATCTTTATATTTTCGTATGAGCCTTGAATCATTTTTACTCTCAGCCCCATTCTCTCCACCAATGACGCTTCATCTGTTCCGTAGAACCCATCTCTGCTCGCCTTTTCATAAGCTTTTTTTAATACATCATACTTAAATGCCTGCGGCGTCTGCGCATGCCAGATATCTTCCCTTTTTCTTGTTGTGACTACATAATCATCTTTATCCGTTTCTTTAATTGTTTCTTTTGCCTTCACCCCAACCGCGGCAGCTCCGGTTTCTAGCGCGGCGCAAACGACCGCATCAAGCATTTGTTCCGTTACAAGGGGCCTGACCGCGTCATGGACGACAACTATATCTGTAGTTGCAGCCGTTTCCTTAAATCCGTTTAGCACGGAGTCCTGCCGATGCAAGCCTCCCGCCAGTATGGCTTTAATTTTTTTTAGTCCATATTCTTTCAGATAGCCGTCTTTGAAAAAAAGCAAATCTTTTTCCGGTACGATGAGAATAATCTCATTGATGATTTTAGCCTTTTCAAATGTTTCCAACGCGTGCGCAAAAATTGGTCGGCCTGCAAGCAACAGATATTGTTTGGCCTGCAAGGCGCTGAATCTTTTACCCGCTCCGCCGGCAGGTATGATAGCAGTTACTTTCATAATATTATTCAAAAAAATCCCGGCAACTTCGTGATTTATAACGCTATTGCCGGGATAATTGCAATTAATATTTATTTAATGTAGTTAGCTTGCGGCATCGTTTGAGTATTTAATGTTTTGCTGCATTTTCCTATCCGCTACTTCTTTTAATTCCGTGAAGATCATCCGTCCCGCCGTAGTCTGCAAGACGCTGGTAACGACGACATCTACGTTGGTATTTACCAGTTTTTGCGCTGCATCGACAATAATCATTGTTCCATCATCAAGATAGCCAACACCCTGTCCCGCTTCTTTCCCTTCACGGATAATCTTTACATTCATCTGCTCTCCGGGCAGAACAACCGGTTTCATCGCGTTGGCAAGCTCATTTATATTTAGAACCCTCACGCCCTGCAATTCGGCTACTTTATTGAGATTGTAATCATTGGTCAGCAGCTTTGCGTTCATCTTTTTGGCCAGGGCCACGAGTTTTCCATCCACGCCCTTTATCTTGGGAAAATCATGTTCTACTATTTCAATGTTGATATTGGAGCTTTTCTGCATGTGATTCAGGATATCGAGACCGCGTCTGCCGCGGGAACGTTTCATCGAGTCGGAGGAATCGGCGACAAACTGCAGTTCATTTAAAACAAATCTCGGAACAATTAAATTGCCCTCAATGAAGCCGCTGTCGCAGATATCGGCAATACGTCCGTCAATAATGACGCTCGTGTCCAAAATACGATAATCCGGCGATTCCTTTGAACCGCCGCCCTGATAGTTTATTTCCTCTACTTTTTTGGATCCTAAAACCAGGCCCAGATAGCCCAGTATTCCGGTAAGCAAAAGATAAATCCAGGGAACAACTTGAGGGTTTTCACTTATCTGGCTTACAAGACTCAAACCAAAACCGAGAATCAGCGCAATCAAAAGGCCGATAACCATGCCGATTACGCCGCCGGCGATTATTTTTAAGGATAATTTTCTGATGTCTCGTTCAATTCTGATGACTAATAAAGCGATCAATAATCCGATAATGAAGCCGCCGATTGTTTCAAAAATCAAATATGAAGAATCAGGCGATGAAGAATAGTAAGCGATGAACAAACCGCTTATTGAGCAGGCTAAAATCAAAATAATACGAATAATCATTGTGTCACCTCCCTTTTAAAAAATAATTAAATAAAAATTTACATCTGCCAAACAAATCGCATCCGTCTCTAAATGGAGGTTCTTATTTAAAGAAATTAATGATAATAAATTAAAGAAAGGTCTCTTCTATATTCTTTTGTCAAAGAACATAATTACAATATTTACTATTGCACAGTGAAAATCATCTGCAGGTCTTTTTCAACCTTTGCTTCCTGAGCGTTGGTGGCGACCGATATTTCCTTAACCAGCAAGTTTTTAGCGGTATCCATCATTTTTCTTTCGCCAAAGGAAAGATTCTTATCGCTTTTCAGAATAAACAGGTCACGCAACACGCTGGCGATTTCAAAAACTGATCCTGTTTTGATTTTTTCCAGATATTCGCGATAGCGTTTGTTCCAGGTCTGTTTATCTATGGTCACGTCCTTGTTGCGCAGGATCTCAAATACCTTGGGAATTTCCTTTTCCATGATAACTTCGCGCAAACCCACCGCCTTGGCGCTGTCCGTGGGAATCATGATTTTCATGCCGTTACCCATGATTTTCATTATATAAAAGGGCTGTTTTTTACCCATTACTTCCCTGTTTTCAATAGCTTCAATGACTCCGACCCCTTGCGCCGGATACACTGCCAAATCGCCTACTTTAAACATTTTTTTATGACCTTTCTTTTCCATTTAGAAAAAGTAATTATATCACCTATCGGCAAGATAGTCAATAAGCAAGAATAGTCACGAGACGGAAAAAATTCAAAAGCAAGGTGCGCTTTTGAGCAATTATATAATAATATCAAACTATTAACTGTATGGCTACGACTACAAGCTAAATATAACTATTCATTATTTTCACCATATCTTCATCAACATCGCGCCCCTGGGCAGTGTAATTATCAACAACCTCTTTAAGTCGGCGATAGGTATCTCTTTCGTTCAAGTCATCCAACCTGCGCAGGGCGCCACTGCGTCTACCCAGACGGAAAATCAATCTATCCTTATCGGTAAGAGCAAAATATTTATCAGTGATCGATAAAATTTTCGCTTTATCCTGCGGAAATTGCCCTTCCAGTTCTTCCAATAAATTCAGTATATGATCGCTGACCAGTCTGGTTTTATCTAATTCCAAATTTTGTATAAATAGTTGGATCTCTTTGATAATTTCATCATCAGTCATTGTCTCAAAACCGCCCTGCTTTGCCAAATCCTCCATTTCCGTTCCCGGCACTACATGCAAAGTGCGCAAACGAATGAAATCGGGATTTACAGCATTCAATACTTTTGCGGATTCCACGGCGTTTTCTTTTGATAATTTTCTTCCGCCCAAACCAGGCATAAAATATTCACTGAGTTCAATGCCCGACTGGCGAATATTTATGCCCGCCCTAATATGTTCTTCCGCGGATGTTCCTTTGCGCACCATCTGTAACACAGCATCACTTCCGCTTTCCATTCCCACGTGTATACGGGTTAGACCCGCGGTCTTTAATTTTACAAAGTCATCGACCGTTTTTCGCGCGGCAGTATGCGAACGGCAATACGACGTTATCCTGCTTATTTTGGGAAACTTTTCCTTTAAATAATTAAGAATTTCCACCAAATCATTTGTTTTCATAATCAGGGAATTCGCGTCCTGAAGAAATACGTTTTCTCCGCCAAAGTAAAGCCACGCGGCGATATTCTGGAGAAAATCATTATAGCCATATAAATTATATACTTCCCGAAGAACGTTTCTATTGACCGCTCCTCCTTCGCCCACTTTCCAGGAAAGCTCGATAATTTTGTCGGCATAATCTTTCATCACCTGGATATCTGCTTTTATTTCTTCAACTTTTCTTAGCTCAAATTTTGTTCCTTTGTATGTATGGCAGAATGCGCACTTATTCCAAGGGCAATTTCTCGTTAGACGCACCAAAAGACTTGCCGCTTCACTAGGCGGACGTATTGGACCTTGCTCGAAAATATTCTCCATTTTTACCTCATTAATTCAAATTCTAGATAAATATAATCATTGAACTGGTGTTTGACAAGATTCAGGGAAGGTATAAAACAGGATCGCTAGCTTTGCCTTTAATCCTGATTTCAAAATTAATATATGCGGCGCCGGAAGCTTCTTTTGCACCGACGGACGCTATCTTTTCACCCTGCATGACGTTTTGATCAGCCTTAACGTATCTTTTATCCAAATGCGTGTAAACTGTAGTAAAGTCATTTTTGTGTCTGATGATTACCGTTTGCCCGTAATCTTTCAGATGTGAAGAAAAAATTACCGTACCTGCAGCTGCGGCTTTTACCGGCGCGCCATCTTTTGCCGCGATCCTAATCCAATTATGAAAAGTTTTATTAGGCTGACGCCCAAAACGTGTTTTAATCGTCCCTTCAACCGGCCAGATAAACATTTTTGCCTGATCTTTTTTCGTCTCTACCTCAGCAACTGCCGTTTCTTCATGTGCATCCTCTTTTGACGCAACCTCTTTTCCCCGCTCTTTCACCGGTGGTTCTGTCTTCGGTAGCGGGGAATCCGTATCCTGCGCGGTCTTGACGTCCGTTCCCTTTACATAAGTCATAACATCATCGATAAGATACAGAGCTCCCGGAATGAAAAGGACCGTACCTTCTTTCAATACTGAGGGATCGTCAATGCCGTTTGTATCTGCCAGCGTCTTTAAGCTAATCTTGTAGGCTCTGGCGATGCTGTAGGCCGTTTCCCCTCTTTTCACCTTGTGATAGATTCCTTTTGTTGGTTCTTCTTTTGTTTGCGGACCTGCACAAGACAAAAAAAGACCACACAAAATTAAAACACAAATAGTGATTATTTTATTTTTTAATCTGACCATCCGCTTTCACCGATTAGACTGACAAAACGGCACCCTCCCAAATCTTCCTGTATAATTTTTCCCGGTTCATCGAGGGAACGCTTTATTTTATACAATGTTTGCACGGCACGGTTACCCACGGGCGCCACAAGTCTGCCATCTTGAGCCAACTGCTCAAGTAAGTGTTGGGGAATTTCCGGGACCGCGGCAGTTGTTATGATCGCGTCAAAAGGAGCTTCTTCCTTCCAGCCGTAGGAGCCGTCACCAACTCTTATGGCCACATTATAAAATTTTAACTGGTCAAGAATATTTCTCGCCTTTGTCGCAAGCTTGGCAATCCGTTCGATGGAAAAGACACGGAAAGCCAGTGAGGCAAGGATCGCCGTTTGATAACCAGATCCGGTGCCTATTTCCAAAACGCGGTCCGTCGGTTTTAATTCCAGCGCCTGGGTCATCAGCGCGACGATATATGGCTGGGATATGGTCTGATGGTGGTCGATAGGCAATGGATTGTCATTGTAAGCTTGATCCGCCAGCCCCTCATCAACAAAAAGATGTCGGGGAATAGTTTCCATTACTTTAAGAATACGCTCGTCACGAATGTCTCGCGAACGGAGCTGTGCATCCACCATTTTTTTTCGTAATTTTCTATATTTATCCATTATAAATTCCTTATTTTTTGCATCTTTTCGGGAAGTTTATATATTTCATAAACTCGGTCATGGCGACGCAAACCCATTGCTTCACGGGTAACAATCAGATAGTAATATTTAAGCTGCGCTTTTTCATGCTCGGCGTTAAATTTATCGATGGCGCAGTTAATTTCGCTAAATAACGCCATGTTCTCTGCGGGATATCTTTCTGTGTTTTCTTTATTTTTTTTTAATTCCAAAGTTCTAATTTTATGTTCGATATCGCGACCCAGCGCGTTCAATCTATCCAGTGCATCGTTAAGCGCATTTCCGGCACGGCTGAGCACGGCGGCTCTTTCACGCATAATTTCTTCGCAAATATTGTCGTGATGATTATTTTTTTTCATTATGGGAGACGACATTTTTTTCCCGTCTAAATGTTGTTTCGTTTTTTTATCATCTAAAAACACATTTATCAACAAACAAAAGTTTTCCTTTACAGATTCCTGCTCTTTCGCATAGTATAAAACAATATTTTTGCATGTAGAAATAATATCTATGCCCAAATCAAATAAATATAGGTTAACAAAAGCCGTTCGTCAGGCTTATGCCCGCGGTGAGGAAGACGAAACCCTTCTTCCCCTGGTTTTGACGGATAAAAGTGGAGATCCTCTGGGCCGCCTCAAAACCGGAGATAGCGTTATCTTTTACAATATACGCGGTGAAAGGGAAATTGAGCTTACGCGTAGCCTTACCGAAGATAATTTCAATGAATTTTCCACAGAGAAAAACCTGTCACTAAATTTTGCGACAATGATTGAATATCATAAAAACCTTAATGTTCAGGTTGCCTATCCTCCTGAAAATGTGATCAATGACACACTCAGCGATATAATCGCCCAACACCAGTTGAGACAGGTTAAAATCACCGAAGCGGAAAAAGCCATTCATTTAGGATACTTTTTCAGCGGGAAAAAAAATGAGCCTGTCGCCCGGGAGGAACGGATAGTCGTGCCCACGCGCAAGGACGTTGTTCTTTTTGATGAAGCGCCGCAGATGTCCATTCATGAAATAACGCGCGCCGCAGTGAATAAAATCAACGACGATACCACTGATTTTATTGTCGTAAATTTTCCCAATGTTGACGTTGTCGGCCATGTCGAAAATGAGTCAGCGGTAATCGAAGCGGTGGAAGCGGTAGATAAACATATCGGTATTTTAGTTGACCGCGCGCGGGAAAAACAAATCCCCGTTATTGTAACTGCTGACCATGGCACAGCGGAAAAGTGGCGTTATCCTGACGGCGCGGTAGATACAGGGCATACCAACAGTCCTGTACCCTTTATCCTGATACATCCGGAACATAATATCGTCCTGCGTCACAAAGGATCGTTAATTGATATCGCTCCCACTATTTTAAATATTTTAGGATTACCTATTTCGCCTTTAATGACAGGGAAATCGCTGATCAGGGGAAAAACCGTATCTAAAAAATACCAGAGACGGCTTTTGCTGATTATCGCTGATGGCTGGGGATATAATGAAAATAAAACTGGCAATCTTATTTTTCAGGCAAAAACTCCTATCATGGATGAATTAATGAATCTATACCCCATGAGCATTCTTAAGTCTTCAGGCGAAGCGGTGGGTCTGCCTCCGGGCACGGTCGGCAATTCCGAAGCAGGACACCTTCATATCGGCGCAGGAAGAGTAATTTTATCCGACAGGCGCAAAATTGATCAGGAAATCAAAGACGGTTCTTTCTACTCAAATCCCGTTTTTCTTGATATTATGAAAAAGGCCACAAGCAGAAACCGGCCTCTTCATCTGATGGGAATTGTCTCTTTCTTCAGCTCGCATGGCTCCATCAATCATCTTTTCGCCCTGATGGATATGGCCAAGCTACAAGGCGTGACTGAGCTTTTCGTACATGCCATGCTGGGACGGCGCGGCGAAATGCCGGAAAGCGGCGCGCGCTACATTCGAAAAATTGAAGAAAAAGCGAATAAAATAAATTTGGGCAAAGTTGTCTCCGTTATCGGCCGCTACTGGTCGATGGACCGTGAGGAAAACTGGGACAGAATTGAAAAAACTTATCGTATGCTGGTATACGGAGAGGGAGAAAAAATAGCGGAGTAATGATCTTGTGCAAATAAAAGTCAATGAAACGACAATTGAGCTTGTTTGCGGTGATATTACCGAGGAAACGACCGACGCCATTGTCAATGCCGCAAATGAGCGCCTGGCCGGCGGCCCTGTGATCATGGAAGAATGCCGTAAAATTGGCGGTTGCCCCACGGGACAAGCCGTAATCACCACCGGGGGAAATCTCAAAGCTAAATATGTCATCCATACGGTGGGACCTGTTTACCGCGGCGGCGGCAGGGGCGAAGCAAATTTGCTGCAAAGCGCCTATCGTAAAAGCCTTGAGCTTGCCGCGCAGAAAAAATTGCAAAGTATTTCATTTCCGGCTATTAGTACCGGTGTTTATGGCTATCCCCTTGACGAGGCCGCCCACATAGCTCTTTCCACATGTATAGATTTTGCGAAAATAAACACAGAAATCAAGCTGATTCGTCATGTGCTGTTTAACGGTAAAGCTTTCAATCTCTTTGCCGAAAAAATGAACATACTTATTTGACATACGGGTTTGAGTTGATGATGAAATCTATATTATCAAAAAGATTAAGCGTAGTGAAAAATTCTCGAACGACTTCGGAGATTTCTTTAAAAAACATAGTTCTATCCGAACATGAAAAATAAAAAAATTCTATTTGACTGTTAGTACCATAATAATCATGCGTAAAAAGAATATTAAAAACAACTTATATTCTCTCGGAGATATTCTATTCCCCCTGCTCAAACGCAGGGGACTTTCCTATAAAATTGAAGAAAATAAGCTATTTAAACTTTGGCCGGACGCGGTTGGCGAAAAAATTGCTCAGCAAACTAAACCGGAGGCATTCAAAAACTCGACGCTTTTTGTCAAAACAACTTCTCCTATTTGGATACAGCAACTTCATTTCATAAAAGATGAAATAATTTTGAGAGTTAATGCGAACTACGGCAAAAACATCGTGAAAGAAATACGCTTTTCCATCGGCCATATTTCTGAGAATAACCCACCTGCTGCCACAAATGACAATCAATTCTATTTGCATGACCGAGACAAAAAAATGATTGCCGCCTGCACGAGTTCATTGTCCGATCCTGAGTTGGCATCTATTTTCCGTCGCGTGATGCGCGGTGAAATCAACCGGCGACGCCGCCTGGAGGCGAGGCAAGCTCGCGAAAAATGATTTTCATTTGCGGCGTGTATTTTTTATCCTGATCGAATACATAAAGTGGCGGCTCAACTTTAAGCTCTTCCCTGCCCTGATTGGCGGCTTCGACCAAAACGAATTCTGCTGGCATATCCGCCGCAGAAAAGACGAGTCGCATTCTTTTCGGCTCCATATAATTATTTTTCAAAGTCCAGATGAGATGAGCCAATCTTTTTGCGGGATAAATCACGAAGATCTTTCCGTTTGGCTTTATCAAATATTTTGCCGCTTGGATAAAATCAGTCACAGACCCTTTGATCTCATGGCGCGCGATGGCTTTTTGTGAATCAGGATTTATTCTTCCCGAATTCAACATGCGATAAGGCGGGTTAAAAAAAACGCAGTCAAAAGAACTCTTGGGCAAATATTTTTTTATATCTTTTGCGTCCCCTCTGATGGCGGCTACTCTTTCATTAAGCGAGTTTATGCAGATATTTTTTTGCGCCAATTCCCAAAGTTCATCTTGAATTTCTAAACCGGTAAAGTGAACATGCGGAAAACGACTTGCCATAATCAGCATGATAACGCCGCTGCCGCAACCTAATTCAACTGCGTGCGTATTTTTTCTCAGGGAAACAAAATGCGCCAGTAAAAGCGCGTCGAGCGAAAACCTGTATCCGTTTCTCCTCTGACAGATTTTCAGCTGGCCGTTTAAAATGTCATCAAGCGTCTCTGCATTCATTTTTTTGCCGGCTAATTTTCAATCCAGCTCATGGACAAAAATTCCGCTGCGCAATTTAGGCTCAAACCAGGTCGATTTAGGAGGCATGATCTTTCCGGCATCGGCCACCTTCATTATCTGCTCCATGGACGCTGGATACAGGGAAAAAGCGACGGCATATTCGCCGCTTCGCACCAGTTTTTCCAATTCTCCCATGCCTCTGATACCGCCGATAAATTTTATCCTGTCATCCGTGCGCGGATCAATTATTCCCAAAACAGGGCCCAAAAGATTATTTTGCAGGATGGACGCATCCAGAGAGTCAATCGGATCATCTTCATCAAAGCTATCTTTACGAGGAGTTAGTTTATACCAGGACTTCTCCAGATACATGCCATATTCGTGCATTTTTCGCGGCGACTTTTCCCTGAAATCACGCTCGATAATGAATTTATCACCGATAATATTTAAATATTTGTCGGTGTCCAGTTTGTTTAAATCCTTTACGGCGCGGTTATAATCCATGATTTTCAGCTGATTTGACGGAAAAAGGACCGCCATGATGAAATTATACTCTCTGTATTCCTGCTCAGAACTGCTGTCTTTTTTTCTCCGCGACCGTGCGACTTCCGTTGCGGCCGCCGCGCGGTGATGCCCGTCCGCTATGTAAAGAACGCTTACAGATAAAAACAATTTTTTAATTTCATCTATTTTTTTCTCGTCTTGAACAACCCACACCGCATGAGAAACCGAATCCTCGGCGATAAAATCATATTCGGGAGTATCATTTTTGATATCTTCGATTATTCTATTCAATGTTTCGTGGGAACGGTAGGCAATAAAAACAGGGCCTGTCTGAGCGTTAACCGTGTCAATGTGTCTTATGCGGTCTTCTTCTTTATCTTTTCTGGTCAGTTCGTGTTTTCTTATTTTGCCCGCTTCATACTCGGCCGCGCTCACTAAACCCACAAGACCGGTTTGCTCCTGGTTCCCCATGCGTTGCCTGTAGACATAAAAGCAAGGTTTAATATCCTTTATCAGAACATTGTCTTTTTTCAATTTTATAAAATTTTGTTTTGCTTTTTCATAGATTATGCTGTCATCGCTTTTCGTTTTGTCAGGAACATCAATTTCCGACTTTTCCACATGCAGAAAACTCAAAGGGTTACCCGCAACGGCTGATTTTCCTTCTTCTCTGGTCATCACGTCATAAGGCAAAGAAGCGATTTTTGCGACATACAGTCTGTTCGGTCTTACTGCTTTGAAAGGTAATACTACTGCCATACAAATTAAATCTCCTCTTGCGCGGTCTGATAACATAATGCCATAATCACCGCAATGTGAATTTGCTTCAAAAACAAATATTTTCAAGGATATCTTATGAAAAATATCATGGTATTCATTCACGGGCTGGAAAGCAGCGCGCTGGGAACAAAAGGCCAATATTTTCGCCAACATTTTCCCCAAATGATTATTGAAGATTTTACGGGGGATTTTAAAGCAAGAATGAATAAGCTCAGTGATATCCTGCGGGGAAAGGAAAACTTGGTCATTGTCGGCTCCAGTTATGGCGGCACAATGGCCGTTCAATACGCGCTCGCTAATGAAAAAAAAATAAGAAAACTTATTTTACTCGCTCCGGCTCTTCATCTCAACGAACTTTCCATGCCGTCAAATAAGGTTTTTCACATACCCGTAATTATTTATCACGGTCTCCAGGATAATGTCGTCGAACCTTATCTGGTCGAGAAAATTGCCAGGAAACATTTCGTCAATCTTCAGCATCATTTTGTTGAAGACGACCATTCCCTCCATGATACATTTCCTTTGTTGGACTGGCGCGCCCTTCTGAAAGCTGATTCATAAAAATATCAATAAATATGCAAAATTATAACAACTTATACCTTGACAATATCTTTTAGATAACTTAACATTCCGCCAATTTTTGCGGGTTTATTTATGTCCATATACGCGAGAAAAATAGTCATCCGTTACACCCCGGATGTCGTTCAGCAGCCGGTTATCTACGAGCTGGTCAAAAAATACGACCTTGTCTTCAACATACTCAAAGCGAGAATATTCCCGCGTCGCGAGGGAGTTATTGTTTTGGAGCTTTCCGGCACGAAAGAGAATTTTGATCACGGGATACGTTTTTTAAAGGAAATGGGCCTGAAAGTTGAGCCGCTTTCCAAAAGCGTGAGTCAAAACCGCGATAAATGCGTACATTGCGGCGCCTGCACCGCGTTTTGCCCCACCCAGGCGCTTTCCTTTGAAGCCGGCTCCAGCAAGATTGTTTTCGACGCTGAAAAATGCAACGGTTGCGAGCTTTGCGTTTCCGCCTGTCCGGTGAGAGCAATGGAAATTAATTTACTTTAGCGAGTATTTTTCTAAAGATCACTTGCGGTAATGTTTTACAACAGAAAGATTTATTTTGCCGATGACCGTTCACAGCAAAGGTTTTGATAACGAAAAATACATCCAAGAGCAGACATCGGAAATTCTTCAAAGAGTAAAGCGTTTCAATAACAAGCTTTATCTGGAGTTCGGCGGCAAACTTCTCTACGATTATCATGCCTCACGCGTTCTTCCTGGTTATGACCCCAACGTCAAAATGCGCCTGATTAAAGAGCTCAAGGACCGTGCGGATATTCTGCTTTGCATTTACGCCGGGGATATCGAACGAAAAAAAATTCGCGCCGATTTCGGCATAACGTATGATTCCGACGCCATGAAGCTAATTGACGATCTGCGCGCATGGAATATCAACGTCATGGGTGTTGTAATCACCCGTTTTGACAACCAGCCCTCCGCCATATTATTCAAGAACAAGCTGGAACGCAGAGGCATTAAGGTTTTCACCCATTCCTTCACCAAGGGATATCCGACCAACGTCGACATGATTGTCAGTGATGAGGGTTATGGTGTAAACGAATATATCAGAACCGAAAAGCCTCTTGTCATCATCACCGGCCCGGGGCCGGGCAGCGGCAAGCTTGCCACCTGCCTATCTCAACTCTATCATGATTATAAAAGAGGAATTTCCTCCGGCTACGCCAAATTCGAAACATTTCCCATCTGGAATTTACCGCTCAAACATCCGGTGAACGTGGCGTATGAGGCGGCCACCGCCGATATACGCGATTTCAATCAGATCGACCCCTTTCATCTGGAAGCTTACGGCAAAGCTTACGTAAACTATAACAGGGACGTGGAAGTATTTCCGGTTTTGAAAAGAATTCTGGAAAAAATCACCGGTAAACCTTCATTTTACAAATCACCAACTGATATGGGGGTTAACCGGGCGGGCTTCGCGATTATCGACGACGACTTAACCAAAGAAGCAGCAAAACAGGAAATAATCCGCAGATATTTCCGCTATCGCTGCGAGTACGCGATGGGATTTACCGACGCCGAAACGGTCCAGCGCGTCGAGTTGTTTCTCAACGACTTTAATCTCATACCGGAAGACAGAACAGTAGTCCGTCCGGCGCGTGAAGCCGCCAAGCAAGCCATGGAACTCGATAAAGGCAATGAAGGCATATATTGTGGCGCCGCCATTGAACTGAAAGACGGTACCATTATAACCGGAAATAACTCGCCGCTGATGCACGCCGCATCCAGTGTTATTATTCACGCTCTGAAACATCTGGCGGACATACCGGATAAAATTAAATTGCTGTCCGCAAACATCACTGATTCCATACGCAAACTTAAAACGGAAATACTAGAAGAAACCAATGTCAGCCTTGATGTCGAAGAGGCGCTTATTGCCCTCAGCATCAGCGCTACAACAAATCCTGCCGCCGAACTTGCCTTGGAAAAATTAAGAGACCTCCAAAATTGCGAAATTCACATGACTCATATTCCCACGCCCGGCGACGAGGCCGGACTCAGGCGCATGGGCGTAAACCTGACTACCGACCCCGTTTTTTCCACGAACAATCTGTTTATTACCTGATTTATTTTACCATGTTGATTCCGCAGCGTTTTTTCAACGCCTTGATGTCGGAGTCAGATAGTTCCGGGTTTTCGGAATTAATCAGACGGTACATGATGGCCTTTTCATCATTGCTGTGCGGCAAACCCAACGCATGTCCCAATTCATGCGCCAAAACACGAATCAACCTTTCTTCGCTCTGATACAAATAAACAGTAATAGATTCTTTTCCGGCTTTTTTTTCGTAAAAACCTTCGCCATACTCCGGCCCCAGATTTTCGGCCGTATTTTTATGCTCGATCAGATCAAGGTTATAAGTCGCGGCTATTTCGTTGATCACCACAACAATGCTGTTTAGCGTTTCGGCAATTTGCTTAATTTCCTGCCGGCGTGACTCCAGTTCTGCATTTATAGATTCCAGTTGTTCTTTCTCCTGCATTAATTTATTATAACTGCCCGCCGGGGCTCCACCGCGTTGCTGCCAGAACCTGTTCTCCTCATTGAATACCAGCACACGTCTGTTATAAGAGTCCGTCTCATCTTTTAACATTGCGCTTTTACGGTCGTATTCTTCCTTGACATACTCTAATCTGTGCTTCAATTCGTCATAGGCGTCTTTTGTTCGATCAATTTTATAATTGAGGTTTTTGAGACGATCCGTCGCTTCCTGACGATAATCGTAAACAAGATTAACAACGATCGCGCCGTTAATCTCTTCTTTAAATAGTTGCGTTGCTAGCGCTTTATTCCAGATTTCTGCCGCAATATTTACGGCGGTGGCAAACTCGTCGGCGTTTAAACCAAATCTTTCGTCAACATCGCCTATTCTGTAGGTTAATGGCTTGAGGCAAGGTTTGTTTTTTAAATACGTATATCCAGCAATGAAAACAAAAAAAACCAGCAGAGCAATTATTGCCGTGCTGGTTTTTGTATTAGTTTTGCTCATTATCCGCGATCCGCCGCAAAGCCGGGCTTATTTTCCCACTTGTTCCTTGGCGTCGTCAAGCATTTCACCGATACTGCCGGGGACTTCTTTGCCTTTTTTAAATAACGCTTTCAGATCCTGATACATATCTTTGCTTTTTTGAGATATTTCTTCCACTCCGGCGCCAATGGTATCCATTGTTTTTTTAATATTATTGGGGTCTTTTATAAAAAAGAAGCCGCCGACGGCAAAAAGAACAAGCAGAATAACCAATATAATTTTAATTAATTTTTTAAAAACAACATAAAGGAAGATAATTAGAAAAAATACTATGAGCATTATCAGCACTGACGGGTGCTCGCTTATAAATGCGATAATGGCGTCCATTTTCACAACCCCCTTGCGTATTTTTATTTTTCCTTATCTTATTTTTGGGCGGAAATCCATCGTTATTTAACCTTGACAAACATACCTATGGCAATTACATTCCTGCGCAATATCAATTTTTTTCGGATCGTTTCTGAATTTATAATTCCGCGGGTGATTTGTTTGAAAAAATCAGTAAGTCAACAAAAAGTTGCCATCGCTACACTGGGCTGCAAGGTCAATCAATACGAATCAGCCCAGCTTGCGCAGGTTATGCGCCCTGATTTGGTTATTGTTCCCTTTAGCTCTTTTGCCGATATTTATATCATTAATACTTGCACGGTAACCGCTCAGGCTGATTTCCAATCCCGACAACTTATCCGTCGCGCCCGGAGACAAAACCCACAAGCTAAAATCATTGTCACGGGATGCTACGCGGATACTTCCCCTGCGGAAATTAATAATATCGAAGGCGTCAGTATTGTCTTGGGAAATAAACAAAAAAATCTTATCCCGCATATAATAAACAACGGCTGGCAAGTAGGAAAATACCCACCCAGCGCTGCCCGCGTTATTCGCGATAATTCAGAGCTTTTGCCCCTTAAACATTTTTACGGCCACACACGGGCTTTTCTGAAAATACAGGATGGTTGTGATTCTTATTGCAGTTACTGCGT
>Ga0116145_1000388_pt1 | contig 53701 bp, 40 predicted proteins | sample AD_JPNHG1_MetaG_FD_89747 | JGI IMG/M metagenome (GOLD analysis project Ga0116145, IMG submission 89747) | Active sludge microbial communities of municipal wastewater-treating anaerobic digesters from Japan - AD_JPNHG1_MetaG | ecosystem: Engineered > Bioreactor > Anaerobic > Digestate | place... | reverse complement strand
GGGGGCACTTCTTTTTCATCGCTAAGAAGAGGTGTCCTAAGAACGCTTTCCCGAAAAAATCGTTGTCTATTTACTCAACATGGCTTTCTGCAAGCCGCAATTTGGACAGAGATGAGAGCGAATCATGAATGTTGCGCGCGAGATGTTTGTGCGCGACGGTTATGAAGCGGTCACCTTGAGAAGCATTGCCCTGGCGATCGAGTATACGCCGGGTTTTGTCTATAAACTTTTCAAGGACAAACAGTCGTTGGTGAGAGAAATCATTCGCAGGGATTCCGATGACCTGCGCATCCATTTACTGGAATGCCTGAAAGTGGGCAACCCCGTTAGGCAGTTGGTTGAAATGGCCCGGTTGTACGGCGAGTGGGCGGTCACGCATCCCAACCATTACCGCCTGATGCTCGTCCCGCCGCCGGCTTGGGTTGAACAAAACCGGGAGCTGCACCGGCAAAAACGCATTCCCCTGGAACAGGAAGCCCTTTCAGTTCTGACTGTGCTTGTCAAAGAAGCCATAGGGTTGCTTAAGGCAAAATATGCGGAACCGGCGCTTGTTGCGGCGACGTTGTGGGCAGGAATTCACGGCGTTGCACTGCTGGAAATCACGATGACGCCAAAAGACAGGGCGCTGCTCGGTGGGAAAGACACTACTTTCGAGGCGCGCTTCAAAACACTGTGTGATGTATTCTTGGATGGTTTTCTCAACGACCGGCCAGAATAGGGGACAATTTGATGAGACCAGCTAATACTTTATCCGAACAAGATACGGCGTCCCATGAACTAGATGTGCCTCGGCACGTGGATTGGGTGGACGCAAAGTTCGCTCTTTTGCTTGGCGTCATCATGGTGTTTGTGAAAGTGACTTCAGATGCCCATCCGGATTGGCATTTCTGCAGGACAACGATCGATGACATTGCTTCTGTCATGATCATAGGCTATGTAATCGCACGGGCACGGCGGCACCCCGAAAAGCTTGATGAGTGGGGCCTTTCGACGCCCATTACCTGGCCGGCGGTGCTCATGGGCGTGGCGCTGGCCGCCATCGGCATCGGAATGCTGGTCGCCGGGACCATTTTGGCCAATGGCACGCTCTCTTTTGAGCCTGCTTACGTGTCGCAGATGATCGAGTATATCCCCGCGGGGTTCCCGCAACAGTTCGTGATGTGCTCGATAGGCTTGGCGGCTTTGTCGACGCTGCGCGCGTTTAGGGGTTCCTGGCGATTACCGCTTGCGGTGGGCGTTGTGTTTAGTCTCGCCCATTTCTGGACTCCGGCACGCATTCCGGGCACCATCGTTCCCGTACAGATGATTCTTACCCTGCCGGCTGGCTTTTTCGCGGCCTTCTACTTCCTCAAGTTCCGCACCATCGTTCCGCTCACGGCAATCCATGCCGTCATGTACCCCTTGCTGCACAATTGGATCGAAATGTGCCTGTAATTAAAGTCCAGACAGGAGCGGCTCCTGAACACTCATACTTATTGACATAGAATGACTTGCGAAGGGGCGCCATGCGGACGATTCATTGGACAGCAGTTAACGCAGTAAACGTCATGTGAATCTATCATAGCGCTCCGGCCTGATTTCGCAAAGGCAAGATTCCGGAAATTCCGCCGCGCCCATTTGTTCCCGGCCTGTCCTTCCGCTACACTACCGCGCAATACCGGCGGAGGAGACAACGATGGGCAAACATGTGGCATTCGCGGTGGCGGCGCATCCCGACGACGTCGAATTCATGATGGCGGGCACGTTGCTGTTGTTGGGCGAAGCCGGATACGAACTGCATACGATGAACATCTGCAACGGCAGTTGCGGCACGGCCGTCGAGGATCGCGACGCCATCGTTGCGCGCCGGACGCAGGAGGCCCGCGAGGCCGCGCGCACGCTGGGCGCCGTTTTCCACGAACCGCTTGTGGACGATCTCGATCTCTTTTACGAACGGCGAATCGTGGACCGCATGGTGTCCATTGTGCGCGAGGTGCAACCTTCCATTGTTCTTCTCTCTTCGCCGCAAGATTATATGGAAGACCACATGAACGCCTGCCGGGTCGTCGTGACGGCCGTTTTTTGCCGGGGCATGCGCAATTATCCCGCCGTTCCGCCCCGCCCGGTCTACATGGGCGAGGTCACGCTGTACCACGCGCTGCCGTGGGGATTGCGCGACAGTCTGCGGCGCATCGTCACGGCGGGTCAGTATGCCGACATTTCGACCGTCCTCGCGCGCAAACGGGAAGCGCTCGCCTGCCATAAAAGCCAGAAGGAATGGCTCGACGCCAGCCAAGGACTCGACAGTTATCTCATCACCATGGAGGAGATGGCGCGCGAAGTCGGCCGCCAGTCCGGTCGCTTCGAGTATGCGGAAGGTTGGCGCCGGCATCTCCACCTTGGCTTTTGCGCTGAAAACGCCGATCCGCTCGCCGACGCCCTCGGAGAGAAGTGCGTCGTGTCCGAAGAATACGAGCGGGCGCTTGTTCGCACTCCGAACAATTGAAAGGGATTCCGTGTCCCGCCGCTTGAAGTTCAGACTTTCCCTGATGATGTTTCTGGAATATTTTGTTCCCGGCGCGACGGTTCCCGTGCTCAGCCTGTACCTGAAAAATCATCTGCATTTTCCCGCTTACCAGGTCGGCGAGATCTTGGCCATGCCCGCGCTGGCGGGTTTCCTCGCGCCGTTTTTCATGTCGCACATCGCGGACCGTTTCATCAGTTCGGAACGCCTGCTGGGCCTCTGCCATCTGCTGGCCGCCGGCACGATGATCATCCTGGCCCGGCAGACGGAATTCCTCCCCTTCCTGGCGCTTTTTTGCGTCTACGGCCTTTTGTTCACGCCGACCTTTGGCCTGACCAACGCCATCGCGTTGCATCACGTTCCCGATGCCCGGCGCGACTTCGGCGGGATACGCATGTGGGGCACCGCGGGCTGGGTCGTCGTTGCTTGGGCATTTGGGTATTTCTGGCTGCGGGGCGGTCTAGGCGACGACCGTCTTCCCCACGCCCTGTACGTCTCCGCGTTCACTTCGTGCGTCCTCGCGGCCTACTCGTTCACGCTGCCCCGCTCGCATGTCCGGGCCGTGGACCGTTCCACGCTCATGTACTGGAACGCGCTGCGCGTTTTCGCGCAACCGGGCCTGATCCTGCTTTGCGTCCTCACCTTTGTCAACAGCATGGTGCATCAATTCTATTATTTCGGAATGAGTCCCTTTTTGAGCCAACTCGGATATCGCGGCAGTTATATCATGCCCGCCATGAGCATCGGCCAGATTTCCGAAGTCGTCGTGCTGGGTCTGCTGGGCGCGTGCCTCGCGCGGATTGGAATCAAGCGCGCCATGATCATCGGCGCGTTTGCGCAGGGTCTGCGTTACATCGCTTTTGCCGTCGGCGAGCCGACGGGGCTCATTCTGGCCGCCATCGCCACCCACGGCGTTTGCTACGCATTCTTCTTCACCGCCGGGTATATTTACATTGATCGCCATAGCACCCCCGAAACGCGCGCGGGCGCGCAACAGATCTTCACCATCATGATTTCCGGATTGGGCGTGCTCGGCGGTTCCCTCGCGTCAGGTTTCACGGGCCAATTGTTCACCGATCCCGCGACCGGCCATATCCATTACGGATTGTTCTGGCTGGTTCCCGCCGCACTCGGCCTTGCCGTTTCGGCCGTGTTGGCGTTCCGGTTCAAGGAACAGGCCTGACGCGCCGGACACAGGTCACCACGTAAGCCATGTCACGCCGTCTTTGTCCACACGGAATTTTCGCGCACGGATGCTCGAACCGGCGCCTTCCTCATAATAAACAATCAGGATGCTGCCGTCCTTGAGCGTAACCATGCTCGGATAGGCGCCGCCGACGGTATCCACTTCGACATTCGGACTCCATGTCCGGCATTCGTCGAGGGAGTAGTGGAGGCTCGTGTTGGGGATGCGATGGGCGCAAACGATAATCCCCTCGGGGGTGCGGTGCAGATGCGGGCAATGCCCGGGAAATCCCATCGGCTGCGATACGCTCCACGTCTTGCCGTTGTCCTCGGAAACCGAATACCGCATGCTTTCCTTGGCGGTGCGCTGCGCCGCGTACCACGCGCCATCCTTGAGGCGGATCACGTCCGTTTCCGCATCGAGGCGCAGACCCCCATTGTCTATGTCAACCGGTCTCGACCATGTTCGGCCGGCGTCGGACGAAAGGGTCACCGCCCCGTTGGCGTCGCTGCCGGTTTCACGATACAAACCCAGAACCAGCACCCCGCCGGGCATTTCGCGGATGGGCGCGCTGCAATAGTAGGTCGAACTGATGCAACGCGGTTCAGACCACGTTTTTCCGCCGTCGGACGATTCGACCAGCCAACTTCCCAACCCGTCCCATTTGCCGCCTTCCTTGGCCCGCAACGAAAAGAAATTGCACAGGATTCGCCCGTCGGCCAGTTGGACAACCGACGGATCGCGGTCGTCGTCCGGACCGTCGTGGACGATCTGCGCGGGCGTCCACGTCTTTCCCTCGTCCGACGAGAAGCAGCCGGCCACGGCGCCGCCTTTTGGAAGGGCGTCGTTTGGAAGTGAAACATGGCCGTATCCCGCATAGAACACACAGAGAAGGCGGCCGTCTTTCAGACGGCAAACGTCGGGAAACGCCTCATACGCGCCCTGCCCCGCGTCGGCGCACACCAGCACGTAATCCCGGTCAACAACCCGTTGGCCCTGTGCCTGCAATCCCGACAGGGACATTACGATCGACAAGCCCGCTACCATCGCATTGATTCTCATTACGAAATTCCTCCTGCATGTCTGCATCGAAGAATAGGCTCTGCCGGACGGGGGTGTCAATTTTGCGGCGCGTTCACGCGATAGATGCGTAGCCGTGGCCAGCCCTTGAAATCCGTATCCGTAAAAAGCCAGCCGTTTTCACGAAAACGCGCTTCGATGCGCGATGGATCGGCCCACAGCCATACGGCCACCCAAGCCGTCCCGCCGCGATCGTGGGCCTTGCGCACGTGGGCCGGGATCTCCGACCAGACCAATGCGCAGTCCAGCCGTTCCCGCGGCCAGCGGCTATGGTATGCCATCGCCCACAGGTTGAGATCCTGAAAAGCGATGAAGGTGTCCTCCGGCCCCGCCTGCGCCTCGACGTACCGGCATGCGGAACGCCAGTCCGGACGGAACGGTCCCACGGCAACCGCGCTCGCTTGATGACCGTAGAGCAGAAGCAGCGCGGACAAGACGGCCCGCTTTGCCCATCGCCGCGGGATGGCATCCACAGCCGCCCCAAGCAAAAGATAGACGGGCAGCGATGCGTACAGCACATAACGCGGCACAAAACAGGGACGCCACAACCATGAAACGGCAAAAAGGCCCATCGTCGGCACGGCAAGCCAAAGTAGAATAAGATACGGCCGGCGGCAATGGGCGATTGGCCGTTGAACATTCCCGACGGGCATGTCCGGGCACGTCCACCTGCCCTTTTTTCCCGTTTTGACTATGTGCAGCAGATACCAACCGATCAACCCAAAAACCAGAACGGCCAAAGGAAAATCGAGCGAAACGCCTGTTGAGAGATGCGCGGACGGATTTTCGTTTGTCGGACGCCCGCCGGCGAAGATGAGCAACGCCACGATTGCCTCGCGCCAACCCGGACGCGCCATCCATGATGCCGCGCCATGGATTCCCTTGAAGTCCGCGTCCAACAGCCACGTGGCAAGTCCAATCGCGACGATGCCGTGTGCGACGCCCCATGGAATCCAAATTCGCCGTCTCCGGCATGCCGCAAGATAAAGCCCTTGCGCCACGAATAAAAAAACTGAAAAAAGATGAGTAAATGCGAGCAAGGCATTGATTGCGAGATGCAATACCCACCATGCCGGGCCTTTCGATGACATCGCCCCCGCTAGAGCGTACATGGAGAGGATCGCCAGGAGCATGACAAGGGCGTACACCCGGATTTCCTGCGAATAATAGACGTGAGGAAGTGAAACCGCCATTGCCGCCGCCGCGATGAGTCCCGCGTTGGCATTGATGATTCGCCGTCCAAGGACGTAAAGCAAGACTATCGAACTCAATCCCGTGATGATGGACAGGATGCGCATGACCCTTTCATCGGGCGAGAAGATCCGCGACCACGCATGGGCCAACGTAAAATAAACGGGCGTCATGGGCGGGTCCTTTGCCCGTTCGCACCGGATGAAGGCCCCCAACGCCGGTTCCGGAAGGCATCGCAGAGTCACGACTTCATCCCACCACGCCGACTCGTTCGGCAATTGCCAGCAACGAAGCAGCGCCGCGACCATCATGATCCCCGTCAGACAGACGAATGATGTTCCAATACCCGTTACAGGGATTCCCGTGCGCACAAGGAATGACTGGATGCTTGCCCTGTCAGCGGTTGGCTCCATTGTCCCCCGCAAACTCCATTATCTCTCTTTTTCTTGCCCTGCACAGTCCATCAAGCGCAATACCCCAAAACCAAAAAGGCGGGCTTCGGCAGCCCGCCCATACAATTCGCCTTCGTCCGTCTCAAGGGACGGCCGCCCATTTGGGCGGAGTTCGCTTCGCGCCAATCATCGCCCGAATTTCCGCAAATGCCCGCACAGCGCACGCCGGGCAGTAGCCGTGGCTGATATGCTCATCGGCCAAGGCAACCGGATCCGGTTGGACCCATTGTTTGCCTTTGCGGACTTGTTTGCAAATACAGCACTGAACAATCATATTCCTCGCTTTCTCCCCGATTCAATTTGGTGGCGTCGGTTTGAAAGAGCATAACCTGTGCCTACTCGAAGACACCGGACTGCAATCTGCCTAACTCATTCAACTCTAATAGATTATACCAATCAACGTCATCGGCGTTTTGCGCAGGGTCGCCATTCGCAACACCTTTTTTCGACCCATTCTGCCGAATCATGGACACTTTTTGTCAGTCTGCCGTCCAATAATGGGATATTACTTGACATATTTCATAATGTCAAGCATTATTTTGAGCCCCTGAAAATCGAGGGGATTCCTTTCCAAAACACAATAGCCTGATGATGTCAGTGGACTCGACACTACATATCGTTTTATAATGGCAGAAATGGATGCTTCCGAAACCCATTATGGACTCGGCAAGGATTTCCCAAGCCGGTCCGAAGGAGGCCACTCATGATCGAGGTCAAAGGCCTTGTCAAACGCTACGGGCCGATAACCGCGATTGACGACGTGTCGTTCTGTGTTGAATCCGGCGAAATTTTGGGATTCCTGGGACCGAACGCGGCGGGCAAAACGACGACGATGCGCATCCTGACCGGCTTTTCGCCTCCGACGAGCGGCACGGCCCTTGTCGAGGGATTCGATATTACGCGGAATCCCATCGAGGTCAAGCGACGTGTTGGCTACCTGCCCGAGAATGTACCCCTGTATGGCGAAATGCTCGTATCGGGTTTTCTGCGTTATGTCGCTGAAATCAAAGGAATTCCGCGGCAGGCCCGGACGCGCGAGGTCAACCACGTGATGGAACGATGCGGCGTGGCGCATATGGCCAAGCGCATTATCGCGAACCTCTCGAAAGGCTACCGGCAGCGGGTCGGCTTGGCGCAGGCGCTTATCGGCAATCCGCCGGTCCTGATCCTGGATGAACCCACTGTGGGACTCGACCCGCAGCAAATCATCGAAATACGCCGAATGATCAAGGATCTCGCCAAGGAACACACCGTCCTGCTGAGCACCCACATCCTTCCCGAAGTGACCATGATCTGCCAGCGCGTCTTGATTATTCACCGGGGACGCATCGTCGCGCAGGATTCCATGGAAAATCTGGTTGGCGGCCCGAAAACGACCTGTGAAATCCAAATTGGCATTCCGGATGCCGGTCTTCAGGGGAATGATGTAGGCCATGCGGACCGGATCAGGCAAATTCTTATGGATTTGGACGGAATCGAAAAAGTGGTGGACGAAGGCGAAGGCCGCTTCAGTGTCCAAGGCGTATCCGGAGGCCCATGGCGGGAGCAAATCGCCGGGGCGATTGTCGGGGCCGGATATACCCTTCGCGCCCTTCGTGAGCGGGGACGCACCCTGGAGGACATCTTCGTGGCGGCGGTCACGTCCGATGCGGGAGACCCGTCATGAGAAACACATGGGCCGTCTGCAAACGCGAATTCGCGAGTTATTTCCTGACCCCCATCGGCTACGTGGTCGTTGGAACCTATGCGCTCATATCCGGGCTTGGATTCAGCGCGTCGTTTTTGTTCTATGCCAAGGTCAGCGTCAATCCGTCCGAATTTGCCTATTCGGGCGTGCCGAGTTTCACGGAAACGCTGTTGAGCCCGTTCCTGGTTTTCTGCGGCATGCTGGTCATGTTCATCGGGCCGCTGGTCACAATGCGGCTGCTTGCCGAGGAACGCAACCGCGGCACGATGGAACTGCTGCTGACGCATCCCCTGCGCGACCGTGAAATCGTTTTCGGAAAATTCGGCGCCGCGCTGGGCATGCTGCTGGTCATGATGGCGGTGATCGGGGTGTATCTGGGCATCATGGCCTATTACGCGACCGTGGCCGCAGACGTTCTTCTTTTTGGCCTCTTGGCCGTTTTTCTCATGGGAACCGCCTTCATGAGCCTCGGCCTTTTCGTGTCGGCGATGGCCGGCAATCAGATCACTGCGGGCACAATGACATTCGGTCTCAGCCTCGTGCTCTATATCCTCGGCACGCTCGGCGAGAACCTTCCCAAGAAGAATCCCGCGCCGGACACCTGGCCCGAAACGCTGCGCAACGCCGCGGGGACCGTGTACGGGGTGTTTCGCGAAGCGGTCCAACAACTGCCGCTCGACGCGCACGCCAAGGAAATGGCAAAGGGCATTCTGCAGCCGGAAGATATCGCATACTACCTGCTGGTTTCAGCCTTTTTCCTGTTCCTGACGTTCCGCGCGATCGAAAGCCGGAAGTGGAGGGCATAAACCATGGCGCACCCCCGTTCATTGTGCGGCCTTGTGGCGTTGGCGCTGTTGCTGGTCGGCGCAAACCTGCTGGTCCTCCAACAGACGCTTTTTTCCTTTTGGGTGGCGGTTCCGCTGATCCTCGGAATTGCCTGCGGTCTGGCATGGTTGGCCATGGCTCTGATGCATGTCTCCCGGCAGGTCCAAAAGGGACGTTTCCTCCACGACATCAACGCCGTCATCACTTCGATCCTGTTTCTGGGCATCTGCATGATGATCTACGCCTTTGTAAAACACGGCGGATGGTCATGGGATTTGACGGCGGAAGGCCGCCGTACCTTGGCGCCCCAGACGGTCCAAGTGCTTGAAAACCTCAACAAGGATGTGGACGTCATCTGTTTTTTCCTCCAGATTGACGACGAACTTGTGCGTATCGCCCAGGAAAAGACGGAACGTTTTCTCGAATTGTGTCAACGCCACACGCCGCATCTGAAAATACAGATACTGGATCCCCAAGTCGATCGCGCCCAACTCGAAGGACTCAAAATCACCCATGCCAGCACGCAGGGCACCGTGGTGGTCCGATGCGGCACGCGGCAGAAAGTCATCATGCTCCAGGGGGGCAGTCCGCGGCTTGAAGAAAAGGATTTCACGAACGCCCTGATCAATGTCGTCCGCGACACGCAGCCCACGATCGCCTTTCTCACCGGACACGGCGAGCGCAGCACGGAGGACAAGGACGAAAAAGACGGGGGCACGTTGCTCAAGACCGTCCTTGAAAGCGAGTCCTACCAAACGGAACGCATCGCCATTTCCATTACGCATCCTGAAATCCCGCCGCATTGCAGCGTCCTGTTCATCAACGGCATGGGCACGACCGGCCTTCACGGAGACCTGCATCCCGAAGAAATCAAGGCCATCCAAGCCTATCTGGACCACGGCGGGCGCCTTTTGCTGCTCATGGATCCGCGACGCCGCTTGGATTCCTCCCCCAATCAAATCGAACAGTTCATGCCCTGGCTCAAACAACGTTACGGCATCATCGTCGGCGCTGACATGGCCGTATCTCCCACCGAAAAATGGAAAGTGCCGTTCACGGCAAACCAGGCGCCCTTCAAGGAAGACACGCCCGAGACCGGCTTCATGGGCGCATTCAATGCACGCCATCCCGTCACGCAGCACTGCGATCAGAATGCGCTGTTTCAGGCGGCTTGCACGGTGCGCCTGGACGAACGAATGCCCGCGGGGGTCGCCGGATCGCAACTGTTGCGAACGACGCCGGACTTCTTCGCCGAGACGGATCTCGCGCTGCTTATGTCGCAAGGCAAGGCCATCAAGAATCCCGAAGAACAGCAAGGCCCGCTTTCGATGGGCGTGGCCGTCACGGCCAAGACGGACGCCGCCATCGGCGATTCCGGCCAGACACGCGACGCGCGTATTGTCGTGTTCGGCGATTCCGATTTTGTCGCCAACGGCCAAATCGCGGCCATGCCGGGCAACCTCAACCTCATTCTCAATGCCGTGGCATGGCTCACGGAAAACGAGGATCTCATCGCGATACGGCCCTCCGGCAAACAGGATCCGCCCGTCCTGCTTACGGACTTCGACCAGCGCGTCCTCGTGTGGATAGCCGTCCTCGGCACCCTGCAAGCCGTGACGCTCGCGGGCCTCGCCGCCTATGCCTTCCGGAGAAAGCACCAATGATACCGATATTGTCCGACGGTCATCTCATTTGCAGTCACCGGTATATGGATATGCACAATCACGGTGGGAAAACCCCCGATTCGGGTTTCAATAATTGCCGGAGGAGCCCCCGATGAACTTCAAGACGACCGGCCTCTTATTGACGGTGTTGATTGTGCTGGGCATTGCGTATTGGGGCATGACCCGTTACGAAACGGGCCGGCAAGTGCGCCGGGAAGAGGTCAAACGACTGTTTTCATTCGGTCCCGAAGCCCTTCGAGAAATTGAAGTGCGCCGCATCGGCGAAACGCCTGTCGTCGCATCCCACTCGCCGGACGGCACATGGACAATCGTCAAGCCGCATGATCAAATCCGCCCCAATGTCGTGGTATGGGACCGGTTGGCCGCCGCGCTGGCCGCGCTGGCCAACGAGCGGACGATTGCCAAAGACACCAGCGATCTCGCCAAATACGCATTGGACAAACCCGTGCTCTCCATCGCCGCCAAGACGGCCTCCGGGGAATCCCTCGAAATCGCCTTCGGCGCGGTCGAGCCGACGCAGACCTTCCGGTACGCCCTGACTGGCGACGGCGTTGTTTTTCTGGCCGCGCAAAAGGCCTTTCAGGAAATGGATCGTCCCCTGAGTCTCCTGCGCGACCCCTATGTGCTTGCGCTGGGCAAGGATGAAATCGTCCGGATCGAATTTGCGCGTTTCTGGACCGGCGTCGCAACCGGCGAAAGCAAAAACCATCCCGAACCCGGCCAGGAATCCGTGGTCGTCGTCGTGGAAAAATCCGACGATGGACTCTGGAAAATGACTTCGCCCATCGAAGCCGTCGCCAATCAGGAGGCCCTCAACGAATTGGTGAAATATGTCCAATTCGCCACGGCGCAGAAGTATGTCGAGGAACCCAAGGCACTCGACAGTTACGGGTTGGATCCCCCCAAGGCGCGCATCACCCTCCAGCCCGCCGGCAAGGCGCCCCAAACCTTGCTGGTCGGCGCTTTGGAATCCACCGGCGATGAGAAGAAAGCCGGCGGTCTCTTTGCTAAAAATGCCGCCTACCCCGCCGTGTTCGTGATGGATCCTGGATTACTCAACCTGCTGCCGCGCACACCGGATGCCTTTCGCGAAGCCCGCATGCTGAGCCACCCGCTCCTGGATGTCGAGGCCATCCATTATGTGGCCGGCGCGACCGATATCACGTTGCGCAACGATCCAGACAAGGGATGGCTTGTAACCGCGCCGCCCGGCGTGAACACCGATCAGGTGGCGGTTTCCCATCTCCTGGCGGCGTTCAAGGCGCTTCAGGGCCGCGGTTTTCCCGGAGATCCGAAGCCTGAATTCGGACTCGAAAAACCCATCGTCGAAATCACTTTCCATCTCAAAAACGGATTACCGCCCGCCGTCATCCGCGTCGGCACGCCCACCGCGGACAACACACATTATTACGCCATGCAGGACAACGGATGCGTAACCCTGCTCGGCCAACTCGATGTCGCGGCCATCACAAAACCGCTCTTTTTCTTCCAGAAAAAAGACCTGATGGCTTTCGATGTGAAAGAAGCCGCCCGAATCGCCATGACCATGGACGGCACGTCCTATCTTTTCGAGAAGGCGCATGGACAATGGATTATCCAGGAACCGGCAGGCCGAACTTTGGACAGCCAATCCGACATGGGCGCGATGCTCAAAGCCCTGTCCTCCGTGCGGGCGGATGCGCTGGAATCGGCCGAGCCGCCCGCCGATCCCGCTCTCTATGGCCTCGATGCGCCCGCCGCCGCCATTTCGGTGACCTTGGAAACAGACGAAGGGTCATCCGGCGGAAGTACAATCGGACCGCTCGTCGTTGGTAAACCCGCACCCGACGACTCCCAGCAACGTTTCGCGACTTCGCCCTTCCTGCCGGGGGTCTATCGCATACCCCAATCCCTCCTGGACGAAATCCGCGAATCCCTCAAGAACATACGATCTCTCGATTCCTGACGAAAAACCGTTACACGGAATCCGGTATTGAGTAAAGTCAAGAACAATCGCACAGCAGTTTGCACTGCAAGACCGCGGACGAAATATGCAGCCGACCGGTTCCTACCGGTAACGTCCAAGGTCCGCGTAGGCCGCGAACAAGGCATGGACATTCGCGGCGGGCGTGTCCGCCTGGATATTGTGGGCCGTGCATAGGATATAGCCGCCGCCGCGTCCGAACGTTCGCATTCGATCGGCAACTTCCTTGCGAATGGTTTCGGGAGTGCCGAACGGCAGGGTCCGTTGGATGGATATCCCGCCGTGAAACGCGAGCGTCTTGCCGAACTCGGCCTTCAATTCCGCGGGAATCATCCCTTCCGCTTCGGGCTGCAGGGATTGCAGGATATCGAGGCCGCGCGCCATCATGAGCGGAATCAGCGGGCGCACAGCGCCGCAGGTGTGGTGCATCACCCGGACGCCGAATTGTTTTGCCAGCGCGGCATAAGCCGCAAAACCCTCTCCCAGAAACGCCTCCCACATCGGCGGGGATACCAGCGGGCCTTGCTGCGATCCAAAATCGTCTCCCGTAAGCACAATGTCGAGTTTGCCACGGGCCGCGTCGAAAATTCGTTCCGCATACGCAAGGTAAAAGGCCCGAATCCGGCCGATAATGGACAATGCCAATTCCGGGTTTTCCGCCATGTCCATGAATATCCGTTCGACGCCGCGCAGATACATCGCCGGTTTGAGCTGGGCAAGACGGTTCAGCCGGTCGCCCACGAAGACCGCCACGCGATCCCGGGCGCGAATCGCGTCGCATTGCGCCTCGATTGTCGAATAATCGAACCAGTCCGGCGACGGCCAATGAGGATACCGCGCGATATCCTCGGCCGTTTGCGCGCCGGCCAGCGGCGAAACGGCCACTTCCCGGTAACGCTCGATACCCTCGCCCACGCGCGCCTCGACCAAACGGCGCCGCACGCCCCATATATCCTCGTCCGATCCATCGTCCCATGTCCGCAGCGGCGGACCGATGTAAACCGGGCCTTCGATATATCGCAAATCAACGTCGTAGGCGTCGAGAAAGGCCTCGTATCGTTCGGGGGACTGCAAGCCGAGTTTCGTTTTCATGCCACTCGACATCCAGCAGTCCACGGGGGCGCGATCCGGCTCTGTAAACGACAGCGCGGCAAACGTGCGTTCGCGTGAATTCATGTCCATATCCTGTTTGTGCTCAAATGCCCGGAAATACTTGTTTCAAGACGAGAGAGTATCGCATCCGAACATCCCATTGCACGAACGCGATGGGGATTTTTCCCGGGCCGGTTACTGAATCGCCGGGGACAGGCAGACGACGGTTCCGTCTTCGCTGCCCACAAAAATGCGGCCACGGACGACGGCGGGCTCGGTGATGCGGTCACTGAGTTTGAGCGACCAAACTTTCGCGCCATCGGCAAGGCGCAGAAGAAGCAATTCGCCTTCCACGGCGACAATCACCTGGTCGCCGGCGATCACCGGGGACAACGGCATACCCCCGTCCGTGTCGTAACGCCAGCGCGTTGTGCCGTCGCCGCGCGCAATGCCATAGACGAATCCGTCGTACGATGACGCGATCACCCAGTCGCCATTCACGGCCGGCGTGGCGAAGACTTCCGCGCCCGGATCTCTGTTTATCCAAACAGTCGCCCCCGTGTTGATGTCGGCCGCGATGATTTTACCGCTCCGGCTGCCGGATACGAGTTGACCGTTCGAGAGCGCAACGCCGCCTGCGACCTGGCTGTCCGCGTCGAGTTTGATGTTGCGCAGTCGTTTGGCGTCCACGGGTGAACAAACATGCACTTCACATGCGCAACTGCCGTACACGACCGCTTCCGCCGAAACGGAAGGTGGCGCATCACTGCGTCCGACGCCTGTGCCTCGTCCAATGACGTTACCACTTTTCGCGTCCACACAGACGAGGACGCCGTCCGCTCGATCGATGACGTACACGCGTCCGGCTTCAAAGTTCGGCGCGCCGCGGACCGGGCTTTCCAGTTTCAATTGCCAGAGATCGCGTCCTGATGCCGCATCCATCGCAAAAAGAATGTTTTCGTCGCATCCCACGAACAATATGCCTCCGAAACAGGCGGGCGGCGCCTCGATGCGTCTGCGCACAGGTTCGTTGTTAGCGATTTCACCTGTAAACAGTTCGCGCGCCCACACTTCTTTTCCATCGAGATTCGCCGCGATAATCTCTCCACGTGCCGTAACGACAAAAACGATCCCGCCGGACACCACGGGCGGCTGTTCGACGGGTGCGCGTGTTTTCAGACGCCACCGGACTTCCAGGCGCTCCGGAAACGATGCGTCGGCGACGCCACGCAACGCGCTGTCGCCATGAAACGTGTTCCATTCGCCTTGCGAAATTTCGGGAGGTTGCGCGGGAACGTTATTCGCCGGTTTCTGCCGGATGGGATCATTGGAATGCGGCGCAGCCCGTCTCCCGTACTCCACGGCAACAACCATGCCCAGTACAACCGCTAAAAGAGCAAGGAAGAGAACGTTGCGCCCCTTGCGTTTGTTCATGGCAACAACCTCCCCGCAACCGATTCGTATATATTAATCATCTCGCGGGCGGCACGATCCACGGTAAATCGTCGCAGGACGACTTCGCGGCCTTGACATCCAAGATCACGCGCGTATTCGGGATTGGAGAGCACGGAGCGCAACGCATCCGCCAGGCCGCCGTCTTCGGCGGGATCGTAGAGCACACCGCCACCCTCCGCGAGGATTTCGGGATAGGAACCGACATTCGGCTGAACCACGGGTATGCCGCGCGCCATCGCCTCGATCAATGGCATGCCGAAGGCTTCGCCGCCCCGCACCGGGGTGGACATGACCGAAAGGCCGTCGAAAAAATCGGGGTGCGGCAGGGTCTGGAATTCGCGATCGATATGAACCGAATCGGTCGCGCCCGCTTCCCGCAGTCGCGCCTGAACGGATTGTAGAAAAACACGGTCGGCGGGCGTTGCGCCGCCGGTGGCGCGAAGTTTCAACTCCGAAAAGGCGGATTCCGCCCTCAATTGGAGAAAGGCATCAAAAACGGCGTCGAATCCTTGTGCCTCATTGATTCGCGCAAGGTAGCCTATCGCGGGCGGATCGAAGGATAGATCCACGGGCCGTATCTGCGCCGCATCAATGCCGGGATGCACCACGCGCATGCGCCCGGGCGGAATGCCCATGCGATCGATCATCCGATCGGCATACCACCGGCTTGTCGAAACGAACGCCGCGACGTGCTGCCCGCGATCCGCCAATGCATCCCAGCAAAGGCGGCTGTGTGGCTCGCGCATTGCGTCCACCCACGGTTCCTCGTCCTGCAAACCGCACACCAGCGGCACGCCCAGCGTGTCGCGAATAAGCGGTGCAAATCCAAGCAGCAGCGCATTCGACACATGGATGACATCGGGCTTTTCCTGTGCGCCGATCCATTCCATGAAACGTTCGTATTCCTTTTTCTGGTTTCCTTCTCTGCCGTTCAACATCGAGAGCGTCATTGCACCCAAGTCCGCGGCCTTGGTCGTTCCCTCGCGCGAGGCCGCGCGGCGAAGTATCCAACGCGCGTCGAGAAGACGTTCGATCCAGCGAGGCGCTTTTCTGAACAGGGGAATGCGTTCGCGAAGATAGGCATTGATGCCGCCGAAAAAGATGGGCGCGTCGCTCTCGGCGGCCATTTGCTGATCGAACATCGGCAAATACAAAGGAACGATGATCACGTCATGACCCTGCTTGCGCAAGGCCCGGACAATCGCGTAATCGCGCAGGCAATTCTGGCAGTAGAAACTGCCGCCGCTGCCCGGTACAAGATAAAGAATTCTCATGACGTCTCTTCCGCATCCCGATAGGCGAGCGCCGCCGTCGGGCACGCGCGCACACACGCCGCGGCCACGACACCAAGCCCTTCCGCCAGCGTCGCACCCAACGCGGGACGCACGCAAGCGTCGAATCCGCGGCCCGCGATCGTCATGCCCGGACGCACGCCCGCCGATCGCGTCAACTCGACGCATATCCCGCATTTGATGCACTTGCCCGGTTCGAAAATGATGGTATCGGATTGCGCGATCGGTTTGACGAAGGGACGCGGAATGGTCCGTTTGAGGCGCGGCCCGAGTCCGTATTCCGTGGCGTATTGCCGCAACCTGCACGAAACCCGCTTCAAACAGTCGCAATGCAGGCAGCGCCCTGCGTCGTTCAGGGCCGTATTCCGCAGGCGATCAACGGCATAGTGCGGCAACTCATTCGCGTCCAGCATGCCGAGTGATGAGTTGAAAGGCCTCGCGGACAGGGGCGGCCTCTTGCGCAGGATCGCATCGGCATCGAACGCGGCCCGTTTGCCGTTGGCCACCGCGCGCACGGGCATGGATTCCTCGTCAGCGTCGAGGAGGCGCGGGTTGGATTCACGGCGGTCATTGCACGCCGCAATCACGACGTCATAGCCTTGGAGGAGGGATTCGGGCGCCACATCCGTTTCGAGATGGATTGCAACGCCTGCGGCACGGATCCCTTCGATTTCCGCGTCGAGGATTTCCCAGGGCAGCTCGGGCAGCGAACGCAACGAATCGCAGGCACGCAAGCGCTTTTCGAACACATGGCATGTGTGCCCCAATCGTGCAACGGTAAAGGCCGCGCTGAGTCCGGCCAACCCGGCTCCGACCACGGCGATCATCTTTCCCGAAACAGGCGCGTCCCTGAAAAAAGGTTGAACCGGCAGCGAAGCATGCGACGCGCGTATTCCGATGGGCGCGTCGTATTGTGCCCGGCGGCACACGCGCTCGCAGGGCGCGCTACAGATCCGGCCCAGCGTCGCGGGAAATACCAAGTCACGCCGGGCAAGCCGTGCGGCGGCATCCGCATCCCCTGCGACGATGTATCGCAACATGCGTGGAATGTCAAGCCCGGCCGGGCATGTAAGCGAACACGGCGCTTCGCAATCGCCCGCATGTTCGTTCAGCAGCATGGCGAGAACCGCCCGGCGTGCTTCACGAATTTCGTCGTCGTCGGTGATGATCGCCATGCCGTCCGTAACGCGCGCCGCGCACGACGGCAGCAGTTTGCCCGTCGCCACATCTTTTACGACGCAGATCATGCACGAGGTCAAAGGGCCGGTTTCCTTGAGATAACAAAGCGTGGGCACCTCCGCCCCCGCGAGGCGCGCCGCGTCGAGCAACGAGGCCTCTTTGGGCGCCTCGACCGATCTCCCGTTTACGATAACACGCACCATTATTCCACTCTTACCGCCTGTACTGGACAAATTTCGTAACACGCATTACAACGTACGCATTTCGTCTGGTTGATGACATGCACTTCGTAAGGCGCAGGTTGAATCGCGCCGGACGGACAGCGTTGGGCGCATTTCGTGCAACCTATGCAGTCATCCGTAATTGTATATGTGACGAGCGCCTTGCATTTGTGCGCTGGACAACGCCCCGCCGCATGTGCTTCGAATTCGTCCCGAAAGAAGCGCAGTCCGGTAAGAACCGGATTGGGCGCCGTCTTGCCAAGCCCGCAGAGGCTCTGTTTCTTTACAGCGTGCGCTATACGTTCCAGATCGTTTAGATCGGTCTTTTTTGCGCGGCCTTCGCAAAGACGTTCGAGAATGGCCAGCATCTCCTTTGTTCCAATCCGGCACGGCGCGCATTTCCCGCAGGATTCGAGTTGTGTAAACGAGAGGAAATACCGCGCCATTTCGACCATGCAATCGGTGTCGTCCATCACGACAAGCCCGCCGGATCCCATCATCGAACCCGCCTTTGCAAGCGATTCGTAGTCCACGCGCAGATCGGCGAGACAGGACGGTATGCAACCGCCCGAAGGACCGCCGACCTGCACCGCTTTCAAAGTTCGGCCGTCCGGGACGCCGCCGCCAATCTCCTCGACAATCTGTCGAAGGGCAACACCCATCGGCACCTCGATAAGTCCGCCGCGCCGGATCTTGCCCGCCAACGAAAAAACCTTGGTTCCCTTGCTGTGGCCGGAGCCTAGTGCCGCAAATGCTTCCGCGCCGTTGCGCATTATCCAGGGGACAAGCGCGAGTGTCTCGACATTGTTGACGAGCGTCGGCGCACCATGCAGACCGTGAAAGGCTGGAAACGGCGGCCGATACCGGGGCGCGGGCCGCCGGCCTTCGAGCGAGGCGATCAGCGCGGTCTCCTCGCCGCAAACGAATCCGCCTGCCCCCTCGCGGACTTCCGCATGGAACGAATGCCTGCTTCCCAGGACGTTGTCGCCCAGCATGCCGGCCTCGTTGCACTTCCGAATGGCGTTGCGCACACGCTCGACGGCGAGCGGGTACTCGGCGCGGATGTAGAAGACGCCGCGGTGCGCGCCCACGGCAATCGAGGCGATAACCATGCCTTCGATTACCCGAAACGTGTACGATTCGAGAATCATGCGGTCCATGAACGCGCCGGGATCGCCCTCGTCGCCGTTGCAAATCACGCACTTGTCCGCGCCACGGGCACTCGACACCGCGCGCCATTTTCGGGCTGTAGGAAACCCCGCGCCGCCGCGCCCGCGCAGACCGCTCCGTTCAATCACGTCAATGATCGTATCGGGATTATCCAACCGGCCAATGCAATGTCTCAATGCGACGAGGCCGCCCCGGCGGACGTATTCGTCGAAATCGGTTGGATCCATTTCGCCGCAACATTCAGTGGCGATGCGCCGTTGGACGCTGAGAAATTGCACAACCGCCGGGTTTTCCGCATCAATAGCGGCCTGTTGACGCGCGCCATCCGCATACAACCGTTCGAGCCAGTTTTCCGTGGCCGCGCGAAATCGCGACATGGGGGATTGCGGAGGAAAATGGGTCAGCACAAGCGCCGGCACGTCTTCCGGATGAACTTTCGCGTAAACAACGGGCAATTGGCCGGGCGCGACGATTTCCATCAGCGGCGTCTGATGGCACATGCCCACGCAACTGACGGGTTTGATGCGCACTTTGAGTCCGAACCGTGCACAAGTGTCGTCGAGCGCCTCGCGGATTTGCGCGCTTCCGCCCGCCACGCAGCACGAGCCAAGACCAATGCGAATCTCAGCTTCGTCCGCCACGGTCGTTTCGCTTTGTGGAACAACATGCACAGGCGCGCGCGCGGCCTGTGCGAGAAACTCGTCCAACATGCGCGGCACGCTGTCCGGTGCAACATGGCCATAGGTAATCCCGTCAATCTGCACGGCGGGCGCAAGCGTGCAACAGCCGAGGCACCGGACCTTCTGAAGCGTGAACACGCGATCGGCGTCGGTGTCCTCGCCCGCGGCAAGGCCGAGTTCTTCGGCTATTGCGTCGAACACGTCCGGCGCGCCTTTCAGATGGCATGCGGTGCCGTCGCAAACGGAAATGGTGTGTTGGCCGGCGGGGCGCGTGCGAAACTGCGGAAAGAACGTCGCCACGCTGTCCATGTCCGCGCAGGTTATTTCCGAAATCTCGCAAATGTGCTGCAAGACTTCCCGCGGCAAGTATCGAAACCGGCGTTGAACCGCCTGCAATATCGGAATCAGCGCATCGGCTCCCGTGCCGCATTCGGCCACGATCCGGTCCGCTTCCGCGATGGCGAGAGAAATCTCCATGCTCAGTCTTCCGCGACGCAGACCAACTGCTTGCCCGTGCGGAAATAAATCCGCCGGTCCATGAAGGCCGGCGTCGCCAGCGTATCTTCGCCCAGTTTCGGGGAACCAATCATTTCATACGTTTCGCCTGTCTTGAAAATGATCGTGGTCCCCTTCATGTCGAGCGCGTAGATGCGATCCCCAACAAGAATCGGCGACGCATAGAATCCCTCGTCGAATTCCTGCAACCACTGCTCTTTCCCCGTGGCCGCATCGAGGCAGACGATTTCGGCGCGGGACGTGGCGAGATAGAAATGACGGTCCGTGCAGACGGGACTCGCCACGTCCGGCAACGATTCGTCCCACTGCCAAGCGATTTCGGGTTTTGGCGGATCGCCAGGCACAAACCGTATCGCCGTGGCCGTGGCCATGTCGTTGGCCACAAAGAACATGCCCCCGCCATAGGCGGGACTGGGCGCCACTTCCCCGTCCAGACAGGGCACGTTCCAGAGCCGTGTTCCGGACAACGGATCGTATGCGTCCACGTCTTTCGCGGAATTCACGACAAGTTGCAAGCCGGACGGTGTCGGAACGCATGCCGGCGACGACCACGAGAGCGCGGTCCGGTTCACGGACCATTTTTCGTGTCCGTCCAAGACATCGAAGGCATACAATTTCCCGCCCTTTTTCTGATCGTATTGCACAAAGAGTAGGTTTTCGCACGCCAGTAACGACGATGAATAGCCGTAATGGTTGTCCGGCAGGCCGAGGCTCTTCCCCCATTGTTTCTTGCCGTCGAAATCGAGGCATACGAGGTCGCCGTTCGCGAAAATTGCAAAGACACGGTTGCCATGGGCGGCCATCGTGGGCGCCGCGAATCCGGTTTCCTCGCCGACCTTGGGCGGCTTGTCCGGGGCGCCGGGCATTCGCTCGACGACATGTTTCCAAAGCATCTGGCCGCCATCGGCATCGAAACAATACACCTCGCGCATATTCGCGTCGGCTCCGCTCAGAAAAACGCGGTTGTCCCACACCACAGGTGAATTGGCGCCCGGCAACGGAATGTCCGTTTTCCACTTGATGTTCTTTCCCGAAGCCAAATCCCAGTCCACGGGAGCGGTCGTGTGGAAGGCGACGCCATAGCCGCCCGGTCCGCGAAACGACGGCCAATTCCGTTGAATCGTCTCCCAAGGGATTGGGGGCCGGGTTTCCGCCGGTTGTACGGGAATCGGTTCACGAGACGCGGCCGCCGGGCTTGTGTCAACCGGGGGAATGTCGAGGCGTGTGAAATAGGCCGAAACGAGCGCGACAAGCGCCACGGCAAGGCCGATGAAGGCGAGCAGTTCACGGGCGTGGGCGCGGGATGTCCAATAGGAGGCGGACGGTGCTCCGGGATCGGGAACCGGCAGTTTCGGCCCAAACCGCGCCGCAAGACGAATCGCCACGAGCAAGACAACCACGCCGCCCGTCAACAGGTAGCCGCCCGTCTTCAGATGGGTCTGGCTCGTGAAATAGGCCTTGCGCGCCAACAGGTCCATTGCCCGGATTTCCTGCAACAACTTCTCGTCGGCCTCGGGCGCCGCCGCCCATTGCGCGCGCAACTTCAGCATTTCCGGGTTGTCCAGCGGGTTGAACGCCTGGATTTGGACGAAATTGGCAATCAGCAGCGTCGCGACGACAAGACAGAAGACGCCCGACACGATCACGACCGCGACGGAAGCGTGGCGTCCGATTTCATTGGCCGTGAACCGGCGTTTCCTTGGCTTAGTTCGCGGCATCTTTTTTCTCCACGGGGCAATAGGCAAAACATCTCGCGCAACTCACACAGGCCGCCCGATCCGGTTCGTAGTCGTTTGTCGTGCGAATCACGGAAAGCCGGATTAGACGTCCGCAAAGGGCCAGTCCCATGAAGCCCCCGAACAGCGCCGAGCCGGCCTTGAATCGCTGCCGGACGGTTTCCGCGTGGGCATACAATTCGGCGGGCGATTCCCGGCCCGACCGAAACGCCTCGGTGTCTATGGGCGAGTCGTCGGCCTCGCCACGTTCAACGGCCGCCACGCGCTCCGCCAGCCAGACCGTCGGATGGATGCGCGCCATGAAACGGTGCGACGCGAACCCCACGTAGGCCGCGAACGCGACGACGACCGGCGCGATCAAAAACAAGCGCGCAAGCCGTTGCGCCCCGACCCGGCGGTTTTCAGGACGATCCTCCGGCGTGGGCATCCGGATCGCGTTGTACGGACACGAATCCTCGCACAGGCGGCACTGGATGCACTCGGCGGGAGTAATCGAAGCGTGCCAGCGCGAGTAGAGCGACGCCCAACGAAGCAGCACGCCGTATGGACACAGGAACCGGCAGTAGGGTCGCGCGATGAACACGCCCGCCAGTAGCAGAAGGCCGCCCGCCAGCAGCATGTTGAAGCTGCCGCCTTGCCGGTAGAATCCAATAAACGGATCGAACCGGCAAATGAGAAATCCCGCACCGGTCGCGACGCCCAGCACGGCGAGTCCGAGATAGGCGTACGCGAACATGCCGAGCGCCATCTCGACCGCCATCGGAATCTGGACCGGTTTCACCGCGCAGATCTCTTGAATCGCCCCCAAGGGACACACCGCAGCGCAGAAAACGCGTCCGAAATAAATCGCAAAAATCAGTGGAAGTAAAAAAAACAACGAAACAAGAAGCGGCACGGGAACATGGCCGCCCATAAAGGCATTCAAGACATTTTGAATCGATCCAACCGGACAGACGCAGCCTTGCCGGTAAAACCCGAAATAGACCACCGAAAAAACGGCCATCATCAACACGCCGCGCCTTGAGCGCCTCTTGATCGCCATCCATGCCGTCAATGCCATGCCGCCCGCGAGCAATGCCATATCCACAACGGGCGATGTCAGTCGGCCCTTAGGCGCAAAGGTGTCGGGCCGTTGATAACCGGAACTGAACTCCGGCATCGGGAAGCGGTATTGGGCCGGAGCGGCGCTTGCAAAGAGGAGCGCGCACACGGCCAAAACGAAGGCGGAAGGCCGAAGACGGAAGGCCGAAATGAATCGGAACGATCTGGCCCTTTCATCCTTCATCCGTCATCCTTCGTTCTTGGATTGGCGATGTTTCAGCAGATAGCCGTCGTGCACAGTGACACGGCGAAACGCATCCGAGGGACAATTGCGCGCGATCGCGCATTCGTTGCAGTTGACGCACAAGTCGCGCTTTACCTGAAGGTACAGCGAGCCGTTGCCGAATTGTCCGCAACCCTTCACGCACTTGCCGCAGCCGATGCACAAGTCCTCGTCGATCGTGTATTGATAGAACGGCGGCTCGATATACGTGCGGCGCAGCGCGCCCACCGGACACAATTCGTTCTCCGCGCCGCTGTCGCGCGCCTTGGCGCCGGGCAACAAGTAACCGCTGCACAAGTCGCAGTAACCGCAAATCTCGAACGAATGGACGCACTTCACGGCGGAGGGGTTCAACACGCAGGTTGTGGCGCAGCGTCCGCACTGCTGGCACTTCGCCGGATCGATCTGCCACACGGTACGTTCCGCACCCGATTGCGCGGCAACCCACGCGCCGCCGCCGGCCGCAAACACCGCAGCCGCGCGGATGAAATCCCGCCGGCCTATTCCGTTTTCTCTTTTCACCATATTTTCCTCTCGGAACGCTATTGTATAGTCCGCGAACCGATGGTGTCCACGACAAAACGGTCCTCGCAATCGCAATCGAAGATCGCGGATCCATGTTCTCGAACCCAACAACCGAGACCTGATGGCGGACAGTCGTCGGAAAACCGTTTGATCTTGTTTGCTCGCGGGGATTGCGAGCCCGATTGCGAGCCCGATTACGAATACGATTACGAGCCCGATCGAGCACGATTACGAGCACGAGCACGACGAAACGCACATACGGCTAAAACAGGTTTTTGGGCATCTGGCGCCCTTGGATGCGTTCGCACTGTCCACTGCGTCCATCGCGACCTCTTGGAAATGCACTTACATGCTATACTCATCGCGGTTGTAGCGGAAGGGAGTCGGCAATGCCGTATTTCGACGATTTGCGTGGATTGTTGGACGAGGCGCTGTTGTGGGCGGACCTGCGGCATGAACAAGGCGGAGACGTGCAAGGGATCGTCAAGGTTCTGCGCGAGAACATCACGCGCGCGCAAAAGGAATTGGGGAAAACCGCGCCGGGCACAGCGACGCGGCAACAGGAACCGAACACGCTCGACATGATTCGCGCATTGCGTCCGGAAGGACCGCGGCGTCTCTGGAAACAGTTCAAGACGGCGGGACTCAATGACCGCCTCAAGGGTGCATGGCTGGGCCGGGCAATCGGTTGCACGCTGGGCGCGCCGGTCGAGAACTGGCCTATCGCCGAAATGGAACAACTCGCCAAGCGAACAGACGCCCCATTTCCACCGGAGGATTACTGGCGGGCGCATCCCAAGCCCGATGAATTGCGTTATGAAAAGAGCCGTATGGCCGAGTATCTCAAAGGCGGCATGACGTGCGTTCCCGTTGACGACGACGTGACCTATACGTTGCTGGGTCTGCTGATTCTCGAAGAATATGGCCCGGATTTCACGACGGACGACGTCGGACAAGCCTGGATCAAGTATCTGCCCATGGCATGCACGGCCGAAGACGTTGCGCTGCGCAATCTCAAGAAGGGTATCCCGGCGTCGAAGGCCGGCGCGAAGGACAACCCGTTCCAGGAATGGATTGGCGCGGACATCCGGAGCGATCCATGGGGTTACGCCGCGCCGGGATGGCCGGAAAAAGCCGCCGAGTTCGCCTGGCGCGATGCGTACCTTTCGCACCGACACAACGGCATCTATGGCGCGATGTTCTTTTCGGCGGCAATCGCCGCGGCATTCGCCGTGGACACGCCCGGCGACGCCATCGCCGTTGGCCTGACGGAAATTCCGAAATACTGCCGTCTTGCCCGCGATATCCGGTGGGCGCTCGACACCGCGCCATTGCTCAAGGATTGGCGCGACGCGCGCGCGGCCGTTGATCAACGCTTCCGCGGCATGCACGCTGTCCACACGAACAACAACGCGTGCCTGACGATTTTCGGACTCCTGCTGGGCGGGATGGACTTCACGAAAACCGTTGGCATGACGGTCGCAATGGGTCTTGACAACGACTGCACCGCCGCGACCGCCGGTTCGATTCTCGGCGCACTCATCGGCGCCAAAAACGTTCCGGCGCATTGGTGGAAACCGTTTCGCAACCGCACGCGCACCTACATGAATGGCCGGGAATGGTTCCGGAACAGCGATATCGTGCGGCGGTTCATGGCCGTGGCAAAACAGGTGTGGACCTCATGAACGACGCGGTACGAGAATGGATGGAGGCGATGGGCGCGGAGAATGTCGCGGCGGACGACGCGACACGCGACCGGTATGCGCGCACGACGCAAGACGCGGGGACGCGCCCGTTGTGCGTGTTGTATCCGCGTTCGACGGCGGAGGTGCAGGCGGCAGTGCGGATTGCGGCAAATCACCACATTGCCCTGTATCCGATTTCGCGCGGCTGCAATTGGGGGTATGGCGATGCCTGCGCGCCCACGCATGGCGCAGCCATCCTCGATCTGAGCCGCATGAACCGCATCGTCGAAGTCAACACCGAACTGGCCTACGCGATCATCGAGCCGGGCGTGACCCAGCAACAATTGTACGAGTGCCTGCGCGAACGCAAATCCGGCCTTTGGCTCGATTGCACGGGCGCGGGACGCGACGCGAGCCTCGTGGGAAACACGCTCGACCGGGGATTTGGACATACCCGCTACGGCGATCATGTCCTGAGCACGTGCGGCATGGAAATTGTCCTTGCGGATGGACAGGTCTTAAAAACGGGATTCGGACATTACGAAGACGCAAGGGCGGCTCATATCTATCGTTACGGGGTCGGTCCCTCGCTCGACGGGCTTTTCTGCCAGTCCAATCTTGGCATCGTCACCCAAATCGGGATCTGGCTCATGCCGGAACCGGAGGCCTTTTGTTTCTTCTTCATCAAACTCGACCGCGACACAGACCTCGACGAGTTGATCGATCGCCTGCGCCCCTTGCGATTGCAGGGCGTCATCGCTTCCGCCGTGCACATCGGCAACGACCTGCGTATCCTTAGCGCCTCGGGGCGTTATCCATGGGCGCAGAGCGGCGGCAAGACCCCATTGCCGGACGACATCCGCGCACGGCTTGCGCAGGAAGCCGGTGTGGGCGCATGGAACGCGGGCGGTTCCCTGACAGGAACAGCGGGACACGTGCGCGCCTCGATCCGCGCATTGCGCAAGGCGATGAAAGGCCTCGCCCGCGTCGTATTCGTTGACGACCGCAAACTCGCCTTGGGCGGCATGGCCGAGAGCGCCCTCCACGTATTCGGCGCCGGGAAGAAACTCGGACGGCAGTTGCAGGCGTTACGGCACAATTACGGGCTGTTGCAAGGCGTCCCGACGGACGAACCGCTCCTGGGCGCCCAATGGCGGTTGCGAAAACCGCCCGACGGCGATGTTTGCGATCCGCTCGATGCCGGCTGTGGTCTGATGTGGATTTCCCCTGTCGTACCCATGACCGGCCGCGATGCACGCGCCGTGCTATCCATTGCCGAACCGTTGTTCGACGATTTCGGGTTTGAGTTACTCGCGACCTTCACGCTGATTAACGAGCGCGCCATGATCGCCATCCTCAACGTCGCCTTCGACAAATCCGACGCGGAAGAGACCGCGCGCGCCACAGCCTGTTATGACGCGACCATGGACGCGCTTATCCGCGCCGGATACTACCCATATCGGGTGGGCCTTCGGGGTCTCTCCAAGATTCAGCGGGCGGACGACGTCTTCTGGGACGTGGCCGCCGCCGTCAAGCATGCGCTGGATCCTCATGGCATTATTGCGCCCGGACGTTATATTCCCGTCCAGGACCCATAACGTGCCGAATTGTATTCCTTGCAAAGCCCCTGTAAAACTGGGATGTCATACGGAGGGATTGGCATGGAGACTGTTTGTTACGAGGAGTTGACGCCGCGGGCGTTTCGGAAACGGCTGACCGCCGCGCCGATTGCGTATGTCCCGCTGGGCACGCTCGAATGGCACGGCGAACATCTGCCGCTCGGTTCAGATGGCCTGCAATCGCGGGGATTTTTCATCGAACTCGCACGCGAGGTAGGCGGCGTCGTGTTGCCGATGCTTTTCCTCGGCCCGGATTTCCGGCAAGAATATGAGGGACACCCATACTACGGCATGGACGTTTACTCTTTTTCGGACGGCATCCCCCGGCGGCTCGAAGGCAGCGCCTATTGGGTCGAACAGGCATTCTACGAAGCAATGCTCGATCGCATCGTCGCGCAACTGGTGCGCGCCGGTTTCCGCATTCTTGTGGGTCATGGGCACGCCCCTTCTGTACAGGCGTGGCTGGGCCGCAAGATTGAATGGGAGGCGCATTACGGAGTCAAAGTCTTCGCCTGTTGGCGTGAAGACGAGAGCGACGGACTCGGCATTCAGACGGATCATGCGGCGGCGAACGAAACATCGCTTGTAATGGCGTTGCGGCCGGACCTCGTCGAAATGAACGGCCTCGACCCCGATCCCGCCGTGCAGCCGCTGGGCATCGGCGGCGACGATCCGCGCATCCACGCCAGCCCGGAAAAAGGACGCAAAGCGATTGACATGCAACGCGCGCGCATGGCGGCCATGTTGCGTGATGTGTTGCGGCAGGTTCGCGTATGAGCTACCGCATCGGCCTCGACACGATCCTTCTGCGTCCCACCGAACGGATCGCGCATACCGAGTATTGCTCAAACGAGGCGCTCATTCGGGCGCTGCTGCCGGACGGCGGCTGCGCGGAGGACGCGCTCAACCTGGATTTTATCTGGAATACGAACGACGGGCCGGTTCCGTGGTCTGAACGCGGGCGCGTGACCGATATGGGCCACGCGGAATTCCTCGAAAACGGCCGCGACAAGCGTCCGCCGAAACCGTCGCCGTTTTACAATGTGGAGGACGTGCTGGCCTTCGACGCGGTTGCGGAATACGGCTTGCCGGATTTCGATGCGCTCGTCGGGTATTATGAAAAATCATATTGCGATTTTCAGGCCGCGCGTCCCAACCAAGTCGTTACGGGCGGCTACTACAAGACAATTGTATCGGGCGCCATCGAGGCTTTCGGGTGGGACCTGCTGTTGACGGCCGCCGCTGATCAAGACCGCTTTGAAAAGGTGCTCGACTCGATCTTCCGTCTGAGCCGGCATCACTACCAGGCATGGGCACGGACCTCGATTGAAGCCTTTATCTGCCATGACGACATGGTGTGGACCGAGGGGCCGTTCATGGATCCCGCGTTCTATCGCCGGGCTATTTTTCCACGCTACCGGCAACTTTGGAAGATATTGAAGGATGCGGGCAAGAAGGTCCTGTTCTGTTCCGACGGCAATTTTACGATGTTCATTGACGATCTGGCTGACGCCGGCGCGGACGGTTTTATTTTCGAACCGCTGACGTCGCTCGAACGGGTCGTCGCGGGATACGGCAAGACGCATTTCATCGCGGGCAGTTTTGTGGACTGCCGCACACTGACCTTCGGCACGCCGTCCGAAATCCAGGTGGAAGTGGACGCGACCCTGCGATTGGCGCGCGCATGCCCCGGTTTCATGTTTGCCGTCGGCAACCACATTCCAAGTAATGTGCCCGTCGAGAATGCGTTGTTTTACTTGTCGTATCTGAAACAACACGGGAATAGATGAAAGTAATGCCAAGAAGATCTCGCCACGAAGGACACGAAGCGCACGAAGAGAAATATTATTGTTCGGCGGGCCGTCAGGATTTGACACCTGAATTGGTTCCCGTTCCATTCTTGCCCTTTATTCTTTTTGCATTCTTCACCGATGAAACAAAAAAAATTCGATCCCCTCTTCATCCCCCGTCATTTGCCATTCCCAAACCCCAAAGACTTCGTGCTCTTCGTGTTCTTCGTGGTGCAATATGCACACTCTTCATCCTCATGGCGTCTCCGGCATTCGCCTATCAGGAGGCGCCGATGCTGGCGGAACGCGTCGCGCGCGGCGAATTGCCGTCCGTAGTGGATCGTCTGCCGGAAAATCCGGCCGTGGTCGAACCGGTCGAATCCATCGGCCGGTATGGCGGTTCGTGGCGTCGGCTGGCCGTGGGACCGGCGGATATCGGCCTGAATTCGCGTCTGGGATACGAGTCGCTTGTGCGCTGGGATCGCGGCGCGATCGGCGTAATTCCGGGGCTGGCGGAACGCTGGGACGTTCTCGACGGCGGGCGGAGGTACGTGTTCCATCTCCGCAAAGGCACGCGATGGTCCGATGGCGCGCCGTTCACATCGGAAGACCTCATGTTCTGGTTCGAGGACGTGCTGGGCAACAAGGAACTGACGCCGGTCTTTCCATCGTGGCTCACGCTCGACGGCGAACCGGTCCATATCGCCGCGCCCGATCCGTATTGGGTCGAATTCCGTTTCGGCAAACCCTATGGAATTTTCCTCGAATTCACGGCCTTCAACGGCATTTCGATGTTTTATCCGAAACACTATTTGAAACAGTTTCATCCCAAATATGCAGACAAGACGGATCTCGAACAAAAAGCCAAAGCCAAAGGCATGGCGTTCTGGCATCAACTGTTTGGCCGGATGGCGAATTGTGAACAAAACGTGGATCTTCCGACACTAAAACCCTTTGTGCTGCGCACGCCGCCGCCCGCAACACGGCTGGTCGCAGAACGCAATGCGTATTATTGGAAGGTGGATCCGGCGGGCAACCAACTCCCTTATCTTGATTCCATCGTGTACACGATGGTTCAGAGTCCGGAAATCCTCAATTTCAAGGCCATGACCGGCGATGCCGATTTCCAGGATCGCCGCATTGATGCCGCCAACTTTCCGCTGTTCATGGAAAACCGCCAGAAGGGCCGGTACCGTGTCCTGCGCGACGGCAATCCAACGCCGGTCGTCGTCTATGTCAATCCGTGCAGCCCGAATGCGGATCTCCGCGATATCCTGCGCGACCGCCGATTCCGCATCGCACTGTCCACGGCCATCAACCGCCCCGAACTCATCCAACTCATTTACTCGGACATGGCCCAGCCCTCACGCGGCATCGCGTCGCCGTTCGACCCGTATTACCGGCCCGAATTCGAGGCGGACTACATGAACTACGATCCCGCGCTCTCAAACCGGCTGCTCGACGAACTCGGCCTGACGCGCGGACGCGACGGCTTGCGGCGTTTACCGTCTGGAAAGCCGTTTCGCGAGATGCTCAACGTCTATCCCGCCGAAACGGGCGTCGGACCCGATCTTTGGCAACTTGTGGTGGACTACTGGCGCGAGGTGGGACTCGATTTCACCGTGAAGGTTGACGCCGTTGCGCTCAGCGTCATGCAAACGGCCAACGGCAACACGAATTTCTGGGCCTATGCCGCTTCGGGCATGATGTGGATCGTGGATCCCATCTGGTACGTGCCGTGGACGAATTTCAGCTATTTCGCGCCGTTGTACGGGCGCTACTACGCCACGAACGGCAAGGGCGGCGTCGAACCGCCCGAGGAATACCGCCGCCTGCGCGAATGGTACCTCGAATTGCGGTCGTGTGTCGGCAACGACGCGCGAAAACTCGAATTGGGCCGCAACATCCTCCGGCAGTTCTCCGAATCCTGCTACACCATCGGCATCTGCCGCCCGGATTTGCTCGCCATCGTGTCGAACCGGTTCAGAAATGTACCGGAACACATCGTGCACGATTACCGCGTCATGACCCCCGGCTACATCGGCATCGAGCAGTTCTACATTGACGAGGGACGCTGAACCATGTTGGCCTATATCGTCAAACGCCTCATTATTGCCATTCCGACGCTGTTGCTCATTTCGATCATCTCGTTCGTCATCATTCAACTGCCGCCCGGCGATTACCTCACGACGTACATCGCCAATCTCGCGCAAACCGGCGAGACGGCGGATGAGGCCGTCATTGAAAGCCTCCGCGCGCGATACGGACTCGACAAGCCGCTGCCGGTCCAGTACATCAAATGGATCGGCGGCGTGTTGCACGGCGATTTCGGCCAATCCTTCTCGCTCAACAAGCCCGTCCGGGAACTCATTTGGGAACGGCTGGCCTTGACCATGGCCATCGCGCTCATCACCGTCGTCTGCACGTGGATCATCGCCGTGCCCATCGGCATCTATTCCGCGACGCACCAATACAAATTCTTCGACTATTTTTTCACTTTCCTCGGCTTTATCGGCATGTCCACACCGGCCTTTCTGTTCGCGCTGATCCTCATGTGGATTTCCTACACGGTCTTCGGCACGAGCGTCGGCGGACTCTTCTCCGACGCGCAGGCCGCCGCGCCATGGTCATGGGCGAAAGTCGCCGACCTGCTCCGGCACATCTGGGCGCCCGTGACGGTCCTCGCGGTCGGCGGCACGGCGGACCTGATCCGGCTCGTCCGCGCGAACCTGCTCGACCAACTCGAAATGCCCTACGTCGTCACGGCGCGCGCAAAGGGACTGTCCGAGTGGCGGCTGTTGATCAAGTATCCCGTGCGCATTGCAATCAACCCCATCGTCAGCACGATTGGGTGGATGTTGCCCGGCCTCATTTCCGGATCCGTCATCGTGGACATGGTGCTCAGCCTGCCGACGACCGGCCCGTTGATGATGAATGCGCTCATGGAGCAGGACATGTATCTTGCCGGATCGTTCATCCTGATCCTAAGCACGCTGACCGTCATCGGCACGCTGATTTCCGACATCCTGCTCGCATGGGTTGACCCGCGCATCCGTTTCGGAGGGCAGGCGTCATGAGCCACTCCGACATACATGAAGATCGCCTCTATGTCGCGAGCCAATGGCGCCTCATGTGGTGGAAGTTTCTCGATCACCGCGTGGCCGTTTTCGCGTTGATCGTTCTTGCATGCCTTTACGCCGTCGCGATTTTCTGCGAATTCATCGCGCCCAACGCGCCCAACGCGCGCGACGCCCGCCGTAGTTACGAGCCGCCGCAACGGCCGCGCATCGTCCATCAGGGCCGCCTCCACCGGCCTTTCGTCTACCCACATATCCAGCACATCAACCCGGAAACGCTTGCGCGAACCTATACCGACGACACCGAGCGCCCAATTTCGATCCGCTTGTTCGCGCGCGGCGATGATTACCGACTCTGGGGACTTCTACCCATGAACCGCCACCTCGCCGGATTGTCCGACGGCTCGCGCTGGTGTCCGATGGGAACGGATCGTCTCGGCCGCGACCTCTTCAGTCGGATCCTCTACGGCAGCCGGATTTCGCTTTCGCTCGGACTTGTCGGCGTGTTTCTGAGCCTTGTCCTCGGTATCGTTATCGGCGGCGTGTCCGGCTACTACGGCGGTATCTTGGATACATTGATTCAACGCCTGATCGAAGTCCTGCGATCCTTCCCCACGATTCCACTCTGGCTCGCGCTGAGCGCCGCGATGCCGTCCCACTGGACACAGGTCCAAGTCTACTTTTGCATGACCGTCATCCTCGCGCTAATCGGATGGACCGGTCTCGCGCGCGTCGTCCGGGGTAAAGTGCTCTCGCTGCGCGAAGAAGACTACGCCCTCGCGGCCAAAGTCGCCGGGGTGCGCGAATTCGCCATCATCCTCAAACACCTTGTCCCCGGTTTCACCAGCCACCTGATCGTATCCGTCACACTCGCGATCCCCGGCATGATCCTCGCCGAAACCTCCCTCAGTTTCCTTCGTCTCGGCCTCCGTCCGCCGACCATCAGTTGGGGCGTCCTTCTGCAGGACGCACAGAACATCCGCGCCATCGCGCTCTACCCATGGCTCATGTTCCCCGTCCTCTTCGTCATCGTCACCGTCCTCATGTTCAACTTCCTCGGCGACGGCCTCCGCGACGCCGCCGACCCGTACAGCCATTGAGTCCGAGTCCTTTTCTGGCGTTGATTTGACGTACTCCGGCGGGCATGGTAAGATTCCGATCGGGAGAATGGGTTCCCAAGGAGGATACGCCGTTGAAAAGCCTCTCCGCAAAAGGGTTTACGCTTATTGAACTGCTGACCGTGATCGCGATTATCTCCATTTTGGCCAGCATGATTTTCATTGTCGGGCCGCGCATGATCGAGCGGGCCAAGATCACGAGTTGGACCCAGACCTGCAACGAACTTCGCACAACGGCCGTTGCCTTCTATACCAAAAAGGCCGTTGGCGTGGACACATTTCCGCCCGCCTACGGCTACCTGCGGCAAGCCGTGGACGAATCGCTGCAACACGAAATTGGCCAAGGACATGACAACGATTACTTCTGCTTGGTTCCTTACGTCAGTCCGCTCAAGTACATGCGCAATTATGACGTGTACGATCCGTTCGGCACGCGCACCCACGATACCGACATGGACGGGGCGTTGAGCCTCCTCGAATTTTCGCTGGTGGGCGAAAAAGATGTGCGAACAAACCAATATGTTTTCTCGCAAGAGGCGAAGACCCTGCGGTATGACGGGACAAATCTCTCCACCGAGGTGGAGCGGCAATTGCGCGGCGGCGCGGACATTTCGCCCCAGCGTCCTATGATCTATATCCCCGTGAATCTCGCCCAGACTCAGCTGGTCTATGAATATTACGCCAAGATCATGTATGACAACGGCGAGTTGCTCGCGGGCGCCCATGCGACACGCTGGGATCCGAACGAAACGTTTCCCAACAGTCCCGATCCATCGAATCCCCTGAAAAAACTCAGTTTCCCGCCGATCCGGTACGACGATTTCATTCTGATCAGCGTGGGACCGGGAGGGGATACCGGCGGAATTGTTACACCCATGCGGGTTTCAAACAACGCTCGCATAGCCTACACCGAGGAATTCCTGGCCAACGTGAACAAATTCCACTGGTACCATGTGCTGGCATTGCGCGCCTATTATCTGGCGACGCGCGACATAAACGACAACAAAATGCTGGATTTCGACTACCGTAACCGGACCCGGTCCGGGGAGGCCAATCCGGCGAATTATTCAAATCCAGACCTCTGCCTGCTGCCCAACGGCACCAACGGTTACGGACCGTTGATTTATATGCCCAACAAGGCCGCAAGTCGGCCCTAATCGCATTCGACCACGGAATCGGAGAAACCCACATGTTCAGACCGGAGATCAAAGTACTCGATTGCAGCATTCGCGACGGCGGACTGATGAACGAATGGAAGTTCGACAAGGCGCTGGTCAAGGAAGTGTTTCACAACCTGGCGCAGGCCGGCGTGGACTATGTCGAACTCGGTTATCGGGCCGACAAGAAACAGTTCAAGGTCGAGGATTTTGGACCGTGGCGGTTCTGCGACGAGGCGGATCTGCGCGAGGTCGCCTACGAATGCGACACGAAAGTGTCGGTCATGGTTGACGTCGGGCGGGTGGATTACGACGATTTTCTGCCGGCGGACGAGTCCATCATCAAGTTGTTTCGCGTCGCGACCTACGTGAAGGACATTGATAAGGCCATCCATCTTGGCAAGCATATTCGCTCCTTTGGCTACGACGTGTCTGTCAACATCATGGCCGTCTCGCATGCGCTCGAACCGGATCTCGACGAAGCCATCGCGCAACTCGCCGAAACCGATTTCCAAATGGTCTACATCGTGGACAGTTTCGGCTATTTCTACTCCGAGCAGATTCATTACCTTGCCGAAAAATATCTGGCGGGACTCAAGGGCAAACAGATAGGCATCCATTGTCACAACAACCAGCAGCTGGCTTTCGCCAACACCATCGAGGCCATCATCAAGGGCGTCAATTATCTCGATGCGAGCATCTACGGCATCGGCCGCGCCGCCGGCAATTGCCCGCTCGAACTCCTGATTGGTTTTCTCAAGAACCCCCGATACAATATCCGCCCCGTGATGGATCTCATCCAGAACCATTTTGTGGACATGTGCAAGGAACTGCGGTGGGGATACGAAATCCCCTATGCCATCACCGGCATGCTCAACAAGCATCCGCGCGCGGCCATGGCCTTCATGAAAGGCGTTCACGGAAACACCTTTTCCGAATTTTACCAGAGCCTGGCCGACGTGGACGATATTTGATCGATCGGTCCCGATTGCGCAAAACGGCGATCAGGGCGTCCGCCAAAGAAGAAACAGCGCGATGCCGAGCGCAAGGGCGATGCAGGCGGCAACAGCCGCGCCAATCCAAAGAAACGCCCCTTTCCCTTTCTGAATTTCGGACGGCTCAGGACTTCCCGTGTCCATTCCCTTTTCCGCCGGCATGAGCGTCAGCAGGCTGCGTTTCAACTCTGCGGCGCGCGGATCCTGAAACTGGGCCGTGATGACGTCGCACAGGACGGCCGCCTCATAAATCCGGTTGAGTTTTTGAAGGCATTTGGCGCGGGAAAACATGAACGGTTTAGTCTTGGGGAAGGCCGCATCCAGGCGCTCGACGATCGAAAGCGCGTCCTTGAAGCGGCCTTCCATGAAAAGCCGTTCCGCGCGCCGGTACAACTCGACCGCCTCGTTCGGATCCATCGCCCAATCGCCTTCCTGGTCAACGCCAGCCTGATTATACCATGCCGCCCTGTCTTCTATTCCTGGCTTTTTTTCAAATAATGCGCGTAGAAACGGATCAAATCCGCATAGTCCGCAACCGCAACCCGCTCATTGACCCCGTGCATGCTCTTAAGTCCCTGCGCATCGGCGGATATCGCCAGAAACCGGTAGACATTTTCCGAAAGACCGCAGAAATAACGGCTGTCCGTGCCGCCAAGGGTAAGATAAGGCGTCACGACAATCTCTTTGCCGCCGCGGACCTCCCGCAGCGTTTGTTCGATGCGCCGGTACGCCGCCGAATTCGTATCCGAAACGGGTGAGGGTTCGCGGGGCTTCCCGATGGGCGTTATCGCGACCCGGTCGTCGTTGATCAGCGCGCGTGCAAACGTGGTCACCGTCTCGACGCTGTCGCCGGCGAGAATGCGATAGTTCACGACGGCGGTCGCGCGACTGGGAAGCACATTCTCCTTGACGCCGGCGCTGGCCATTGTCACGGCGGCGGTGGTCCGAATGCCGGCGTTCATTTCCGGCTCCTGGGACAGGATGCGTTTTACCACAGGACCGAACAACCACATGTTGGCGAACACGGCGCGCCGGGCAAGCGGCATATAAGGCCCCACGCGATCGAAAAAAGGCTCCGCGAATATCAGATCCGCCGGAAACGGGTTGTTTTCGATGCGCGTGATGGCCTTGGCGAGAATGCCCAGCGTCGTGTGGCGCGGCGGGGTGGAGGAGTGGCCGCCCTTGCCTTCGACGCAAAGTTGAAGGCTCGCGTATCCCTTTTCGGCAATGCCGATGGCGGCAACGGGGCATGCCACGCCGGGCACGATGCCGTCGAGGATCATGCCGCCCTCGTCAAGAACCGACTCCAGCGAGACGTTCCGCGACTTCAACAATTCCGCAATCTTCGGCGCGCCGGTCGCACCACCCAATTCCTCATCGTGCCCAAATGCGAAATAGATCGTCCGCGCCGGCTTGAATCCATCCGTGATAAGCATCTCGGCGGCTTCCAGAATGCCCATCAGGCTGCCCTTGTCGTCGAGTGTGCCGCGTCCCCAGACATATCCGTCCGCGATGATTCCGCCGAAGGGCGGATGCGTCCATTGTCCGATCGTGTCGGCATCGGCCGGCACCACGTCCTGATGCGCCAGGAGCAAAATGGGCTTGAGGGCCGGATTCGCGCCCTGCCATGTGTACAAGAGACTAAAGTCGCTCACCGGTTCTCGCGCGAGCGTCGCATGCACGTTCGGAAACGTCGTTTCGAGAAACGCATGGAATGCGCGAAAAGTCTCCGCGTCGAATTCCGCGGGGTTCTGCGTGCTGATCGTCTTGAACCGGACGGCTTCCGCCAGATGCCGGGCCGCGGCGGCATCGTCCACGGTTATCGTGACCGGCACGACCGAAGGCGGCGCTTGGGGCGCGAACCGTACTGTACGCACTGCCACGATCCCGCCCAAGACGGCAACCAACACAAGAATGGCCAAAAGGATTTTCTTCACGTCCAACGCCTTTCGTTCCCAAGCCACATTTCGCCCTTGCTATCATACAATTTCCGATTTGCGGCCTCCAAGTCTTTTGCCTCAAATAAAAATCTACTCGAAACGGGATCGTGACTTTGAGGGGGTATGGCGGTAAAATGAAAGTCGAATGTCAATGCGGAGGGATGAATCATGATGACGATTGGGTTGGCGTGTGCGGCATTGCTGGCAGGCGCGGGGGAGATTGTCCTGCCCGGCCCGGCGGGTGTGATGGCGGGGAAATGGACGTTTTCCGACGGTGCGGAGTTTCCCGGCGCGGCGGGCGCGTTGGAGGCCGACGCCAAGGGCGTCCTGACGCTCAAGTACGACTTCCGCGGCGGCGGCAACTATGTTGGGGCGTACTGCACGCTGGACACGCCTGTCGCGTTGCGAACCGTGACGTTTCGCGTGCGCAAACCGGCGGAGGCGCAGTTGACCGTTCGCATCGCGGACTCGGCGGGGCAGTCCTTCCAGAAGCCGGTTGTTTATGATCATGCCGGCTGGCAGCCGGTTGTGTGCGGGATGAAAGACTGGACGGCGCATTGGGGCGGCGCGAACGACGGCGTGGTGCGCCCGCCGATTGTCAGCGTGGGCATCCTGCTCGAAAACGTGTCGCTGAACGCGCCGGTGGGTGAAATCCATATCGCCGATGTCGGCGGGGAGGCGGGACCAATGGATTCCAAGACAGGCGCGGCGAATGCGGTTCAGGGCGAATATGTCGCAACGGATTTCGGCGCGGACAGCGGGTTCGCGCCCACGAACGGTTCGTTGCTTACGGATGGCCTGTGGCAGATTGATTTTTCCAAAGTGTCCGAAGCGTCGCTGCGTCACAGCCTGTCCTTGTTCGGCCAGCCCGGCGCGTTGTCGCTCACGGTTTCCGGCGGCCGTAAGGGCAACGTGCTGAAATTGACGCTGGGGTCGCATTTCCAGAACTTCACGCGAACGCTCGGCCTGCTGGATGGTTCGGAGCAGACGTTTACCGTGCCGCCGCCGCCGGACGGATGGGTGCATTCCGGCGCGGAAGAAAAGAACATCTCGTATCCACTGCGCGTCGTTGATCTGACGATCGAACGCGGCGACGGACCGGCGCAAGCCACGGATATCCGCCTCATCCGACTGCGCTGCGACACGACGGTGCAGCCTTCGGGATTGATTGTCCTCTTGGCGTCGGCCCGCGAAACCGGCGTGTCCGGCGCCGAACGCAACGCGCAGTGGGGCTGCACGATGTGGAACATGACCGCGAACGACGTCGCGGGAACCCTGACCCTGACGCTTCGCGATTGGGACGAACGCGTCCTGCACACGGAATCGCGGCCGTGTACCTTGCCTGCGCGCGGGCAGCGCCACGCGATCGCGATCGATCGCGCGGTCCCGGCCTCGCTGCATTTCGCCGATGCGGAATTCCGGTTCGATGCGCCGGAATTCGCGCCCGCGACGTCGCGTGCGGGCTTGACGCAGCCGATGGCGGACGCGGGCGACGCGGCCTTGCGGCCCGAATTGCCGTGGGGCATGGGCGTCTATCTATATCGCTACGGCGACTACGGGCAAATGGAGAAGATTGCCGCCGCGGCGCAAGCGGCGGGCGTCAAGTGGACGCGCGAGGAATTCAGTTGGGCGGGCATCGAGCGCGCGCGCGGCGTGTTCGATTTCACTTTTTACGATCAGGTCGTGAACACCGCCCTCAAGCACGGTATCAGCGTGTACGGTTTGCTGTCCTATTGGTCCACGTGGACGAAGGCCTACACGGAAGAAGGCATAGACGATTTCTGCGTGTGGGCGCGCGCGACGGTAAGCCATTTCAAGAACCGCGTCAAGCATTGGGAAATCTACAACGAACCGAACATCTTTTTCTGGAGCGGACCGAAGGAGTTGTATCCGGTGCTCGTGAAGAAATGTTACGCCGCCATCAAGGAAGCCGATCCCGAGGCGATTGTGCTCGCCATTTCAACGGCGGGCGTGGACCGCAAGTTCATTCAGCAATGTTTGGATGCACAAGCGCCTTTCGATATCCTGACGATCCATCCCTATCGCGCGCGCCTGAATGATGCGCAGTTTGTCAAGGAAATGCGATCGACCGCCGAACTCGTGAACGGACGGCCCGTTTGGATCACGGAAATGGGCTGGAGCACGCACATCGGCGGCGTGGACGAACGCGCCCAGGCGCAACTCCTTGCGCGATGTTACCTCGCTGCGGTAGCCTCCGGCGCGATTCAGAACATCGGCTGGTACGATTTCCGCAACGACGGCGACGATCCGTTCTATTTCGAGGCGAACTTCGGCACGTTGCGCACCGATTTGACGCCGAAACCGGCCTATCGCGCGCTCGCGACCGTTTGCCGAACCTTTGACAAGGGCAAGCCGGGCATGCCGAAACGTCTGCCGAAAGGCGTCCTTGCGCTCGAAATGGGCGACGCGCTGGCCGTGTGGACGCAGGATAAACCGGCGACGGTGACGTGCCGTGTAGGCCGCGGCGGCCTGAATGTATCGAACCTCATGGGCGAGCCCGTGCAGGTCGAACGGGACGGCTCCACGCTGACCGTTCCGCTGCGGCCCGGTTCCCCCGTGTTCATGAAAGGCGCAAAGGTGAAAGTGCTCGTGCCCCGCGAAAAAAAGACGGCCATGTCCGAACCCGATCCCCTGCGGTTTTGAGTGATATTTGAGTTCTTTCTCTTTGCGAAAAGAGAAAGAACCAAAGAGAAACGGATTTTGATTTGAAAAATCAGCCGGGCGCGAGTTTCTCCCGGCGGCCGGGGACGCTGTAATAATCGGCTTCGACGAGTTCCCGTGCGTTTGAGATGCCCTTATCGCCCAGATACGCGAGCAGGCGCGAGGCCTGTTCGGCGAGGGGAATGGCGTGGGTCCGGCCCGTTGCCTGGAACAGTGAGTCCGAGAAGGCCATGAATGCCTCGAACGGCGAGGCGTTTGTCTGCCACAAAAGGGGAAGCGATCGCGGAAAATGGCCGGTGTTGTGGTAGATCTCGAAATACCGGGCGAATCGTTTGATGCGTTCGATTTCCGTGCGTCCGAGGCGATGGGTTTCGAGGATTTCGTACGGCGGCTGTTCGGCGAACACGAGGCGGCACGGTTCGATCAGGCGGTTGATCGGGGCGCCGCGCAGGCGCTTGAGGATACCCACCTGAATTTCATGGGGGCGCGTGGCAAGAACCCGATCGAACGCGCTGGCGAACGTTTCGCGGGTTTCGTGCGGAAGCCCGGCGACAAGGTCGGCGTGGATAATTGCGCCCGTGCAATCGCGCAACGACCGCAGATTGCGCAGGGCAAGGTCCGAATCCTGCGGACGGGCGATGGCCGCCAGCGTTTCCGGGTTGACGGATTGGATGCCTGCTTCCAGACGGATTGCGCCGGGAGGAAAATCCGCGAGGGCGGCCACAAAATCCGCGTCCAGCCGGTCGGGCACGATTTCAAAATGAACCTGCATGTTGTCGCGAATGCGGGGACGCAGAAAATCGAGCATGCGGTGAACGCGTTCGGATCGCAGATTGAAGGTTCGATCCACGAATTTGAATCGCCGTGCGCCGCGTGCAATCAGGTCCGACAGGGCGTCGAAGATGGGATCGAGTGGGAATTCCCGGACGCGCGGTTCGAGCGCCGACAGGCAGAATGCGCAGCGGAACGGGCATCCGCGCGACGTTTCGACGTAGATTATCCTCGTCGCGCAATCCTGCTCCGAATATTCGCCGTAGGGCAGGGCAAGCGATTCGGGCGGTACGGCTGTCGCGACGATAACTTTCCGCGCGGGGCGTTTTCCCGCCAGAATCGCACCGGCCAAATCCGCGAAGGCCGGCTCGCCTTCGCCCGCGACCACGTAATCGGCCAGTTCGAACCATGGCGTGTTTTCGTATTCGTGGCCGGCTTCCGGACCGCCCGCGACGATCACCGCGTCCGGCCGGATCGCCCGAATCCGGCGCAGGACTTCCGTTGCCTTTTCCACGTTCCAGATATACAGGCCCGCGCCGACAAGGACCGGATTCTCCGCGACGACGGCATCGGCCATTTCGCCGGTGTCCTGTTTCAGGTGGAATTCGCGAATGACGGTGTCGCGCCGCAAAGCACCCATGTTTGCGCGCAGACAGCGCAATCCCATGGAGGGATGAGTGTACCGTGCGTTGATGGTAAACAAGACAATCTTGGACATGTGCCGGTTCCGTTACAAAGGGGGCAGCAGGACTTCCACAAAACGCGTTTCGCGCCGGTTTCGGTCGTAGGAAAAAACGAGCCGATCGTCCACGATAAGCGGACAGGGGTAGGCCAGCGAACCGCCCGTAATCACGTCTGCCTTGACGCGCCAACTTTTCATTTCATCGTCGCTGATCCAGATGGACAACGGATCGCGTTTCGCGCGTTCTCCCACCACGCCGCCGGTGGCGTTGTGAATCAGCGCGATGCGTCCGTCGGGCAGGCGGATGATCGCGGGCAGGGTTGTCGGGTTCGGGATATCGGTCTGCCACGCGCCGGTCCACGTGCGTCCATTGTCGGAACTTTCCGCGCGCCACAGGAAACCGCCGTATTCCGCGCGCATGAGCATGACGATGCGGCCGTCCTTGAGTTGCACCGCCGTGCTTTCGAGCAAACCGAGCGGACGGTTGCGGATGCCGCCGAATTCGGCCATTCCCCGCAGTTGGGGATTGGAAGTTATCAGGACGGAGCAGCCGTGCAGATGGGTGAGGAACTTGTTGGCTTTCGCCGTTCCAGACGGATCAGGCAGCAGGGCGAGCGCTTCGGCCTCGGACGCGGCACGGGCCGTTTCGGCGATCGCGCCGGCCAGTGGGACGGGGCGTTTCTCGAAGAAGGAGGCGGGCAACAGGTATTCGCCGTTGTGCAATTGAATGGGCCGGCCAATCATGATGTTTTCATCGTCGCGAATGCGGAAAGGCTCACGCGGCGACCAGGAATGCCCGTTGTCGGTGGATTCCATGCGGAAGTAATGCCATACGGTGTAATGGAGTTCGGAGGGCCATTCCGCCCCGAAGGCAATGACTTTTCCGCCGGGCGCGACGTGCATGACGGTGAGCGCGGCGGCATGTTGGCCGGCTTCCAGCAGCACATGGGGATCGTTCCATGTCTTGCCCTTGTCCGTCGAACGCGACACAAGGACGTTGTTGTCCGTTGAGGGTTCGTTGTCGCTTCCGGAAAGCCACCAGCACAGCAGGTCGCCGTTGGGCATTTGCGCAATATTTGCCCCGCAGGCCAGACGGTAGGTTACACCCTTGTGTTCCCAGCCCCGGTTCCCATCGAATACGATGGTCTCGTGAATCTGGATGCGACACGTATCGGGTTCAGCCGCGCATGGCGCTCCCGGAAGCGTTCCCGCACGAATCATGAGCAACGTGGCGAACGCCATTGCGCTTGTCATGCCAACCATGCGAATCTCCCGGGGCGATAGCCCTCAAGGCGCCTGAAATCAATCCGCGATCCGGGGCCGCGCGCGAAAGACCGGCCAACGCCATTGAAAAATCCAAGGGCGCGGCGCACTTTGCCGCGCGTGGAGAAATCTTTCAAGACCGGTTCAATCCGTAATAATCAGTTGTTCCTTCGCCGGCAAGGCCGGGAACGTGTTGTGGGGTTCCTCCTGATACCAGTACGCCACCGAGGCGAGATCGTCCTGTAGCGGCAGATATCGGCCCTCGCTTTGCCAACCCAGACTCTGGATGGTCACGCGGAGGTCTTTTTTGAAACGGATGGGATCCGTGATGTGCCAGCGGTACTGGCCGATGCGCCGTTGCGCGCCATCGTGCGGAATGTGATGAAAACCCGTATACGGACTGCTGAAATTTTCGTAGGAGTATTTGCCGTCCTTTTCCTGCTCGTTGTAGCCGTAGGATCCGCAGAAGTAGTCTTCTTCGCCCGTGCCGCAGATCGTCGGAAAAGATTCGTCGCCGTCAATGTAAAATTTGATTTCGCCCTCGCCCCACCATCCCTGGCTGTTTGCGCCATGCGCCAGATAGGCGCCCACATAATGTCCACGGCCCCGGATGCCGTCCACGATGGTGTGGACGGCCTTTTCCGGCAGGGGGTTCACGCGGCGGAACTGCGCATGAAAATAGGCGGCGTCATCCGGCACGGTTTCCAAGGAATAGTCAATCTGATAATAAACCGTCGCCCTTTTGTTGCCCAGATTTTCCATGGTCACACGGCATCCCTTGCGGAAAGGCATCTGCCAATACGAATTGAAACCGCTTCTCGGATTTACACAGACGGCGAGCGATGAAATGCGCGGTTCCTTTCCCATGCCCCAGCCCGAAGCGAAAAAATCGCCCACGGGAACTTCCACGGACGGTTCCGTTTCGCCGTCCCAGTAGAATCGCAAAATCATGAGCCGGTATTCCCCGGCCGGCGTCATCCAGATATGGTTGATGACGCCCGATCCGTCAATCTGCGCAAGCGTGAACGTCGTCCCCGGCTCGATGTGAACGTACGGATTCACTTTCCAGCCCTGTCCCAATTCGCGCGCCGCGTGCGCGGCGCTCCCGTTTTCCAGCGTCGCCATGCCGCCCTGGCCTTTTTCGCCGGTGAAGTTTTCCGGACTGATGGAACGGGTCTCCGCCTCCCGGATGCGGCACAGGCTGCCCATGTCCGTGGTTTGCGCAACGGCGGCCGACATCCAGAATGCGGGAAGAATCAGGGAGATCGTCAAAAGGTTCTTGTGCATGTCGTGCAATGCTCCTGTGTAATGTCTCGTTCAAAGAAACTACGCCTCGTCTGGGACTTCGTCCAGAAGAGGGGACGCCTTCGGCGTAACCGCGTCGAAGGTAGTTGTAGTATAACCTATCTCGTTTGCAGACGGGGTAATTGCGATGAAGATGCCCGAGAAACGCAACGCAAGGGTATCGGGTTCACCAAAGAAGGCAACTGTTTTACCGAGGTTTCCGACGCCGCGGGCCTGGCCAAAGTCGCAGATACCATGAGCGCCACGAGCGCTGTAGGGCGCTTGGTCCAGGTCTGCGAGCGCTGGATTTACTCCGCCTGCCTGTGTTTCGCCTTGACGCGCGAAGAGCAGCAGCGTAGCGGGTTCCGCTACGACTACTCAGTCTGTCAGGGCGAGTACAGCCGCAACTGAAGAGGCTTTTTATATTACTGCTGTTCAAATTAGTGCCATCGACAAAGCCGGATAATTGAATTCTTTGGCATTTTGGACAGATTATCGTCCCGTCTTGACGGTCCTTAGGATAAGGTCTGCTGACGGGCGCAAGAGCTTGTCCAAATCGGTGATGCCGCCTTCCAAAGTAATGAACAACACCCTGGACCCGGAATATAACTGAACACTTATTCTGATATACACTGCCATGGATTGGGGCGATTGCCCTTTGTCGCACGGAAGCATAAAGGTTGCCGGCGATGATCGTCATGGAATTGTGGAACGCCCGCGGGGACGTTGTACCCGGCCTATCCTGTCCTCTGGCGGGCATGCCGGTGGAAGCGGGATTTCCGTCACCGGCGGACGAACGTGTAGTCGCTCTGTCCGTGGAAAATGTATGAGTCGTGGGGATGCGTCTCAAAGTGGCGCTGGAACGCATGGGTGTGCGCACCGAGCTGGCTCTCGCGTGGATGGCCCCGGACCGGATTAGACGGCGTTTCAACGTATGCGTCATGCGGACGGTATTGAAATTGCATGGTATAGCCTGTTACCCGCTGGAGAGCGGCTCCCTGCCACGGCAGACGATCATGTGTTCGCGCACGTGCGGCGGACCGGTGTCGGATTGTTCGGTGTTGCGCGAGGCCCTTTGTGCGTATACGGCATGTGCCGCCGAGAAACTGCGTCGGCAACGTTCGCGGGCGCATCTGCTGCATGTCTTTCTGATGACCAATCCGTTCCAATCGGAAAAACTCCAATACGCCAATACGCATTGCGGACTTTTCCCATGCCCATGTCGCGTTCGGTTTATTTGTCTTCACTGTAGTTGATACCTAGAATGTACCGTGTATTCGAGTTTTGAGGGAAATATCATGGCGAGATATGTAAATACTGCATCACCGGGGCATGGGACGAGTAAACAGCGCAGCAGTTCCAAACAACGTATGCTACTGACTTTTGTGGGAAGTCACGATCCGTCTTCGCCCGCAACAACTGTTGACGGTCCCATCGTCTCACTTGTTCGCGAATTGACCTTTGAAACCGTCATTTTGTTTACAACACCGCCGATGGAACCCAATGCCGAAAGTACCAAAATACGCTTGATGGAAGTGGCGCCACAAACACAGGTTGAGATCGAAAAACTTAATCTGAATGACCCGACAGACCATGTAGCAGTCCTGAGTGTGTTGCGCAGGTCATTGAAGCGACTTCACCATCTTATCGAAGCCGCTAGCGTCAGCGTCTCCGTAACATCGGGTACCCCGCAGATACACGCCTGTTGGTTCTTGCTGGCCGCATCGGGCGAACTGCCCTGTACCGTATTACAGATCCGTCCTCGCCAATACGTCACAATGGACCGCCCTATCGTTTCGGCGATTGATTTGACGCGCCCGGAATTTCCTCGCGTCATTCCGGCGGTCTGTAAAACAGATTGGGCACGCGTTGCTCCAACAAACACGACTGCACTACTCGATCGAATAGGCATTATCGGAGAGGCCCCGGCGTTTGTGAAGGCTATCGAAGATGCTATCCGATTTGCGAACAGTCCCCTGAGCATACTTATCCTTGGCGAAAGCGGCACGGGCAAGGAATTGTTCGCGCGCCTCATTCACGAGGCCAGTGGACGCACGGGCAAGTTGGAGGCCGTCAATTGTGCGGGCATTCCCGATCAACTGCTGGAGAGTGAATTGTTTGGCCACGTCAAGGGTGCTTTTACCGGCGCCGAGAAAGACCGCAAAGGCCTTATTGACATGGCCAACAAAGGGACTCTGTTTCTGGACGAGATCGGCGAAATGCCCATGAATCTTCAGGCCAAGTTGTTGCGCGTACTGCAAGATCGAGAGGTCCGCCCTGTTGGCTCAGAACACGGCCACCTCGTAGATGTACGTATAGTAGCCGCCACGAACGCCGACCTTGAACGTGGCATCAGAGAGAAATCCTTCCGAAAGGATCTTTACTTTCGCCTCAGCGGCATGCAGATCCGGCTGCCGGCCTTGCGCGAACGCCGCGGCGACGTTGCGCGCCTCGCCCAGTACTTCCTCTCAAAGAACAATGCCTCCAAACCGATTCATCTCACGCGCGAGGCCATCACCGCGCTCGAAGCGTACACATGGCCCGGAAACATTCGCGAGCTGAAGGACACTATTGACCGCGCGCTGACATATGCCCAAGGACGGCCTGCGATTGACGCCGAGGATATCCGCGTTTTCCCGCTCTCCTGCGAGGGCGGAATCCCGGAGGCGCTGCCAGAACCTCACGAGGGGTTTGACTTGAAGGAGTACAAGAGAGAGATTGATCGCAAGCTGAAACGGCGCGCCTTGGAATTGGCAGAAGGAAACGAGGCCAAGGCCGCCCGCTTGCTGGGCATATCTCCGCAAGCCATGAATAAGCACGTTCGAGAGAAGACACACAAGTCCCAGTGAGGGAAAGAGTAGAAACAACAACCCGCATTGCGATAGTATCAACACAGGTTGTTCTGACGTGAACGCAGTAAAGTTGGGTGGGAAAAAGATAACGTGGTGGCTACTGCGAGGGAGAGGGAATTTGTTAAAGAAATAGGCAATTGAATATTGGCGCCCACGGCCATGAAAAGCGCCATATCGAGGTTGAACCGGATACGGCAAAGAAACAGACAATTGAATGTTGGCACAGTCATTGCTACACCTCTATTCACAGCGTTCAGGCAAACAAGATCGAGGAGGCATCATGAAAGAACACGTTGAAAGAGTAGCAACCGCCGCGCTGCTCCACGACATCGGCAAGTTCTGGAGCCGCACGGGCCTGAAAAAACCGTTCAACTCGCAGGAGAAGGAGCACTTCGGTACCTACGACCACGCCCTATGGAGCGCGCATTTCGTGGAGGCTCATCTTCACGACGCAGAACTCGCGAATTGGGTCAGGTCGCACCACGATCCCGACCAATCACGCGAAGCAATGCTAATTTCGCTCGCCGACTGGCTCTCGTCTGCGGAACGCGAATGCGACGCAGAGCAGGAACGAAGCACACCGGAAAAGGCTTGCTTGTACAGCGTACTTGCCGGGCTGAAGCAAGACACGCCACAGCCATACGCCTTGCCGATAATACCCCATGGCGCCTTCGACGAGCGCGCCTTCATGCCTAACGAAGGACAGGAAGGCTCGGCAAGACAATACTGTGCTCTATGGGAGTCTCTTGAGGCCGCAATATCCGGAATCGAATCCGTCGTGGCGCCACATGGCACCTGGCTGGCTCTCATGCGCCGTTTCACCTCACGCATCCCCGCCGCGACGCCCACGCGCGTGGGCGCCTATATACCCGACATCAGCCTCTATGAACACAGCCGGACCACCGCCGCGCTTGCGGCATGTTTCGCTGCCGATGATGTTTCCAAAGAGCGTGCATCCGCAATCCGCACCCATCTCAGTGACCATAAGCTAGACGGTCCCGCCAAAGAACCCATTTGCCGTCTCGTATGCGGCGATCTGTCGGGCATCCAGGATTTCCTCTACGCGATACCACGCAAAGGGGCCGCGAAGACCCTCAAAGCCCGGTCTTTTCTATTGCAGCTCGTTTGTGAGGCGTGCGCAACGTACCTTTGCGAGCAGGCTGGTCTTCCATCCTGTTGCGTCATCTACAACAGCGGCGGCCGGTTCTATCTGTTATTCCCGCTGAACGCCGATATAGACGGCATTGCGGCACAATTGTCGAAGCACATCCTCGATGGATTCCATGGCGCGCTTAGCCTTCTTGTCGGCGACACGACGCTTGCGCCAAAAGATTTTGTTATCGGTGAGGTTTTTTCTGGCAAATGGCGCGAGGCAGGCGAACAGGCGAACCTCAAGAAGGCCCAGAAACTCTCCCTGCACGCGCGCCAGGATTACGACACGCTATTTGGGAGCTTGGATGAAGACGTGTTCCCCGTGACAGTTTATGGCGGCGACGAAGAAGAAACGCTGACCGATTTCGATGAGTCCTTGCGCGACTTTGGCCGCCGTCTTCGCGATGCGCGTTGGCTCGTTCGTACAAAACCGAGCGACAATCCCGATCCCGTGAACGCCCTCTTTGCCCCTTTGGGCTTCGGATATCACCTGGCGTCCAGCACAAGCGAAGCGCCGGATCGCAACCAGATTCTTGAAGTCATCCAACTGGGCGCATTTGACCCCGCCGAAACGCGCAAAGCAATCCGCCCACCCGATGAATCGGCACTATCCTACCGCATGCTCGCCAAGAGCTGGCCGCGCGGTGAGAGCGACTGGGACGTGGCCACCTTCGAGGATCTGGCCGCACGCTCCACCGGCGCCAAAAAGTTCGCCATCTTCCGCGCAGATGTAGACAACCTCGGCGCATTGTTCGGATCTGGTTTGAAAGAACGCGCCACGATTGGCCGCATGGCCATGCTCAGCGCCGCCCTTACCGACTTTTTCGAAGGGTATGTCGATCATCTCGCCGCCACCAGGTACGGAAATACTGTTGGTGTCATCTACACCGGCGGCGACGATTTGTTCGTCGTTGGCGCCTGGGATGCCGTCATCGATTTCGCCATCGAACTCAGGGAAGCCTTCACCCAATATACCGGCGGGAATCCGGTGCTGACCTTCTCCGGCGGCGTCGCCATTGTCGAAGATCACCTTCCCTTGCGGTTCGCCGCCGACCTCGCCCGCGAGGCCGAAGAAACCGCAAAGGGATATGAGCGGGACGGCAAGACGAAGAACGCGTTGTGCTTGTTCGGCATGCCTATCGGCTTCGATGAGATGGATCGCTTCACCGAATTCCAAGCATTGCTTGAAAAGGTGATGGCCAAAGAAAACGGTCGGAAGCCGCTTCCTTCAGGCTTCCTGAGAAGGCTTTTCGAAGTATGGGAGGTATACCAGCGTGAGCGAAAAGCCATCGAAAAGCGGGTACGTGGCGCGCCCGTCAATATGGACGAACTGCGACGCACGGCCCAATGGCAACGTTGGCGCTGGATGCTGGTCTATGGCCTGCGCGAATTTGCCAAGAAGGCCAAGGATTGGGAAAACGAAATCAAGGAAATTCAGGATCGGATACTGGATGCCAACCGGCCTATTGAGGACCGGCTCGGTGTACCGCTCCGATGGACGGAACTGTTACTCAAGAAAGAGGAGGATAGATCATGACGACGCTGGCAACTGCAGTAGAAAAGGGAATAGACAATGATTTCATCACGTCGGCCGAGGAATTTGGCAAGGCTATTGCGCGAACTGTGACGACGTCACAGATCCGTAACATCTTCGGTAGCGTGAAGAAGATGGAAATGGAAGCGGAGATGAACCTCTCGAAGGTCCTGCTTCTCAAACCGCGGATCGCCTATGCGAGTGCAAGGAATAGGGAACTAAAAGAATTAGCCAAGCAACTGACCGATGCTATAGACATGATTGACAAGGGTAAGAGTCCCGCGGAAAAGAACGAACGTTTCCACCGGTTTTGCCAGGGATTCGAAGCGATATTGGCCTATCACCGCGCCCATGGCGGCAAATAAGCGAAAGGAGAGATACCATGACGGAGCAGACAGTGTTGAAACAGATCGGGCAGATCAAGATCAGCGGTCAAATCAAGGCCGTGACGGGACTCCATATCGGCGGCACGGAAATCGGCCTTGCCATTGGCGGTGCGGACAGCACCGTCGTTCGCAATGGCCTCGATGGGAAGCCCTACATCCCCGGATCGAGCCTCAAGGGGAAGATGCGTTCATTGCTTGACCGTATCTACACGCCGGGCGAACTCAAGAGAGTCGGCAACTCGCGCATCTATGGTTGCAATAGTCTCAGTGACTATCAAGACCCAAAGAAGGGTTTTGTCTTTCACCTCTTTGGGGTCACGCCGAAAGAGATCGAAAACTTGGGCGGCGAGGCCATGCCCACCCGCCTCATCTTCCGCGACGCGATGATGGCGCCGGAAACCGCCGAGGCCCTTGAGGAGAGCCTCTACATCGACATGCCCTATTCGCAGGTCAAGACCGAAGTGGTTATCGACCGCATCACGTCGGCGGCAACGCCGCGTCAGGTCGAACGCGTCCCCGCCGGGGCGCTCTTCGACTACGAGATCGTTTTCAATCTCTACCTCGAAACAGACCTCGACTGGCTTCCTTTCTTGACCGAAGCGATGGACCTGCTTGAGATCGATTACCTGGGTGGACTTGGTTCACGCGGCCACGGCCAAGTCAGATTCGAAACCCGCAAGGTTGTTCTGAAATCCTTCAACGGATTCGACGTGGCCGGCGACAGTCGCGTCACGGCATGGAAGGACAAGTTCGAACGTCCCAGCGCGGAGGCTACGTCATGACGCGCTACCGAGTCCAGCTCGAACCCATGGGGCCGTTCTTCACCGGCATGAACAGCCACGCGCGCAAGGCGGCGGCGCTGATCCATTCGGACACGCTGCACGGCGCGCTGATGACTGTCGCGGCGGTGGGCGGTTCGCCGTGGCTAGACGAGGCGCCGCGGCTCCGGGTCAGTTCCCTCTTTCCCTGTTGGAAAAACATCCACTTCTACCCGAAGCCGTTCTTACCGGTTCCCGGTGTGCGCGACCCGAAGCAGTCTGGCGAAGAAGACGACAAAGGCCGCAAGCAATGGAAATCCATCCGGCTCGTGTCCGAGGGCTTACTCGCAGCGTGGTTGCGCGGCGATCCATCCGTGCCGGAGCAGACCGAAGTCCTGGGCTCAGGCCTTGCCGCCTTGAAACCCGAGATGGATGGCAAACCGCGGCCATTGAACGCGTTCCTAGTGCGCGACTTGGCCCCCGCGGTCACCGTGGACCGTTGCGCCGCCGGGGCAACACCCTACGATCGGCACGGCCTGCGTCTGAACACTGAGGAAGGTGTCGGCGCCTGGTTCCTGGTCGAATTGCCCCCGGAACGCAAGGATTCCTTCCTGGAGTTGGCGGCGCTGCTGGGCACATACGGCCTCGGCGGCGAACGCACCGTCGGCTACGGGCGCTTCAATGTGCTCGGAATGGAAGAATTGCCGACAAACAGCGTCTTGGAGCGCACAAACGGCGCCAATGCCGTCCTGACGCTCAGCCTGTATCATCCGACCCGCGCCGAAATCGCCGCCGGCGTCCTTGAAGGCATCGCGGCATACGATTGTACCTTGCGCGGCGGCTGGATCCATGGAACGGCCGGCAGCGACCGCCCAAAACGCGCCCTGCGGATGTGCCTCGAAGGAAGCGTATTCCCCGCGTTGAACGGTGTGCCGCCAAACGGCGACGTGATTGATGTCCGCCCGGTCGGTTTCGACAAGCACCCGATCTGGCGCTCAGGCCTCGCATTTCCGGCGGCGTTTCAACACCCCGGACAAACCAATTAGGAGGGACTCCCGATGACGAATACCGATCGCCAATCCGGCGTGTTCCGCATCACGCCCGTGTCGCCAATCCACATCGGGTCGGGCGAGGTCTTAACGCCGATGGACTATGTCCTCGACGGCAAGATGTACAAGGTCAAGGACGTCCGGAAGTATTTCGAAGACCACATAGACGATCCCGACACCGCTATGAAAGCCGTCCGCGATGGGCTTCCATTGGGTCCGAACTATGTGCGCTACGAATTATCGTTCTATGGCGAAAGGCCGCGTAATAGCACCGGCACCCAGGGACGTTCCGGCGGACCCCCTGGAAGACGCGCCGACGAGCCGATGTTTCAGGCGACGCAGAAGTTTGACCCGCAAATGAAAAAACTCATGAAGCAAGCCCAGGCGAAGAGCGGGCTGCCCGCCGCGCCGCCACCCCCCCCGGACCAACCGAAGGACAAGGGCTCCGAAGTCCGCGAGTTCATCAAGGATCCCTTCGGCAAGCCCTACATCCCCGGATCCAGCCTGAAAGGCTGTCTGCGCACGGCGCTGGCCTTCGTATTATCCGAGTCGGAACGCCCCGGCCCCGAGGTGCTGAATAACATCAGAAGCCAAAGACCAGAATGGCTCTTTACCAATACGGTAAACCCCCGGATGTTCGGCAGAGGCGCGACCGAAGACGTACTGAAGGCATTCATCGTTCGCGACTCGGCGCCCCTGGAAGATTTCCGGCAACGCTTCGCGATGACCCACGTCAAAGTCATGAACATCGTGCAGCGAAATTTCGAGGCCAAGTACGGCATGCCCATCTACCTCGAAAGCCTTATGCCCGGTACCGGCGCCATCGAGATTCCCTTCTACGTGGACTTGTTCCGTCTGAAGAAAGACTCGGCTCTCGCAGAAGTTGCCGGCGGCAGAACGGTACGGCTGCTCCAAGAGGGCGCTGAACTCTCGGGCGCATTACAGGCATTCTCCACCGCATTGATCGATCACGAAATCGCCTTCTATCGCGATCAACATGCAAACAACGCCGTATCGTTTTTCGAGGGATTACGCCGAACCGGCGCCATCCATCTCGACCTCGGTTTCGGCACAGGCTGGAACGCCAAGACCGTGGGACTTCAACTCGAAGATAACGAACTGGCGGCCATTCGCCACAAGTACGGGCGCAATCGAGAAGGAAAGCCTAACAAGAACATGGGGTCTCCGGGCCATCCCGTTTTCCCCAAGACCCGCAAATGGGCGGCCACGGCCAAAGACGGTTACCGACCCATGGGCTGGTTTCGACTCGAAATAGACTGGAAGTAGCAAGCCATACGCGGCCCGCGCTGTTGCGCGCCGCGAATGTTCTTTGGAAGTTGAATCACCCAATGGGGGTGAAGAGGAGAACTGTATCCATGCAACTTGTAATTTCCGATTTCAACGCGCACTTCGGCAAGACCGGCGAACGCTTCGTCGTCCGCTCGCCCGGCGAACCCCCGCGCGAGCTGCCCGCCCACGCGGTGTCCCACGTCCTCATTGCCGGGCCATCCGTCACCTTCTCAACCGACGCCATCCGCCTGGCCTGCGAAAAAGGCGCCGCCGTCTCTTTCCTCTCCTACAACGGCGAACCCTATGCCCATCTCGTCACGGCCGACGCCCACCGGCACGTCGTACTCCGGCGCACCCAACTGGACGCCACCCGCGACACCCGCGGCATTCGCATCGCCCGCGTCATCCTACGCGCCAAGCTCGGTAACCAAGCCGCCACCCTTCGCTACTTCGCCAAGTCACGCAAAGAATCCGACCCCAGCGAATACGCCATCCTCCGCAAGGCCGCCGACGCCATCAACGCATTCGTGCCGCAGCTCGACGCCATCCCCGACGAACCCGTCGAAGAAGCGCGAGCCAAACTCATGAATCGCGAAGCACTCGCCGCCCTCGAATACTGGGCCGCCATCAAGGCCATACTGCCCGGAGACCTGCGTTTCGAACAACGCGTGCGCCGCGGCGCCAACGACCCCGTCAATGTCGCCCTGAACTACGGATACGGCATCCTCTACAGCCGCATCTGGAGCGCCACGCTCATCGCCGGACTCGACCCCTACGCCGGATTTCTCCACGCCCTCGAAGACGGCAAACCCGCCTTCATCTGCGATCTCATCGAAGAATTCCGCCAGCTTACCG